>Ga0114957_1005355_pt1 | contig 10699 bp, 8 predicted proteins | sample BantaG_FD_87175 | JGI IMG/M metagenome (GOLD analysis project Ga0114957, IMG submission 87175) | Marine algal microbial communities from Bantry Bay, Ireland - BantryBay_4 metaG | ecosystem: Host-associated > Algae > Red algae > Unclassified | place: Bantry Bay, Ireland | collected 2014-11-21 | reverse complement strand
CGTTACCGGGAGCGGGAGCAGAGATCTTAAATGATAGAGTACGACGACTGATCTCTAAAGGTAAGTGCGGAGGAGCAGAATGGCTCGATGTTATGCGTGCGGCTCATCAGGCAGATCTGACGACATCTGCGACGATGATGTTTGGGCATATCGAGACTAACTACGAGCGGATGGAACATCTGGTCTGGTTAAGAGAAGTACAAAGCGAAAAACCAGAAAACACTAATGGTTTTCTAGCATTTATACCTTGGCCATTTATGGATGAGGATACGATTTTAAAAAGAATAAAGCGTGCTAGAAATACCTGTACCGGTGATGAGTATATCCGTATGATTGCGATAAGTAGAATCATGCTTCCTAACGTAAAAAATATACAAGCATCATGGCTGACCGTGGGTAAAAAAACAGCTCAGATTTGTCTGCATGCTGGTGCAAATGATTTTGGGTCTATAATGATAGAAGAAAATGTAGTCTCCGCAGCAGGAGCCGCTTTCCGGTTTACAGCCCAAGGAATACAGGACTCTATAAAGGAAGCAGGCTTTTCTCCACAACTGAGAAATCAGGAGTATGAGTATCGTGACATACCCAAAAATATTAAGCAGCAAGAATTAGATCGTGCAGAATTAATTGTAGACTAATACCAAATCAACTAAATACTAAATTATAATATTAGATGGAAGGAATTTTTGAGAAGGCTCAAGTAGCCGCAGATTTTATATCAGAAAAAATAGAGCAGATTCCAGAAACTGCCATTGTTCTAGGAACGGGATTATCAAATATCATCGAGGAGGAATTACAAAATGTTCCTTACCGATCTATTCCTCATTTTCCTTCTAGTACCGTCATCGGTCATAGAGGTCAGTTGATAATCGCAAAAATAAATGGTAAAGAAGTTTTAGTCCTTTCTGGCAGATATCATTATTACGAGGGCTATTCCACAGCACAAGTTAGTTTTCCGATACGTGTTTTAAAAGCACTAGGTATAAAAAAACTGATTATAACTAATGTAACTGGAGGGCTGAATGCAGATTATAATGCAGGCGATATTGTTTTTGTAGAAGATCATATAAATCTCCTTCCTCAGAATCCTTTACGAGGACTATCAGATGCACGGCTAGGTATTAGATTTACAGATATGTTACATGCGTATAATGTATCCTTATTGGCGAAAGCCAAAGAAATCTGTAATGCTCAAAATATAGATTTTAAAACTGGAGTCTATGTCTGCCTCCAAGGTCCTAGTTTAGAAACTAGAGCAGAATATAAATTTTTACACACTATCGGAGGAGATATGGTCGGTATGTCCACGGTACCAGAAGTGATCGTTGCTAAGCAATGTGAGATCCCTACCATCGTCATGTCTTGCATTTCTAATGTGTGCTACCCCATCGAAAATATTACAGAAACTACAGTGGAAGAAGTCATAGAGGTCGCTAAAAAAGCAAGCTCTAAAATGGGAGCTATCATAAATGAGCTGGTGTAAATTATCAAAACGTAAATGAGCAAATCTAAAGAATCGCAGTTTATAGAAGTCATCAGTGCTAGAGAAAATAATCTAAAAGATGTCTCCGTAAAAATTCCGCGTAATAAATTAGTCGTGATTACAGGGATATCTGGAAGTGGAAAATCCTCTCTCGCTTTTAATACGATTTATGCAGAAGGGCAGCGGAGATATATAGAAACTTTTTCCTCTTATGCTCGACAGTTTTTAGGGAAAATGGATCGTCCTGATGTAGAAAAAATAGATGGTCTCAGTCCCGTAATTTCTATAGAGCAAAAAACGACAGCCTGGAATCCGAGATCGACAGTAGGAACTACCACAGAGATATACGATTTTCTCAGATTACTCTTTGCTCGTATCGGAGAAGCTTATTCTCATGTCACTGGTAAGAAAATGACTCAGTACACAGAGGTGCAGATTCTACAGAGTATCCTTAAAAAATTTAAGGGTAAAAAAATAGTTTTACTCTCTCCTGTCGTCAGAGCTAGGAAAGGACATTACCGCGAACTCTTTGAACAAATCAGAAAAAAAGGATATACTAAAGCTCGTGTAAATGGTGAGATCGTAGATCTGATTCCAGGATACCAGCTAGACAGATATAAGACCCATGATATAGAAATCGTGATCGATCGCATCTCCATTTCTAAAGATAAAAAAGAACGAGTCGCTCAGTCTCTGACCATGGCTTTAAATCAGAGTAATGATTTTATTTTTGTGATGGATCATGATTCTAAAGAAGCTTTTCCCTACAGTAAAAAATTGATGTGTGCGGACTCCGGTATCTCTTACGAGGAGCCATCCCCTAATTCTTTTTCTTTTAATTCGCCTTACGGAACTTGTCCAGAATGTAAAGGACTGGGTTTATACAATCAGGTTATTTACGAAAAAATAATTCCTGATGAATCTAAAAGTATAAACAAGCAAGGAATTGTGCCTTTTGGCGAAGTGAGAGATAATCTTACTTTTAAGCAATTACGAGCTATCGCTAAAAGATATAAATTTAGTTTCTTGACTCCCATAAAAGATATTCCTAAAGAAGCAATGGATATCATACTTTATGGTGGTAATGACAGTTTTGGACATAGTAAAGCTTATGGACAACACGATCTAGTTTACAACCTTGCAAACGAAGGTCTTTTTAATATGATCGGTAGATGGTTTAGAGATTCCTCTTCCGAGAAAATTAGAAAATGGGCAGAAGATTTTATGATGGTAAAAACCTGTCATGTATGCGAGGGCTATCGTCTTAAAAAAGCATCTCTTCATTTTAAACTAGGAGAAAAACACATCGGTCACCTAGCCACTATGGATCTATCAGATCTCATGGTATGGATGGAAAGTATAAATAAAAAATTAGATAAAAAGCAATTGGCTATAGCCAATGAAGTATTAAAAGAAATAAAATTACGTCTCGGGTTTTTACTAGAAGTAGGTCTCGATTACCTTAGTCTAAACAGACCGACACGTACACTGTCTGGAGGAGAATCTCAGCGTACTCGACTAGCTACACAGATCGGATCACAGCTTACCGGGATTACCTATATCATGGATGAGCCATCGATAGGATTACATCAGCGTGATAATCAGCGACTAATAAAGGCTCTAAAAAATCTCGCTACTATCGGTAACTCTGTACTGGTCGTAGAACACGATAAAGATATCATGCTCGCGTCCGATTATATTATAGATCTAGGACCTGGAGCTGGAAAACTAGGAGGAGAAGTAGTGAGCGAAGGTACTCCTGCCGCATTTAAAAAAAATGGGAGCATCACTGCTCAGTACCTCTCTAATAAAATGCGTATCGAGATACCAGAAAAAAGAAGAAAAGGAAGTGGTAAAAAAATATCTCTTAAAAACGCAACAGGTAATAATCTAAAAAACGTGTCTGTAGATATTCCTCTAGGAAAACTGATCTGTGTAACGGGCGTATCTGGAAGTGGTAAATCTTCTCTGATTAATAATACGCTTTACCCTATCCTTAGATCCCATTTCCATAAGGCTATCGATCGATCACTCCCTTATGATAAAATAAAAGGAATCGATCTAGTAGATAAGGTCATAGAAATAGATCAGTCTGCAATAGGAAGAACACCTCGCTCTAATCCTGCCACCTATGTAGGCGTGTTTTCTTACATCAGAAATTTATTTACTAATCTTCCAGAATCAAAGATAAGAGGATATAAAGCAGGACGTTTTTCTTTTAATGTAAAAGGCGGACGGTGTGAAGTATGCGGCGGTGGCGGTATGCGAGCTATCGAAATGAACTTCCTTCCAGATGTACTCGTCAAGTGCGAGAAATGTATGGGTAAACGTTATAATAGAGAAACGTTAGAAATTCTTTATAAAGGTAAAAGCATCTCAGATATACTCAGTATGACTGTAGAAGAAGCCACCGAATTTTTTAAGCACATCCCTTCTATATTTAGAAAAATGAAAACCCTTAGAGATGTAGGATTAGGTTATATCACACTGGGTCAGCAAGCAACTACGATATCCGGTGGTGAAGCACAGCGAGTAAAACTTTCTTTAGAATTATCAAAACGAGACACTGGAAATACCCTTTACATATTAGATGAGCCTACTACCGGATTACACTTTGAGGATATCAAGCATTTGATTTTTGTATTAGATAGACTTGTAGAAAAAGGAAACACGGTGGTCGTCATCGAGCATAATATGGATGTTATAAAAGTAGCAGATCACATTATCGATTTAGGACCAGAAGGAGGTCGCGGCGGTGGAGAAATTCTATTTACAGGAACTCCAGAGGAACTAGCTAAAGTAAAAGGAAGTCATACGGGTAAGTTTTTAAAGATGGAGTTGTAGGATTTTTAGACTGTTAGATTTTAGATCGCTTTGCTTTTAGATGTTAGACTTTAGAAGACTTTTTTACTTAGATGAGATGCAAAGGAAAAATCTTAAAATAGTTAAAGTAAAATCTATTAAACTTGTTTTATAGATTGGACAGAACATATTGTAATAAATTCCGAAATAAGATTTGGAAAACCATCTTTAAAAAACACTAGGATTTTCGTTACTGATGTGCTTATCTGGTTAGCAAGTAATATGTTTATCGAGGAAATATTAAAAAATAATGGTTTCAGGTCTAATGTAAATTATATATTCTTTAACAAAGGCAAATTCTCAACCTCCATTGGTTTAGGGTATTCATATCAAAATATCGACGCATTAGTTAGCGATAATTTAATTCTTAGAGACCCATATGACGTGCATAGCTTAGAAATTCCATTAAAATTATATTATCAACTAACAGATAAATTAGAAATAAATGGTTCTATCATTCTTGCAATAAATCTCAACGATCAAATAGGAGGTAAGTATGCTAAGCAATTTAGAATAGGCTTAAATTATAGATGGTAGGAGTTACGAATAGGGGCAAAAAAAAAGAAAATCCTTGAATGAGATTCAGAGGATTTTCCTAAAAACACCTTAAATAATTTGAGAACTTAGCACAAATATAATATAGATTTTGAATAAAAACCAAATCTAAAAATCCAAATAGTGCTTATAGTATAATTTATGTCCAAAAGTAAATTGGTTGGAAATAAAACGTTTTCCGCGTAGGGGTTATCCGGCCCAGCCCTCTCTATCGAGACTTCTAAACTGTATCGCCTCTGCCAGATGCTCTATTTTTATATTTTCGCTAGCTGATAAATCTGCTGCGGTACGTGCTACTTTAAGTATACGGTCATAGGCTCTTGCGGACAGCTGTAGTTTATTCATCGCTGTTTTTAGGAGGGTTACTCCTGCTGTATCTAACTGACAAACTTCTCTCACCATATTACTCGGCATCTGAGCGTTGCAATTGATATCTTTTTTTTCTTCAAATCTCGCGTTTTGGATTTCTCTAGCTTGAATGACTCTTTTTCGGATATCTGCACTGGTCTCACTAGTACGTTTAAACGTGGATAATTCGTCAACAGATACGGGAGTCACTTCCACATGTAAATCTATCCTATCTAGCAGGGGCCCTGATATTTTGTTTAGATATCTTTTTACAATTCCAGGTCCGCAGACACATTCTTTTTCTGGATGATTATAATATCCACAAGGACAAGGATTCATAGAGGCGATGAGCATAAAACTAGCAGGATATTCTACAGATATTCTTGCTCTAGAAATCGTAACTCGTCGTTCCTCCATCGGCTGACGTAATACTTCTAATACTGCTCTTTTAAATTCGGGTAACTCATCTAAAAACAGAACGCCGTTGTGTGCGAGTGATATTTCTCCCGGATTAGGATTAGAGCCTCCTCCGACCAGAGCTACATCAGAGATCGTATGATGTGGAGATCGGAACGGTCGTGTTGCGATCAAAGAAGATTCTGTTCCGAGCAAACCGGCAACGGAATGTATCTTAGTCGTGTCTAATGCCTCGTGTAAATTTAGGGAAGGTAAAATGGTAGGCAGACGTCTAGCGAGCATCGTCTTTCCTGCTCCGGGAGGGCCGATCAAAATAACGTTATGTCCACCTGCCGCACTGATCTCTAATGCTCGTTTTATATTTTCTTGACCTTTTACATCTGCAAAGTCTACTTGGTATTCGTTTTGATTAAATTCAAAGACGTCTCTGGTATCTATCTTTACTGGTTTGAGATCTGTGTCTCCAGATAAAAATCCGATCGCTTCTCTAATATTCTGAATTCCATAAACTTCTAGTTCGTTTACGATGGCTGCTTCTTTTGCATTTTGATGTGGAAGGATAATCCCTTTATACTTTTCTTTTCTAGCTTGGATGGCTATCGGCAGAGCTCCTTTTATTGGACGTAAGTTTCCGTCTAGAGAGAGCTCTCCCATAATGAGATAGTCTGATAATTTATCCTCAGCTAGTTGCTTAGTAGCGGCTAAAATTCCGATTGCTACTGGAAGATCATAAGAGGATCCTTCTTTACGGATATCGGCAGGAGCCATATTTATCACTAGCTTAAGTCTAGGATATTTAAATCCACAATTTTTAATAGCTGCTTCTATACGTTCCTTTCCTTCCTTTACGGCACTATCAGGAAGACCTACCATAAAATACATTTGCTTTCCTGCGGCTACATTTCCTCCTGCGTTTACTTCTATGGTGATGGTTTGTGCTTCGACTCCGGTTACGGCACTGGCATACGTTTTTACTAGCATATAGATTAGTGTGGTTTTGAGAAAAGTAAAATAGGAAATTTTAATAACTATTAATAAGGGTCTTGTGTTTTTGTCTTTAATTGAGACGTAAAAAGTTATTGCAGCAAATAAACTTAATGGGATGCATGTTCATTTTTTCCTTAGATGAAAAAACGAACCAAAAATCTGCCTGCCGTCAGGTAGGAATCAATCCGCTTTAATCGCTCATCTCTATGTAGCCCCCGCCACACACCGTAAAGCGGTAATGCTCGTCTTCTTATAAATTCTTGTTTACTACTATCGATGATGCTGAGATTAACTTCTAGCATTCTTTCTTTCAGAAACTAATTCTTTAAACAGCTGATCTGTCTGTTCTATCGTCTGATCGATATGTAAATGAACTGCGACTCTCTGCTTTGCGTTTTTTCCTAGTTCCGTACACCACTTCCGATCTGCTTCTAATTTTAATATGGCATCTTTTATAGCTACCTCGTTCTTGGAAGGAAATACGATACCGCTTTGTCCATCTTCTACTAATTCTTCGTTCCCCGGGATGTCAGATATCAGAGGAGTAACTTCTAGGCACATGGCTTCGATCACAGCTTTAGTGATGGACTCGCCACTGATCGATGGTAATACTTTTACGTCACAGGATGCCATAATATTTAACGCGTCTTTTCGATATCCTAGGATCGTAACTTTATCTAGTAAGTGATGCTTACGGATGATTTTCATGTTTGCGGCATCATCCATATCAGATCCTACCAGCAATAAATGTACATCTGTTTCTCTGGGTAGCAGAGTCATTGCTTTTAGCAAATACGGAATGCCTTTCATTTTTCTATTGACCGCCACGTTGATCAATAATAACGTAGATTTAGAAATGGATAATTCGTCACGTATGGGATACGGTTTATACGCCGTATACCACTCTACTCGATGACCTTTATTTATGGTGATAAGTTTTGCTGGATCTATTTTTCCCTGTCGGAGAAATTCTTTTTCTACTCCGATAGAATTACAAACGATTTTATCTACGCAAGGGTGATAAAATTTTAAGTACATCGTCGGGTCGTACCATTCTACATTCGCCGAAAGGCCCCGATATAAAACAACCTTTACATCTAGATTTTTTACGGCCTGGATACCATTTAGAATCGATCTACTATTAAATAAATAAACGATATCTGGATTTATAGAAATCGTCTGCTCCCTTATAAACCGGATCTCTTTACGATCCATTCTTTTAACTGGGTGGAACGGAATGACATGAATACCAGCATCCTTAAAATGAGCGATATGTTTTCCCTCATCAAAGGTCATTATATGTATGTTATAACCCATTCGCGAAAGTTGGATAAAAATCTCTGCCTCTCCACGTGTCGGATGATAATTACGATAATTACTTATTACGAGAACTCTAATCGACATCTATTGTTTTAATTCTAGAATTGAATATTGGGAAAATTTCTCAGACCAGATCACTATATAAAATGAAATAGGTAACCGAGAGATCAAAATTACGAAAAAGGAAATTTACCATTTTCTGAAAGAGAAATAAGAGAAAGCCCCATTTAAAAAACAAGAAAGCTGAAAGAAGTATTTCTCGAGAATCAAATAAAGCAGTGGATAGATTTGAATTTGATCTAGAAGTTTAGACTTTTGCAGCAATTTATAAGGAAGATCGCAGATGATAAAAACAGATATATTAATTATAGGTGCCGGACCGTGTGGATTGTTTACCGTTTTCGAGGCGGGATTGCTTAAACTTAATTGTCATCTGGTCGATGTGCTTCCTGCTCCTGGTGGCCAACTCACAGAAATATATCCTAAAAAACCGATCTACGATATTCCAGGATATCCCTCTGTTCTTGCTGGCGAACTGGTAGATAATCTGATGGAACAGATCGCTCCTTTTAAACCTGGTTTTACTCTAGGAGAAAAGGCGGCTTCTCTAGAAAAAACTGGAGATAAAGAATTTACACTGACTACAGATAAAGGGACCATTATAAAAGCACCCGTCATCGCAATCGCAGGAGGCCTCGGTGTTTTTACTCCGCGTAAACCGCCACTGGAAGGACTAGAAAAATATGAAGATAACGGTGTGGACTATATGGTAAAAGATCCTGAAAAATATAGAGGTAAAAATATTCTAATCGCTGGTGGTGGTGACTCTGCTCTAGACTGGACGATCGAGTTAGCATCAGTTGCAAAGAAAATATCTCTTGTGCATCGTAGGACTTCTTTTAGAGGAGCACTGGATAGTGTGGACAAGGTTATGGAACTAGCAAAAGCCGGAAAAATCGACTTACTTACTGAATCACAAGCCACTCAATTAAATGGTGCGGATCATTTAGAATCTGTAACGATAAAGCATAAAGAAAAAGGAAATCTCGATATTCCTGTAGATTATTTTATTCCTCTTTTTGGGCTTACGCCTAAGTTAGGACCGATCGCAGAATGGGGATTAAATATAGAACGCAGTGCGGTCGAAGTAAATACCGAAGATTATAGTACTAATGTACCTGGTATCTATGCCATCGGTGATATCAATACCTATAAAGGAAAACTAAAACTGATCCTCTGTGGATTCCACGAGGGAACTATGATGGTGCAGTCTGCATTTAAGTATATATATCCTGATCAGAAATTGAGTTTTAAATATACGACAGTGACAGGTGTGGAAGGATTTACTAATGAATAACCAATGAGCGATAGCATCCATATAAAAGTAAAAGATAGAGAAGGCACCATCCATGAGCTAGAAGCTCCGACGGATATGAGTCTTAATCTTATGGAAGTACTCAAGGCTCATGAGCTTCCGGTAGAAGGGACTTGTGGAGGCATGGCTCTATGTGCATCTTGTCATTGTTACATACAGTCAGATCATGAATTATCTACCCCGTCCGATGATGAAGAAGATATGCTGGACCAAGCATTTTTTGTAGAAGATAATAGTCGTCTTAGTTGTCAGATTAAGATAAAGGAATCTCTAGATGGACTGGATGTGGAACTAGCTCCGGTTTAATAACGGTGTAAAACAAAATTACTTAGTTTCTTTGTTCAAGAATTTTAGAAGATATTGTTGTACAAAATTTTAAAGCCATATTTCTCGTTAATTCTTCATGAGACTGATCGGCTCCATTATTTTCTTTTTCCTCTCGTTTAATTTATCAAGTCAGTTATTAATAGAAACGGAATATTTTTATCTGAAGGCTGTTTTTGATGAGTTACCTTTTTATGATACCAAGGGAGAGAAAATTACTAATGAAAAACTATTTAAATTTTTATTTAATATCGATTATTTTACAACCATAGACTGGGATGGTCCCCATGCAGAACGTTTTCATGATTTAATTTCCAATTTCACGTATCCATTTTACGGGCCTTATACAAAATATTCTCATCTAAAATTTCGTAAATCTCTTAAACCTGAGATGACAGAAATTTATGTCTCATTATATAATAATGAGACAGGTGAGTTTATAGAAGACAAAACGTTATTCTCTATTAATTCGAAGAATTTATTAGGGCTAAATAGTATTATAATTAAACCAAATAATAAAGTTGTTTTAGAACAAATATATGGTCTATGGGAAATCATTAATATAGAATATAGAGGTGACAAAAAGGTTTTAGATTCTTGCCTTAAAAAATATAGCTTGACATTTTCAAAAGGACAAATATTTAAACATGGCTATTACGGTCACAATAAATGTGAGTTGATAGATATAAGTAAATCAAGTTATAAACATTGGTTGTCATATACACAGGGGTATTGGAAAGTCGAAGGCAATGATTTATTATTTGTTGATTCGACATTTAACAATATGATAAAGTGGAAGTACCAATTTGAAAAGAAAACGCTCAAATTATCTCTTAGAATAGATCATCAGGATTATATAATTACCCTACGGAGGAAATAATACCATTTTACCTTCTTAGTTTTTAGTGGATCTCAGAATCTGATTTCATTCATTACAAAATTTTATGTTGTTTTAATCGTTCTAACTTGATGAAATTGCTTGCTTCTTTATTTTTGTTTTTTCTATGCCTCAACGTATCAAGTCAATT
>Ga0114957_1005353_pt1 | contig 10701 bp, 6 predicted proteins | sample BantaG_FD_87175 | JGI IMG/M metagenome (GOLD analysis project Ga0114957, IMG submission 87175) | Marine algal microbial communities from Bantry Bay, Ireland - BantryBay_4 metaG | ecosystem: Host-associated > Algae > Red algae > Unclassified | place: Bantry Bay, Ireland | collected 2014-11-21 | reverse complement strand
TCGCCCCCACCGTGCTCGATGCCGCCGGTGCAGCATCACACCCTGGCTTCGAGGGCTCGAGCCTGATCGGCATCACCGCCGCTGATGCCGATGCCCGACCCGCCATCACCCAATGGCAGGGAAACCGTTCGGTTCGATGGCGGAAGTGGCGCTACACCACCTATCCGTCGGGTGGAGAGGAACTCTATGACCTCTCCCTGGACCCCTCGGAATGCACCAACCTGAGCAGCGACCCGGCATACGCGAGCATCCTGACGATTCTTCAAGCAAAACTCAGCTGAACCAACCATTTCGACTGCCATTCAAAGAGTCGACTACGGTTAGTGACCAAGACAACTAACGGTGGTCGGTCTGCCCGATACGCGCTGCGAAGGCGCCGGAGCGGGCGGGACCAGCAAGCACTGACGTTGACACGGCGATGCACACAAGGCGAAAAGGGTGAAATACCATGCTGACCAGGCGCAGGTTCATTGGCGGGGCAACGGCGGCGGGGACGGCTGGGGTGCTTGGCACCAACGCCGTCACCCGACTGAGTCAAGCGGGAGCGCAACAGGGTAACCAGCGCAACGTCCTTTTGCTCTACATCGATGACCTTCGCGACTGGGTGGGTTACCTGGACAGCCACCCGGGCGTGAAGACACCAAACATCGACGCGCTGCGGGCTGAGTCATTTTCGTTCGACAATGCCTACTGCAGTGTCCCGAGCTGCCTTGGATCCCGGGCTTCGATGATGTGGGGCATCTCCCCGCATCGCGCCGGCGTGGAGGCGACGGGCGGAGAGTCGCTGCGAAGTTACGCCAGATTGGTGAATTCTGGACGGCTCACCATCCCCGAAGTACTCGGCTCCCGGGGATGGACCACTTACAACCGGGGCAAAGTCTTCCACAACGCGCTCCCAGGTCGCTGGTCAGTCTCAGATACCTACCGCGAACTGCCACAAATCCTGAACCGGCGGGCGCCGAGTTATCGCCAGACCCTGTTCGAGGTCGGGGTCATGCCCGCATCCGAGGTGCACGAAGACCAGCGCACCGCCGATTGGTTCACCGGCCAGATCGCCAACCCGAGGCTGCCGTTCTTCATGGCGGTGGGTCTCTACCAGCCCCATGTGCCGTGGCGGGTGCCCAAGTGGGCCTTCGATCAGCATCCGATCAACGACGTCGTCATCCCGGAGCCGAATTGCCAGAACGACCTCGCCGATGTTCCCCGAATGGGCAAGGTGCTGGCGCGCCGACCAGTGCTGTTCAACAACACAAAGAGTCAGAACCAACTCGTGAACGAGAAGCGGGCCCGCAGGAGGCTGGTTCAGGCCTACCTGGCCTCGATCACGCACACCGACGCCATGGTCGGCCAGATCATGGATGCACTCGCTGCGTCGCGCCACGACGACAACACCACGGTGATGCTGGTTTCTGACCATGGCTATCACCTCGGCGAGAAGCTTCACTGGCGCAAGTCCACCCTTTGGAACCAGGCCACTCGAGTCCCCCTGCTGGTCCGAACCCCCGGGCTTGCCGCCGGCGGCCGGTTCGCCAAGCCGGTAAGCCTGCTGGATGCGGCTCCAACCATTCTCGACATGGCGGGCGCTGGCGGCTTTCAGGGCTTTACCGGTAAAAGCCTGGTGGGAATCACCCGGCGAGAAGCTGATGGTCGCCCAGCCATCATGCACTGGGAGGGGAACCACTCGATCCGCTGGCGGAACTTCCGCTACACCCTGTACGCGGGTGGGGGCCGGGAGCTGTACGACCTCGCGTCAGATCCCTCCGAATGCACAAACCTCATTGGCCAGGCAGCCCACCGGAGGGCCGCACGACTGCTCGATACCAAGCTTCGACGTTTCCTCTCCACCCGATAGAGTCGAAGACCCATCCCACTACTGGGCGACTGGCAAACCGAAACCGTTCGGTTTGTGGTCAGCCCGAGCTCCCGCACTTTGGCTTCTCTCCCCCCCACCCCACCCCCGATTTGCATCGTGGGCCAGTACAAGTGCGGAACCTCGTGGCTCCTGGCTGCGCTCTCGGCGCACCCTGACCTCGTCGGGGTACGGGAGTTGGCGTTGCTACAGGCGTGTTGCGAGCGCTACGGGTCCTCGGTGGGGTTGGCAGACGTGGAACACCGCAACCGGTTGCTCTTCCATTCGAGCGCCTGGTCTCACGACGGCAGCTTAGAACGAACTCTTGCCACCGAAGAGGACCACGACAACGCGAATTTGCAGCGCCCCCTAAGCATTTCGGATCTCCCGCCCGGCGATGTGCGTCGTTTCTACCGCCAGTGCCAATCAGCCACTTCGCCGTTTGAGCTGATGAACGACTTCCTCGAACTGGCATGCACCCGGGCGCCCCAGAGTCGCGCCATAGTCCTGAAGTCCGCCGACCAAATGGCGTTTGTGGATGCCATTCGCGAGTGGCGACCGGATGCCCGCATCGTTGCCATAACCCGCGATGGCCGTGACGCAGCGATCAGCGCTCAAGAATACAAAAAACTGATGGAAGACAAGCCCTGGTTCGGAGGCCACAAACCCTTTCAACAGCTTCTGCGGGACTGGGTTCAGAAGGCCAAGCAGATCAGCCATCACCACAAGGAGGGCAAGCTCTATCTCCTCCGGTACGAGGATCTGACCCACGACTTCTCCGGCACGATGGGTGATCTCTTCGACTGGCTCGAACTCCCGACTGATGCTGAGACGATCCTCGAGATCGAAGCGACCACCGACTTCGAGCGGGCGACAGGTCGCGCTCGCGGCTCCGACGGTGTCGGGGTCATTCGGAAAGGTGCGGTGGGAGAATGGCAAGCTGCCTTGACTCCACGCGAAAAGAAGGCAGCGTGGAAACTCGCAAAGTCCCGACTCCATGCGTTTGGTTACACCGAAAGCGGAGAGCTTCGCACCCTCCCCAACGGCGGCATGCGAAAGAACTGACAGAGCAAAAGGCGAGCGGACAACCGAGTGCTAGTGGACGTTCCCCAGTTCTGAGGCTTCCAGGTAAGCATCGCCGACGTCATCGATCGTGCCGAAACCCCGGACTTCGCCGTCGTCGAGCCAGATCGCATGGGTGCAGTAGTTGCCGAGCATCACCGGCGACTGTGACACCATCACCATTGCGGAACGATCCCGCAGTTCTGCCATGCGATCGGCGCAGCGAGCCCGGAAGCGCTGATCGCCAACGGCGAGCACTTCGTCAAAGATCATGACGTCGGGCGATGCTGCGGTAGCGACGGCGAAACCGAGACGCATCCGCATGCCCGCCGAGTACATGCCAACGGGTTTCGAGATGCGCTCGCCGAGGCCAGCGAAAGCAAGAATCTCCGGCTGCAACTCGGCCAGTTCCTCGGGCCCGATCCCCATGACGGCAGCGTTGACCCGGATGTTCTCGAGTCCGGTGAGATGCGGATGAAACCCCGCTCCGACACTGACCACCGAGGTGAGTCGACCCCGGAGACGAACCTCGCCGGTGTCGGGGGGCAATATGCCCGCCAATATCTTGACCAGCGTCGACTTACCAGATCCATTGGAGCCGAGAACTCCAAGGGCGTCCCCCCGCTGTAGTGCGAGACTGACATCTCGGACCGCCCAGAACTCCTCATCGCGAAGTTCGTCGGAGCGGTGGCCTCGCCCAATGCCGAGCCGGGCCAGATCGCGCACACCGTAGGTGAGACTCTGCCTCAGCGAGGTTGCGAACTTCTTCGAGACGTCGGTGGCTTCGAGGAGGGCGGGCTCCTGACGGGCATTGCGCTGCTTGCGATGAGTACCGGGCTCCAGATCAATGGTCCTCGCCGCGAGCCTGGCCTCGACCGGGCCCGGTGCGACCAGTAGCTCAGCGACATCTGGGTTGTCGACATCGGCCTGAATTTCCTCGAGAGTCCGCTGGGCCTCCTGCGTCCTGTCACGGAGGCGGTTCAACTCGGCATGAGCCCGGAAATAGTCGCCGACCGCAGCCTCGAGGTAGCGTTTCGATTCACGAATTTGTCCGGGAGCTGCTTCCCTGGCCTGCAGCGCCGCATACCTGGCCTTCGCCTCGCGCGAGGCCGACAGAGCATCGGCACGAACCCGACGGGCCCTGGCCAGCTCCACGCGGTCGGCTCGGTACTGCGACATGCGGCTGGCATTGCCACCACTGCTCTCTGCGCCCATCGCATCGACGCCGGTCGACTCTGGGGAACCCGGTTCGGCTGTCTTCAACTCGTCGCTTTCAGCGGGCAGAGCGGCCATCAGACCAACCGTTCGGCAACGAGACGGGAACCGGTGGCGAAGAGTCGAATGGCCAGCAGCAACAGCGCCACTGACGCAGCGATGGTGCCGAGCAGTGGGGCGAGGGCGGTGGTGGCCTCTCCGAGCAGCAGATCGCGGGGCCAGCCCAGCAGGTGAGTCAGAGGATTCCAACCCACCGCAGTGTTGATCAGCTCCTTGTCAGCAAGGATGTCGCGCTGGTAGATGATCGGCGTCGCCACGAAGAGGAATCCGAGAGCGACGTCGACCGCTCGCGAGACGTCTGGAAAAACGACGGTCAACGGCGCGACGAAAAGACCCAACGCCACGGCGGCGATGTAGAGCGGAATGACTGCGAACGGAAACGCAATGACCCCGACCACTCCGCCGGCATTGCCGGTCAGCACGACGAAAACGAGGAGCAGGACGACCGGAATCACCATCTGCACCGCGGCGGTGAGCAAGTTCTGGAGGACGACAGCCTCATGCGGAAACCGAACCTGCAAAAGGAGCCCCGAGCGCCGCATAGCATTGCGGAGGGTCCCGACAACGGTGCGGAAACCACTCCACATGGTGATGTTGACCAGCAGCAGCAATACGAAGTCGGCGGTGCGACCGCCGGTGCTGTCGAGCACCACCCCGCTGTACCGAAGCAACAACCAAGACGACATCGTTGCCAATGGGGTGAGAACCAACCAGAAAAGACCGAGCTTCGAGCTTCTATAAACGGCGGTGAAGTCCCGCTTGAACATCTGGAGTACCAGTGACGGTTGATACCGCAACACTGCTGTTGCTCGCCACAGAAACGAGGAGAGGCTGGTGTCCACCTGCGACACCGGCCGAAAGACGGTCTCGGGAAGATCCGGACCAGCTCCGCTGCGGACTGTTTCAATGCCCTCTGACGGCGGGCCGTCTGCACCCGCCTCTTTCGGAGGCGGCACCACATCGATGTCGCCCAGGGGATCTGTCTCTTCTGTCTCTTCTGTTTCTTCTGTCTCTTCGGTCCCGGTCGGCGTCTGCAGCATCAGCCCGGTGCCGGGCAGTGCCTTCGACCTTGCCGCGGCGCTCTCGAGGTGCGCGTCATCCAGATGGAGGCGAGTGACTATCTCTCCGACGGCGAAGGGCGACTCAGAGGCTGCGGAAGAACCGCCACCACCACCATCGTTACTGTCCGCCTTGGTGCCGCCCATTCGCTCCACTCCTTGTGATGGGCCCCCAGTTCATTCAATGAACCCGTCGTCCAAGACTACTGGAGTCCAATCAGCCAGACCAAGGTCGGGCGCCGACCGGCCTAGCTGAGCACCTGCAAAACACGGGACGCGAGGGTCCGCTGGTCGGGATACTGCGGCGCTTCGCTGCATAGAAACTGCAACTCGTCCTCGCCGATATCGACGAACTGGAGCCAGTTCCCAGCGAAGGCCACGGCCAGCGCCGGCACATGGACCGAGACCGCGTCGGACCAGCGCATCTCCCGTACCTCGAGTTGGGAGTCACCATTGATGAGAAACGCCAGGTAAAGGTCTTGACTGTTGAAGACCCCAAGGGCACTGTTGTCGCCAGCGAACACCCGCGTCAGCTGTGTTCCGTCGACACCGAGGCCCTTTCGCCTGAGCAGATCGAGCGCTGTGGGGCACCACGAAGGCAATGGAAAATCGGGCTGTCGTGGCCCGTGATCGATGTGGGAGAGAGACATGAGTTCTTCCGAGAAGAAGATCTTGGCAACGCAACCAGAAGGGAGCGCCTCTGGAGCCAAGTAAAGACCGAGTCGGGCGAGCATGCAAGCAGAACTGTGTTCGGCCGTGACGGCACGTGCCCAGCCGAACACCCAACGCGTTGGAACCTACTCGAACGTGTCGACAACGGTACGGGCTTCGGCGCCGCCGGTTTCAAGCGGAGGAGTATCCAGCCAGCCGTGGTCGCCGACATAGCCGAGCTTCGAGAGCAGCCCACCCGCAACCGCAGCAAAACTGTCCCGTTCACTTTTGGACCAGACTGCCCAGCGGGGGTCAGGACCACGCGGAGAATCAAACGACGAGTTGATTGGGGGCTCGTTGCGAATGAAGTTCGCCGAATCCGACGACGGATCGAGACGCAGAAACCCAAAAATCCGATCGAGAGCTTCGGCGGTATCGCTCACCACTTCTTCGTAGCGCACCAGCAGGAGCGATTCCGGGTGGTCCTCGACATGTGCGAGCAGGGCTTCGGTGTGACTGACCCACTCCCGGCACGCGGAGCGATGACTCATCGGTTCAACGAAGTTACGTAACGAAGCCACTACGTCACGGCCATCGCGGACCATGCCCACGAACCGTGCCCCTGGAAACATTGCGGTGAGACCGGCGAGATGCAAGGTGTACTGCGGCGTCTGCTCCACCCAGGTGAGTCCCCTCGACCTGTTGGTGTACATGGCGTTGATGCCCAGTCCGATCCAACGCAGATACTCCTGCTCGCTCACCCATTCCCGCTGCAGCCAGTGCATCTTTCCGCGAGTTGACCCCCGTTTGTAGGATTCGCCTGCACCAGCGAGCAGAGGCACCAGAAAGTCGCTCTCGGCGCTCCCCCACAGGTGCGGGTGTTTGCGCAGAGCCCACTGCATCATCGACGTTCCCGACCGAGGGGAACCGACGATGAAGACCGGGTGGTCTACGGCTTCAAACTTCACTGGCGCAGCGACGCAGCAACCACGGACTCGAGGGTGCCAAGAGCAGCCTCAGGACCGAAATCCTCCTCGATCAGTTTGCGGCCGCAGGTGCGCAGCCAGTCCCAGAGATCATCCTCGGACAGCAACCGCAGGACCCGGACGGCGAAGAGGTCTGCGCTGTCGGCCACCAACAGGTGCTCCTCATCGTCGGCACCAAGACCCTCGGCGGCCACGGATGTAGCGACGACAGGAACACCCAGCGCCATGGCCTGGGTGACCTTGCCTTTCACTCCGGCGCCGTAGCGCAGGGGCGCAATCACCACGCGGCAACGTTCGTAGAGGGAGCGAAGATCTTCGACGTGGCCGTGGACCACGATCCCGGGTTGTTCCAGATCAACAATCTCCTCGGTGGTACTGCTGCCAACGATATGGAGCACTGTGGAGGGCGCCTCGGCGCGAATTGCCGGAAACACCTCGTCGACGAACCAGCGAATGCCGTCGACGTTCGGCGGATGTTCGAACCCGCCGACGAACAGCAGATCACTGCGGTGTTCCGGCAGTGTCTCGGTGAGAGCCTCGTCGTGGATGTTGGAGACCACCTCCACCTGAGCATTGGCGGCCCGTTCGGCCAGCAGGTCGCGCTCGACGGGGCTGCAGACCCACGTCATGTCGGCGGCATTGATGGCCCCGAGCTCAGCGCCGGTGATCTCGGCAATATCGATGTCGCCGGAGTGACTTCCCCGCACGCTGATCTCACGTTCGAGGCGAAGATGGTGCAGATCAACAGTGTCGAAGACCACCGTCGCCCCGGGGCAGAACTGTCGGACCTGATCGAGGCGAGCCCCTGCTACTTCGACTCTGCTCAGAACGACCAGGTCATAGAGGTGGCCCCGCTCCGCAAGGTACTCCTCCACCGAGGCGACGAACGGTGCGCCCCAGACCTCGACACCGGTGGCCCGCAGTTCAGTGCCGTAGGGCTCCTCCATACGCAGGTTGTGAGGGAGGAAGGTGACCTTCGACCCGGCGTTGGCAAGTGCTCGGAGGATTCTCTGCATACGCAGCGATCCCGAGTCACGATTCGGATAGAGCATTCGAGCATCGATGACCAGCGTGCGATGGGCAACGCTCCGTTCCTTTTCGAACTCCGGAGCATCTCCGTTCGCCCGGTGCGTCGAGAGACTGTTTCGCCATCGATCCAAGAATGTCGCCTGGTTGATGGTCTGGTAGCGCTTCCCGTCGAATTTCTCGTCGGTGCCGTAGGAAGACCCCTCGTTGTGCACCACCGTCGCTGCCGACTGGTACATCACCTGCATGTCCAGTTCCCTGACGCGCATGCACAGATCGGTGTCCTCGTAGTACGCAGGCGAATAGGCAGTATCGAAACCGGAGAGCGATTCCCAGATGTCCCTGACAATCATCAGGGCGGCACCAGACACGTAGTCGACGGCACGGGTGTAGTTGAGCACCGGCTCCTCGGGGTGAAGCCCGCGCCCGTAGTTCCATGCCGACCCGTCAGCCCAGACGATGCCACCTGCTTCCTGGACCGAACCGCTCGGGTTGAGCAGCTTGGCCCCCACAATCGCGACGTTGCGTTGTTCGGCAAAGGTACCGAGCATGGCGTCCAGGCATCCCGGAGTGACGAACGCATCGTTGTTGAGCAGGAGGAGGTAGTCACCGCGAGCATGGGCTGCGGCATCGTTGACCGTTTGAAGGAACCCCTGGTTGTTCTCGGATCGGACCACCGACAGACCGTCCACATCAGCGAACCGGGCCATATTGGGATCGGTACTCGCATCGTCAGCGAGGATGATCTCGAAGGGGACACTGGCCGGATTCTCGTAGATCGATGCCAGCGACCTGGCGGTCAGGTCGAACTGGTTGTACGCAGCAACGACGATCGAAAGCAGCGGCGCTTCGACCGGATCGAAACGCAGGTCACGAAGCGGAGTCGTCGGCTCCTGAGGCTGGGTACCGGCCAGGAGTCTGCCCATTGTCTCCTGGCCGATCGTAGGGTTTGCCGGTGCCAAATCCCGCATGCGGTTGACCCGCCATCGTTTCACTTGTTCTCGCTGGGCCCGAACCGTTCTTGCTGCCACCCGGCGAACAATTGGGGGTGAATCAGTCGGGGTTATCTCACGTTGGATTCGCACTATGTGTCCGGCGTTTTGACCAGTGTCGTTTGAGATCTGCTTCAGCCAGCGCTGCTGTTCCTCGTTGACTGCACGAAGTCCCCGCACGTCCTTCGCCAGCTGCTGAAGCCACTTCTGGTGCTCGCCCAGCAGCCGGTGCGCCTCGTCGAGTTCCTGCTGCAAATCGGCGCTGCTTCCGGCGGCGGCGGTCCGGTTGGCGGCAACCCGGGAGTCGGCCTCCAAGGACTCGACCCGATCGCGAAGCGTCTGCACCTGCTGCTGAAGCCGCTGAGCCACCTTGATGGGAACCGACGGCGGGTTCTTTGCTCCGCCGGAACCGCCGGCGCCGTTCGTCGGGGCCTGCACGTGGTCTGCACCCGACTTGATGGCACGTCCGCTTCTGCCAGAGGTTGACGACCCCGGTCCAACGGAACCACCGTTCTGCCGGTCAGATCCCTTCCCCGCACCGGGCCCGGCACCTCCGCTCTTCGCGAAGGCTCTGACCTTTTTTGGCGCCTGGGTATCACCCGTTCCGTCGTTGCGATCGGCAGCCTTGTCCGCCGCACTCGCAGCCGCCGCACCGTTGCCAGAACCATTTCCTGACCCCGTGCCTCCGGCGCTCGCGTCTGAACCGTTCGCAACTGACTTCATCAGCATGTCGACTTTCCCCGCCAGCTGGCGGACTTCCTTGCGAGTGGCGAGTTCGCGCAACCGCATTTCGAACTTGGCGGTCTTCGAGGCTGCATCGTCGACCTTGAAGGCGAGTTTGTCGAGGTGGCTCGGCTCACCGGTGGCGACAGCAGCTTCACTCGAGACTGCTGCGGATGAGTGGGTCGCCCGGTTCGCTTCGAGGTCCTCGATCTGACCGCTGATCGTCTTCAGCCATGCGCTCTGCTCCTCGATGCGGCGTTCGAGGTCGCCAAGCCCGTCGGCGTTGCGATACGAAAGCGAGTTGGCATGTTCGAAGGCAGGCGAATCGAGTTGGTCGAGGACCGTTGAGCAACGCTGCCGGCAGCGATCGACCGCAGCGACGAAGGTGTCGTCGTCGCTTCCCCGCTCGAGGGCCGCCTCGAGCTGCGTGATAATCGGAGCCAAGTCCCCAAAGTCAGGCTGGTTGGTCCGATGGTGGCGCAGTTTTGGCTGAAGGTAGTTTCCGAGAGCATCGGCGGCCCGGCTCGGGGCAATGGGCCATGGCGTGTCGAGCGCCCGGCCGAGAAGCTCGAGGGTGGCAACCGGGTGGCGGAGCAGCTGATCATAGGAGAGCAGTGCTCGGCGCTGGCCGCGAGTCGCAGCCTCAGCATCCAAAATATGGACGAGCCAGAGCAACCCGGCCCGGTGCGGTGATGTCCCCCACTGTTTCGCCATTGACCCGGCGACTTCGACAGCGGGGCGATGGACCAGCACGAACCGAGGGTCCTGGGCCGACAGCGTAGACTGCCAAATCTCGAGCAGACGGCACTGGCGCGGATCTTTGATGACAGCCGAGGCAGTATCGCTGAAGGTCCGGTCGAGCAGTGCGCCGGCTTGCCGCTTCGCTGCCTCTCGAGTCGCTGGCGCGAGCGAGGCGAAGTCGAAAGGCCGAGGATCGTCCCACGGGTGATTCAACGAGCGAAGCAGCTGCTCATGGAATTCGACCAGAGGTTCCAGCTCGTAATAGCCGGTCGGATTGGCATCGTTGGCGGCAAGCAGCGGTGAGCCAACGTCAAGGCCCAACTCCGCAAGAGCGCCGC
>Ga0114957_1005352_pt1 | contig 10702 bp, 16 predicted proteins | sample BantaG_FD_87175 | JGI IMG/M metagenome (GOLD analysis project Ga0114957, IMG submission 87175) | Marine algal microbial communities from Bantry Bay, Ireland - BantryBay_4 metaG | ecosystem: Host-associated > Algae > Red algae > Unclassified | place: Bantry Bay, Ireland | collected 2014-11-21 | reverse complement strand
TTGGGTCTCCCGCTAGCGCGTGACCCTCCCATTTTCTCTTTTGCGTTCCGACTGTGGTGGGGTGGTTCGCCCTATCGGGCGATTTGGACGGCAGAAACAACCCGCCGCGCCCAAACGCTCGGCACCGCACCCACTACCATCATGGAAACCTTCCACTACTGCCTAGGCGGCGGCTACGCCGCCGCCAACCTCGCCGTCCTGCTTTGGGCTGGCGTTCCCCTCCGCGAGATCGTCGGCGGCTCGATCCTCGCCGTTCTCCTCGTCGCCTGCCTCTACCTCTCATTTTGCCTCTAGCCATGAAAATCAAAGTCACAATCACAGGAGTCGATGACTGGTCTCGCGTTCTCCTCACCACGGAGAAGGGGACGACCCTTTGCGATACCAACTGCCACGATATCGAAGCGATCCGCCAAGATGTCACCCTGGGCGATTGGCACACCATCAGCGGCGACTTTGGGGAACCTGACTATCGGATTTCCTCCGACATCGAACTCGACCTTTCCGCCTGATCCGATGCATGCCTTGTCTGCCGTCCTCCGACATCCCCGCTGGGAAGACTTCCTTCGTTGCACCGCTCGCGACTCAGAGGGTCGCGTGAAGGTCTGGGGGAACACCCAGCCTTTCCTCTATAGCTCCCGCACCGGCCTCGACTCTGATGCCACCGGCTTGCCTCATTGGCCAGCCCACGGCGACAACATCGCGCTCCAACCCTCCAGGGCCGACGCGCCACGCCTCGACCTCGATCTCTACGAGGTTCGCACCCGTCTCTATGAACACGGTTCAACATGGGCAAGCGCACGAAAGAGACTCCGCTTCTATGTCCGCGCCTCCGATACAAAGGCCGCTCGCGCTCGCGTTCGTTCCTACTTCCTCGGCTGGCAGAAGATTCACCGGAGGCTTGCGCCTCTTCGCCCGTCTGCCTTCCCAACCCGAAGCAAGCGAGTCACCCACACCGTCGATGATCGCCACGCTTTCAAGTTCCACACCTCGCCGCCGTCCATCGTCGCCAAGGCTCCGAAGTGCATCGCCGCCGATCAGGCGGGTCGCCTTTGCGAACTCTCTCACAAGCTCGCTCTCTGGCTCCACCACCTCACCGCGGACGCGAACGCTCTCACATTCAGTCAATTCCAGATCGCCGCTTGGGGCTTCGACTCCGACGACCTCGCCCAGCACATCGAACACGGCTTGACCCCCGCCCAACGAAACCCCGAGGCCGAGGCCGACGAACTCCGTTCCATCGCTCCCGCGCTTCCCGCTCCCGCTCCACTTCCTCCCGTCACTCAGCCCGACCTTTTCCGCTTCGCATCATGAACACCCTTCCAATTTTCGCCTCCGGGCTAACCGATTCACCCGGCGACATCCGACGCGCAATCCGTGAAGGAATGCACCCCGGCGTTACCGCCCTCAGTCGCGGCTCGCGCTCCCTCAGTCTCCCCGTTCGCGTACTGCTCACTCAGCATCTCGCCAACGGTGGCAGCGTCTTTGTCGATTCGGGAGCCTTCACCGACCGCCGCGCTGGACGAGAAACCGACTGGTCTCTCGTCTTTGCCGCCTACCGAGAACTAGCGAACAACACCGAAGCTCGCGACCGCTCGCGTCTCTTCGTCGTCGCTCCCGACATCGTTGGAGATGTCAGGGGAACCCAGCACCTCCAAACCGCTTCGCTTCCCGATCTCGCTCCCTTCCTCGAAGGTGGTTGCTCTGTCATCCTCCCCGTTCAGCGTCCGCTTCCCTGTGACCTCGACGATCCCTCTACAGATCGCCCTTGTCTTGCGACCGAGGCCGAGTCGATCCCGTTCAACTGGTCGGATTACCCCAACGCGATCCTTGGCGTTCCTTTCAACGATTGCGCTTGGGGCGCCGCCGAGGTTACCGCCTTCATTGCTCTTGCCGAGGACATTCGCCAGAACCCCAGCGCGTGGAACCCATACCGTCCCGACCTCCCCGCTCGGCTCCACCTCCTAGGTGGTGGCACCTCCAAGGTCGAAGCTGTCGCCTCGATCTTGCCCGACTTCCCCGCTGTCGAAATCGGTGGCGATTCTCTCTTTTCTGCGGCCTCGGCTCGTCGCCACACCCGCCAGCCGGTGGAACTGGTTGCCCAGCCCCAGCCCGAACTCTTCTAGCGATGAATCCCCGATCTCTTGCCCTCCTGGAACGACTGCGTACCTCGCTCCACTTCGCGAACTGGAATGGCCGGCCATTCCCTCCGCTTGATCCCGACACCCGCCGCGCGGTTGCCGCTCTCTCGCAAGCGAAGCTCCGCGCCCGTGCCGTCGAATACGCCGACACCGAGCCGCCTTTCTCCCTCTCAGCCGAAGACGAACCCGAACAATTCTAACCATGAGCGCAGACCTCGCCATCGGCTCAGGCCGCATCAATCTTTGCAACCGCAACGCCGCCCTACTCGGCGGCCTCCTCGATCTCGACTACCTCGAAGATCACTTCGGCTATGCCTCCATTCCCGTCGCAGAACTCCGCGAGCGGATTCGCCGCTCTCGGCCTCATATCCACGACAAGGGGGCGGTATCACGACCCGTCTCGGATTTCTGGATAGATGTCGGCCTCCGTCCTCACTACTGGAGCAACCTCTTCGACCGCATCGAAACCCTTGCCAACGCCACCAGCCCAAACGCTCAAGCCACCATTCTCCTATGAACAAACGACACCCGAAGACCACCAAGAAAGCCGCCTTCGCCGTCCTAGACGAAGTGCGCGGAATACTCCGCAACCACAATGGCGGCACCAGAGAAGAGAACGCGAAAGCGGCTCCGCATTGCTACGCCCGTTTGCTCTCGGCTACCCACCAGGTCGAGGAACTTCTCGACCATCCCGCGAAGCGTCTAGCCGCTGATACGAACCTCATGGATCGACTTCGCTCGCTCCCCCAGCGCGTGAGGGATTTCGCTGATCGCTACGCCGTCGAGATCGCCGCCGCCTCCTCCGATGTCGGAGAGTAGGGAAGGGGATCACGCCTTCGCTCCCTCTTGGGGATACGCCCCAGCCGGTCGCCCCCAGGGATTCCCTCCTCGCTCCGTCTCCGAGTGCGGAGACTCCGCTTGGGAATCCTTGGGTGCCATTCACCCCGCCTCGATCGGGGACAAGCCCCTAGCACTCGGCAACCTTCGCCGCCTGTCGCTTCGGCTCCATTGCGGAGCCTCCGCTTGGCGGCTCGGTTCTCATTTCCTACGAACATTTATAAGCTCTTCGAGAAGGGTAGGGGAGGGGAGCTAATGCCCCCCACGGTGGTTCCCACCGTCTTAAGGTTGTACGACCTAGACGGTCTGTTTTTTGGCCTCATCCTCGCTCTAAGCAACGCAAGAACCGGGCAAGCCCTTGGGTCTCCCTCTGCGAGTGACCCTCCCATTTTGCTTTATGCTCTCCACTTTGGTGAGACCTGTGAACGCCCCGAATCGGGGCGATTGCTGACGGCAAGAAAGACCCCTTCTGTTAGGAGTCACCAAAACAACGAAATCAGAACCATGATCCGCAAGAATACCACCATCATCACCGGCAACCTCACCGCAAAGCCAGAGCTTCGCTTCACTCCGAAGGGAACCCCTGTCGCCAACGCTCGCGTCATCCACAACAACACCTTCAAAGATGGGGAAGGGCAGGAGCGCACCGAGACGGTCGCCATCGACATCGAGCTTTGGGGCAAGCGCGCCGAGGCTTTCACCGAACACCACGACAAGGGCTCTCATGTCTACCTTGAGGGGAACCTGAAAATGGAACAGTGGGAGGACAAGGAGACGAAGAAAAACCGCTCCAAGCTCTCGCTCAAGGTCAGCGATTGGCAGTTCAACGATGCACCCAAGCGCACCCAGGCACCCGCCGACGAGCCGCAGACCGAACAGGAGTAGACCAACCGAGTCTTCCCAGCCCGTCACCCTCGAGGGTGACGGGTTTCTTTTTGCCCGTGGGGCATCCCCAGGCACCGAACGGAAATTCCGTCTCTCCTCGCTTTGCTCGTCGCTGGTCGGGATCGGGATTCGCCCTCACCCTTTTTTTCGACCTTTCGCCTCTCGGCTCAGGCCGACGACCAAGCGGCTCCAAGCTCGATCTACGACGAGGCAGATACCCACTAGGATCGCTGGTCGCACTGGATTCCATCCACCGGCTCCTGGTACGCATCCCACGCTTCCCGTGCCTCGCGCACCACCCACACAAACACGCCGATCTTGAAGAGCATCCCAAGCACTCCCAGCACTTGAGCAGGCCGCCCTCGCCAGCCCGTCAGCTCTCCCCACCTCATCAACTCTTTCGGCCTCATGCGTCAATATAGCCCCTCCAGACAGCTCTAGCGTGTCCTATGGGTCGGGAATCTCCCGAATATCTCGCTGTGGAGGCCTCCACGAACCCCCAAAACATGAAAAGGGCGGGGATTGCTCCCCGCCCAGTCCGGTTGCTTCCGCTACGGCAGAGTTGCCGAACACTCGAAAGGTCCGGTGTAGTCGAGAGTGCATTCCACAATCTCATTGCCGGGCAGCTCGTAACCGTAGGTGATCGTGGCTGCTCCCCCGACCTGGTCGAGGTAGAACCAAACACCGATGTCGCTGGAGTATGTCCAAGCTCCATTCGGATCGTTCAGCGCATAGAGCCAGCCGTGACCGGCGTGCCACTTCCAACCATCGTAAGCCGTGTAAACCGGCTGTCCGGAGACAAGAGACAATCCATCGGGATCATAGAAATGCCCGAAGGCGTTGTTCCAACTCCACCCGCCACTGGTAGGGGTTGAGTTGACGAAGGGCGAAGCGGCAAAACCGCTTGTGACAAGTAGGGCGGCCAAGGCCGCGATCAGTCTGTTTTTCATAAGCCTCTAGCCTATCAAAAACAGGCTGTCAGTACAGTCGAACATCCATCTCCGAAACCGATTTCACCGCCGCCGTCGATGCGTAGCGGAGCGTTGTTTTCACATCCGCATGACCTGCCAATTTCGACACAAGCACCAATGGAAGGAAGTCGAGAAGGTGCGTGATCCCGGTCGCTCTCAAAACATGGGGCGTGATCTTCTTATCGAGCTTCGCGTTCACTCCCCAAACCGCCGTTCTCTTGTAGAGTGCCGTGTAGGTGATCGCCTCACCGTTGCGGAGACACCACAGCGAAGCGGATCCCTTCTCTCCCTGCCGTGTATCGACGTAGTCGCCTACGGCTCGCCTCGCGGCTGGGAACAAGCCCACCCGCCTCCGTTGGCCTCCCTTCTCACGAAGTTTGACCTCGGCATCGCTCCCGAGTTGAAGGTCTTCGAGCTTCATGTCTACCAAGGCCGCCGACCTCGCCAGCGTGTAGACCGCTACAGCAAGGAGCGCACCGTCTTCGAGCGCGTGTTCACTCTCTCCGATCGTTCTCGCTACCCGCGCCAGCTCGCCCACAGTCAGGCTCTCAGTCACCGCTTCCACATTGGTTCGCTTCTGCAGTTTCACGAAGCGCACAGGATTCGTTTGTAGGCGTCCTTCCATGACAAGCATGGAGTAGAACGCATTCACCGCCGCTCGCGCCTGCAGCTTACTCGCGTGACCTCCTGTCCGCTCTAGGAAGTGTCCCACTTCTGCGGCTCCTACCTCACCGGCCGCAAAACCATTTCTCTCGAGGAAGTCCCCGTAGAGATTGAGCCATCGCCCATAGGCCTTTCGCGTGTTCGCGTTCGGCACCACTGTGGCCGGTAAGTTTCCGACCTCGATGATCTCGCCGCTCACAACTGGCAAAGAGGATGTTCGCTTGGTGCGTAATCATCCCTCCCGATCTCTACACCCCACATCGCGTTTTCTAGCGCGTTCCGAAGACTCGTCATTCTGTTCGCTTCGGCCAGGTGTTCCTCCGCTCGCTCCGCTTCGCTCTCTCTCGTCGCCTTCTCTGCTTTCTCCAAGCTCGCAAGCTCGCGCATTCGGAAATCCTTCATGTATGCTAGACGCGCGAAGTCGGCATCTATTTCCGCGTTCTCTCTGATTACATCATCGTCCATCGTTCTCCCCTTCTTTTTGCAAGCTCCACTCGGGAACCACGACTTCGGTTGTCGTCACATTCGCATCAACCACCGCTCTCGCCTCGCCGTCGATGACAGCGGATCGATACGCCTCGACCACTTCGGCCTCGGTAGCCCCACGCTCAAGATGCGCGTTGGCAAATTCTACCGCTACCTGTTCGTTGAACTCACAGGCTCCACCGGCTCGGTGGTTCTCTTCGAGCATCGGCAACATTCTCGCGGCTTCTTCCCTTACGCTCATCGAGCTTTCTCCTTCCAGTAGATGTCGATCGCTTGGCCTCGGAGTTTGCCCCAATCCCATGAGAAGACCTTTCGCGGCGCCAGTGGCTCCTGGAACTCCGCTACGGTCGCCAGCTCTAGCAATGGTCCGTTACCTCCCATTCCTAGACCGAGGGTGTCGATGCCCTCACTTCTCATCACACCGGCGATTGTCGCTTCACGCTCGACGGTGAAACCCTGGACGAAGCTGTCTCCGATCAGCACCACCGGGTTTTGCTTCTCCCACTCCTCATCAGGATTGTTGAAGCCATGCCGATCAGCTCGGTATGTGATTCCGTCTCCAAGAACCGTCTCCACCTTCGAGATCCCTCCGAGCGCAGGAAGGACGATCCCTCCCGCTTCTATCGGTTCCGCTAGACCCACCATCAAATAGGGATAAGCGCACGCTTCCGCGCTCGCCGCCGCCCTCTTTGATAGTCCGATGCCTCTCCAAAGTTCGAGGCCGAGGAAGGGGATTCCTACCGCCGCGAACAGTGAAAATATCCGTAGGTATTTCTGTGACCTGCTCATGTTCTCTCTGTTGAAATGAAGAAGGCTCCGACGCAGAGCGAAGGAGCCTCCTAGGGGTGTTGGGGGTTATTTAGCGGGAGCGACGAAGAAGCATGGTCATCATGCCCCCCAGCAGGAGGAGAGCGCGAGACGGCTCAGGAACCTGCTTGAAAAGTCCGACCTGAAACCCGCCGCCAGGTCCGTAGTCCTTAGTGGCGAATAGATCGATCTGCGAGATCGGACCCGGAATGTAGAAGATAGCTCCATCAACGAAGTTGCTCTCGGGAAGCGGGTTGCCGTCGAGAAAGCCCGTGTTGGGATTCCACGCCAAACCATCACTGGCATTCACCGGCGCTTGGAAATCCACACGGTTGTAGCCCCAGGTGTTGAGATCGACAGGCGCACCGAAAGGGTCGGTTGCTCCAATCGTCAAAGTCTCTGGTCCACCGATGTCACTCACAATGAAATAGAAATCTTCGATGGGGTTTGCCCAACTGAATGATGTCTCAAAACTCGAAACTCCATTGCTAGCGAAGAGCAATTGATCGTTGGCGACAGTGCCAAAGAAGTTGCTCAAGGCAGGGTTCGTGATGTTGGCGTTCGCTGTGACCGCTCCCCAAGTGGATTGGCCACTCACCACCTCGTAATCAAGGGTGAAGTCATGCGGGCCGGTGACATCGTCAGGATGCCCAAACGGAACGATTCCAGAGAAGGTCGATCCCGCCGTGTAAGGGGCTCCTCCAAACGGGAAAACGCCCGAAGCTCTCCAGTCGGCCATGTCACCCGTAAGAGTGTTGACCGCCAGACTTTGACCGGCAGTTACTGCCAGCCCTATCGCCAGTGTGTTTATCAATTTCATTTTTTGTGTTGGGCTTTGCGGAACCTTCCGCGAAGAATTTTACCGCCGTCTCCGGAGTGCGAGAAGGCTCCCCGCAAGAGCTAGCAAAACGGCTCGGCTCGGCTCCGGTACAACCGACAAAGGCTTGATGTTGGAGATGTCCAACTGCCAAGCGCTGTCTGCGGAACTTAGCCGCATACCTGGTAGGTTGTTCCACGCATCTGATTGATACATATCCATTGAAAAGGTCGAACCTGTGAACTCAGCGTCAAGGCCTCCCCCGTCCGCATAGTTCGGAAGGACTTCTTGGTAGTTATCATCAATGTAGGCGTACGCGATGTTGTAAGAACTCGATGTCGGTGGAAAAGCTCCCTGAGCAACGAAGTCAGGATCGTTCGGAGTAACGGTCAGCGGATTCCCGTTTGTCTGTAAATCGAGAAAGAAGGTCTGATCGGGCTCATAGAAGCCAAAGTTCGGGTAGTAAACTCCCGTGTGATGAAGAGCAAAATCACCACAGTGTTCGGGGAGATTGAAGGTGAAGAGATTTGTTCCGGTCGTGAAGCCGTCATCGTAGAAATTCGCCTCAACATCTCCTGGCAATCCTCCTGGCCCAAATGGGGTTGAAGGTAGCGTGCTCCCAGGTTGCTGGAAGAAGCCCGGGTTCGCCGCGCTGAATCCTGCGTTAGAAATGAATTCCAAGGGGACTCCTCCTCCAAGATCGAAGGTCGTAACCCATCCAGCACCGGATGGTCCTTGGCTCAAAATAGGCAAACTCGCCAGATTCACGATGGCTCCCTTCGCAACCGTGGAAGCGGTCAGTAGAGCGATTAGTAGAGGACTGAATTTTTTGGTGGTCTTCATAGACCCCCATCCTCTTCCACATTGTCTAATTCGACAAGCCTATTTCTCTCTTGCCGTACTCTCAAGAAAAGCTAGGATGCCTAAACCAATCCACAAAAAAAGCCGCTCCTTCATAGAGCGGCCTTCCTTGTTCAAAGTTGAATCGTTGTGACTGACTGATTCTCCTGCGGACAAGGGCAACCCGCAAGAGAAAAATGCCAATTTTTTCAGGCACCCCTGTGCCCACAGGTCAGCCTCATCAACAACTACAGCTTTCATACCTCGACGTCCTTCGCTGGAAGGGAAACGAGGCTCTTCCTAAGCCCCAGCTCGTCGCCTTGCTCGACGCTAGCTTGAACAAGGTCTACCGCACTGGCGGGGCTCCACGCCGCGAAATCGCCCCTTGGCTCGGTAAGCGCGGGAAGCGGATCGTCCACCTGCCCGGCACCGATCGCTACATCACTCTCGATGAAGCCTGGCACAAGAAGCGGCTCCTTCTCAAAGCGGATTCTCCGGAGACTGCCCTCGAAATCCTTCACTCACCTACGCGCCGCGAGCGTCGCCACCGAAAGTCAGCCCCCGCTTGGAAGCGCGTTCGTGGCTTTCTGGTCTCACGCCTCAGAGAAAACAAAGGTGCTTGGATACACATCACCTACGCCGACTTGATGCAAGCCTGCGAGATCGGTTCTCAAACAACCGTCTCTCGCGCTCTCACGAAGCTCGAGGGCGATCCCCGCTTCCGTTTCCGCTCCGACTACCCTGGAGATGGCAAGCGCGGCCGCCGCAAGCTGGTTTGCTTCTCGAAGTGGCTCAAGTTCGATGGGGAACCCCTCCAGTATCGCCGTGACGGCAAGTGCCGCCGGCTCCGCGAGAGCTTCACCGAGGACGCTCCTCTCATCCCCAAGGATTCCTTCCGCGAACCCGGCTCCGAAGAAAATTCCGCACCCTCCTGCTCTTCTTCCCAGAAGCCCTCGACTAACTCCACTGGATGTCCCCCATACCCCGTAAGGGCTCCTAAAGTCGCCCAGCAGACTACAACACCCAGCGGAGCTGGTAGTGATCTTGCGCCCCCTGCGGGGGCGGAGAACTTTCAAGAGAAGCTAGCTCGCCCCAAGGGCGAGAAGTTGAGAAAACGCCCTTCGGGCGAGACGGCGTTCCGCCGAAAAAACGGCAGGCTGAAAAATCTCGCGTTCGGACTATGCCGAACATGGTTGCGAGATTTTCCAGCCTTGCCGAGGGTCGATTGGAACTTCCCATCGATTGTGACCGTCGTTTTCGGTGCCCTCGAAATGGGCTACCTCGCGAAGGACATTCGCGCCTGTCTCCGCGAAGGCTTGACCACTGCGGATTCTGCCGCAAGTGACACAGCAGCCGGCTTTCTCTCGGTAAAGTCCCCAGAGCGTTACGCTGTCGGCTTGACCCGTCTTTTCCTCAAGGATCGTTGCAAGCGTTACACGCCGAATCAAATTGCTAACGAGCGTCGGGAGCGTCCCGCCTACAAGTCTAAACCTCGTCCCGTGGAGCGTCTCCAGGTCGAATATCCGACCCATTCCCCGAAGGAAGTTCCTTCTATCGTGCTGGAGGAGCCTTCCGAGCCGGAGCTTCCACCTCTTTCCGATCGCATTCGTGAATTTCACAAGTGGCATGAGCAAGGTCGAGTCTATTTTGCCGTTGTCGATCAGCGCGAATATCACTCTCTAGTTGTGAAGCAGATGTCAGAATTGAACCTGTCCTTTGACGATTTCCGAGCGTTAGAAGAAGACGATTTCCAAGGCAATTAGGAGGCGTTCCCCCTCCGCGTGAAGCCGTCGCGGACGAGCCGCTAGTCTTCCCGACTCTCCCCCTTGAGCCAGGACACCATGGCTTCTACTAGACGCGCTCCGGATCACGACCCAACGGCTCCACAGATCGGGCAGGGGCTTCGCCCGGGAACCTCCCCGAACTGTTCCACCTGGTCGCTCTCTCCGCGCGGCCGGCCGCGAGACACCGCGACGAAGCATTGAGTCAGGGAGCCGCTTCGCTCTCCTCTCCCTGCCACAAGCCAAGCCCGAGGTCGAGCCTCGGATTCGCCGCCGTGCCTCAATGCGGCCGCCGCTCTTTTGGGAAGCGGGGACGAGCCCCGAATTGGATCCAATGGGCTTCGCCACGATGGACAAGCCCTCGTCTATGGCGGCGATCTCCTTCGTCGCTCGGCATACCCCGTCCTCGCTCCACGCAACGACAAAAACGGGGACAAGCCCCTTGGGTCTCCCGCTAGCGCGTGACCCTCCCATTTT
>Ga0114957_1005351_pt1 | contig 10702 bp, 7 predicted proteins | sample BantaG_FD_87175 | JGI IMG/M metagenome (GOLD analysis project Ga0114957, IMG submission 87175) | Marine algal microbial communities from Bantry Bay, Ireland - BantryBay_4 metaG | ecosystem: Host-associated > Algae > Red algae > Unclassified | place: Bantry Bay, Ireland | collected 2014-11-21 | reverse complement strand
GAAAACCCCGACCCCGGCCCTGTCTTCGAGGCCGTTGCCGAGGCGATGGCCGCCCTGCGCGCCGAGGCCGACCCGCCCGAAGGGCTGGAGGCGGCGCGGGAGGCCCATATGCGCCTCGCCATCACCAGCGCGAGCAAGGAGGTGGACGGCCCGGTGGCTGTCATCTGCGGCGCATGGCACGTTCCCGCGCTGCGGGCAAGGCACACGGCCAAGGACGACCGTGCGTTGCTCAAGGATGCGCCCCGCCGCAAGATCGTCGCGACCTGGGTGCCCTGGACCTCGCCCCGGCTCGCCACGGGCAGCGGCTATGGCGCGGGCGTCACGGCGCCGAACTGGTGCCGCCATCTGTGGGACACGCGCGAGCAGACGGCGGTGCGCTGGCTGGGCCATATCGCCCGCCTGCTGCGCGAGAAGGGGCACATCGTTTCCACCGCCTCGCTGATCGAGACCGACCGCCTTGCCCATGCCCTTGCCGCCCTGCGCGAGCGCCCGACGGTCGGCTATGACGAATTGCGCGATGCCTCCGTCTCGTGTCTCTGTTCGGGCCGGACCACGCAATGGACGACCATTGCCGAGGAATTGCTGGTCGGCAATGACGTGGGCGCGATTCCCGAGAACGTGCCCCGCGCGCCCTTGCTGGAGGATCTGCAACGTCAGCAGAAGACCACCCGCCTGAAACCCGAGGCGCTGGATCGCGACATCTCCCTCGATCTGCGCAGCGATGCGGGCTTGCGCCGCTCCACGCTCCTGCACCGGCTGACGGTGCTCGACGTGCCGTGGGGCAGGCTCACCGATGCGGGGCGCAGCCGGGGCACCTTTCGCGAACGCTGGGTCGTCGCGTGGAAACCCGAATACGCCGTCTCCCTCGTCGAGAACACCGTCTACGGCCCGACCATCGAGCGGGCGGCGACGGGGCGCATGGCGGCGATGCTGTCGGAGGCGACGACGCTGGGGACTCTGGCCGATCTGGTCCGGGATGCGATGACCGCGCAACTGCCCGATGCCGCCCGCCACGGCATCGACCGCCTCGGCACCCGCGCGGCGCAGACCAGCGATTGCGGCGAGATGCTCGCCGCCCTGCCGCCCATGGCCGATCTGGTGCGCTACGGCGAGGCGCGCAGTTCCGACATGGGCCAGATGGCCGACCTGATGCGCCGGATCGCGGTGCAGGCGGCACTGGCCTTGCCCTATGCCGCGCGGGGCCTCGATGCGGACGCATCCGCTGCCCTGACCAAGGCGATGCGCGAGGCGGACGGGGCGATCCGGCTGGCCGAAATCCCCGAGGACGAGATCGACGGGTGGGAGGAGGCGCTGGAGGCGCTGCTCGCCGACGACCGGGCGGCGCGGCTGGTGGCCGGGTCGGCGGCGCAGCTTCTGTTCGCCGCCGAACGGCTGGAGGCGGAGGAAGCGCGCGACCTGCTTGCCCGGATGCTCTCTCCCGCAGTGGCGGTGGCCGATGCGGCGGCGTTCTTCGAGGGGTTCTTCGACGGCGCATGTCAGCGATTGATCTACGACGAGGGGTTGCGCGGGGCCGTCGATAGCTGGATCATCGATCTGGAGGGCGAGACGTTCAACGACTTCCTGCCCCTCTTCCGCCGCGTCTTTTCCGCCCTCGACCTCACCGAACGCTCGCGCCTGCTCGAAGCGGCCTTCGGCGGGGCGACGGCTGGCTTGTCCCGCCTGGAACCCGTCGAGGGGGGCGAGGCGCTGTGGAAGAGGCATCTCGCCGTATTGACCGATATACTCGAAGGGGGCGCGACGAATGGATGATGCGGAACGCGAGCGCCGGTGGCGTCTGGCCGTGGGCGGCGACGACGACGCGCTCGGGGCGCAGGACAAGCGCCTCTCCGCCGCCCTCACCGCCCTTTACGGCGCGGGCGATGGCGGGGGCGGAAAGGGCGGCAGCGGTGGCAAGCGCGGGGGCTTGGGGGGTTCCGCCCCGAAGGTGGCAAGCTGGCTCGGCGACATCCGCTCGTTCTTTCCCTCCGAAGTCGTGCAGGTCGTCCAGCGCGACGCCTTCGAGCGCCTCGGCCTGCGGCAGATGCTGCTCGAACCCGAATTTCTCGCGACCGTCGAGGCCGATGTTCACCTCGTCGCCGACCTGATCTCCCTGCGCGGCGCGATGCCCGAGAAGACGAAGTATGCCGCCCGCGACGTGATCGCATCGGTCGTCGCCGAACTGATGGAACGCTTGGAGCGCAGGACCGCCGAAGCCCTGCGCGGGGCCGTCGACCGCTCGAAACGCACCAATCGCCCGCGCTTCAACGACATCGACTGGCCGCGCACCATCCGGGCCAACCTTCACCAGTATCAGCCCGAGTACAAAACCATCGTTCCCGAACGCCTCGTCGGTTTCGCGCGGCGACAGCGCCGGGTCGTGGATCTGGACGAGGTGATCCTCTGCGTCGATCAATCGGGGTCGATGGCGACATCGGTGGTCTACGCCTCCATCTTTGCCGCCGTGATGGCGTCCCTGCCGGTGGTGCGGACGAAACTCGTATGCTTCGACACCGCCATCGTGGATCTGACCGACGATCTGGCCGATCCGGTCGAGGTATTGTTCGGGGTGCAGTTGGGTGGCGGCACCGACATCAACCGCGCGGTCGCCTATTGCGCCGACCGGGTGGAGCGCCCGTCGAAAGCGCATCTGATCCTCATTACCGATCTCTACGAGGGCGGCGATGCGGATGAACTGGTCGGGCGCCTCGCCCGGCTCAGGAGCGACGGCGTGAACGTCATCGTCCTTCTCGCCCTGACCGATACGGGCCGCCCTTCGTATGACCCCGCGCTGGCGGGCATCTTTTCCTCGATGGGGATGCCCGTCTTCGCCTGTACTCCCGACCGCTTTCCCGACATGATGGCCTGTGCGCTCCGCCGCAACGATATTGCGGCCTGGGCGGCGGAGAACGACATCAAGCTGATCCGGGGCGACGAGGACGCGGCGTAGGATCGGTGAACATGCTTTCGGGTACGGACCACGAGACGATCATCGCCGCATAATGGAGTATCCATGCCCTCGATCTACGATCTGAAACCGGCTTTCCAGAACCTGCTGCGCCCGGTCTGCACCCGGCTGGCCGCGCGGGGCGTTACCGCCAATCATGTCACCGGGGCGGCCCTGTTCATGAGTCTGGCCCATGGTGCGTGGATCGCCCTGAGCGCCGGATCGACGGCCAGTCTCATCCTTCTGCCGGTGACGCTGTTCGCGCGCATGGCGCTCAACGCGGTAGACGGGATGCTGGCCCGCGAACACGACATGAAGTCTCGCAAGGGCGCCCTGTTCAACGAACTGGCCGATCTGGCGTCGGATGCGGCGCTTTATCTGCCGTTTGCTCTCGTTGCCGGGGTGACCCCGGCGCTCGCGATGCTGGTGACGGTGCTGGTGGTCGTCGCAATGATTGCCGAAGCGGCCGGGATGCTCGGCCCGCTCATCGGTGGCTCGCGGCGGTACGAGGGACCGTTCGGAAAATCCGACCGGGCCTTTGCCTTCGGCGTGCTCGCGTTGCTTCTGGCATATGGCTTTGCGCCCGGCGGCTGGATGGGGGCGATACTGATGGTCTGGATTTTCCTGTCGATCTGGACGATGGTCAACCGCTGCCGCGCGGCGCTGGAGGAAACCGAATGAGCGTTCTCGCCCCGCAAGTCCTCTACGCCATCGGTGGTATCTTCGGCCTGCTGTTCATCGCCACCGGTATCGTCTGGACCATCGACAGGCGCCCCGGCACGGAACTGAAACTGCGGGTCAGAAGCTGGTGGATGATAATTGCGATCTTCACCGTGGCGATGGTGATGGATCGGGCGATTTCGAGTGTCTTGCTCGGTTTTCTCTCGTTTCTGGCGCTGAAGGAATATTTCTCGCTGATTCCGTCGCGGCGCATCGATCGCGGCATCCTGCTGCTGTGTTACCTCGCGGTTCCGCTGCAATTCTATTGGGCGTATATCGGCTGGTACGGGATGTTCGTCGTCTTCATTCCGGTGTGGATGTTCCTGGTCCTGCCCGCCACCATGACCCTGATCGGCGATACGAAGGGCTTTTTGACCGCAGTCGGAACACTGAGCTGGGGCCTGATGATGACGGTCTTCACCCTCAGTCATACGGCCCTGCTGCTGGCCGCCGGAGAGCGGCACAACGACGTGGCGGGCGGGGCGGGACTGCTGCTGTTTCTGGTCTTTACCACGCAACTCAACGACGTGGCACAGTTCACATGGGGCAAGCTGACCGGCAAGCGCCCCATCATCCCCAGGGTCAGCCCCAACAAGACATGGGAGGGCTTTCTCGGCGGCCTTGCTACCTCCGCGCTGGTGGCGATGCTGACGGGACCGTACCTGACCATGATGGACTGGCGCTGGTCGGCACTGGCCGGGGCGATGATCGCCTGCGCGGGCTTCATCGGGGATGTCACGATCTCGGCGCTCAAGCGCGATCTGGGGGTCAAGGACAGCGGCGGACTGATCCCCGGCCATGGCGGCGTCCTCGACCGGGTGGACAGCCTGACCTATGCCGCGCCCGTCTTCCTGCATTTTCTCGTGTTCTTCTTCATGGCGGAGCAGGGCGGATGATCGGGGCGCTGCGCTGGCTGTTCTTCGCGCTGATCGTGCGACCCGTGCTGATGGTCGTGCTGGGCGTCAATATCCGGCGACGGGAATTGCTGCCCTCCACCGGCCCTGCCATCGTCGTGGCCAATCACAATTCGCATCTGGACACGCTGGCGCTGATGGCGATGCAGCCGCTGTCCCGCCTGCCCATGCTGACCCCCGTGGCGGCGGTCGACTATTTCGGGACCGGGGCGTTCGGCTGGTTCGCCAAGCACATCATCGGGATCGAACCCATCGACCGCTCCGGTGCGACGCCGCGCGCGAACCTGCTGGACGGGGCCATCCGCGCGCTCGACGAAGGCCGGATTCTGATCCTTTTCCCCGAAGGCTCGCGCGGAGAACCGGAGCGCTTCGCCCAGTTCAGGAAAGGCATCGCGCATCTGGCCAAGGCCCGCCCCGAAACGCCTGTGACGCCGGTTTTCATGCACGGACTGGGCAAGGCCCTGCCGCGCGGCTCGTATCTGCTGGTGCCGTTCAACTGCGATGTTTTCGTGGGGAAAAGCTGGCGCTGGGGAGGATCGGTCGACGATTTCATGGCCGAACTGGAGCACCGCATCGCCGCGCTGGCACAGGAGGGCGACTTTCCGGCGTGGGAATAGCATCCGGCGGAAACGACCCGTGCCCTGTGGTATGAACGCTGTTCAAAATTGATATTGAACAGCGTTCAATTTCATGCATACTTCTCCTGCCACGATGCTTCTGCAATAGAGAACGAGCACATCATGACCGCGCAAGAGACCGCATCCGTCGAAAGAACACCCCGTCTGATGAAAGAGCGGGTCTTCACGGCGCATGATGGCACCGACATTTTCTTCCGTCATTGGCAGGCGAGAGGCGACCGTTCCCACGGCGCTGTCGTCCTGTTCCATCGCGGCCATGAACATGGCGGGCGCATGGCGCATCTCGTGGAGGAGGTCGGTCTCGACACCCATGATTTCTACGCATGGGATGCGCGCGGGCACGGGCGCTCGGACGGGCCGCGCGGGTCGGCCCCGGATTTTGCCACGCTCGTCCGCGATGCCGATACCTTCATGCGCCACATCCGCGATACGGATGGCGTCGCCCTCGAAGACATGGCGGTGATCGCCCAGAGCGTCGGAGCGGTGATCGCGTCCGCCTGGGTGCATGATTACGCCCCGCCGATCCGCGCGATGGTGCTTGCATCGCCAGCCTTCGACATCAACCTGATCGTCCCGCTGGCCCGCCCCGCACTGGGGCTGTGGAAGCGTTTGCGCGGTGACTTTCAGGTCAACAGCTACGTCAGGCCGGAGATGCTGACCCACGACCCCGAGCGGATCGCGTCATACAAGGCCGACCCCCTGATTACGCGCCCCATCGCCGCCACGCTACTGCTCGACCTCCATGACACCGCCAAGCGTGTCGTCACGGATGCCAAGGCCATAACGGTTCCGACGCAACTGTTGATCTCCGGAGCGGATAAAGTGGTGCGCGATACGGCGCAGCATTCCTTCTTTGCCGCTCTCGGCTCGGCGAAGAAGGAACGTCATGTCCTGAAGGGCTTCTATCACGATACGCTGGGCGAGAAGGATCGGGCGCCCGTTCTGGCCGAGGTGAACCGCTTCATCACCGAATGCTTCGCCGCTCCGGTTTGCCGAACCGATCTTCGGGAGGCGCACCGCACCGGGTACACGCGCGACGAGGCCGAAACGCTTGCCAGCCCGTTGCCGGGGATGAGTGCGCGTGGCCTCTACTGGGCCGCCAATCGGGCGTCGCTCGGGGTCGGGGGGCATTTGTCGCGCGGCCTCGCCCTGGGCCACGAAACGGGGTTCGATTCCGGCTCGACGCTCGATTATGTCTATCGCAACAAGGCCGAAGGCCTTGGACCCATTGGCCGGATGATGGACCGCCGCTATCTCGACTCGATCGGCTGGCGCGGGATACGGCAACGCAAGGTCCATGTCGAAGAGATGATCGGGATTGCGCTGGATCGCCTTCGCGACGACGGACAGCCGACCCGTATCGTCGATATTGCCGCCGGTCATGGCCGATACGTCCTGGAAGCGCTGGCCGATGGGGGGTCAGAACCCGACAGCATCCTTTTGCGCGACTACAGCGCCCGCAATGTTGCGGCAGGGCGCATCCTGATCGAGGAAAAACACCTTGAAGGCATAGCGCGTTTCGAGCAGGGCAATGCCTTCGACGGGGATGATCTCGCACGGATCAACCCGCGCCCGACCCTCGCGATTGTCTCCGGTCTCTACGAGTTGTTTGCGGATAACGACATGGTTCTGGGGTCGCTGCGCGGTCTGGCGCAGGCCGTCCCGGTCAGCGGGTATCTCGTTTACACAGGTCAACCCTGGCATCCGCAACTGGAATTGATCGCCCGCGCGCTGACCAGCCATCGCGACGGCGAAGCATGGGTGATGCGCCGCCGTGTCCAGGCGGAAATGGATCAACTCGTCGCCGAAGCGGGGTTCAGGAAGATCGAACAGCGTATCGACAAGTGGGGCATCTTCACCGTCGGCCTCGCCCAGCGAGCGGAAGATCGACGACTGGCCGCGCGTGGATGATCCGCATGTCCTGAGCGGGATGGTCGTGCTCGATGGTATCGGCCGCACTGGTGCGGCGGCGCAGGTCACGAAAGTCTCGTTCGGACCTGATGTGGTGAACCACTCGGGTCAGGCGCCTGCGGTGTGATCTCAGCGCCTGTGGCCTCGGGGGGGCTTGCCCTGCCTTGACAGGCCCCGGCTCAGAGTCGTGGCGCGGAACACGATCTCATCGGCTACTGGTATGATAGCAGTCCAGACTGCGGGTGACGCGCCAGATCAGAACCTCGACCGGGTCGAGCGGAGCCTCTGCGAAGTGTTCGGCTCCGGGAAGGTGCTGCATCAGCAGCGGCAGGGGAACGCGCATACCGTCGAGAGACGACAGGAGATGCGCGACTGCCGCCTCTGCCTGTGGCGAGGGCCAATAATAGCGGATGCGGTCCGAGAGCGAATAGTGTCGCAACAGATGCGTTTCGGCAGCGGTACCACCATAGTGACGGTGCCAGTTTTCCGGCTCGGCCAGCATCGCGGCCTCCATGGCCCGCATCAGCGGGCGCGCGCCGTAATCGGGCAGGAGGTCTGACGCGATCAGGTCGAGCGCGTAGAGCGCCTCGCGCAATACGAAGGTCAGTTCCGGGCCGACCTTGAGGATCGCAAAGCCATCGGCAACCAGTTCGCTCAACGGAGCGACACCCTGATAGTCTGTCGAATGGGCCTCGAAGACGAATTGCGGGGCGTCGTCCAGCACGCGGATCAAGGCTCGTGCTGCCGTGCGGTCATAGCGGATGACGTTGTGATTGCCGAACTCGACCCCCGGCTGCACGACCAGACCGATGACACGGCCAAAGGCGTCGTCGAGACCGGCCTCGCTGAACACGGTGCGATGGATGTCGATGGTGCGCGCGGCGGCCTCCGGCGCGGTCGGCGTCACGGTGTCGAGCACATGGTCGGCCCCGCCCGGCGGGGGAACCTCCGTGCCGATGATGTAGAGCGGGGAGGGCAGTCCCGTCTCCCGCGCCGCCGCCTCTGCCACCGCCGCAAGGCGCGCGGCCCGGTTGGCGGTCGTCTCGTCGTCCAGCGCTTCCGGCTCGCCCGCGCACCCCATCGAGCAATCGAGGTGGAGTTTGCGGAATCCCGCCGCGACATAGGCGGCCACCATCGTTTCGGCCTCGGTCATCGCCGTCTCGACGGGCTGTGCGCGCCACGGGTTGGGGCCGAGATGATCGCCGCCCAGCGTGATCTGCGCGACGGGGCAGCGCTCCTCCTCCGCGATCCGGTACACCAGCGCCGCGAAGTCAGCCGGTTTCATGCCGGTATAGCCGCCCTTGTGATTGACCTGATTGCAGGTCGCCTCGATCAGCACGGGCGCGCCGGTATCGTGCCCGTGGCGCAGGGTGGCGCGCAACACGACCGGATGTGCGGAACAGACCGAGGTAATGCCGCGCGGGGTGCCCGCGATGCGCAGGGGGGCAAGGTCTTGCAGCGTCACGGTCATGCGGATCGCCTTTCGGTTCGTGATATGAAGTCATCGAGTTCTGCGCGGGTGGACGCGCCCTCCATCGGGCCGCGCCGGGTGACGGCCCGCGCCCCGGCGGCACAGGCGAGCGTCAATGCCTCGTCCCGATCGCCGCCGCGCAGCCACAGGGTAACGAAAGCCCCGCCGAAACAGTCGCCTGCGCCGGTCGGGTCGACTTCCTCGACGATGAAGCCGGGGGCCTCGCGCGGGCCGTCCTTGTCGTGATACGTCACGCCTTCCGCACCGCGCTTGTGCACGATGGTGCGGATGCCCCGATCCAGCAGATGCGCGACCGCCGTCCTGTCATCCGCCGCCTCGGTCAGCAGCGTCAGTTCGTCGCCACTCGGCAGAAACAGATCCGTTTGCCGCAGAATGATCCGCATTGCCTCGCGCATCCCCGGCGCGTCGAGCAGTTCCTTGCGCAGGTTGGGGTCGAAGGAGACGGTCCCGCCCCGTGTCTTCACGGCCTCGACCGTTTCGATATTCAGCCGCACGAAATCGGGGGTGGAGAGAGACGACCCCATGACATGAAAATGCCCGGCGCTGTCGAGCACGGGCCTCATCACCCCGGCATCAGGCAGAAAACCGCAGGCACTGTGCTGAATATTGAAGACGAAATCGCGTGATCCGTCCGGACGATACCGGACAAAGGCGCTGCCTGTCGGGCGGTCGGGGTGGCGGCCGATGCCGGTCGTATCCACGCCGTCCGCATTCAACCGGTCGAGGTTCACGCGCCCGAAATCGTCGTCGCCCACCATCGATACGATGGCACACGGGTGGCCGAGGCGGGCGGCCTGATCGATGAAGATCGCCGGGGCGCCCGAGGGAAACGGGCCTTCCAGAGCGATGGGGCCGCGAAAGCCGTTGCCCGGCTCGACGGCCATGATCTCGACGAGAATCTCGCCGATTACGACGATCTTGGGCATCGCCATTCCTCCCTTTCGATCCCGTGACCGGTATCACCCTGCATGACAGTGTCGTATGGTATCTCTCTGGCGCCACGGTGGCGCGGGGCCGCAGTCCCCTCGTTTCGATCAAAGATGTAGACATTCTTTTTGCACATGTCAAAACTGGCAAGCAGGGAAAACGCGCAGGAGAGGGTCCGATGAACCCCGACGAAGACAGGAACGGCGCGATCAAGCCTCGAATCCAGACCATGACGGCATTGTCGAAGCAAATCGGCGTGTCCCGTCCGACACTGGCGCGCTACTTCGAGAACCCGGACAGCGTGCTGCCCTCGACGGCCAGGAAGATCAAGGATCGTCTGGCCGATGTCGATTATGTCTATAATTTCATTGCTACGCGACAAAACCGGAAATCGACGGGTCTGATCGGTGTGGTCGTTCCCCATTATCGTGATCTGTTCTTTGCCAGCCTGCTCGATTCCATCGAGCAGGCCGCCGTCGATGCCGGATTCACGATCTTCGCGCAAAGTTCCAAGGGCAATGCCGATACCGAGGCGGCTGTGGTCGAGAAACTGCGCTCGATGAATGTGGACGGCGCGATCATCGCACCGCTGGGGGATGCGGTCTCGACGCCGGCATTGTTGCTGGCCAGCCGCGATTTTCCGGTGGTTTTCGTGGATTCCGAGCCTGCCAGCCCGATCCCCGGCACGGATTTCGTCGGCACGGACAATAACAGCAGCATCCGCAGTATCGTCGATTTCCTGTATCGGACAGGCGATGCGCCGGTCTTTCTCGGTATGCCCCGCCTGAACAACAACGCTCTCGCCCGCGAGGCCGCCTATTGCGCGGCAATGCAGGATCTGGGGCTTGAGGCGCATCAGGTCGAGGCGACCGGCATTTCCGACTCATGGCGTTTCGAGGCCTACGGATATGCCGCCATGGACGCGCATTTCAGCCGGGGTCGCTATGTCGATTCGACGATTCTATGCGCGAATGACCGCGTCGCGATCGGGGCGGTCAGGGCGGCGAATCAATATGGCCTGTTCGGCAAGGCGGCAGGGGATCGCCGGGCCTTGCGGATCGCCGGGCATGACGACCATCCGATGAGCCGGTATATCTTTCCCGCTCTCACGACCGTGGCGCAGGATATCGAGGGCATCGGCAAGGGGGCCGTCGAT
>Ga0114957_1005348_pt1 | contig 10704 bp, 5 predicted proteins | sample BantaG_FD_87175 | JGI IMG/M metagenome (GOLD analysis project Ga0114957, IMG submission 87175) | Marine algal microbial communities from Bantry Bay, Ireland - BantryBay_4 metaG | ecosystem: Host-associated > Algae > Red algae > Unclassified | place: Bantry Bay, Ireland | collected 2014-11-21 | reverse complement strand
AACAAGAAAATAGAGATTGTACTATTGTAATTGATTGACATTAAGCCTCTTATTTTGAATTACCCACTATATTTGACCAAGAGCCAATAATTCACTTACCAGCCTACTCGCGTTAGAGAACTTAACTACCGTTGGGGGCTTAACAATAGGTAATCAGGATGCTTTTGTCAATCTAAATGGGTATGCTTAGACCCAACAACTTTTCGATACTTGGCAAGTAGTCATGAAGCTGTCTTGTCCGTAAGTATGGATCCCAACAACTTACTTAAGTTTGACTTTCAAGATATTTTTTTACCAGATAGTACGACTAACTTTGAGGGAAGTCAAGGTTATGTTATGTACGCCATACGTGCAGATTCAACTATAGCAGAAGGAACATTAATCGAGAATACCGCCGATATCTATTTTGATCTCAATCCTCCAATTATAACCAATACGACCGATAATGTAATGATCTATTCTTTTGATGTGGATGAAGATGGTTATGATATTTTCACGGACTGTGATGATACTAATCCGGACGTTAATCCAGGTAATGTAGAGGTCGCTTATAATGGAATAGATGAAGACTGCAATGAACTGACTTTAGACGATGACTTAGACGAAGATGGTTTTGGAATAGCAGATGACTGCGACGACACCAACCCCGCCATCAACCCCAACGCCACCGAAATCCCTGACAATGGAATAGACGAAGACTGTGTCGACGGAGATCTAATTACCATCTCCACTATTGATCTGGAAAAACTACGGCCACAAATATTCCCTAACCCAACCACAGGTGACTTAAACATCCAACTCCCCTACTCCACATCGGCAAGTCTAGTTATAAAAGATTACAGCGGTAAAACGATTTTGACGCAAGGTCTAGAGACAACAAACTCAATAAACTTAGGAATGCTGCCTAATGGGGTGTATATTGTTTTGATTCAGACGGAAGGGCAGGTTTGGACGGAGCGGGTGGTGAAGATGTAATGAAAGAAATATTGAGAATAGATTTATCTTTAAAAACTAAAACCATGAGACCCTTCTACATAATTGCCTTTTTTTGTTTGATAGGATATTACTGCTCTGCTCAGTGGCCTTCAAGTGCTTTTGAGGCTTATACACAAGAAGATATCGATAATCTGCCTGCTGAATTTCCTGGAGTTTCCAATTTTGAGGGATTAGTTTTCATCTATGGTCCTGGTATTACTAATTTAGATTCTCTAATTCAATTTACCAGTATATCAGGAGCCCTTTATATATCTGATACACCTAATTTAACAAGCTTAAATGGTTTGCAAAACCTTACTAGTTTAGGTGAATCTCCTTGGGGAGAAACTAGTTATAGTTATGGAAATTATGGCTTATCTTTATGTATCAATAATACTGGTCTGGAATCCCTTTCTGGATTAGAGAACCTTCAAACTCTTGAAGGGGCACTAGAAATAATCTCTAACGACAACTTACAGAACCTTGATGGCTTGCAAAACTTAACAACTACTGGATCAAAAAAGTACTGCACTATGCAGGATGGTTGCTTTTTTCCCGACATAAAAATTGCTATTTCAAATAATCTCAATTTAGAAAGTCTATATGGATTAAATGCTCTTTCTTTTGAGGGAGTAGGAACAAAAAATATAACTGGTAATCCCAACTTGTCTCTTTGTGCAACACCTGCCACCTGTAATGCACTATCACAAGATCCCAGCATTATTACTTTCAATAATAATGCTCAAGGTTGTAATAATGTAACGGATGAAATTCTAGTCGAGTGTAACTATCTTGGTAAAGTCCATCACCCATTATTTTATGACTTAAATGAGAATGGTCTATATGATGCAAACGAACCATTTCACGCTGCAGCTAGTGTAATAAAAACCCCGGGTAATACTTTAAGCTATAGCAACGCCACAAATGGAGGCCAGACTTTTGTGTATTACGGAACACATAACTTCACCTACAATCAACCCAATACACCGCTTTGGGAACTAACAACTGATTCAAGTTCTTACACGATTACTTTAGACTCAATCAATAGTATTGATACAATTTACTTCGGTCTCTTTCCAACAGAATCTCTCTCAAAGACAAATTCTTTTATTGCCTCATCTAATTTTAGATGCAACACAGATGTAACCATTAATGTGTATTCAGAAAATGAGGGCACTACAATACTCACAGAAGGTATTCTTTGGGTAGAGATAGATGAAGCAGTGTCTGGTATTAACTATATAGACATTCCCGATACGATAGTCAGTCCTAATCGCTATGGTTGGTCCTTCACGACTCTTTACCCAGGGAATACAGTTCACAAACAAATATCTGTAAGCATTCCAGGTCCTCTAGACTTTCCTTTAGGTGATGGATTGTCTTTTAATAGTGAAGTAAACTATACAGATATTAATGGTCAACAAAACTCCCAAGTTTATATTTACAACGATATAGTAGAATGTTCTTATGACCCCAATGACAAGTTGGTTAGCCCAATCTATCCGCTTAATTATGCACTGGTTGCAGAAGAATTGGTCTACACCGTTCGATTTCAAAACACAGGAAATGCAGAAGCTTATGATGTTGTGATTTTTGATCAACTAGACAATAATTTAGATCCAACAACTTTTCGATATTTGGCAAGTAGTCATGAATCGGTGTTGTCTGTGACTATGGATTCCAATAACTTACTGAAGTTTGACTTTCAAGATATTTTTTTACCAGATAGTACAACTAATTTTGAAGGAAGTCAAGGCTATGTTATGTATGCAGTACGTGCAGATTCAACTATAACAGAAGGGACAATAGTTGAAAATTCTGCCGACATCTATTTTGACTTTAATCCTCCAATAATAACCAACACGACAGAAAACGTAATGGTCTATTCTTTTGATGTGGATGAAGACGGTTATGATATTTTTACGGATTGTGATGATACCAATCCTGACGTTAATCCAGGTAATGTAGAAGTCGCTTATAATGGTCTAGATGATGATTGTAACCCACTAAGCTTAGACGATGACTTAGATGAAGATGGTTTTGGAATAGCATATGACTGCGACGATACTAATTTTGCTATCAACCCATCAGCAACAGAAGTTCCCTACAATGGAATAAACGAAGATTGCAACGAACTAACCTTAGATGACGACTTAGACGAAGATGGTTTTGGAATAGCAGATGACTGCGACGACACCAACTCCGCCATCAACCCCAACGCCACCGAAATACCCGACAACGGAATAGACGAAGACTGCCTAGATGGAGATCTAATTACTATCTCTACTATTGATCTGGAAAAACTACGGCCACAAATATTTCCAAATCCAACTACAGGTGAGTTGAACATCCAACTCCCCTACTCCACAGCGGCAAGTCTAATCATAAAAGACTATAGCGGTAAAACGATTTTGACGCAAAGTCTAGAGACAACAAACTCTATTAGCTTAGGAATACTGCCTAGTGGGGTGTATATTGTTTTGATTCAGACAGAAGGGCAGCTTTGGACGGAGCGGGTGGTGAAGATGTAATTAAATTGTATATAGTGAGGTGATTAAAGGTAAATTTTAATCACCTTACTATACTAAATTCTCCCTTATAAAGAAGCACTACTCCATCCGCGAACTCGATCTCTGCATAATACGCAAACACTCCCGTCTGCATAGCCTCTCCTTTAAAGTAGCCATCCCAACCTCGCGTTGAATCATTAGGCTGAAATTCATTATCTTCAAAAACCAACTCCCCCCAGCGATCAAATATTCTAAATTTCAAAACCTGGTTCACACCGGAGCCTGCGTAGACAAGTAAGCGATCATTAACACCATCACCATTTGGAGAAAAGGCGTTAGGTATATAAATACCCCGATCTTTTAAAACCGTGATGAGTATTTCACTATTGACGACACAGCCATTGGAGTCAATAACTGAAAGCGTGTAAAGCGTAGTAAAAAGTGGCGTAGCAATCGGGTCTGGACAATTGATACAGGAGAGGCCTTCTGTTGGTGTCCAAACATATTGAATGGAATCAGAAAGATTAGTAATGGATGAAATATCAACTATATTGCCTAAATCAATTGTAGTGTCAGCAGGTAATAAAACCTGGGCCACTGAAGGCGCTATAATTTCAAAAGATTGACTAAAAACACAATCACTATCTCCGTAGAAAAGCTCATATGTTCCCGCAGAAAGGTTTCCGAAGAAAGGATCTGATTGGAAGTTGATCCCATCCAGGCTATATGTCAGATTGATCCCTGAATCATTAATGCTAACTGAGCCATTCTGATCGTCACTGCACAATAAGCTGGAGGTTTCAAGGTCAAGTTCTACGCCTTCTAAAAAATCAATTTGAATACTGGAAGTACTAGAACAATCATTGTCATCTGTAACAGTCAGATTGTAATTTCCTGGCGGAACTTCAGAAATACTTGTAGTAGTACTGTTGTTAAAGTCCCAAAGATATTGATAGGGAGCTATTCCTCCATCAACGGAAGAAGTTACGACTCCCAAATTATCTGAATCACACGGCGCTTCTGTAATTTCCAAGTCTATAGTTGGACCATCCAACAAAACGACTTCTGTAATAAAGAGCGTGTCGCAGCCTTCTTGAGAAAGAGGCAAAAACATATACTCCCCTGCCTCAAATACCAGCTCATTAAAAATCGAAATGGTATCTCCTTGACAAATTGAAACAACCTCTGTTAAAGTATCAGCAACAACTCCTTCATTAAATGAAAAATCAAGAATTGAGCTTCCCGCCGGATAGTTTACGGATGCCTCAATAATGGCATCGGCGATTGATAGATTTGTAGCTGGATCAACCAATTCATATGTAAGCAAGGTGTCTACACAAACATAAATCGTATCCGGGCATTGGTTGATATTGAAAGATGTGATTAGCTCTCCTTGTTGTTTTAGGTCTAGTACATATGCTTCAGTACATTCGTCGTAACAGTCTAACTTTGTGACAATTACAGGAACTTCTCTATATTGTAAGTTTAGATAATTGAAACCATCAATTTGATCTGGGCTTCCCCATAGGTAAGAATTAGATTGAATGTTGGGTTCTGTACTATTTCCAAGTGAAATGTTTGATGGAGTTAGATTTTGGGGCATGAAATTATTGGGATCGGGTATTACAAATAACTCTGTCGGAGCTTCCATCCCGCCGCCTTTAGCAAAATATAGGTTACCATCATAGGCGGTTTCAAGGTCTCTTAAAACATACCAAGGGCCTTCACAATCTACAGGGGCGCAACCTTGTCCGGTCTCATCATTATATTGGTTTTCAGGTGTAGTCTGTATTTGAAGTCTTACTTCATATGGGAATGTTCCCAAGTCAATTTGACCTAGATAAACAATATAAGAGACTCCTCCCACTTGGGGATGACCACCATTGATAAAATAAAGGAACCGACCATTTGGACTAAATTCTATACCACTTATTTTTCGACCTATATTTTGAAGGAACTGAAGATTAGAAGTGGGGTCGTTTGCGATGTCAGTTATAACACCATTGTTTGAGAGTATATTGCTAATATCATTCGGGGTACCGTCCGCTACCAAAGTTAGCGTCTCTGCATCTATAACTTGATAATTTGTATTATTGAATTGCTGTGCATCAAATAAATAAATATCACCATCTCCCGCTGACTCGTTTCGTACACTTACAGCTATTATGTCTTCACGAGGGCTTATTTCTATTGCCGATTGAGCGATAGATAGTAGCCACCACTCATCATAAACATCTCCTGTATTGGCTTCAAAGCTGATACCAGCATTATCAATAAGAAAGCGATCGAGAGAAATAGAATCAACATCCATGTTTCTTCGGCAAGCGTAAAGATAATGTTGATTGACGTTTCCGCTGGCTGTTCTTGATACGGCTTTTCCATCTAGATAATTATTTGGAACACCATTATTATCTACTAATTCTACATCCCTTTGAAGAATATTCATAGCGCCTGAAGGGAGTAACTCTATTCTACTATAAAGAATTTTTGCCGGATTATAGAGACTACTACTAAAATCAGGAGCACTCCACTCGCTGTAAATAATATACCATTGATCAGAGGTCTCAGGGACTTTAACTACCTGGATTTCACCTGTACCACCGACAGCATTTAATCCTGGCGCATTTGCTGTTGCATCTGTGATTAGAGGAACGCCTTGCGCCGAATAGCAGAACAAATTATTAGGCTCTTCCAGCCCATTGTGAAAGACTATAAAGGCTAGTTCCCCACAATTGTTATAGCCGGCAGAGTGCTTTGATTTGCTTGAAAATGAAGTATTTGGAATAGTACTGGCCTCAGGAGGTGATTTACGCCAGTCAAAAAACATTGAGTTTGGATTATCGAAGGTAAACGTAGGCCATGTCGGCATTCCCACTTGAGCCGATGCCGATTCCGATACAGTAATCAAAGTAGAAAACGTGTCAGTACAAAGTGCATCAAACGCAATGAGACTAACTTCAAACACCCCTTCAGTGCTAAAGGTATAGTCAAAGTTAGTATTCATACCCTCCACATTACCATCTAATTGCCACTCGTAACCAGTCGCATCAATGGAAGTATTGGTAAAATACACGATATCATTAGGGCGAACTTCATAGCTATTGGCCACAAAGCTGGCTACAGCTACAACCGAAGGAGCCTCAGGGTTATTTGCGTAAAGCACAGATATACCTCCCGATACAACGCACAGCGATAGGATATAAGCGAATAACAAGCACTTGAGCCTCTTTTGAAGTCTATTAACCATAATGCAATGAGATCTATTTGAATTCAGTAGACACAGAATGGTTCCATCTACCTTTTTAGGGTTAAGGGTGTGTCAGAGCTACCTACGAGACAATAAGTTACTTAGGTTTTCTGATACTACAAATGTACTATATTCTTATAACTAAAATGATAATTCTCCCGTATAATCAGTCAGTCATTAAACCCTTTTATATATTTGTGACCAAATTAAAAAAACAAGTCATATAGAATATGAAGAACAATACTTACGTAGCAATTATGGCCGGAGGAATCGGCAGTCGATTTTGGCCAGGTAGCCGGGAGTCACGTCCTAAGCAATTTTTGGATATTATGGGCGTAGGCAAATCGCTGATTCGACTGACCTTTGAGCGCTTTTTGAAGCTTTGTCCAGCGGAGAATATATTCATTGTAACCAATGGAATTTATAAGCACTTGGTCAAAGAACACTTGCCGGAAATTACCGACAACCAAATACTTTGCGAACCTTCTCGTAACAATACAGCTCCTTGTATCGCATATACTGCTTTTAAATTGAGAGATTTAAATCCAGACGCGAATTTCATTGTAGCACCTTCTGATCACATCATTTTAAAAGAGAGTGAATTCATAAGCTACTTACAAAAGGCAGTTAACTTTGTGGCAGGCAATAATGCTTTAGCTACATTGGGAGTCACTCCTACCCGGCCAGATACTGGATATGGCTATATTAACTTTGAGCCTTCTGAAAATAACAATGGTGTTTTTCCGGTAACGGACTTTACAGAGAAACCTGACCTTACAATGGCGAAAGTTTTTATGGAAAGTGGTGAGTATCTATGGAACGCTGGTATCTTCATTTGGAATGTGAAGTCCATATTAATGGCTTTTGAAAAATATGCTCCTGAAATTTATCAAATTATGAACGCTCCAGAGGGAATTTACAATACACCAAAAGAGCAGGCATTTATTGATGAGTACTACCCGACCACTCCAAGTATTTCTATTGATTATGCTATTATGGAAAATGCGGAAAACGTCTTTACGATTCCTTCGGAGTTTGGTTGGTCTGATCTGGGAACTTGGGGCTCACTCTATGCGGAGTCTGTAAAAGATGAGGAGCAGAATGTGATTAACGGGGAGAATGTGGTTACAAATAATACAACTAATTGTCTGATTCGGGTGCCAAAAGATAAACTGGTTGTGTTGACTGACCTGGAAGATTATATCGTGATAGATGAGGGGGATGTTCTTTTGATACATCCTAAGTCAAAGGAACAGGACATAAAGGCTATTACAAAAGGACTAAGGGCTGATGAGGAAAAAATCCAGTATTTATAAGAGCAACTCGCGTTTAGTCAATAAATGAATTAAACAGTTTTTCAAACTGATATTCTCTTGTATAAGGCTTTATGGCGTTTTCGGGTAATGCACTTTGCTCTGAAAAGTAGGACGATTGTATATAGGTAATTATATTTTCAATAGGAGAATCTGGATAAACTTCCAATCCAAAATTAAGCGCTCGCATACCTGTACTCATCTCTTGAGATGGGTTTAGAACAATAGGACTTACGCCACTCCCTAAATAATCATAAAATTTCTGAGTCACCCTTCCTCCTCCAATGCAGACTTCTTGTAGGTAAATTAATCCTAGCTTGTAATAGCTAAGGATTTTCGGAATCTGATCCTGAGGTACCCTACCCTTGTATTCTATGAATGGAGACAGTTCAATGGAAGGATGATATTCACCATAGTAGTCGCAGATAATAGACAAACCTGCATTATTCAATTTGTTCAAAAAAGCGGCAACGTTAATTGTTGCTATTCCTCCTTGGTATGCTGTACCGGAATACACCATTCGAATGGTTTCGTGTGTATTAATTTTCCGGGCTCTATTTTCAATTTTTTCATCAAACCCGTTTCGAACGACTAGAGATTTACTTTTCAAAAAAGGGTATTTTTTGATATAATTTTCTTGGTCCTTAAAGGTGTTCAAAATAACCAAATCAGCAGTTTTGAACACTATTGATTCTAAAATATAAGCCACGATTCTTTTATACCAATAAAAAGCAGGTTTATAAACCGGGTTTAAAAACCAAGGATCCCGAAAATCAGCTACCCAATAATGACGAGATCGAAATAGACGGAGGAGCAGACCCACGAAAACAATTCCAAAAGGAGGAACAGTAGTTAATATAACTCCAGGCTTTTTCTTCCTTAAAAACTTAAAGACAGATAGAGACCAAATAGCAGATGAATCAGGTGGGGTAATTAAATTAAAAAGACGTTTATTGCGTTGGACGATTTTTTTCTCAGGAATAATGGTAATACTTTCAAGTGTATCGGTGTAGGATTCTCGTGTAATAAGATTCACCTTAATTCCTTTATCACTAAGGTAACGGGATAGCCTACTTATTCTTAGGCCACCAATCATACTAGTGTCTAGGCTATGATAACAGACCAGAAACCAGTTTTTGCTTAGTAAATCGCTTTTTGTATTCATTAATTCCTTTGCTTGAGAACGCTACGCAAGTTAATAAAGAGAATTGCAAATGCAATGGAAATATCGAAAAAATAGCTTGTTATATATAACAGAAAGTTCAATTATTTGCCAAATAACAGCATTAAAACTAACTCATTACTCCACTACCAACCCAGTCTCCGTAATAACAGACTGCTCCTGATACACCTCATAATCCGTATTCACCTCCCAAAGATCATTTGTATGCCCCTTTAGGACATTCTCAGCAGCAAGTATACCCATCAAAATGCTGTGGTCCTGATTATTATATTTAAATGCGCCGTAACGACCAATAATCGATAGATTTTCTATTCCACTCAAATACTGCTCTATTGGTTGTAAAATAGTTTTATAACCCTTACGGTAAACTGGATAGCAACGTGGAATACGAATCACCTTTCCTTTCAAAATGGCATGTTGACCGATCAGTCCGGTTTTTATTATTTCGGCCTTAGCCAAATCAATAAGTGCTTCTTCTGAACTAACCCAAAAGTCATCTTTAAAATTGCACCAGTACTCAATTGCAATGAGGGTATTGTTTTTACCTTTAGAAAGATCTGGGCCCCAGTTTCTAAAATTGGTGATACGCCCCATTTTCAACTCTTTGGAATGAACGTATACCCAATTGTCAGGAAATAAATCAGTGCCTTCAATTTCTAGATAAACCAGAATCGTATTTCTAAATTGAAGTTGCTGTGCTTTTTCTTTTATATCTAAAGGTATCTCGGGCATTCTATCTACCAGCAAAGAAATAGGCATCGTGGAAATGATTTTGTCATACTCCTTAATACTACCGTCTTCCAACTCCAATCCGTAAACCTGATTGCCTTTTTTTAAAACGCGATGAACTGGTGTATTTAAATGTACTATTCCCTGCTGCTGCTCAATCAAATTTCCCATGCGTTCGTATACCATACCGGTGCCGCCAAGTGGATAAGCAAACTGCTCTACCAATGTTTTGTGTACAGCTTGTTTATTTTGAATCACAGCATTTACGATTGCTTCGTAAAGTGACAACTTTTTAATACGCTGTGCTGCAAAATCAGCATCTAAATCTGTACAACTGATGCCCCAAAGTTTTTCTGAATACGATTTAAAGAAAGTTTCGAAAAGCCTCTTACCAAAGCGTCTGGTGACCCAACTTTCAAAATCTCCATTAAGTTTGGTTGGGGCAACTTTTTCAGTTGCAAAACTTAGAACACATTTACTGGCTTCCCAAATACCGAGTTTCCCCAGTGCATCAAAAGGTTTTAAGGGATAATGAAAAAATTGGTCGTTATAGAAAATCCGGGTAAGTCGATCCACCATTTTGTAATCTCGTTCTACCACCTCTAACCACAACTCATTCACACGCTTATCACTACTGAAAAAACGATGTGGTCCTAGGTCGGCTTTATAGCCCCAAATGTCAATCGTGCGGCTCAAGCCCCCCACCCGATCACTGGCTTCATATACCTCTGGTTGGTATCCTTCTTT
>Ga0114957_1005347_pt1 | contig 10709 bp, 6 predicted proteins | sample BantaG_FD_87175 | JGI IMG/M metagenome (GOLD analysis project Ga0114957, IMG submission 87175) | Marine algal microbial communities from Bantry Bay, Ireland - BantryBay_4 metaG | ecosystem: Host-associated > Algae > Red algae > Unclassified | place: Bantry Bay, Ireland | collected 2014-11-21 | reverse complement strand
TACTAATTATATTTTTATCTCGAACGAATACGGAGGAAGATTTTCCTATGGAAAATAATGAATAATTGAATGGGGAAAGGAAGAAGGGAAAAAGGGAAGACGGATTTACGATTTATGATTTGAGAAGTATTGAAAAATTTTGATAAGATAACTTTCACCAATTTTCGACATCCTTCTCAAATCATAAATCGTAAATCCGTCTTCCCTTTTTCCCTTCTTCTTTCTTCTAAACCTTCAAAGTAGAAATCCCACCATCCACCCCAAGCACCTGCCCAGTCATCCAACTACTCTTATTGGACAATAAAAAACAAGCTGATTCTGCAATATCTTTTGCACTTCCAAAGCGTTTAAGTGGGTGCCTTTGAGCGGACGCTTCTCTCCTATCTTCATTAGATAAAAGTCTTGCTGCGAGTGGCGTATCAGTAAGTGAAGGTGCAATACAATTCACTCTAATTTTAGGAGACCATTCCGCTGCAAGAGATTTTGTAATCCCTTCAATTGCTCCTTTCGAAGCAGCAACCGATGCATGATAGGGCATTCCTTGTGTAACTGCCACCGTACTAAATAACACTACACTTGCATTTTCAGTTTTTTGTAAAACTTTTTGAGCAGCCTGTAGCGTTTTCACCGCGCCCACTACGTTAATTTCAAAATCTTCTCGAAAAGCTTTTGGTTTAAGCGAACGAAAAGGTTTGAGATTAATACTTCCTGGGCAGTAAACCAAACCATGTAATTCGTCTGGAATTTCTAACGCATCCTCACTAAGTGCATCAAATTTTTGAAAATGAATATTTGAGGATTGAGGTAAATGTTCATTGGTTCTAGCAGCTACATAAACATTTGCGTTTGTGTTTGCCCCCGCTAAAATATTTACGATTTCTAAACCAATACCATAACTACCTCCAATGATAAGATAGTTTTTATTTTGCATTTTTTAGTTCTTGAATTTTACTTTGAATGGTTTCTGATTCTTTGATTAATTCTGCGTATTGCCTAAGGTCGCCCGAACGTTGTACTTCCATTGCTTTTTCCATCAACGTCGCATATTTTTTTTCTAATGCTTTTACTGGGTCTTTTTTAAAAAATCCAAACATGGTGTATTTAATTTTAAGTTTAATGAACTATGAATGGAACAAGATGGGTAAGGAAAAGTTTAAATTTTAAATGAAATGAGTGAGATGAGTTTTTAATCAAAAAAAAAAACTATAAATGGTGAACACACGATATTCGATTTTTGATTTTGATTTCTATTTTGATTTTGATTGAAAACGATTAAAAATTTCACCTACTGCCTAACAACAGCAGCCCTTTTCCTTATAGCTAATTTCGTTCGATCTCCATCCAATAATTGAAGGTAGAATTCTTTGAAATCAGAATAGGATTCGCTGGTAATAAAATGATGTTTAAATACTAATTTACGTTGGATTTGAATACCTTTTTTTATTTTTTTAAATTGAAGTGTATATTCTCCAAATTCATTTTCGATAATAATATTTTCAGGCACTTCTAACAATTCTAATCCGTTCGGTATTTCTAGGTCAATTATTTGTTCAGAAGGAGCTAAATCAAATAGTTCTCCTAGTGCCAAATTATTATGGCGAAACTCTCCAAACAATGGAGTCCGAGTCGTAATTGGATTTAAAATAGGAATTTGTAAAATCTGAAAACTACTTACTTTCTCTAAATGATTAAAGGCTTTTAACTCTAAATTTGTAATCAAACTAGAATCAATTTCTTGTAAATTTTTAAAAGAAAAATCTCTAATTTTCAAATGATCAATATCTGTAGATGCGTATTTTTCAGTCAAAAAATCAAGTTGCCCATTTTTTGTAGTTTTATTGTTAAGTGTTTCTCTCCAATTTCCTGCGACAATTCCTTTAGTATTTATGATGACATCCATTTTCAGATTGCGTTGATCTTCGATTTGAGCATTCATCTTTATTTTTAAGAAATTCTTAGAGGCATTTAATTGATCATTAGGCAATCGAAAGACTTCTTTCTGATTCGGTTTTATTAACAAAGCCCATTGATCGTTATCAAATTCAGGTAGCACATCAATGGAAAAATAATCCGTCGTCAAATCAGCATACTGCATTTTTTGATCCTCCAATTGATACCCAACCACTACATGATCGAAAGCCAAAACTGAAGGGCGAGGCTCTTGTTGAGTATAATTTTTGGTTCGTACTAAAACATAATATGCTTCAATATCTAACTCCCTCAACATGGCGATCATTAATGATGCTACATCTTTACAATCCCCTATTCCACCGCAAATAGTTTGTGCAGGTTTCTTAGGTACGTAATTAGAATTAAGAAAAGATACATGTGAATAGGTAATTCCTTTGGTCAAATAATTATAGACTACATGTACTTTTTCTTTTGAAGTCATTTCAGGTGAAATGATTTTATTTAATTGGTTTTTAATTTCATAATTTACTTCTAGCCGTCGGTAGGTTTTTCGTTCATACCATTGCACCACTTTTGACCAATCATCTTGAGTGCTAAGCATCACCCAAGCAAACTTATCCATATTATCTAAAACGGCTGCTTCATGTTCATTTTTTGGCGTATGAACATTTTCCCAAGTATAAATTTTAGCATCAGATTCTGTTTTTACTTTTGGAGTACAAGCAATTTTATTACAACTGTAATTGATTTGTTTTTCAGCAGGTACCACCAATTCAAAAACACTTTTATAAATCGGCACCTCCATAGACAACCACGTCATGTGATACATTTCATTTGGAATTTCACGGGTCATATCTCCATTTGAAAATCCCTCAATTTGAATAATATCACCTGGTTGTAAATTTTGAAAAACCACCAAATTCCAATTACGTGAAGGAGTCACTTCTGAACCATCAGACTTGATTACTTTTACAAGTCCAACCTCTCCTAAAAAACTAAAATCTGCTTCTGTCCAATAATTAGCACCCGCAGAATTAAGTATTTTTATCCAAAGCCTTTGATGATATCGGAGCCGATTATCATTATTTAATTCCGCTTGAATATTATACATCAAAATCAAAGATTCATCATTTTGATATTTATTTTCCCAAGCTAAATCTTTTTGTATTTCTTTTGTTATAAAATTCTGAAAATGAGCTTTACGATTATTTCCATTCCCAACACTTTCGATTTTCTTTCGCATTCGTTCCAAAGCAAAATTACCTTTTAAGGTAACTCGATCTAGTTCTCTTGATCTTTTAAAAAACTCTAGTGCATATTCATTATCACCTTTCATTTGGTAAATATCTCCAATCTTTTCAAGGGTTCTAGCGTGATATGGATGGATTTCTAAGGCTTTTTTAAACATATCAATTGCATTTGCTAATTGATTTTTTTCAAAAAAATAAGCTGCTTTTTCTTTAATATAATAAGCACGATATGGAAATTTTTCAATGAGGTCATCATACAATTTAAAAACCTTCCGTGGGTTATTTTTTCTTTTGTAATAATCTATTGCTGTTAGATAATCATAAGGGTCAAAAATACTTTTAATTCGTTCTGACGCTGCTAAACCTTCTTTTTCCAACTCTTTACGAGAAGGCGATTCTAATTCCCGGTTATTATTATTAATCAAAAATTTAAGGAACAAATCTTTGTACGTTGCCTGAGGATAATCTACTAAGAATTTTCTAATAAATTCTTTCTTCTGTTGATCTTGTCCATTTTCAGTCAACCAGTTTAAATAGCCAACCAACGCTTCTTTATGAGTTGGAGAAAAATGTAAAATTTGTCGAATCTTTGAATGATAATTTGCTACATTATTTTTCCGATCTATTCTTTGCAACTTATTTATTAACAATGCAATTACGGGCATAGAAAGTAAATCTACTTCACTCAATAATGTTTCTGCTGATTCACCTTTTCCATTAGCTGCATATAATTTTGCCATCAAATATTTTAAATAAAAATCATCTTTAACTTTTCCCATCAAAGGGTAAAACCACTCTTCCCCTTCTTCGCCTAATTCTAAAAGTAAATACATTTTAGTAAGGAGATAATAATTCTTCCAATCATTTGGGTTAGATTGAATTTTACTTTTTAACAAAACAATCCATTGATTTTCAAAAAGTTTAGTTTGGTAATCTTGGGTTTTATTTTTACCAAAAAAATTACTTTTTAATCCTTTTACGAGTTGTCCCCTTTGATCTGTAATCCGCATTGCAAAACCAGCAGAGCGATTTCCTCGGTTTGTATATGTTTTGTTATCAAATTGATTTTCACCATAATCATTCATTACCTCTAGCGGAAGGTCGCCTTCATCGTATTGGTCATTAAAACTTAAATACAATTCACTTTTACTGGCCTCCTCAACATATGTAGAAGATTTCACTAAAATTCTATGCATCCCTTTTCCCAAAGTCAATTCAACCATTTCACCATCCCACCAATATTTTATATTATCGTTATTATCAAAAACCAAATCATCGTCAATCCAAATTTTCATAGGGGTTGTCCTTGCAATCCGAAGTTGAATAGTTTGTTTTTTATTTAAGGAAATAAACGTGTTCGCGTAATAAGTTCCATTACGCATATAGGCTAAATTTTCATTAAAGAAAACTTCTCCATTGGGTTGGCGAAGATGTCGCTGAACCCATTTCATCTCCAATCCATTTTCATTGTTATAAATTCGATCAGGTTTAAAACTTTCAATTTCTAAGGGTTGTTGTTCCACATGACCACTCCCCGAAATATTATCAAATGCACCAATCACACTCCAGTTTAAATCCTGAGTGACCGATTGAATTGCAGTTAAACTTTTATTAAAACTTTGATATAGAAAAAGAGAATCGGCTAGTGCCAAGGTAGGTTTTACCAATAAGGATGGATCAAGATCTTGTTTTAAAATTATATCAGGTTCGCCTTGGTATAAATGTTTGAAAAGTGCAAAATATTCATTTTTCCAATTGGACTCGATTAAGCGATTCGCATACTTTTTATAATTAATATGATCTTGTAAAAGTTCTGAAATAAAAATCATTCCACATAACGCGTCTTCATCTTTTGGATTTTTTTGTAATTGAGTTTCAAAACTTTTTTTGGCTTGATTAAATTGACTATTCTGCAAATGCTCCCATCCCGTCGATTGCCCGAGAACTGAAAAAGAAGAAATAAAAATTAGAATAGCCACAAGTGCTATCTCTACATTAGGAATTTGCATACTAGATATGTTCGTTATTGGTCGTTCTAAAAATTGTAAGAAAATGAAGATTTAGTAATTAAGATTCATTGACAAAAGTTGTGGAAGCTCCGAAGGGCGCAAAATAATCTAGCCTGCGGCAACGCCGTAGGTAATTCGCATGCCTTTTAGACCAAGCCCTGAATGGGCGGAATATTTTATTTTTAATAAATATTTCGCCCTTTCGGGGCTTTGCTGTCTCTTTTCATCTAAACCTACGGCGTTGCCGCAGGCTAGATTATTTCGCCCTCTTCGGGGCTTCCACAATTTTCATCAAAGAACCAAAAACTAAAATTCATTCTAGATCAAAATCGAATAATCTATTTTCACCATCTTTAGTTTTTGATTTTGATTGACATTTTGATTTTGATTGAATTTTTGATTTTGATTGAATTTTTGATCTTTGTCATCTAGAAATCATAGTAAAAGTAACTTCTACTGTCTTATTTTTTTATTTTTGTAAAAAGAAAATGACTTAATTGAGAAATTAAGTCAAAAGAGTGCCAACCAAATATTAGAATTACTAAGAAAAACATAATCATGAAAAAATTCTCAAAATTAATTTTAACCCTTTGTTTAGTTTTCATTTTAAAAGTAGGTTATGCTGGAGAAGGCATGTGGCTCCCACAACTACTCCAAGCCCTCAATGAAAGTGAAATGCAAACGATGGGTATGAAAATGTCCGCTGAAGATATTTACAGCGTCAACCAAGGAAGCCTCAAAGATGCCATTGTTCACTTTGGAGGTTTTTGTACTTCAGAAATTATCTCCGCCGAAGGATTATTATTAACCAATCATCATTGCGGTTATGGTCAAATCCAATCTCACTCCTCCGTTGACAATAATTTATTAAAAAATGGTTTTTGGGCAAAAACAAAAGGAGACGAATTACCCAATGAAGGATTGACCGCTACGTTCATTGTTCGGATCGAAGATTTTACTGCAATGATTCTTCAAGGCGTTACCGATGATATGTCAACCAAAGAAAGACAATCCATCATTGATAAAAATATCGAAGGACAAAAAAGATTGGTTCAACTTAACCCACACGAAGAAATGGTGATTAAACCATTCTTTAAAGGAAACCAATATTTTATGTTTGTAACAATGACTTACCGTGATGTACGATTAGTAGGTACACCTCCTGAAAGTATCGGAAAATTTGGAGCAGATACCGACAATTGGGTTTTCCCAAGACATACCGGTGATTTCAGTTTATTTAGAATTTATGCAGGAGCAGATAATATGCCTGCAGACTATTCTCCAACCAATGTTCCTTTTAGACCAAAACACTTTTTACCAATTTCTTTAGATGGTGTTGAAGAAGGAGATTTTACATTAGTATTTGGTTTTCCAGGAAGAACGAATCAATATCTTCCTTCACCTGCTGTGGCTCAAACTATGGAAGTGTTGAATCCTGCAAAGATTGCAATTAGAGATAAAGCTTTAAAAATAGTTGATGAAGGAATGCGTTCTGATGAAGCTATCAGAATTCAATATGCATCGAAGTTTGCAAGTATTGCTAATTATTGGAAAAAATGGATTGGTGAAAACCAAGGACTTCGAAGCACCGATGCAATGGGTAGGAAACTCACCTATGAAAAAGAATTTAAAAAACGACTTGCCGCTAATCGAACTTGGGATAAAAAATATGGCCATGTGCTTAATGATTTCGAAAAGTATTATAAAGAAATAGAACCCTACGCACTCACCCGTGATTACTACAACGAGGTAGTTGGGCGTAATATCGAAATCATGCGTATCGCAGGATATATGAATCGCCTTCAACGAACTTTTGATAGTAATGGTGAAACTGGATTCGAAGGATTTAGAAATAGATTAAAACCATTTTTAGAAGGTTTTTATAAAAATTATCGACCTGAGATTGATCAAAAAGTTTTTGCTGCATTAATGGAAATGTATGCCAATGCGGATATCATTGAAGGTGCAAAAGGTAATATTAAAAATATCGCAATTGAAAATGGTGGTTATGAAAATCTTGCAAAAGTATTGTTTGAAAATTCATTTATCACTAATGAGGCATCTATGAAAAAGATTCTTGAAGCTGATTCTAAAACCGCTCTTGAAGCCATCAAAAATGATCCGCTATCAAAATTAGCAAAAGAACTTTCTGATGCATACGATGCCAATGTTGCTGATAATTACAATAATATTGATACGAAAATAAAAGACCTACAACGTATTTATATGGCAGGTCAAATGGACGTATTTAGTGAAAAAAGATTCTTTCCAGATGCGAATAGTACGATGCGAGTTAGTTATGGAAAAGTTGCGGGCTACACCCCTAATGATTCAGAAACAATAACTCCTGTAACTTATTTGGATGGCGTTATTGCAAAATATATTCCTGGAGATTATGAATTTGATGTAATGCCTAAACTGCTAGAGCTTTATGAAAAAAAGGACTATGGACAGTACGCTGATAAAAATGGAAAAGTCCCTGTTTGTTTTATTGGAACAAATCATACTACTGGCGGTAACTCAGGAAGTCCTGCCATTGATGCACATGGAAATTTAATTGGTTTGAATTTCGATCGAGTATGGGAAGGAACCATGAGTGATATTAATTATGATGCGTCTATTTGTAGAAATATTATGGTGGACGCCCGATACATTTTATTTATCGTCGATAAGTATGCTGGCGCAGGTCACCTAATTGAAGAAATGAAATTGGTTCATCCCAAAGCGACTAATGGAGAAAATGGAGGGAACAAAAAAAAGGTACTTCAAGGTGTAACAGAACAAGCTTCTCAAGATAAAATCAATGCAAAGTCAAAAGCTCAATCAAGCGGCATCAGCAAAAAACAAGAGGACAAACTTAGAAAGGAAATGAATAAGAGAAAGAAGAAGAAAAATAATGATAATTAATGATTAACTGTTAATGATTAATGATTAATGATTAACCAATAATTGTGATCTCACAGTTATTGGTTAATCGTTAAAAATTATCATTATTCTCTCATCGTTATTGATTAATCATTAATCGTTAACAGTTAATCGTTAAACATTAATCATTAATCATTATTTCCTTAGCGTTCTCATACCCTTCCTTATCATTTACATTCATCAAGACTTTCGCATCTTCGAGTTGTAACAATTCAATTTCAGAATTAATTAAAACCTTTCTTGGGCAAGAGTAGCCTTGTGATAAAAATTGTAAGAGTACTTGATAACTCTTCGGTTCCCAAATGGTAATCAATGGTTCGGGGAAATCGGTAGCTGGATTATAAAAAGCGGTAGCTAATTGAGAAGGGTTTCTATTTTCAACTAAAAATTGTAAAGCCTCTTGATTTAAAAGTGGTAAGTCGCAAGCCACTACTAACCATGCTGAATTTGGATCTTTTTGAAAAGCCGAAAGGATCGCCCCAAAAGGGCCCAATCCCACAAATTTATCTTCCAACAATTCAGATTCAGATTCAATATTTTGATCAGAGCGAACAGAAAGAAAAGTGGTCTCACACATGGAATTCAACAAATCTGCCATGTACTCCCGTTGAGGTTTTCCATGATAATTTAGAGCACCTTTATCTGTTCCCATCCTAGTGCTTTTTCCACCTGCCAATACTAAACCCTTCAACTTAGGCATTGTCAAAAACATTTTCCCTAAAATAAATTCTATAATTTTATGGGTTTCGGAAAACCGAAAAACTGGAATATTTTCTATTTCATTTAAGTGATCTTTTAAAAATGGATAAACCGCTGTAGCCTCTCCTTCCAACAAAATCAACTCAACATTAGTCAACCGATCTAACTTTTTTTCCAAAGATTTTTCTTTGCGGGGGTCTATAACGACAATTTGATTTTTGGCTTTAAAATGATTACCATTCACTAAGACTAAATCTTGCTCATTGAATAAAGTCCTAAATTGAAAAGTATCTAATTTTGCTTGAGTATCAAATCTATGGTGAGAAATTTTATCGGTATATTCTAGATGCGCTCCATGTGCTAATGCGGGATTCTCCCCTTCTAAATTATCTGGTTCATCTTCATTTTTATGATCAGCATCTACATAAGCAACCTTAAATGATTTTTGCAAACCTTCAATTAACTGATAAGCCAATTGTTGAATATTTCCACAAGGTGTTCCTATTATCGCCCATTCGTTTCTTCCAAAATTACCAAGATTAGGTTTAGTGATGTTAGCATGTTTTTGATGCTTCTTCATAAGATGAATTTATATAAAAAAAAATTAAGAAAATTTGGTTTCACCAGAAAATCAAAATCACATTTTTCGAAATTATTCATTCTTAATTATTCATTTTTAATTAAAAAATCTCTTTTTCCTCCTGTTTTTTCAATCAATCTTGTTTCCTTAATAATTATATTATGTGAAAATGCTTTACACATATCATATATCGTCAAGGCCGCAACACTTGCGCCAGTCAATGCCTCCATCTCTACTCCTGTCTTTGCAGTCAGGCTTGCGGTACAAATAACCACTACTTCATTAGCTTCATTTACCTCAATTTCGATCTGGCAATTTTCTAAACCAAGAGGATGACAAAGTGGAATTAATTCGCCTGTTTTCTTTGCGCCCATGACTCCAGCGATGATGGCAGTTTGGAAAACAGCACCTTTTTTAGTTTGTATTTCACCATTCTGTAACTGCTCCATAATGAGAGTATCAAGCACAATTATACTTCGAGCCTTTGCCGTTCGTTTTGTTATTTTCTTTTCACCTACATCCACCATTGATGGATTTCCTTGAGCATCTAAATGAGTAAATTTTTTCATAATTCAAATTTACAAATAAAAATTAAAGCATGTCTTTAAAGTAATCGTAACTATTCAGTATTGGCTAAAGTCAATTTATTTTTCAACGCAGAGACGAGGAGACGCAGAGTTTTTTAAATTTTTCGAAGAAAAATTCTCTGCGCCTCCGCGTCTCCGCGTTGAAAAAATCGCTTTACGAACTCTAACTCAACTCAGCAGCCTTCTCACAAAGTTGGCAAAGCTACTCCTAAAGTGGGAATTGCTGTTACGTGGTAGGAATTTTTAAATTAAAAAAAAGGCAAACTAATCTTCTCGACGTATATAATTACAAAGGGGCTAAAGTCATCCAACTTTAACCCCTCTTTTTATTTTGAAGAAATAATCTTAATATTTCTTTGACAAGTCGTGTATTGCTTGAGCATATTGCTTATCGAAATTCTTTCTATCTGCAATATATTTATTTTGAATTTCTTGAACTACCTCTCTAGGGAAGTTACTAATATTTAAGTTATAATCTTCTACAATTTTTCGAAGACCAGTACTTGCTTGTGCCTTTGGGCGTGCATCTACTTTTTTCAAGATTTCATCAAAAACAGATTTTGGTGCAGTAGCAACATTAGAATCTTTTTTGTTTTCTCTTCTTGCGCCTTCAATTTCTTTTCTGATTCGATCCAAAATACTAACTGGAGATTTTCCTTTAGCTTTTCTTTTTTCTCGATTTCTATCATCCAATTTTTGAATCTTACTTTTGATTAAATCAAATACATTAGGGTCAGCAGTTTCTACG
>Ga0114957_1005345_pt1 | contig 10712 bp, 7 predicted proteins | sample BantaG_FD_87175 | JGI IMG/M metagenome (GOLD analysis project Ga0114957, IMG submission 87175) | Marine algal microbial communities from Bantry Bay, Ireland - BantryBay_4 metaG | ecosystem: Host-associated > Algae > Red algae > Unclassified | place: Bantry Bay, Ireland | collected 2014-11-21 | reverse complement strand
GCGTGCAGAAGACATCGATGAAGCCGCAGCCGAAGCTGCCAAGCGTGAGGCCGAATAAGCACTGGCTGCTGGCGGTAAAGATGGCGAAATTGATTACTCTGCTGTACAGGCACAATTGGCTGAAGCATCGGCGCAATTGCAGCTAATTAAGAAATTGCGTAAATAGCTTTCATTTAAAAACAAAGCATGAAACAACGCCGGCTTCAGCCGGCGTTTTTCGTTTAGGCACTGTGTTTTTAAATGGTGTGTATTCAACCCAGTATTACGTGCTTGAGAAGTGTGGCCACCGAGGTAGTTGGTGTGCTTACTTAAATCTGTTTATTCACAGCACGTCCGCACTAAGCATCGGGTAATTTATATTCCAGTTGATCCAGAACGCTATACGCAGAATTTAAAAGGTTTTCAGGTGTTTCTGCTTTTATGAATAATTGACCTGCATAGTTCATTACGCCACCGGCAAGATCATATTCCGGGAAGTCGTTGTCAAACGGCATAGACTGAGATGTAATGACATGAGCCGTTGTTGTTTCACCAACAAGCAATTCAGACCAGTCAATATCACAAAACCGACGTTTGGATTTCCAGGGTTTGCCAGTAGAATCGGTTGCTATGAGTGCCAAAGACGCTGCTGAGTTTCCTGTTGGATTTTGTTCGAATGACGGAATGTTCTCTGTGGTACCCAGTAGAGTATCGATATACAAACCAACATAATCGAGACCAAATGCAACGTCGAGCTCTTGGGCGATAGCAACGCCTCCCATCCGCGCGGCTGTTTCGAGCAAGTTAACAGTGCCATTGGGCAGTAATTTAAGCTCGGTGTGGGTCGCACAGTTTTCTAGTTCAAGTGCATCTATTGCGGTCGTTACAACGTCCAGGATATTCGATTTATTCTCACCACTCATAACCGACGGGGCAATATTGCCTAGTTCAGTGAAAGGTTCTATTGTGGGAAAACGCCCGGTCATGGCCAATGGTTTGTAAACACCGTCTACCACAAGTCCTTCTATACTGACAAAATTTCCATACTTATTGGTTTCATACCAGGGCTCTGTGGAAGCGACGATCATCTCTTCAGCAATAATGCTGGGAAAATCGTCTTGTTCTTCAAATTCATGTTTTCCCTGTTGTCTTGCCTGTTCAACAGCGCGTACAAGCTCTGATAACTGCATATTGAAATTGCTTAACTCACTGACGACCTGAAGTCCAATCGAACCCGCTCCATAAGCAGATTTTAAAACGAACGGAAGTTCCAGATTTGCACATGCCTGTTCTGCGTTTTCGCTGTTACTAACGTGGGCAAACTTGGGTTGAGGAACACCGACGTTGTCCCAGCACTCGCGCATGGTGACTTTATTACGGGCCTTGTAGACATTCTCACCAACACCCCGGAGATTATTGGTTTTAGCGATTTTTGAAATCGACATGAGCAAAAACTCGGAGAATGTGAAAATTCCATCGAAACTTCCATCTGCTACTAATTCGTCCAGTGTGTTCAATGCCTCGTTGAGAGGAAGGTTACTGATATCGTGCACACTGGCACTGTATTGCTGAATAACGTTTAAGTTGTATTCCGGTGGTGGATACAATATATAAGTGGTGATTTCTGCTTTCGCCGCTATTTTCGGCATGGCGTAATCAATTGGAGGGCCAGCAGGAGCAAAAACAAAGAGAATGCGTTTGGTCATGTTAACTACCCTTGAACATGCAGAGTTTGTTTGCATAAACAAACCCATCAATTTTATTTTCCTTGCAATAGTGATAAAGATCGCTTGTACGATTTATAAATCCGGTACCGTTGAAGTTAAGCGATGTATTACACAACACTCCTGTGCCTGTTTTGTTCTTAAACGCGCTAAGAAGTGAATGTATATTTTCGTTTTGAGAATGATTTACCGTTTGTACTCGTGCAGTATTATCAACGTGTGTTATTGCTTTAAGATTGTTGTTTTTAACCTTTTGAAAATGGAGCATGTATTCAGATGGACCTGTCCAGTCGAAGTGTTCCGATACATCTTCTTCCAGGCAAAAAGGGGCAATTGGGCGAAAGCCTTCCCTGCGTTTTATTTTGTTTAGGCGTTTTTGCATATCCTCACTGAATGGTGCGGCTATGAGCGATCTGTTGCCGAGCGCCCGAGGACCTATTTCGCATTTGCCTTTTGCCCATGCAATAACATGGTCTTTTGCCAGCATGTCAGCTACATGATCAATATCAAGTGTGAACGTCTCAACATCGTTCATTTCTGGTTGATCATCTATATAATCTTGTCCGCTGTACACAGACCATTCAACCTTAGCTTTGCCGGTGAAATGACGCATTGCGTCTATAGCAGTTCCGATAGCGGAACCTGTGTCATTCGTGCACGGTGGAATAAAAATATCTTCAAACAGCTCCGTATTTTTCCATGCAGTATTCCAATCGCAATTCAAACCACACCCACCCGAGATGAGTAATGGATAACCCTTGGTCAAATTTTCTTTGGCAAAAGCATGGAACCGTTTGAACAGTTCGTCTGAGAATCGTTTGGCCAGCTGTGTGAACTGGGGGTCGAGCAGGCCGATATTGTAATAAGGAGAATCGGCCAAATCATCTTTCTCAAGTGTTTTGAGAATGCTTGTGCGATTCAATAAGCTATCGATCAAACTCCACTCTTGATCGGATGGTTTACCAGATTGCCCGAATGCACACAGTGCCATCAGTTTTCCCGGGTCGCCGTAACGTAATTGTCCTTTGGGCAGAGTAAAGGATGGGTCTGCGAGCGCGTACAGGAATGAATATTTGTTGCCCGGAGTCATCATCACATTGCCGAGATGCGTTACGTTCAGGTTTTCATCTATTTCATAAAAATCCCCCAACGCCCCTTCCCAAATTAATGCGTAACAGGGCTGACCTTGTTCAAACGGCGACATGCCGTAGGAACTCCAGATATGAGACGCCGCGTGCGTTGAAGAGAAATAATTTGTTTTCTGACCAAATAATGTGGTCTCTTTTTGTTGCTGGTTAGATTCTCCAATACCGAAATAGCCAGCACCTATTCCTGCATTGTCTGCCAATCCCGCTTTGCTCCATCCACTTATGGCAAAAACATCAGGAAATGATCCTAGTTCTTGTGCTGAATCTAGTAATAATGCCGGGTTAAAGACTTCGTAGCGCGGAAAGCTATCCTTTTCAGCTTCATAAGAAAACAAGAGCTTCTGACTGTTAGCATCAATGGCTGCAACCGTTCCGTCATGACCCGGTTTCATTGAATAGATTAGCATTTCAGATCCCTTTTTATCGATTGTTAGATTTAAAGTATGTTTGAAAGTCTTGACCAAAGTATTAAGAGTGCAAAACCTATAATTAATATGCCGGCTATTACCATTAATGCTTTATTGAATCGATCGTTGTTGATCAATGACTGTGCTTTATCGATTCCAAATGAACAGGCGGATAACCAAACTATGCCCAAAATAATGTGTATTCCACCAAGCGTAAGCACGTTTCCAATGGTGAGATCACCTTCAGGTACAAACTGGGGAAGAAATGACAGATAAAATACACCCACTTTCGGGTTCAATAGATTAACCACCAGGCCTTTTCGAACATAAGCCAGATCGCTTATTTGCTCGTATCCCTTTACTTCGAATGAGTTTGAATCTTTTGACAGACCTGCTCTAATTTCACCGTAACCAACATACAGCATGTAAAGAACACCGGCGAAAGTAATGATATTTAGAAGTAAAGGACTTGCGTTTAATAGAGAAACTAAACCAACTGCGACCAAAAGTGCCCAAATAAATGAACCAATACTGATTCCGGCAGCAGTTAATATGCCCGCCTTTGCACCACCTCGTAATGCGGACCCTAATACCAGTAACACATCGGCACCGGGTGACATTACCAACAACAATGCAATTACGGCATAGGAAAGTAAAGGGTAGTCAAGTAGCTCAATCATGGATGTTCCCAATTAAATTATTACTGCAAACAAAGCACAGTGGCAGACCTGTGTTATCCACAACTTTTATGCAATTTGCCTGTAGATTAGATCACTTACTTTTTCATGACCATGATCATTAAAATGTACTCGATCCACGAAAACGTAATCTTCTATGAAATCCGAAGTAGCGATAAGTTCGTTCATATCGTGGAAGTCAATATCGAGCTTATTGCACGCTTCACGAAGTCCATTAGCGAACAATGGATGTACCTCTTTACCCAGGATATGGCCAAAGAGTCTCCAGAAATTATTGGGGCAACTATCGATTGCATGAAATATGGCTTTTTCATCTGCGTGTAGTTCGTCCTTGGTCCAACTTGCCATTGGTTGTAGCATGAACGTCAGCTTTGCTTTATACGGTTGGAGCAGTATTTTCCATTCTTCTAACGACTTTATTGTGGTGTCGATAGCCCTTTGAACACGCTCTTCAATGGGTATATCTTCATCATGGATTACTTTGTCGGTCGGATTTTCTGCGTCTTCTATGACGTTGTTAATCCAGTTTCTAATTGAGCTGAATGCTTTCTTTTTATTTCCAAGGTCGTCGCCGTAAGAATTAACGCGACGCTTCAAGTCGACGTTATACTTTTGCATATAATGTTCGAATTCGTAGGAGTAGTAGTATCTCCCGTGATCAGATTCAAATTCAGTTGGCATGCCCTCTAGTGAAAGAGTATTCATGCCAGAAAATACAACGACGTTATTAATGTCTTTTATTTTTTGACGATGCATCAGGAAAAGAAGAAGTTCCTGAGTTGCGTTGTAGCCGCGACAACTAAAATTAATCCAGGGTTGCCCGTGTATTCTTGTCAAGTTTGATGCGAGCGTATGTTGGTCAGCTGTTGCCCCCGTACCAAGAACGGTTGAGCCGCCGACAATCAGATTGACACGCTCTGATGAACCTTTTTCTACGCCGAAAATGTTGTTTTCAACGTCAGTAAGTCGAAATCCGTAATTGTCTGTATTTATTGCGTTCGATACGTAGTTTGGATGTTGAAAAAACATGGTGTACGGTATCCAGCGAACACCCATGTACATGAATTCATCGTAGTCTCTTATTTGCGGTGTAAGTCTATAAACTTCCTCTACCGCTTCATCGTGGGTTAATGCTTGATTAGTCATAGTGCTAATCTTCCTTAATCTGCTGTACTGGACGAACGAAGTACGAATCAATATTGGTTTTACTATTGTCTCTATTTTTCTGAGTAGTCATGAACTTGGGAAGAATAACGAAATTCCAGAGAAACTCTTTTATATATTTTAATTTCATCGTGTGCCTCAAACTGTTTTTAATCTAATGCGAATTCAGTTCGCCAGTCGTTAGATTCACTGAGTTGCGGCTGGTCTTGTTTTCGAAGAATGCAATTGTTAACGACCAAATAATCCATTTCAGTGCGCATAAAGCACATATATGCGTTTTCAATACTCTCTACTATTGGTTCGCCGCGCACATTAAATGAAGTATTAATGAGTATTGGGCAGCCGGTTCTTTCATGAAAGGCTTCAAGCAGTTTATGTAGTCGTGGATTCGAGTTGTTAGTAACTGTTTGGATTCGCGCAGATGAATCTACGTGAGTAACCGCCGGTATTACTGATCGAGTCTGTTTTAACCGCTGTAAGCCTGTTAATTCTGATGGATTGTCAACGGCCAGCCTTTTATTTTCCTGTACATCGGCCACTATTAGCATGTATGGACTCGGGCGATCATAGTCGAACCACTCTTTTACCTCGCTTTCAAGCACCATCGGTGCAAACGGTCTGAATGATTCGCGGTATTTAATTTTCAGATTCATTGTTGTTTGCATATCGGTGACGCGGGGGTCGCCCAGAATCGAACGACCTCCCAGAGCTCGCGGCCCGAACTCCATTCGACCCTGAAACCAGCCGATGACATTACCATCAGCCAGATAGGTGCTGGTGAGAGCGAGCAATTCCCTTTCTTCCACTTGTGTAAAAATTGCGCCAAGTTGTGTGAGCGCCTCTGTTGTTTGACTGCTGGAATATTCTGTACCAAGCAGTGCGCTTTTCATTGAATCGGTAGCGTCTGTTTCTCTGACGCCGTTGTGGTTTTCATACCACCCGTAGAGTGCTGCCCCGAGCGAACCACCGCAGTCTCCTGATGCGGGCTGAATCCAAATATCCTTAAAAATGTTCTGACGAGCCAATTTTCCATTCGCAACGCAATTCAGTGCAACTCCACCAGCCAGGCACAACTGGTCAACTTGAAGTTCTTTTTGCAGTCCGGTCGCTAGTTTAAAGACAGTTTCTTCTACCACTTGTTGCACTGATGCTGCTAAGTCGAAATGTCTACTGGAAAACTCAGTTTCCGATTCCCTTGCTGGTGCCTCAAATAAGGATTCGAATCGCTCGTTGATCATCGAGCTGCCTACTTCGTAGTCGAAGTAGTACATATTCAGCTGAAAACTACCGTCAGGCTTTACATCGATTAATCTTTTACGAATTATGTCGGCATACTTGGGCTCTCCGTACGGAGCAAGCCCCATCAATTTGTATTCGCCACTGTCGACCTTAAATCCGCAATATTGTGTAAATGCAGAGTAGAGTAAGCCGAGTGAGTGAGGGAAGCGAATTTCCCAAACCGGTTCTATTGTAGAGTCGTTGCCTAACCAGGCGCTTGTCGTAGCCCATTCTCCAACGCCGTCGATACACAATATCGCTGATTTTTTGTACGGACTCGGGTAAAAAGCGGAGGCTGCATGTGATAGGTGATGTTCTACATAGTGAATTTTATGCTGTGGTAAAGAGATTCCAAAATTAGATTTTATTTCATTAGCGATCGTATTTTTTGCGTTGCTCTTTTCTTCTTTCCAGGCGGGATAGTCCTTAAAAAAAGTTTTCCTACCGGTAAATCCGTGTTTACGGTAAGTTTCGCAAATGCGTTCAAATTTTGTCTCTGAGTTTTCGTAGTAAAACACATCTTCGACTGCGCTAATGGTAATCCCGCAGTAATCCAACCCTTTTTTTAATGCATTTATTGGAAATGATGGGTCGTGCTTGACCCTGGTGAATCGTTCTTCCTGTGCAGCAAATTTTATTTCGCCATTGTGAAGCAGAACAATTGCACTATCATGAAATCCATAGGATATCCCTAACAACCAACACGACATATCAGCAGCACCTTTATTATTGATTATATGCAGGTCGTGCAAAAATCTCTTTCCAAGATACTCTCGGAATGGCAAGTGAACGATAACCAGTCCAAACACGACGCCAGTGTCGTTGAATGGTAACGAGATCGCCTGTTCCCAATATTTTATCCATATGTTCAACGATAGCCTCAGCGGCTAACGCAGAATGACCGGTTGAAACGTTGTCTATCGTGTTATGCAAATCTACAAATAATGTACTGAACTCATAAAAGGCAAGCTCATCGCGTGCTTTTAAGTAAGCACCACCAACACCGGAGAGCTCCATTGCGAGGTTAAGCCCAAGTGTTTCCGGGAGAAAACGTTTGGGAAATGCAGATATTGCCATCCAAAAAGTAGGAACCATGAAAGCGTCATCTTCGAAAATATCGCTGTTAGCAAAATCGAGTGTACGATGGTCAAGGATGCTTACATTCATTTGACTCATTAACTGGCGGTAGACATTCGGATGATTAAGATCTGTATCACCATTACCGATCTCGTCTGAGAAAATTTTATAAAGCGAAGAACCAATCTTGGTATCCACTAACCCAGGGGCGGTCCAGTTCTGAATCCAGCTGCCATCCACCAGTATCATTGGGCATAGAAAAACCGCCTCCTCAATGACCTCTTCACGCGTTTTGTCTATATCTTTACTTCGTTCCGACGAATAGGAGTCGGATTGCAAATTGCCTTGATGCTCGAACCAGCCGCGTAATGCCTGGTGAGAGTATTGATCAAATGGGATCTTCAGGTTTTTAGAATCTGCTTCTCGTGTAGCTCGTGCCAGCCACACCTTGACAAAATCCAGTGCGAAATGCCGAGTATCTGGATATAGCTCCATGTTCAAGAGCATGTGGTAAAGGTGGCGAACGTTATCTTCCGGGTTTAAGTTGGTATTATCCACTACCTGGCGTTTAACGTTGTGAGGTAAATGGCTAATGTTGTCTATTTGACTTGGGTCGTCGATAGCCTTTTCAATAATGTCTGCTTGTTTTGATTCAATATCATTTGAATCGCGCACGCGACCAAATTGCTCAGGAATACTTGTTATCCAGCGACGAATAATCAGGGTTTCAGCATCTGAAAATACCCTGAACATTGGTTGTTCAAATTCAAGGAGCTTAAAAAACCTGCTGTTGTCGGGGTCAGACGGTGTTATCCAGGATGAGCCAGCGAGGGCCGTCATAAATTTGTCTGGAGCTTGTGTTATCAACTGGTCTAAAGGAATCTTCGCCAGTTTGACCTTGTTGTGGTATCCCTTGGCATGCTTCCCTTTTGCTTTTATTAGCCGATACATTTCCTGCGATGGACTCAGATAGCCGGCGTTGATCGCCGTAGCAATGGTATTGGATGCTCTCGTGGCCAGATAAGCTGATGTTTTAAATCCTCTAATTATCAATTGAAGGCAAGTATCAGGTTCATTTTCAGTTGATTCGAGTGCTAATAGTCTGGCATTGATAGCGTCCAGGCATAGCGTCTGCATCAAACTGACATCACCATCAGTGCGTGAATCTACATACTGACTTTTCTTAATTGATGGGTAAGAAGAAAGGCTGGCGCCAAGCATACTTGGTAATGGATAGTTAACTTCAAATAGCAATGCACCAAGGATAGTATCACTGTAACTTTCAGGAAAGTAAGACAAGCAGACCCTGTAAGCTGCCAAGTCCCAGCTATTTTGAAACAGCTCGGGGTTATCATAAAAGCTGTTTGCATCAACTGTTGGCAGGTAGATTCCATGACTTTCAAGCAGTGTTCTGAACTGAACGGCATGATTATCCGATAATTCACCAGCGCCCACATTCCAGGCATGCACTCTGTGTACTAGCGTGCGATGTTCTTCATGACAATTAGCAGCATTTGAATACCGATGAAGTAATACTCCAGACATTAGTGCTTCAGGAGCCGCTTGTTTGAGCATGAACCGCAGTGGCATAATCGTATCCTCGTTTTCGACCAAATCCATTGATGGTGGCGAATAACTGGCAATCAGTGTTCTGATGACATCACTGGATTTAATAGAGCCGGCACCACTTGCGTATAGACCATCAGTTTTTTTACCCGATAGTGTTTCCATTGCAGTAGTTTCGTACAGAGCAACCAGTGACAACGGGTTTAGCGGTAACTCACTGTCACTAAAAGCGTCAGATCTTGAGGATAGCAGTTCATTAATTACCAAAGCTGGTTTGTAGCTCTGCCCACTGCTTAAGGTCGGATTTATATGTGACGACCTTGCTGGTGTAGCGCGGTAACTATCATCTTTCGATTTGGATTTAGTCTTCAAGCTGATACCGTTTATGGTTGGCATTGATCGGCAATGCTAGACTTCGGGCAAGGATCACGATATCGAATCCGGCTGAAACTTTGTTTTTTAATCTAACAAACATATCTTAAACCAATATTAACAGGACAGAACATCATGAAAAAACTAATTCAATTATTAAAGTCACTATTAAAAGGTCGAAAGAAAAAGAAGAAAGATAGTATCTATCCACTGCGTTAATGGATCGTTTGGGTGATGCGCTAATCAATTGACTATGCTTGTGCATTCGGCGCATGCATAGTCAATCCGATACGCTATCGATTTATTAACATGATATTTACTGCTTATTGTTTTTGGTCAATGTTTAATGAAAACAGCGCTATAGAAGTAGTAAATGGTTGGTCAGAGTATTTTTAAAAACCGAAAAGCGGGCTGTGTTCCATAGCTGGAATCTTTATGAATGCTGGTTATTCAGCATCTTATACTAAAGTCTAAGTATTCTATTTGTTACCAAATACGCATAGATAAACTACATAAAATTTCTTACACTCCCTCCCCGATTGCGGACATGGATTCTTTGCCTGCAACAGAATAATGTGCAAAAGAATGCATTAATCGAAAATCAATAAATGAAGAATGTTTGTATCAATAGCTGCAGACATAGCTGCAGACATAGCTAAGCGCATCGGTGCGCCAATATAGTTGCACGCGTTGATATTCGGTATTGGTTCGTTCGGCCGCATTGACTAACAATCCAGTTACTCATGGTTTATTTTGGTTGCTGTTTTTATTGCTGGCAAACAGATTCATTTATTACCGCTGTAAGGGAACAAGATTGTTGTACGTTTAGTAAAAATAGTTTTATGGGAATCTACATACTATTTCTAAATTGTTAGCGTGTATTTCAATACATAAGACGTATAAAAATATAGCTGTGCTGTAGGAACTGGGAACACGTTATGACCGTACCCATGATTCAACATCACGTAATTTTAAACTCAGGCTGATATTTCATAATTATGGAAACCCTTGAAAGAAATCCGACTATTACAGCAGCATCACTGGTTAATAATTCCAGGTTCAATTTAAGTGCCGAGCTTAAGCGTTCGAAGTTTAGAAGGCTGTCTAATCGCTATGAGGCTAAGGTTAGCTCAGACCAACTTTGTCAGTCGATACATGTATCGGAACTCAAGGGTAAATCGGTCGAGCGAGTAGCAACACCGACTGATTCGTACTCCACTCACACTCTAGATACCGTGTTCGAAGAGATAGATACATTGCTCGGCCTGGGTATTAAGTCTTGTTTTCTTCAAATTCAAG
>Ga0114957_1005343_pt1 | contig 10715 bp, 8 predicted proteins | sample BantaG_FD_87175 | JGI IMG/M metagenome (GOLD analysis project Ga0114957, IMG submission 87175) | Marine algal microbial communities from Bantry Bay, Ireland - BantryBay_4 metaG | ecosystem: Host-associated > Algae > Red algae > Unclassified | place: Bantry Bay, Ireland | collected 2014-11-21 | reverse complement strand
TACTCAGGATCGCGCTTGCCTAGCGTCGTTTCATGCGCAATCGCACCTGCCAGTTCAAAGTCTAACGCATCCTCGAACGCGGTGCCGTCAGCATGGGACAAGGCCCACATAGCCGTTGCGGTATCGCCCTGAGGCGTCGTTCGCTTGCCTAGCTTAATCTTGCGCAAGTGCATGGGGATTTCTTGCTGCGCCTCTAGGCGATAGAAGATCGCCATAGAGAGGCGCGCCCGTTCATGGTCCGCTGTCTTCGTAAGGCGCTTGATTAGCGACACGATGTACTGACTTGCGGCCTTGCGAAGTGCCGGAAGAGAAAGACAAGCCACGTCCTCTAGTGACAGCTTCGCGCTTCTTTCTTTCACTGATACCGCGAAGGCAGACTTGGCCATAACTTCGATAACCGAAACCTTGGCTAGTAGATCATCGTCGTCCTTGAGCATGGCGTACGCACTTGCGCGTTCTCTCAGGTCGGCCACGCTGTTAGCGATTAGTGAGCCATGATACCAACTAGACAGGAGGTAAACCGCGTACCCGGCTGGATCAATCACGCGAAGCCTTGCAAGCGTCTCTGGACTTGTATCGTACCATACTGGCGCAATGCCGTTATGGTGCAAGATTTGCATTTCCGCGTTCATGGCGGTTTCTGCGTAACGCTCGCAATCGTCATCATCGCGGATTAGCGCGGCAAGTAATTGAACCTGAGACTTGTTGAGTGTGCCGATACGCGCGCCAGATTTGCGACAGTAACGCACTCGGTAGTTCAAACCCTCTAGGCCAAAGTCTTTCAAATCAGCTCTAGCGTTCTCGTATGACGGTAACGCTTCGCGTTCTTGTGGCCTGTCTAACCAGCTAGTTACATCTGCTTGAAGCGTCCGATCAGGTAGCACCTTAGAAACCGCAGCATGCACCTTATCGCGTCCTGCAAATTCTCCAACGCGCGTCAATTCATCGGCAGCCTTGTGCGCGAGTTTCTGCATATAGGCAATGCGCGCAGTCTCACCTTGATAGTCTGCCTTGATACGATCAAACCGTTGACAAAATGGCGTCAAGTGCGCCGCCGGGTGTTCTTTCGGTATTTCTTCTTTTGCTGCAATAATGGGCGCAGCTTTTACTTGCCCTGTCTTTAGTCCGGTTAAGTTCAAGCCCATAAGGTCATTCCTTTTACTTCGCAATGCTTACTGCATCGGGTTAGCTGACGAGCGTTCTACACACTGGCGCAGCTAGGTTTCACTCTAGGGATCGACTGTTGGCCGTGCAAGTTATTTTGAGAATGGTGCTAGTGACGCGCTGTGACGCTGTGACAGCCAGTGACAAGTGACAACACAGTGACCGGACTAACTGTACGAACGAAATAGCCACCTAGGCCCCCTCTAGGGTAGGCTAGTGCGACGTATGCAGGTCTAACAGGGGTCCGAAACGCCAGTGACGGTTAAATTCATATAGCGAAAAAATAAATGTAAGGTTTTATAAATTTTTCTCTTAGAAAGAAAGCCAGCCTTTAGCCGGGAAGTAGGGTTAGCGCCGCTCTCGTGAAAGTCCGACACCCATAGGCCCCAAAGGTGGTTATTTCATCCTGACAGTCCAGTCACTTGTCACGTACCTGTCACTTGTCACTGGCCGTCACTGACTGTCACTTTCCGATCATCCAAAATAAAACCTTGCACCCGAAACGGTCGCTCAGTATCTTTAGGTTATTGGCGAAACGGTGCACCGCGCATCCGCCGATTATCCCGCTACAATCCCGTAGCATTTTAGGAGACTATAAATGTCCGAACTTAATGTAGTACCAGCCGAGGGTGAGCAGCAAACCGCCGTTATCGCGTACACGCCAGAAACGAACTACGCCGTTGCGCCTTTCTCGTTTAAGGATGGCGTTACCAAACTCACGAAGAAAAGTGAAATCAAACTGCCGGAATTCGCTCGCGATGAGAACGGCGAAATCAAGCGCGATGCTGAGACGGGCGCACCCGTTCTTGCGCTTGACGATAAAGGCGAAATTGAACTTGAAGGCAACTTCCCAGCGACGTTCAACAGCGCAACCGACTTTTTGGACGCCGTATCCGGCTTGTCTGAAATCGGCGCTTTCCAGCTTCGCGCATCGTGGCCCTTGCAGTTCTCGGACGAGATTGAAGGTCCGGTTCACTGGGATTTCAAGCCCGGCAAGGATGGTGCAGCGGGTATCATCATCGCGTCAATCGCCCCTCAGCTTGACGATGTGTTGGCCGACGAGAGCCTTTTGCGTGCAGTCGTGCCACAGGGCATTGCCGATAACATCAAGCGCCTTCACTCACTCGCGCTTCGCTTGCTTTCCTCCACCGCTGACAAGGCCGGACAGGTCGCGGCACTGGACCTTTCGCCGTCCGCGTTGCTTCGCGCGCATGGCATCCTCAACGAGCGTAAGGCCGGAGCCAAGACCCGTCAACTCTTCGCCGTCGCTGTATGGCTTCAAACCATCGCGGCCTTCGCGAAGAAGATCGAAGCATCTGGCGTGGCTGGACCTAAGCGGATGGCGCTTGATCGCTTCGTTTCCGAACTCGCGATGTATAAGGAACAGCCTGAAAACCTGCTTCGTATGATTTCGTCTCACGACGGCATCCGCGTTGCGCTGGGAGACGGCCTTATCCCTGAACCCGTGATCGCAGCCGTGGACACTTTCACGACGCGCTTGCTCGACAGCTACGCCAAGGTCACGCCGGATAGCGACGATGGCAAGATCATCTTTGCACCAGCGACGACGAAACGCGGCAAGGCCAAACGCATCCCGCTTTCGGAAGTCACTCGTATCGTGAAGAACCGCCCGACGACTTCGTTCGCGATGGCGTCCCTCTCGCTGGATGATGACGCCGAGTTGATGGCAATCCTTTCGACCGCACCAGAGGCCGCAGCAACGCCACAGGTCGCGCGCATCGGAGCCGACGGCTCACCAGCAGGGGAAACCGTCGCTGACACCGTTGCAGCAGACGGAGCAGCAGACGGGCAAACCCAGACCCCGGCCTAACCGCCGATCTACACTAAGAAAGGCGCGCGGGTTTAATTGCCTTCGCGCCTTTCTTTTTACTTGCCGTTAGCTGTTTATCGTGTATTGTGGCCTTAGGCCAATCAGGGCCGCAACACAGGATAAACACACCAACCGGGAGGGCGCTAACTCTCCCACCTTTCCCCACCACAGGAGACTTCACCAATGTCAGCACTTGTCAACAGAGACGATCTTATCGCACACATGGAGAGCCTTGATTGTGCTTTCATCACCTTGACGTATGGCCTTACGTTTGGACCCGTCGAATTCAAACGTATGCTCGACACAGAGGAAGTAGCAGCGAAGCATGTTCGCGACTTGCACAAGTCAGGCCGTAACGCGCTTTATGTCGCCTGTCCGCGAGTTCTTGTCGATGACGTGGAAGACCTAATCCGCGATGAAGCCCCAACGCTAAAAACCCTTAAAACTTTCATTCTCCGTCGCTCGCAGCAGATCGCCGTTATCCCCGTATCAGGCCAGCGCGTCACGCGCACCGATGCTTTCCACGTTGTCCCAGACGCCGATCCTGCCCACGCCGAACACGCCGCGCGCATGAACGCGCAAGACCCCGGCACGCTTCCCGCAGCCCTGCGCACCATCGATAGCTTGCGCGCTGAACTCGCTGCCACGGATGAGGCCTTGAACGTAGCAGCAGCCGAAGCCAACACCCTGAGAGCCGAACGCGATAATGCGCGTAATATTCTAGACACCATTCGTTACAATGCAGCGAATAAAACGCTAACCCTCAAGCATGGTGCTATCGTCACGCGCCAGCACAAACAATGCGATGAAGCCCTCGAAGCCCTCCACCGTATCGCCTCCGAGACTGGCGCACCCGTCGAACCCACTGACCCACCTTTCGTCATTGTCGGCTGCGTCCTTTCCACCTTCAAACGCGCTCTAGGCTCGGAGCGCGAAGCGCGACAGCCGAAGTCGATGGACACAACACAGCCAGCAGCAACCCACGCCACGTCCGACCCGGAAACCCACCGCCAAGCAATCACCGATTACGAGGCCAAGCCAGCATCTATCACCGCAACCCCGTGTATGGGCGTTCACCAACCGCTCAACCAGTTCTCAGTTAGCGCCGAAATCACGAGCGACTTGCACCCCGACATAATTGGCGAAACCGTGACTCGCGCAGTCCGCAACGCTTGGGCCTCTGGTCATGATCCTGCCGTTTCACCTTTCCTTGTCATTTTGCAGTTTGAGTGACGATTTGGATTTTTCGGGCGGTGCTTGGCAAAACCGTCCGACTTTCAACCCTTTCTTTTCCCGCCAATGTCAGAAATCGTCCAGGCGGGTTAGAAGCGTAAGCAACGCAAGTGACCAGTGACAAATAGGAGCAACCCAGATGAAGCTTTTCATTCTTATCGCGATCATGAAAGTTGGGCCCTTCACAGGCGAGGTGCACGTACATGACACCTTCCCCACGGCACAAGCATGTGACGCCGCAGTACCAGCCCTTTACCACGCGTACTACCAATCCCTAGCCCGCGTTGAGTGCCACGCCTTCACCCTACCCAGTGACAACTAGGAGCGACCCCTAACCCACACCGGGCGCGTATCCCACTTCCACCGATACGCGCCCTAGCCACCACCAGTCCCCTTTACTACCCTCTTCCAGCTAAGTACTTGATTTTACTAAAAATTTTTCCTCGCTTCGCTCGATTGAAAGGTGCTCGCTAGTCGCTCGCTCTCAGTTGCTAAGAGTACAACGAGGTCGCTAGTCGCTCCCACTCTTTCTAGTCGCTTCGCTCAGCGACTTGCGTACAATGACCCGGTGGGTACCCCCAGTTGCTTGCTCGCTTACTTCTGTATAAAAAGACCCCCTCACAAAATTGCAGATATTTTTCACCACTTAAGAGACGATGACGGAGAACAGCATAACACAAGAGAATAAAATTTGGAATCTGGAGAGAAGGCATAGTCCAACGCCGTGTGCGCAACTGGACTAGCGAGCGGATGCGGGCCCGTATTAAGACTTTAGAGCGGAGGAAGACCCATGACTAAGTTTGAGTGGGCGATTTGGACGGTGCTGTTGGGCGCACAGTGGCGCCGTTAAAACCATTCCACTGTCGTGGCTTTCAGGGCTTCTGGCCCGTGCGTACCAGCGCTGTGGTCATGGCCGAGGATGAACAGGAGGCGCGTAGGTTGTTAGACGAAGGTATTAAGGCTCGTGGTTTTGCCTTGGACTTAACGAAGAAAATGAGGTCATTGAGTTGACTGCGGCGGATGGCGTCGTTATTTTGCAAGATGGAGAATACTGACATGGTTAATGTTTCTTTTGATTTAAATTCTGATGGACAACGGATCGTTCGCCGTAAAGAGTATCTACAACTCTTGAACAGTGGTATTAAGGACGCTCAGGCTCAAGCACTTGCTTGGTTTGTTGGTGGTGTAAAGGATAATGTACCAGTTAATTTCTTTAAATCTAAAGAAACCATGAACGATTACTATGAGTTCATGGCCAGAGAAGATAAGTTTTTCTTTAAAGATGAGGCAAAGAAGGCCGCGACTAATAACCCGAAAGAGTTGGAGGGCATGAAAAAGACTGCGATGCACAATATGCCGCGTTGGCCGGCTCTGCAGCATCACATCGTCCACAACCTCGGTGCACAGAAGTACGGTCACTTCAACTGGCGTAAAGAAGGTGTTGACGTCAATACGTACCTCAGCGCGGCCCGGCGGCACATCGACGAGTTTCTTGAAGGGCTTGAGCAGAACCAACAAAACAACTGGCAAGGAATGGCGACAGCTGACAGTTCCATCTTCACTGACGATGAGAGCCAAGCCCATGTGCTGGCCCACGCTTGCGCTTGTCTTTACATCATGATGGATGCGCAATATCACGGCAAGCTAATCGACAACTACAGCACGCCCGAAGTGAAGCCCAAAACCTCGGGCAAGCCTTCCAACGTCACTCAGGAGTAATCCAGTGCCCGACTCAACTGAGCCAACTCAAGAGCAAGCCACGGAGGTTCGGCTTCCTGCTCACATCAACTCCCGCTCGTTGAAGTTGCTCGCTTCGATGGTGGCTCAGTCCGTCTCACAGTTCGAAATCATGGATGCTTTGAGCCTGACTGAGGATGAGTACGACTTCATCGTTGCGCATCCCAACGTCATCCGCGAAGTCAGGAAAGCCAAAACCATCGTTGCAGAGCAGAAGCACACGACGGCAACGGATTGGGACGACATTGAAGCGCTGGCCCTGCAGCAAGTTAAGGCCAAGATTGGCAATGTAGACGATGCACGCGATGCCCTTTCTATCGCAGCAGCAGCCAACAAAGCGGATCGTCGCAGGGTTGACAGCAACAAAAACCCGCGCGGTACGCCCCTTGCAGCCCACGCAGGAGGTGTGCGCCTCCCTTCCGCCGAGCATCGAGAAGCTGTGTATGAAAAGCTGACACTGCGAGAAGCCCGCGTACTTGAAGAGGCCCCGCAACACGTCGCAGCAGTAACCAGCGTGGAAGCAGTCGAGCAGTTCATGGAGCGGCAAATCGGCGTCGCGGTGGAAGTTAAGCAGGATAAAGAACCGTCATGATTACCTCGAGCGCCAGCGAGCAATACTGCGAACGTCGCAAAGTCTTGGAAGAAAAACTACAAGGTATGGGTTTGGCCAAGTCCGCGCGAAATAAGGTGTTGGAACTTGCAGATCAGCTGCATGCAGTGCAGCAAGGTCTGGCGAAAGTCAAGCCACCTAGCAGAGGCAAAGGTCAATGACCGCTGTAGGCACCCTCGGCTCCACGGCCAAGTTCATAGAGCAATTGCGCACCAGCAACCTTGCTTTCATTGAGCATTTCCATCGACCACATATGGAAGATGAGGACACAGTTCCGGACTTTCACATTGTGATTGCTAACCGGATGCTCAGTGCCGACCCTCCCCGCTTTGCCTGCGCTGTACCGCGTGAACATGCAAAGACCACGATCGCCAAGTTGATGGTAGTCAAAGCCATCCTGTTCGAAGACTACCGGTTCCCTCTCTATGTGTCAGACACGCACGATGTTGCATCGTCCGCGTGCAAAGACATATGGGCCTACTTGCTCAGCGACGAATACACGATGCTGACAGGCGAGAAGCCCATGATTTCCTCCGTGCAACTGAGCCGAGGCACCTACGAGTTCCGCATGCGGTGGTTCCCCGAGGGCTTTAGTGCGGAGCAGCGCTTCTATAAGACCGTCAACATTCTTGCAAAGGGCGCAGGGCAGCAGATCAGGGGTACGAACAAGGCGCACTCCCGCCCTGACTTCCTCGTACTCGACGACGTTGAGACGGAGGAAATCGTCAACAGCGAAGAACTCTACAAGAAATACGAGAAGTGGGTTTATGGCCCAGTATTCAAGGCCCTTCGTGCAAAGAAACACCGGATCGTGCAGATCGGCAACTTGATTTCGCACCAATCCCTGCTTCTCAAGCATATGAACAACGAGTATTGGACGTCGATGCGTTTCGGCGCCATTAAGCAAGACGGAAAGACACCCCTCTGGCCTGAATTGTGGTCACCTGCCCGATTGAAGCAAAACTACGACGAATACGCCATGATCGGACAACTTGGTACTTGGTTCGCGGAGATGATGAACCTCCCCTACGACCCTGAGAGTTCACTCGTCGACGTCGGCAAGATCACGTTCCTGCCCCGCCCTGATCCTGCAGATGACACTATCGTTGCAGCATGGGTCAACATTGACCCCGCCATTTCTAAGAAGAACACGGCTGACCGCTGTGCGATCGTAGCATCTATTATGTACGACACCGGCTTGGTGCAACATGTTGAAGTCGTTGCACGGCAGGGCATGGACTTTCGGGACATTTACGAGCAAGCCCGGGCTATGGCAGAGCGGTGGCACACGAATGTCATATTCTGCGAAGACGATGCCTTCCAAGCAGTTCTGCTTCCTGTATTCGAAATGCTTAACGGCCTCGACGGTGCTGAGTTCTTCTTCTATGGGGTCAGCACAGGTGGCGTTGCCAAGATCGCGCGCCTGCGTGGGTGGGCTGGTACGTTGCATAAAGGCGAAACCTGCCTTACTTACGGTGACAGTGCAATTACTGGTGAGTTGAGCAACTATGATCGTACCAAGAAAGAAAACGCAGACGATGTTATCGACGCTTGCTCGCAACTGAATGTCGTTCTACGCCAGTACTTTGGCGTGATAATGGAAAGCCGCGTGGTGGCAGTCAAAGCTATGACCGGTGACACCACCGTAATCGAAGGAACACTGATATGAAACTCAGTAAGAAGTCTACGCAGAAGTTGAAGAAGTATTTGGATGCCATTTACCCAGCCAGTGACCAGCAACGTATGACTCGTTGCAAGTACTTCAACGATATCATGCGCTCGTTGCACGGAGATATCTGCTATGACGAAGACCCTGCTGATAAACGACGCGCGGAGGCCGCCAAGCAAGGCCTTATTACTGCTCTCCCTGATCAACTCGCGCGTTTTGGCGAAGCAGCCGTCCGAGAAATGGCAAATGATTTGGTGTCCATCATCATGCCAGTGGACACGCCCTATGCTGCTGTCGGCGAGCCTAAAGACAAAGAGAAAATCTCAACCCTGATGGCAGTATGCCGCACGTTTGCGACCAACAACGCGCATCGCAGTAACGCAATCGACACAGTGTACAACTGCCTGACGCTGCAGCACTTCTTCGTTGTGGGCAAGTACGAAGACGTTGACGAGCGGCCGCAGGAAACCGACTTCGCAGGCGTCGTCTACGACAGTATTGACCCTTACGCCTGTTTTTGGGACCCCGGCACCAAGCTGCGCAAGAACTACCTCAAAGGCGCGCTGATGGGCTGGCATGAAGAAGTGTCGCCTACGGAAGTATACATGGATGCTCAACGTATCGTTGACTACGATCTGCCCGGCAAGGACGAAAAGGGCAAAACTCAAGACCGTGTGGTTATTGAATGCCCTACTCAATACCAGCGCAGCTATCGCAAAGACTACACCACGGAAGAAGCACCCTCGTTCAACGGAACAGGGCAAGCCGGCGTGGACGTCTACGATATGGTTGCTGCTTTCGGCGACATGCAGACAGCAAACACCAAGATGACGCGTACTACAATGTACATGCGCATCCCTGCAGAAGTGCTGAGTGAGAATGACGGAGAGTTGACAACGTACAAAATGACCTTCCTGCAAGGCATTCTCGTGCACATCGAACCTACCTCTCCGGGATCGCACGGCTTTCCGATCATTGCAGGAAACCTGTTCCTCGATCACGATCACCGTTCCTACCGTTCTTACGGCGAGCATGCCGCTGACTTGACCAACCTCGTCAGCGCTTACATCAACCTCGTTAAGCGCGGGATGCGCAGGGAGGCGATCGGCGGTACCACTTTTGTCGACGGCAGACTTACCAAAGGCGGAAAGCCACTCAATGAAAGCGTTACGGAGGGTTCGCAATTCGTTGAGGTCAGCGTACCCGCAAGCGCTAACGGAGAAAAGGGCCTGTCTTCTTACATCATGACCGTCGGTGGTGAAGGCTCTGGTTCTCGTATTGGTGAACTCGGTGCAATGACAGAACTGTTCACTGGTCGCATGTTTCCACGAAGTGCCAAGCAGGACCTCGTCGGGATGGATCGCGCCACAGCTATGCACGCGTCTATGGCAGCAAGCGCGGCGGACAGCACCTTACTTGCGCTCGCCATCATGCTCGACGACAGTATAGGCGTTCCGTGGCGGCGCTTACTCAAGAACCTCATCATCAACAATGCGCGCACCATCAAGCTGGTTGATCCTAAGCAGCAGCAATTTCTCGTCATGGACGCTGCTCAGTTGCGTAGCATGGAGTTCGACTTCACTACGTCACAGCCCGTCGCAGGCTTTGATCGAAACCGCGTGCTGCAAGCCCTGCAGTTCGCATTGAACACCCTAGTGCAGATGCCGCAGGTGCAAGAGAACCCGCAACTTGTTGAAGAGTTGTTGGACTACTTCATGCACGTGGCAACCGCAGGTACCACCACGATGCAAGACCTGAACATTTCGTTGTTTGAAAAGCAACGGGCTGCGCAGGAAGAGCAGGCTATCCCACCAACCGACCCAACCAGTCCTACAGGAGACGATGAAAATGTTTAATCCCGCAACCATGACTAACAGTGCGTTTACAGCGCGCTACGATGACACAGGCGAAACGGCAAGTCCGGGCACTGCGCCCGGTGCTGCAAGCCAGTCTACTCTCGGCGCAATGCTCGCAGGTATCGTCCCACAAGGACCGGGCACCGCGGCTCCTGCTGCACCCACTTCTCGCGCAGGCGATCCCGCAGGAACCACAACTGCTACACCCGGCGCCCCTGCAACGCCTGCCGCACCTAATCCTGCACCGGCTGATCCTGCACCTGACCAGACTGCTGCAAACAACGCAGATGCCGTAGGCTACCAAACGCCGCCTACTCCTGACGCCCCCTCTGCGGATCAGACCGCAGTTGCAGACGCATTGCAGAGCATGGTGGATCAGAGCGCCACTGCGCAAAACTTCGAACTCAGCCCTGAACCGTTTGTGAACGCGCTGCGGGACGTTAATTTTGTAGGTGAAGCGCAGGCCGACGCTGTCACGCAAATGTTCGGTGAAGAAAACGCCGGTGCTGCGACAGAATTCTTCAACGGTCTGATGCGTAGCGCTATGCAAGACATGGTCACGTTTCAGCTTGCATTGACGCAGCGTCACGGAGAACACATTATCGGGCAGCAAAC
>Ga0114957_1005339_pt1 | contig 10717 bp, 13 predicted proteins | sample BantaG_FD_87175 | JGI IMG/M metagenome (GOLD analysis project Ga0114957, IMG submission 87175) | Marine algal microbial communities from Bantry Bay, Ireland - BantryBay_4 metaG | ecosystem: Host-associated > Algae > Red algae > Unclassified | place: Bantry Bay, Ireland | collected 2014-11-21 | reverse complement strand
GCCGCGCTTCCTGGCTGCCCTGCTGTGCCTTCCCGGCGGCCACCCGCCACTTTCCTGTCTGCCACCGCCACCGCCCTCCCTCACGCCGGCGGCATTCCAGGTTGACCCGCCCCCGCCTTCTATGTCGCGCCACCCCCTGTCGCTTCCTCCGCCGCCCTCTGTCGCACCAAGGGGGCTGCCTCAGGCTGCTGTGCTCGCACCTCTTCTCTGGCCCTCCACAGCTTCCCTTGGCTTCTGATGAAGCATGGACCGCCTCCGATCCGGCCAAGTCGCTGTGGCGGCTGTCTTGAGCTCCGCCCGCTCTTTCTTTGTGGGCGAGCCGGAGGCCTAGGACGTGACGGATCTCCCGCCACCCCCCACGAAGGGAGCACCACCGGTCGCCGCCAAGCAGGAACCTCCTCGTTCAAGTGTCGTCGGTGACGTTGCCGCTCGCGGGCCTGCGCCCGGTGCTCCTCCCGCTGCTCCCGGGGGTGCTGCGGGGTCGACCACCCCACCCTCTGCCGCACCCCTCACGCACTGGCTTCCTGCAGGCACGCGCACATCGTCTCCCCCTGCGCCCCCGTCCACTGCAGCCGCTCTCTCGGCTCTGAGGACGTTTGAGCCCTCCATCTTCATTTCTCGTGCAACTACCCTAGCACTTGTGGGTCTGGCGCAGGCGGTGTACAGGTGGCCGCGCTTGGCTCGTTGGCGCGTCCGCCTGTCTGAGCATTTTGAGCGCGTTGACGCTGCGCGCTGGACGCGCCGCGCACTTGTCCTTGCCTTTCTTCATGGTATGGTGCCGCCGGACGAGGCACCGGGCTCCATTTTGCACTACTGCAAGGAGGGTCTGGCCCGGATGATTGAGAGCGCATGGGACGAGTCTCGCACTGTCCAGCTCCGCTTCTGCTGTGAGCACAGCCAGGGCATCAGCCACGACGTGTACCTGCAGTCGCACCCGTTCTTCGTATGACTGGGCCTCGGTCGCCCCCCACATCTGCATGTGCACGTCAACGTGCATGGTTTTTTCTGACGTTATATGTATGTTGCTCCTCGTCTCTGTGGTCCTCATTGTTTCCTCTTTGGTACAATGGACAGCTCCTTGCACATGTATCTATTCTCATCCCAGTAGTAAATGCATCGACCCCAGCTTAATAGGTTCTCTGCCAACAACGGTTCCAAGCGATTCTTCTCAAGCAAATGTCACGGACCGCCGAGATACCCCTACCTGACTTGGTCGCCGAGAGCCATCTCTACACGACGCGAACTGTAATCGAGCGGCGCCCTAAGGCTGCTCCACCTGGCTCAGCGGCGTCGGCGGCAGCGGAGATATCGGGGGTCAGGACAGTGTACCTCGGCCACCTCCAATCAGGGTGGCGCTCAGAAATGGACATGCAGGTGCCCCTGCGACCGCTAGGAGAGTGATCCGGCTGGCGTTAGCAGGCGTCCAGCAGCACCGACTCGTGGGAGTCGCAGGGCCCCAAGGAGCGGGCAGGCCAATCGGCCAGGTCACAAGGGCCCCAGAAGGGCGGATCGGTGGGATCCGTGAGGCCGACAGCCACATCAGATTCGGCTGTCCCGTTTAAACAACTTTCCAGGAGGCACTGTCTCAGCCCCTCGTAAGGAAGCGCAAAAGAAACTCTCCCGTGGCCCAGTAACCAGACCGCGCTGCCTCACCGAGTTTACACTGCACTGGAAGCAGCGTGCTCAATTTTGATTGGACAGCAGCCGGCAAAGAGCTTCAGAAGAAATATTTGCGGGTCTGCAGACCTGGTTTTGTTGTCGAGGGCCATTGAAGCCGGACTGGCTTCGATTCGTTCTTAGAGACAGGCCAGCCAACAATCTGACTGGGAGGGGGGGTTGAAGAGGAGCTTGTAGCAAGCGTATGGCTCTCTGTCAACTCCTCCTCACAACCGCGTGGCCAACCCCTCCCCACCCCTGAGCCCCCATTACGGCGCATTCCTCACCTGGTTCCCGCGACTGCTCCCCCCAGGACCCCAGCTGGTCTCAAATCTCCTTTCTGCATCGCAGCTGTCGCACGCGTACCCCTCCTGCCCGACTGGGGAGGTGCCGCCACAGGCCGGTGGTGTGCCCGATGCCTGGACCACTTAACGGGTTCCAACAGGAGCGACGGAGGAACATGGCGGGGAAGAGTGACCCCCATCTCTGGGAATACAGTACCGCCACATCCCGCAAGACGCTTCCACACTGTGCCATCGGATGGTTTGACAGAGTGGCCATCGGTACGGCAGTCGCGAGATTCACCGAATTGTGCAAGGAAAATGGGGCCACAACGAATGCGGCGACGACGACAGCGACGTGGACGACAGTGAAGTTCAGCCTTCCCTGCGGGCTTGGCTGTGGATAGCCGCGGCCGTACGGCCATGCGCGCTGCGGACAGCGGCGGAGGCGGTGTGTCGGCCGGCCGTGGTGGCTCCGTCGAGAATAGCGGCGGCCTTGCAGCAGAGCGCGGTTTGGTGAGGACGGTGGCGGCCGTATTGCCATGCGCCGTGCGGATGGCCGCGGGGGCGGTGGGTCCGCCGACGGTTGCAGCTTGGCCGGGTATTGAAACCCCTGCGGCCGAGCGCGGTCTGTGTGGGGAATTTTGGCGTGGCGGCCGTCCGAGACAGTCGCGTACTTGGTTCTTTCTACAAGGCGATCACCGAGGGTACTGTTTCTTTTCTCGATGTTTGCAAACGGTAGCCCATTGTGCTTCAGTAACACACTTGCTAAAAGTCGCGACGGGACGCCCCAGCAAGGAAGATAATGGATACTGCGGCGGTGAGCGGCCAGTCGGCCGGCCGTGGTCGCTCCGCGGCGGGTGGCGGTGGCTCTACCGTTGAGTGCGGTCCGGGTGTGGTTCGTGGGGCCGGGGGATATCCGTGTCAGCGTCTTCGCTGCTATCTTTTACCATACAGGTGCCGAGAGCATTACTCGCTCGTATGATGAGAGCACAGGGTCGCCGTTCTTCCATATAATATATTTCACTCCATGTTGACGCCTCTCCCCTCTTCAGCGCCGCAGCGTACGGTGGCCAACCAACGATGGCCGCCGGCGTGTCATCAGGCGTCAACCCCCATCGACATAGCAACGGCGCCCCCCGCCTCTCCTGCCACGGCCCTCTAGCGGCGCCATCCATGGCTACGGCGCCGTGGTGGCCGTCTTCAGCTCCCCGGGGTGACGCAGAACGTGCTCTGTGCCTCGCCGACCACCTCTTCCGCCAAGGTGCGGGCGGCAGCCGCCTTGGTGTCGTGCGCCTTTGACTTCACCGAGTTCGCCGTCGCCGTGGCCGCCGCCACGGCTGCTACTTGCTGTTCGAGTGGCTACTGCGGTGGCAGCGACCACACCTCGCCAAAGTCTTGCGCCACGTTGCAGATATTGGCGTATCGCTCGACGTCTGCATCGTCCTTGTCCGAGGAGCCAACGGACGCTCCCTCCACCGACCATCCTGCGCGTGCCCCCACCACCGACGATCTCGCGCATGCCCCCGCCAGAAATGGGTTCACAGCGGGACGATCCGCGGTCGCGTCCACCACCAGCGACCCCGCGAGTGCCGCTGGCACGGACGGGCTTGTGGGCGCCCTCGCCACCCCCGAGGAGCACACGGACGCTCCTGCCACCAACAGACCCGCGCGTGCCCCCGCCACCGACGGACTCGGTCATGCCCCCGCCAACGACGGGCGCACAGCCCGGGGATCCGTGGGCGTCTCCACCACGAGCGGACGCGAGCGTGCCCCTGCCACGGTGGGCTCGCGGATGCCTCCGCCACCGACGCATCGGAAAGACCCACGGAGGTATCCACTCCCATCAGCGGCGACAAGCCATCGGTAGCACCGACCATTGGCAATGCGATGACGGCAGATACGACGGCGAACAGCCTTTCCGCCCCGGCGGCACCACGGCGCATTCGGGGTTTCTGCTTCGACGCAGCAGCGACGTCGGAGTCGCAGACGGAGCCAAGTGGCGCCGGCAGCGCAACGGTGGAGGGGTGGGGTCAGGTGCCGTGGTCAAAAACGACAGGCGGGGAAGGAGTTGGGGGCGCCACGCGGCAGGAAACAAAAAGGCAGGTTGGCTTGCGTGAGAGAGCGGAGCTTGGTGAGAAAGGGGGATGGGCCCTGTGCCGCCAAAGCGCCGGCTTCTTGCCGAAAGCACCAGAGCGTTTGCGGCCGCCTGTGGTGGGCGAGCTTTGGGGCCGCCTGTGACAGGCGGGCTTGGTGGCGGTTGCGCGAGCTCGCGGGAAAATCAACAGGTTAGTCAAAATGTTGTTAAGTCGGACGTCGACATTTAACAAGGTCTTCCTATAGCAGTGCGTATTGTATTTTCCGATGTCCTGTTTGGATTCACTGTTCAGACATCATGTAACTCCCAAATCCGTGTCTGTGACGCAGCGAAATCTCCTTGGATTCAATGTGAGCGCAAGGCTCCTGTTCAGCGCCTGTCAAAAGAGTAACACGATGGTGACGAGCACAAGATTTTGAGCACCTGAGGCAGCGAGGGCACCATGTGCACAGAAAGAGAGCCGGGGTTATGTTCATCTGTGCTACAAACTAGCCTTCGAACAGTCAAGTGACCACACAATTTCCACACCACGTAAGTCCCCCATGCGCCACACCTTGCGCCTGTGGCCGGGTAAGTGATACCGAATCTGCATGGGATACCGATACAGAGCATCCTGCACAGCAGTCACACGCACAGCACCACAATCAGGATGAACTGTAACGCCATGGAAGCGGCGCATGCTCCTGACGAGTCTCGCAATGGCGACCGCTTTGCCATTGGCTCGGAGAAGTTGGCAACACGTGTTGTCGGCCAGCTCCGCCACCGACACCGTCGACTCATCCACGGGCTCGGCCTCGGGCTTCTTGTTGGGCTCGTTGTTCGGCTCGTCGTCGACGACGTCCCGAGATGCGCCGCCGCCACTCTGTCGCAAGCGAGCGCTGGAGCGGCGCCGCCGCTTAGCCGCAGGCAGCCTGTCAGCCGTGGCAACAGGTACGTGAGCACTGCGCCCAACAGGTGCATGAGAGGAAGCGGCCGGTGCGAAAGCGGAAGAGGCGGTCGCGCCAGCGGAAGCAGATCACGTACGTGGGCTTGACACCGCCCGCTTGCGCTTTCGATGACGAGCGGCGTCGTCTGGAGACGATGCCGCCGACGACAGGGAGCTCGCTTCAATCTCTTGCCTGACGGGCCCACCAGTGCGGTTGTCCCGAAAGAAATACACGCTCCGCCCGCTCCTCCAACTCCGGCGAGTCGACGTTGTTGCGTTGAATGAATCTGCCCCCGTGGCAACCGCCTGTGACACCGCGGGCGATGGCGGTTTGATCGCTGGGCCAGAGCAAGAGACGGCGGCGGTCGACGGCTCCGCCGAGTCCACTGCTGTCGACGGCAGCACCGCACCCGTGCCGTCGGGCAAGGGTGGTGCAGGCGTGTCTGGTGAGGAAAGCGGGAGGATGGCGGCCGTCGGGATGGATGGCGCCGGGGCGTCCTCCGCTCCAGAAGGGTTGGATATCACGGCTGCCGCCGGGAAGGGATGCGCAGCCTCCACTGCGACCGAAGGAACAACCAAGCCCGCCTCGTCGGGCAAAAATGCCGGCGGCGTGTCTGGTGACGAGGAAGGCAGCGGGGTGGTCAGCGAGTTGCATGGCGTCGGGGCGCCCGCAGCGGCAGTCTTGTTGGATCCACCTGCGGCCGCCGTCTTGGTACTCGCGCTCTTGAACGGGCTGATCCGTCTCGTGCGGGCAAGCAACGCAGCCTCGGCGGGGAAAATTGAAGTGATGCTACTCGTCCGGGGCGGGCCTTTAGGCGGCGACGACTCGGCTGTGGCAGCGGCCGCCGCCCTCGTCGCCACCCAAGCCGCCATCACCGGATGCGAAGTCGGAGGCACCGTCAAAGGAGGCTAAGGGGGTGATGCCTCTACAGAAGCAGGGGGCGGGCGTGGCGTCGCTATCAAAACAGGCCGCGACTTTGGTTGCGAGTGCGACTTTGACTGCCGTAGCGGCGACGCCGTCGCCGCAGTTGGTGGGGGCGGCGGTGCCGACGCCGGTTTTGACGAAGGTGGCAGCAGGGCCGTCGTCGTGGATGGTGAGAGAGGCAATGCCGCCGATGCGGACGGCGGGGAGGGCTGGGGTGCCTTCGATGCACGTGGTTAACTCGACGGTGGTGTGCGTGCTGCTTGAGAGCTGTTGCGAGGAGGTGCCTTGGCCGGACGTTTGGCAGCTACCGAAGTAGACGACACAGCGGACGGCTGCGCCCTTGCCGCAGGCGCACCTGCTGCCGCGGATGTTGCCGCGGTACCTGGTGTCCTTGCCTCTGCCGTGGTAAATGCCGCCGGAGCCGCTTACTTGGGCGTGCGAGTTCGTCCACTTGTCGCTGACGGGTGCAAAGCTGCTGGTTCCACTCGCTTCGGCATGCGAGCCGGTCCCTTCCCGCGACCGCTACCACAAGACTCTAGTGCAGCAGGGGGAAGAGGAGCGAGAAATGGGGATGAAGCAGTGCGGTTGACGTGAGTTGGGCGATTAGATCCCTTGTACACGTGGTCCCGCGGTCGAAGGGGGGTGTTGAAGAATGTTGCACCAGGAGGCAGAGGGACGACTTGGAGAGCCGCAAGCTCCGCGGGGGAAGGGGTCGCGCGTGGAGCCGACCGTAGAGGTGCAAGCGACGCCAGAGAGGCGGGCGTCTGCGTGCGCGGTCGACTGAGCTCGGTGCTGGAGTTGGCCTTGATGAAGTTGTCGAACGGAACGCGGGCCGACTCCTCCATTTGCAGCATGAGCACGAGATGTGCCAATCGAACGTTGGTGTCGACGCGGTTGCGTGGGCAAAAGAAATGCGGCAGCGACACCTTGACGGGTCGTGCAAACGCGTCATTCCGCGTCCGCTTTCCAACCTTGGCACGCAGCTCGTACGGAAGCTCCACTTCGAGCGCCCACACTGACTTTTCATCCTTGCGCGGCCACCATTCCAGCCTTATCTTCGCCCCGACGACGCTCATGTCGAGCGTGTCGGCGATGGCCTTGCCAAAAATTGGCATCAGCGTCCGCAAGTGCGTCCGGACGTTGCCAATGGCAAGGAGCCGCTCAACAAGCACCATCGTAGCAGCGGAAACCCCGATTTTCGCGGGCCGGCGCTCAACAATGGGTGACGTGCCAGGCTGCTTCCTCCAGCTGCGCGAGACGCCGCTGCGCGAAGGAATCAATGACAGACCGTCCTCCAGCGCCGCCGCTTGGGGCGCCGCCAAGGTGGCAGCGGAAACCGCGCTCCCCATGACGGTGCAGGGCGTAGCGATCTCACCGCTAGGAGCCACACCAACCACCGAACAGTCCGCGGCGGGAACCGTCCCGCCGGTGTTGATAACCACACGGATCAATGCTTGTAGAGCGTCGTCGTCAGCTTCGGTTTCGGCTTCTTCCTCTGCCAAAGCCGCGTCGAGCACGGCAGCGGCGGCAGCGGCCGCCTCTGCCTCGGAATCCTGCTCGGCGTGAACGCCCTCCGACGTGGGTGGTGTGGTAGACGAAGGTCTTGCGGCTCCCGATGCAGAAGGTAACTCTGTATTCAAAGCGGAGCTGCGCTTTGTGCCTCCGCTCTCCCCCGCCCGCTCAATCTGCGACAGGCTGTTGCTCCCGCTGCAGCGGCCTCCCTTGGCCGGCACGCGGCGAGCACTACCCGCGCCGTCGATAGAGGGCGCACCGACGCCACCCTTATCCGTGCTCAGACGTCGGGTAGCGCGCATGAAGGGGAAGCGCTTGGCCGAGGCGGCGCGCATTGCGCCGGCCGACTCGAAAAAGCGGTAGACAGGGCCGAGTACCCTACCAGCGGAGCTATCGAGCACGGCCTTGTCCGCAAACACCGGCCTCCAGAAAACGTCGCCGTTCTCGTCAAAGCCCAACACGTGAACGTGGAAGTTCATCGTCGGTTAGTCCTCCGCCAACGTCTCGATCATCCGCAAAAAGTGAAACAGTAGGCGGGTGGCGGCCGGCGTCGGAGGCCGGCGCCTGCCCGCCCTCTTGTTAAGCTTGATTTCCATCGCATCCGCCACCTGCCCGATCGTGAGCTTGGCCATGGTGGTCACAAATAGCGGCCACGGGAAGACGAGCAACGGAGGGTGGGGCAAAATATGGCGTTGGGAGCGGTGCAGCATCGATAAAGGAGAGGGGGTAAGGCGAGAAGCTGGAGGGGATCATCGTGACGTACGAGTGTAGGGCAGGTCGTGCGAAAATGGGGGGAAGCCGGGAGGGGAGCAGGCCGGGTAGCAGCGGGTGGTACGCCAGAGAATGTGTCACGGCCGCGGGGGTGGTAGAGGCCGCCGCATCGGAGACCAGTACACGTCAATGACGCGCATGCGCGCCGCGCACGCACACGTCGGTGATGCGAGCCGCATGCGCGCCGCGCGTGGGTGCCGCACCGGCCAGCAGAGAGCAGTGTGCTTGGTCCACGGTGGTTGGCGAGTGCCTGCCTGGGTGGCCACACGACAGGTGGCGGCACGCAATGGGGTGGCCGTGTCGGGGAGACGCGGCCGCGGGAGCGTGCGCTCGGGGGTGCCCCCCCCCAGATGGCCTCCAGGGAGGGCCCGTGCCGACCCGCGGAGCATGCCTGTCCGACGTGCCCGAAAAGGCGGGCAGTGCAGTTGTCAACTCGTCGGTCCCATAGATTTAGCGGCGCGGATCGCGCGACCACTGGAGATCCAACGCGGACGTCCAATGAATGAAGAGCAAAAGGACAAGTGGCGCGCTGCGCGCCCAATGGGCGTGGTGCAGGGAACGAATGACAGCCATCCGATCATGACGATGGAAGGGGCCACAATTGGGATGAGCTCGTCACAAATATAGGGCCCAACGAAAAGAGCCAGCGGCGGACCATCACAAATCGTGTGAGCTCCAATCGGGCCAAGCGCTGCGCCGAGCTTGCGGTTCTCCTGGCGTCCTATTGGTGGATACGAATGGCACGGTCAGAATGGCACAGCGGCGGACGTGCCAAAGGGCATTTGCGGCCCTTATGGGCGTCCAATGCAACGCCTGGATGCCACTGCACCCGCCGTGCCGGCGGATTGTAGAAGTTCCTGTGCCCACGAGACAGAAAGCCGAGACAATCGTGTCGGTGCTCCCACCCGAAAAGCCAAATACTCGATAAAAGCGTAAGATTTTGTGACTGTCATGTGCGTTTCCAGGCGATCCGCATATGTAAACGCATTGTGTCAAAGACTGATACTGGTCTTTTTTGGACGTGCATTTTCCAGAACGAGAACAGGAGCGCCCCAGGAAAAACAAAGAAGACCGCTGACCTCGCCAGGGTCCCCCGAACTGAGCCATATTTTTTTCTTTTGTGGGGGATAGGATTAAGCCTTCCCAGTGGGCTAGTTCCTAAAGATTGGGGTCAGACGGATAGCATTCACGGGCAGCATTCACGGCCTGCACCCGTGAATGGTAATCCCCCCGATTCCTTCACGCAATCGTTGGAGCTTGTCACGTATGAATCATGCGGTGGCACGTGCCCGAATGTTGTGTCGGGCCTGTCCGACCCGCGGCGCGTTCCCTCTGACACTGGAAAAACCAGAGGATCGGCGCTAATGAGGGGGCACAAGAGGCGGGGCTGCGCCGAGCGGCCCCGCCTCAGGCCCTCCCCAGGCTGCGACGCGGCCGCTCAGGCCGCCACGCGTGCCCGCGTGGCGGCCGTGGCCAGCCCCGCGGGGCGAGCACCGGCCGGTGCTTGTGAAATGCGTGAGAAGAGTGGCCCGGTGCCCCGTCGCTGTCAGGCGGCGGGGTGGTGGCGGTTTAATACAATGCGTAGGAGATGCAAATCTAAGGTAAATCGAAGCAGAGAATCCAACACTGACGACACTTCCCGTCTTTCGTCAGGCTGTGGAGGGGCTCCAGGTCTTGTCCGTTCCGCCGGTCTTGGCCGTGGCGTGGTGGCGCATCGCCGTGCCTTGGCGCGGGTGCGGCGGGCGGTCGGGTAGCTGCTGGCGCACTTCCCCCGTTCCGGCAGGGGCGGGGGGGCGGCCGTTGTGGAGGTCGATGCCGGCGTGCGGCGTGGAGCGGTAGCCATCGGTGGTGGTGTGTGCAACGACCGGCGTTTGAAGGAGGCCGGTGCGGAGGGCGTCGGCGAGGGCGCCGTTGAGCGGCGGTCGGGAGAAGGTCGGCTTGAACAATGCTTCGGCGGGGTTGGCGTGGCCGTGGACGTGATTGAACTCCGCGAGGGTGCCCGAGAGGAGGGCCCGGCGGAGCATGTAGAGGTCGTTCTTGCCTGACATACCCGCCGGGTCCTTGAAGGAGGTCACCAGCTCGTAGGCGGTGGCAGAGTCTGTGTAGGCGTCGAGGGGGACGCAGGTGGACAGCAGCTCCTGCAGGAGGTGGCGCACGTCGAGGGAGGCTGCGACCGCGTCGGCGAGCGCGAGCATTTGGCCGGCGGTGGAGCCGCGCCAGACTCGGTGGGGGCGGTGCGACGCCCAGTGGTGGAGGGAGATGCGGCGGGAAGCATCCGTGAGGGCGATGATGTAGCCGACCTGGCGCTTGGCCATGGGCGAGAGGGTTGAGCCGCAGTAGTCGGCGTAGACGGAGAGCCGCAGTGAGTCGGGGTCGAGGCGGGGGAAGTGGAGGGTGATCGCCCGGTTGGTCAAGATGGCGAGGGTATCATTGGCGCGGCGCGCGTCGAGCGAGGTTGGGTTGGGGCAGTTGACGAGTTGAGTGGCGTTGGTCAGGACGTCGGGGCGGGCAACGCGGCCGACCCAGAGGATCTGTGCGGCGAGGGAGTG
>Ga0114957_1005336_pt1 | contig 10719 bp, 14 predicted proteins | sample BantaG_FD_87175 | JGI IMG/M metagenome (GOLD analysis project Ga0114957, IMG submission 87175) | Marine algal microbial communities from Bantry Bay, Ireland - BantryBay_4 metaG | ecosystem: Host-associated > Algae > Red algae > Unclassified | place: Bantry Bay, Ireland | collected 2014-11-21 | reverse complement strand
GAGATTAGTTAATGTGAGTGGAGAGTTAACGCTTTCAATGAATTTTAATAGAAAAGTTAAAAAACAAATTTTAACTTATATCAATCTTGCATAAAAATTGATTTTTTTTGCAACATCCGGGTAAAGTAAGTCTCCTGCCTGGTGATAAAAATACACCCCTATTAGTATTTTGTGAAGCCGGTGGCAGAGCACAGGCTGCTAAAGAAATTCTTGAGGCAAAAGGGTTTACTAACGTAAAAAATATTAATGACTGGAGAGCTTGGAATAAGCTGCAGGCCCAAAAATAGCAGACGGCTTACTGTTTACCCTACAGGCTTCTGCTAATACTGTTTTGGCAAGCAATCTCATGGCCATTATAAAACCTGAATTAGTTAAAAACTAAAGTCTAAATAGGTTTTATTAGAAGTTAAATTTGTTTTTTAAATTATTCTTCTTAAAAGTTACAATTATAATAAATAGCCAATAATTTTAAGTACATACAATAGGTTAAGAGGGCCGGGGGTAAGGCCTCTAAGCATTGTAATAACTATTATAATTAGTTCAAACCCTCATCATGTATTGGTAATTCTAAATTTTTTACTTTAAGTTAGGCCTAGGTTTAATTTTAGAATATGTCACTAATAAACATTAAGGGTTGTTGTTATGATAAAAAATATAATATTAGTTTTAGTTTCTCAATTAGTACTTACTCATGTTAACGCCAGCCAACCAATGAACTTAAAAGATTATTTAAAGCTGGAATGTAATATTATTGATCCCACGGCGACTGGATTTGTGAGTGAAGAGTTGGTAAATGATAAAGCCTGCCCTGAAAGATCAAGTTTATTTTGTGAAAATGGTTTTGAACAAGCTAGAAATATCTTAGCTAAAGAAATTAAAAAAACTAATGTCTACGCTGATTATGTTAAAGAAATATCAGTGCTTAGAAATATAGTTAGTATTTTAGGTAACGATTATTTAGTTGTAGGTAATGCCGATCTAGCACCACTAGAAAACGTTTTTTGGGATGACAGTGAAAGAGATATTGAAATTGAGCGAACAGCTACAGCTGTATTTTATAAGTTATTCGATTATAATAAAGAGATACAACTTGAAGTAGATTATGACTCTGAAACTGAAGCCTGCGACTTCTCAAACTCGCAAGCTAAAGTTGTGAGCACTACTTTATAACTGACTGGCTATTATGTAGTAGCCTGAGATCGAAGCTATATAAACATGAACTTCTGTAACTATAAATGTGTATTCTGTTGTGTGTTGAATATTTCTAGTTGCAAAGTTAACAGTAATACATACTTCTTTAGTTATACCAATCCCATTAAATAATGCCCTAAATTAGTCTTCAGTTTTATTTAGGTTTAATTTTTGTGACCAGAAAGAAACTGCAGGCCTAGCAAGGCTAAGCAGAGGATTTCTTGACCTGAACAAAATTTAAAAATGAATGAAAATGGTGAGTAATTTAGGGCATTATTTGATGGAATTGGTGTTATAACTAATATTACAAGTAAAATATATACTTTTGTGGTTGTACAAACTTTTACTCACTAGCAAATACAACGACTGAAGCAGGAACTCGTTCAGTACACACCTTTCTAACGGTACGAAACGAGGGTGGTACAAGTTGTTATATCTCTTGAGTAATTGGTTTTTACTAATTGCTGAGTTGGGGTTAAGTGTTTGAATTAAATACTTTGTCCTGTTATAGTTTTAAGCCATATATCTGCAATATACGATGCTAAGACTAAAGCATAGTGATTAAAGCCATATATGGCTATCTGAACTGTAAATTTAAAAAATATATCCTAGGTAGTACCAGAATTCGTAAATATAATTTAAAATTCAGTTATGAAAAAAACTGTAACTGTTATTATTTTTGTCACTATAATAGCCTTTTGTCTGTTGAGCCTGAGCAAAAAGTCAACTTTAACTGACGTTGACAGCTTTGTTTCTTTTTATAAAAAGCTGCCAGCAAAAAACTTTAAATTTAATTTGTATGACCTTAGCAGCTCTCCAATTTCACCTGAAACTATAAAAACACTGGATGGTTCTTATTTAGATTTAATTGAATTCGGCAAAGACTCTAAATATAAAATTAAAATATCCCAAATAAAACATGAGCAGGCAATGAGCCAGTTAAAAGATTTTTATATAGATGTAAAAAACATGAAGCTGTGTAAAGCCTCTCTTGAAAAAGAACTCTATGAATTATGTAGTAAAAATCCTGCTAAGGGTATTAAACTTTATGACTATTTAATGGAGCAAGTTTATAGTAATGCTAAAGCACCTTACAAAGATGCAAAAGAGTACTTTTATTTAAACTTTAAAACCATATTGAATGAAGACTTAAGGGAATAAGCTTATGAGCAGATTAATCAAAATAATATTTGTGTTAATGTCACTAACGTTAACTTCTTGCCAAAATAGCCAGCATAGTAGTGATAAACTAAAGCGAGAGGTGAGTTCAGAAAAAATAGATGAAAAACATTTTAATATTGAATTTAAACTCTTATTTAATCAATATGTTTCTTTATATAAAAAGTCTCCTGGCGAATTAGATGAACTCTTGGATAAAGAAATATTTTTTGGTCCAATATTGAAAGCTTCAAAAAAAGCGTATTACTATTTGTTTGAGTTTGATAGACAGCTGGATGAGATGTACGAGGCTTGTCAGGCTGACGAAAGTAAATGTGGTAACTCAATGGATATGGAAAGTTATAAAAAACTTGTAGCTTATAGGTATGTAAATAAAAATAATAAAGAAAGCCTGAGTTATTTTTATTTAAGGTTAGTAGATCTAGCGAATTACAATTTACAGGAACCAAACCCTCTTTATCTTGAAACAAAAAAGTATATCGAGCGCTTTAAAAAAAATGAATATAAAGTAACAAAAATTGACGAAGCAAGGAAAGTATTAGAACAAATACACAAGCGAGCCAACTATTATATAACTACAGATTTTTTAAAAGCAAAAAATGGCGTTACATTTTATGAAAATGCCTTAGATATAAAATTATCTATGCAACAACTTGATTACTATTGGGTGCAAAGTCAAAAAGGGCAGCCATTAGGTCGAATGAATTTTCATAATATATCTATTAATATTCAAGATGAAATTCGCTCTAACTATAAAAAAAACAAAAACTTGTTTAAGGAAGATGTAGCCAGTATGTCGGCTGTTGCAGATGACAAAATAGTGAGTGATTTTTTAAAAACTAATGAGAGCAAAAGAAAGCCACAAAGTGAATTTCTTAATATATCAGGTAGAAAGTTTAAAACAGGGGACTGGGCACTCACTTATGACGACGGCCCTAAGGCTTCCATAACTAATCAAGTACTAGACACACTCAGTGCAAACAATATCAAGGCTACGTTTTTTAACCTAGCAGAACAGGCAGAAAGGGCCAGCAATAAAGATGTGCTACTTAAGGCTCAGAGGTTGGGCATGGGTTTAGCTAATCACTCCTATAACCATGATGATCTAAATAAAAAAGGGTCAGATTTAGATAAACAAATTGGTGCTGCGAACACTAAGCTTGAACAAGTTTACGCTGATAACGTGAACTACTTTCGCCTCCCTTATGGCAGTGGTACTAGAAATAGCAGGATCCAAGATTATATATCTGGTTTAGGCATGTATCACTTTTTTTGGACAGTAGACAGTTTAGACTGGAAAGACCCTGACCCGCAGAGTATTTTAGAAAGAATTATTAAACAAATGCAAACGCAAAAAAGAGGGATAATTTTGCTTCATGATATTAAGCAAAGAACAGCAGACTTAACTAAATTATTTGTAAAATATGTAAAAGAAAATAATATTAACATTAGGTCCTTGTCTGACATTCTAGAAGAAAAAGGTTTAAAAAGGGTAAATAGTGGCCCTGAATATGTAGCTCCGCAGATTAAATACCCTCATCTGAGAAAAATAAATGTGTTGGCGTTAAATGCAAGGTCTACTAAAGACACCTCTTCAGGAAAAAAAAATGTGTGTGGCACCTTTGGTGATAGATCTGTAATTAAAGTATTATCTAAGTCAGAAGGGTGGTACAAAGTTGAACTTGAGCCCAATATAATTAACAACTTTAAAGAGAATTGCCGAACCTTGAGTCATGTTTATATAAGCGCACGTGCTAAATACAGTATTACTTTCAATTAAATGTAAAAACACCTTTGGCAACTATTGCTAGTAAAAAAATGAAGGGATAACAATCCCCTCATTTTTAGAAATATTATTTTTTATTTTTAATACCAGTAAGTGACTACACCATTACCACTAACTGTACCTGGGGCGCTAGATGTGGACATTAAATGACTTAGGTTCGCACCGAGGTATAGTTTGCCGTCACCAATAGATGCAATTGGATAATCAAAGCCAATTTCGTGCTTTATAGCTAGTGCCACCTCATTTCCTGTGTCTTCATCTTCCCAGGCAGGACCAATGGCAGCGCCAATATAAGATTTGTTAATTAAAAAGATATCACCACCAAAGTTATATTTACCTTTTACCAATAAACTGGTTCTTTTTAAATTATCAGCTTTATCGTCAAAATTTGCATGCCCTAGCTCAAGTCCTACAGAAAATGGAATGTAGGGTTGGAAGCCAACTGTTAATGCGTAGTTTCCTTTAGGCTCTGAACTGCCTTCTGGGTCGGCCACTCCTATTGCTAATCCGATATGTGGTTTGTAGTTTTGTTCATCAACTACCGAGCGGGTCTCAGGAATTATGCCTGAGTCTGCATATACCTGCCCAAAACTCAGTGTTATAGCAAGTAGTAGGATTGAAATTAATTTATTTTTCATGAAGATCTCCTTTTAATTGTTGTTTAATTATAATGCATACAATGCTAGATTATCTTAAAACTACCTATATATAGCCTTTATTAGTTTTAGACTATGTGTATATTCATACACATAGTCGTTTAGCCATTTAAAATAAGAAAAGCCTCTTGTTGTTAATATTAAACAAGAACAAGGCTTTAGGTTGGCTTTTGGAAAAGGTATATTGGTGAGTTTAGCGAAGTTTAAAAAAATGCAGATAAACTATTAGTTCTTACTGATCTCAAATAAAATGGAAAAACTGCTTAAAATATATAATTTAAATACAAGCCGAATTTATTTTGGATTAAACTTTGTCTGCCGTCTGTTTTTTGGCTTCCATTATTCAAATTATAGCTTATTTCGATGAATTGAAGCTGTCAATCTAAGCCAATTTGAAAGCTTTCACTTAACAAATATTCAAGTCTTGCATGGGGGTTAACTCCGTATCCAAACTCAGGTGAGTGCTAAGCCTGCAACAAATGGTTGGACAACAAACTCGGTGAATAATATACAAGGAATGTTTGATGGGGCTATAATAGCAACACCAGACACTAGTTTATGGGTTAATACTGATTTAGAGTTTATACAAAATATGTTTTGGGGGACTGAACTGACCAACCCTGATGTGAGTGGTTGGGACACATCTAAAGTAAAGAACATGAGTTCCACATTTATAATTACGTCCTCAGCTAACCCAAATGTGAGTTCATGGGACAGATCTTCGGTCGTAAATTTTAAGAATATGTTTAAGTCAGCAAGTGTGGCCAATCCAAATACCTCTTCTTGGGTGTCTACTTCTGCGACTAATATGGGAAGGGATGTTTAATAATGCCACTTCTGCAGACCCAGTCATGACTAGTTGGAACTTCTCTAATGTTACTGATATGACAAACATGTTTACCGGTTTGACTTTGTCCACAACTAAATACAGTAATTTATTAATCAAAATAGAGTCTGAATCCTCACAAACTGGTGTTACCTTAGCTGGAGGAAGCTCTTTATATAACCCTGGCGGTGGGGTAGCCAGAGCAGCACTTATCGCTGACCACACTTGGGCTATAACAGACGGCGGCGCTGAATAATGTCAGCCCGGCCAAGTCACCCTATGTGCTAAGGTCTTTGTATGGCACTAAAATCTACAATCTTTAAAATTCAAATTTCGGTTGCGAATATTTTAATCAATCATTACGAAGATTACAATCTGATACTTGCAAGGCATCCATCTGAGAGCGATGACCGTATGATGTATCGCTTAATCGCCTTTGCCTTGCATGCAAATAGTGACTTGGCTTTTGGAAAAGGTCTAAGCAACAGTGAGGACCCTGACCTCTGGCAAAAAACTCTCGATGGTCGAATTGAAAATTGGGTCGACCTTGGCCAGCCCGATGAAAAAAGAATTCGGCAGGCCTGTGGAAAGGCTAATCACATTTATATTTACAGTTACCAATTGGCTGCATCTAAGATTTGGTGGGATGGGCTAAGCCATAAGATTCGTACTCGTTCGGGGCTACAAATGCGCCAACTGGTTGTATCAGGTGAAGAGCCTCTAAGTGCCCTTGTATGTCGCGGTATGAAAATTAGCTGCACCATAGAGGATAACGAAATTTTTATATCTGGAGAGGATCAAGGCGGTCGCCCTATTAACTTATATGTTGCGGTAAAACCTTACGAAGTCGGTTAGGCCGTTCTCAGATAATAACTTATTGGCAATACAACTTATAGTTTGTATAAAGATTTATACCTTTAAGTGAAATGTAACTTATTAAATTACTCAAAAAAAGATGGGTTCGAACAATGCTTCATGAGAGCACTACAAAAAGTGTAAACCATGTCTTCGGGCCGGACCTTTTGAAGCTAATCTCACCTTAAATAAAAAATCCCCATAGACTCAAAAGAGTCTATGGGGATTTTTTATAAAAATGGTCGGGCCGCAGCACCCCAAGTAATATTAACTGCTTACATAGTACTATCAGGTAAGTCCAGACGGTACAAATCAAAAAATTTTAAGCCCCAAACGAGGCTTAATTGAGCTTTTTTAGTCTCTCCCTTTTTGATTTTAGGTCAAAAACTTCACCTGGAGACGCGCTTGGAATTTTAATATTAAGCTTATCAGTCTTTCCTGTGAGGTTAAGCCCTGAAGCCGTGTAATACTCATCTGTAGTGCTCAATTTTGAGTGGCCTACAGATTCCTTTACAAAAGCTAGAGCAACATCATCGGCCAATGAGAGCATTATAAAAGTATTTCTGAGCTGATGGTGAGTTATTTTTTTTATCCCAATCTGCTCACAGAATTCTTTTATAACTTCTGACTGGCTGCCCCAATTCCATCTAGAGTCATTAAGCTCAATGACGAAGTCCGTCATAGCCTTAAGCTTATGCTCTTTTAAAATAGGAACTAGGTCCTTGTGCAACGGCACAGGTCTTGGTTCTTTATTTTTAGGGTAGGGCACAATGCCTTCACCAGGAATTTTTTGACGTTCAATAAAAACAAGCCGAGAGTTAAAATCAATATCTGTCCATTTAAGGCCAGCTAACTCACTTCGCCGACAACCTAAAAACATGGATAAAAGCCATACCAAATAGTAGGGATGGTTCTGTTTTTTAGCTTCAAACAATAGTTTGTTGGCTTCCTCGTGATTAAGTGCGACTTTCCTTTTCTTGGGAACTCTTCGCTTTTTCATGCCATCTAGATGATTAACTTTTAAAAAACCAATCTGTAGAGCGTAGCTCATGGCAGCTTTGACTTCTTTTTGAATCTTCAAGGCGGTCCAGGCAGAAACCTTTTTAGCTTTGATCAACTCATCTAGCTCATCATTTAAAAAGTGAGGTGTTATAATCTCAATATGCAAGTCATCCCACTTTAATAAACCTTTTTCTCGGTACTTTTCACTCATCACCTGATCCAAATGCTTGAAGCAATTACGTTTGCTCCAATAAGTCTTGGCGCTTATGCCATTTGGATTGTCATCATTACGTATTTTTCTGTAACAGGACTCAGTATAATGTTCGTGTAGTACTTTCCAAAAACGATTTTTAGGTAAAACAGGATGTCCCTTTTTACACTCCAGCCAAAGTTCACGCTCACGTCTTTGAGCTTTTGGTATTGAAGTGAATCCAGACTGTTGCTTTTGCACTCTCTTACCAGTGTATTCGTTAACAGCATCAGCTATCGCTTTATACCGCTTTACAAAAACACCTGGTGAAGTTTCTTTTTTATACATTTTAATTGCCATTAGAGGCCTCCTCTTGGTTTGAGTAAGGCATCCAAATCTTCTTTACGAAATAAAAGCTTTCGGCTTAATAATTTATAGTGCCTAAGCTTTCCTTCATAAACCCAGTTCCTAATTTGTTTAGGGCTGGTTCGCAAATAGTTTGCAGCTTCTTTCGAGGTAAAAAATCCTTCATTTCTATTTTCAAAGATCCTATCAGTTTGTGTTTCAACGCCCTGACTTTTAATTATTTTTAACATAACACACCTCAAGTGGTTGTACGAGCTACAGTCTCAAGAAATGAGACTATATTTGGGCTCGTGTCATTGTGTGACTTTTGTATTGTTTGTCATAAGTGACTGATTTTACATGAAATAGTTGCTATTGATTTCCCATACTATTCTATGGTATTATAACCATATATAAATATGGCAACAATTGTAGAAAACAACAGATGGAAAATTAAAGTTTACTCTCCGCCAAGAGAGCATGGAGCCCCTCACGTCCATGTCATTGCAAAAGGTGAGAATGCAGAGGTTAAAATATACCTGAAGACTCTTGAGGTAACTGGCAAGACCAACTTTTCTAGAAAAGTGGTCAAAGAGATTATCAGGTATATACACTCTAACTATGATATTTTAATGGACGCTTGGGAGGCTCAACATGGCAAGAAGAAAACCTAGTTTAAAAAAGGCACTGAAAAAAGTTGATGACTTGCCCAAGAATTACTTTGGACAAGTCAATATCGATGTTTCTAGTTTACCTTGTATCGCTAAACCTAAAAAAGAAAAAATCACGGCAACTTTCGATGTAGATCTTCTTTTAAAGATTAAAAAAATAGCGAAAAAGCATAATGTCTCTTACGCCTCTCTTATGAACGATACTCTGAGGGAAATTTTTATAAAAAATAAAAAAACAGGCTAAACAACTTCTTCTGTTAGCTCCGACTGATCTGCGGCTTTCTTTTTTGGTTTTGACAGCGAATTGAGCTTTTCAAAAACTGATTTTATATTTACTGATTCACCATTTTTCTTCTTTTGCCTTATCTCTTTTAGAGTCATAGCTAAAAACATTTCCTCATCATAAAACTCTTTGAATATCTTTTTCTCTGCTGCTGGTTTTAGTGATTTAAAAGAGTTTTTTATTACCCAGTTTACAAGATCACTTTTAGATACTTTAAGGCCTGGATATTTCTCTGCAAGCTGCACCAAAGTGTCTTTGCAAATTACTTTAGATTGGTCATCTAAGATAACTCTTTCAAATTTGGGCTTTGTTTTTTTTGGTTTTACGCCAATTGATTCCTGGTTATTATTGTTAACTGTATTTTCCATTATGCTGTCCTTTTTTCTAATTGGTTATTTTGCTTTTTCCATGACCTTACTGCGTCTCTCGTTCGCTTTTTGGCAATCTGGAAAAAGCTTGAGTCTTTTTCTATCCCTACAAATTGATACCCATTGAGTATCGCCGACACACCAGTAGTTCCAGAGCCCATAAAAGGGTCTAAAACAATTCCATTCTCTGGCGTAATTAATTTTGTAAGATAATTGATTAACTTAAGAGGCTTTACAGTTGGGTGATGATTAAACACTCCCTTTTCTTTTTTACTGGGCTTGGGTGAGTAAAAATAAGGCTCATACTCAAATGTTTTAAAGTATTTGTTCAGTTTATTTTCAGCGGAGCCTTGAGGCCTACTCATTAAAAAGTTGGCAGGGAACCTTCCATTTTCATGTGGCCTGTAGTTTTTCTGTTTTGAACTCTTATTGAGTACTGTTTGGTAAAATTTGTTAGTAGACTTTTTTTCTTTTTCGAGTAAATCATCTGCGTAAATTCTAGAGTCATTAATATTAATAGCACCAACACCGTGCTCTTTTAAATTTGAGCCAATATTATTTCTTTCAATAGGCTTTTGAATAAGTAGCCAGTGTTCACTGGCGGGCTTTAGGCTGGTCCCCCAGCCCTGCCACTTTGTCGCCAATTCATTTATCTTATCTGAGGCTTTTAGCTTGTTGCTATGATAGTCGCTAACTATTTGAGCGATTTCATCTGGTGGCTTACCAAGAAGTATCAAAAGCTTTTCCCATTTTTTCTTTGATGGAATTTGAGCTTGAGGGTTCGGGGGAATTGTCACCCAATGAAGTGCTGCTCCTGAACTGCCAACAAATTTATCAATATCAGCGTTTGATAGCTTCTTTTCTTCTTTGGTTTTCCTAACCCATGCCGTTACTTTATAAATATAATCTAAATCAATTTTTTTAGATTTACTTATTAGGTCACTCACATACTGGCTCTTCGGAAAACCCGTGGCGTAGACATGAGTGATTATATCCTTTATTTTAAATCCAGCTTTTTCCAAGGCTGTTGCTGTTCTATGTGACACTCTCGGCAAAGCCCAAACAAATCCAAAAGCACCGGGCTTTAAAACCCTATAGCAACTTTCAAATAAATCCTGATGATGCCTGATCCATTTATTAGTATTTTTAAAACTAGAGTCCCAGTCGCTCTTGAGATAATCAATGCCAGCTGGAGGATCAGTTATTAATGAGTCAAAATAATTTGATGAAAAGTCCTTCAATATAGCGGTAGATTTCAGGAAAGATGTCGTTTTTTTTAATTAGGCTACATTTTTTTTGTCATTTTTACTTACCTTGTTTGAACTATTTAAATGAACACTGGTTATAAAGTCAAAGTTTTTTATATT
>Ga0114957_1005335_pt1 | contig 10719 bp, 16 predicted proteins | sample BantaG_FD_87175 | JGI IMG/M metagenome (GOLD analysis project Ga0114957, IMG submission 87175) | Marine algal microbial communities from Bantry Bay, Ireland - BantryBay_4 metaG | ecosystem: Host-associated > Algae > Red algae > Unclassified | place: Bantry Bay, Ireland | collected 2014-11-21 | reverse complement strand
TTGAGAGGTGATTGATCAGCTCGCACCGCATGGTCCCACGCCGTGTCGACACGCTCTGCAGTGGGGGGTGGACCAAGCCGTACGACTGACCACTACGCCTGCTCGCCCCGGAGAAGCGAGGATTCCCCGGTGTGTGCCGGTGCTGTGGCCGGACGCAACTACGAGGTGGGCTACCGCCGACCGGGGCGGGTGTGGGCCCCGAGAGCGGGCACGGTTGGTTCACCTCCGAGGTGCCTCGCGAGCACTGCGAGAGAGTATGGAGTCGTCGGGAGTCCGCGGATGAGGCATTTACGCTAAACATGCATCCCGCTGCTGCTTTGGTTGGTTCTGAGCGTGTGGAGGCACAATGCCCTTCGCCGGAGGAGCGTGCCGAGCCACGCAGCTTTGAATACGTGCGTGCTTCATACGGCTCACGCGTTCACCGCGCTGTGCGGATGTCCGAGCCATGCTTTGCTAAGCTGGTGGATGTGCTGCACCCGCACTTGCCCTCCTCACCCCATAGTCTATCCCCGGCCCTGCCTGTGCTCGTTGCCTTGCGTTACTATGCCGGGGCAAGCTTCCTGGACGTATGCGCTCTCGCCGGACTGTCAACCTCAACGTTCTACAACGCCGTGTGGGAGTTAACCGAAGCTGTTCTGAGCACCCCGGAGCTGCAAATGATCATGCCGGTGTAGGACGCCGAATGGCGGCAGCACGCGGCAGCCGGCTGTCAACGCCGCGGGGACAGTCCCCTGCGAAACATCATCGGGGCACTGGACGGAATTTCAGTGCGACAAGAGCGACCGACGGCGGCAGAGGTCATGTGCACTACGGACTACTGGAGCCGTAAGGGCTTTTTCGCCCTCAATGTCCAAGCCATTTGTGACTCCAACTACGAGTTCCTGTGGATGAGTTGCCGAGCGCCAGGGTCCTCTCACGACTCGACGGCGCTCGCCTGCAGCGACTTCGGTCAGAAGCTGAACGACCCGGCGAGCCCTTCGATTGCTTTAATGATTCGAGAGGGCCTGTGCGTCACCGCAAATGAAGCATACTGGGACTCGGACGTTCTTGCTGTTCTGTGGCCCGGGGGTGGAGGGGGTGACCTATGGAAAGATGGCTACAACTTCTACCAATCATCTGCTCGGGTGCATTTTGAGCAAGCATTTGGGCAGCTCGTGTGGCGCTGGGGGATATTTTGGAAGCCTCGACGCATGCCTTTTGGCAAGAGACCCCTCGTCATCCACGTGGCGTTTCCTCTTCACAACCTTTTTCGACGGGAGGACACCATGCCGTTGTCGATGCTCGAAGGCTCGCTGACGGCGCACCAGGCTATGCATGTGAAGCAGGGGCGCGGATAGATCGTAACAGCTGCCTCGATGACCATTGGATTCTGAGTCCGGCAGCCCGAGTTTGTGGAGCCGGACAGACGCTTGTGCTCCTCAGCAAATCTTCTACGGCGGCCGGGCGGGCAGGAAGGCAAGCGTTCGCCTACCAGCTGCCATGTGATTGGAACAACCTCTTGGTTGCAGTGGCCAACCGTGTGCATATTCTGCAGCCGGACCATAACGTCGTTTGGCATGCAGTGAGTGAGTCCATTGTCGGATCCATGGGAAAAGTTACTTTATTTACGATACTTTTGGCGCTGACAATGTACGTGTGGCTGAGATTGTCTTGAAATGAACGAGAGACAATGGTCATGAAGGGCTAGAGGCTGCATCCAGTGCAGGTACGGAAAACTTCACTCCACTTGGCAGCACCGCGCAGAGCTGCTTCGTAAATTTTATCGAGATCAATTAGACGTTTTGTGGCCTCACGCAAAACACTAAGGTCGCATAAGAGTTGAAAAACACATACTGATTGTCTGAGATAAGGCGTCACTGCCACATCGTCACTGGCTCGAAGACATTGACCGCAGTCTTGCGGAGAGAATGGGTCCAGAAGTGGCGTCCCAAATCATATTAGTGGCACGAGTTCTGTGAGGTTCCTACCGTGGTAAGCAGTTGGTCCGTTGCACACGTCATTGGTGCTTCTCGTTGGAAACCACCGTTTCTGCGGTCTCACTTTAAGCGAATGCAACTGACGCCCAATATGCGCAAGAACACCAGGAATGACGCATGACATGCTAAGGACGCCAGCCGTTTCGTAGCCTTCCGGAAATGGCCTGTAGCCTTTGAAGACGGTGATATCCGGTTCACTGCGGTGCTTCAGGGCCTGAAATCAGCACGCGGGGCTGCTACACAGGGCTTCGACTGAGAACGCGACCTGAGAGCAGCCTTTCATCTAGTATCAGAACAAGGCGGTGCCAGTCGCACTCCAACGAGGCCGGGAAGCACTCCCACGGACGCAGCAATGTACGACGAAGATCTGCATCCATCGATCCATGTGCCTCCCGAGACGAAGTGGGATCCACGAGCTGTTCAACATTGTGTTTCCAGAGATAAGCATGATCAAATCTACAAACAGTTCCCTTTCGGATGCCATGGGAGAGCGCATGATTCTCACCACTCAGAAAATGAACATTGTTGACCCAATCGAGCTAGCGATCGATCAGCTCCCAGTTGAGGTACGGACCTAATAGAATATCTATACAGTCGCAGATGAAGGCATGAAGCTCGTAAACGTCTGTATGACAGCGTTTCTGAGCACGATTGACCATTTCTCAGCGCCGACGCAAGTAAAGGTGCTCAAGATCGGCATTGCCATGCACTTTCGTCTTGTTCGGCGCCGGTCTTGGCAGCTTTTGTGGCGATTGGATAAGGATCGCAAAGAGCGACGCCAAAGCGGCAATCCTCGGCGACGGCGAAGGCGTCGATATCGGCGTAAGCAAAAGCAAGCGCCAACTCAGCCAGCACACCAACCGACGAAACGACAAAAAAAACGTGATCCAACAAGTTGCCGACTGTCACTCCCCCCCACCCACTTGGCGCTCCCATCTCATTGTCTGCCCTATTCAAGGTCGTGCCTTAGCCTCTCCCACACACGAGGCCTCTACCGACACCACAGCAGCGGCGTTACCATATATCGTAGAGACAGCGTCCGCAGGAGGTAAGACTCGATGGCGTTGTGTCGCCCCCCCAACACACGACACCTCCATCTCCGCCGCCAATCGGTTTCTCACGTAAAGGGTGAAAATTCGAGGGTGGGCGGTGCTGGCGTTGGCGTTGCCGCCTCGTTGAGGCGTTACGTACTCCTGAGTGAGCACGGCCACTTCACAGCATACGAAGTCGCGCGCGTATCACTGGATGGGGATGTCCCGGTACTTGCCACAGATACCCAGCCCGACAACAAAGTCCGACACGCGGCACATTGAGGGCAGAAGACCGCCGTCGATCGCTCCTTGTCGCCCGGTCCGCGCCTACAGTAGCACACGAAGAAGCTCGGCGACGCCAGGCATCGTGGTGTCGGCGTTCCACAGGACGCTGACGCACACCTGAAAAACGCATCGGCCCACCTTGTGCACAGCGTTTGCAGAAGCGTAGAACGACAGCTACACACCATCTGGCGGGACTTTCTGGCCAACAGCCACGTCGCCCGCAGGTCGACGTTGCTCGCCTGTGTGTGTAGCGCCACACGGCGGGCCGCATCAGGATCAGGCTGAGGATGACGGCGCCGCACGACGCGGGGCGACGCCACGAGGTGCCGTCACCCGTCGAGCGCGCACGCCGTGACACCACGGCCGTTTGTGTCGCCTTCAGGACGTCACGGTAGCACCACCGTGCCGTTAGCCGCGCCACCTGCCCGTTTCGTGACGATGAGCTGCCATCGATGCTCACCGGCCGCGCACCACGATCAGCGAATTGAGCCGATGCATATGCGTTCGACAGTTACAGAGGTAAAGGCAGCTAGCGTCCCCATATCTGGTAGGTCGTCTCTGTGATATTTATCACGTTGGTGCAATTACCAGTGTATTGAGACCGACCGTGGCCAAGCAATAAAGCGATTTCTATCGCCGTCGCGGCGAGGAAGAAAGACCTTTTGTTGAAGGGCATCCGATGGGGAGCCGGGTGGTGCCCACGACGGCGACCCCGGACCCTTGGTGATTTAATATAAACGAGGGCACTGGTCGATCGACCGTCCGATCACAAGCGATCGTAATGAGTGCCGGCAGACAGATAAGACAGAGAAGCAAACAAACAATAAAAAATGAACAATGCGGAAGTAACACCCCAAAGGGAATGCCACAGGCCGATTCCCACAGTACGTGGGCTTTGCCCAGTCAAGGGGTCTACCTGTGGCAAATTTCCAATTGCGGGCGAAGATATGCTACAGTCTCGGAGCGTCACCGCCAGCGTAACCTACGCTGCTTGCAATGCCGAGTTCTAATATCCCAGGTCCGTCCGAGACGCGACGTCGCGAAATTAGAGTCGCGCAACGCCGACGGCGCCTAAAACGCCTCGAACAACGCGGCTACTTGTTGGGGACTCTCTGGTTCCCCGTCGACCGCACATCCACCGGAAACCAGATGTGATGACGCCTGCCGCGACCAGACTTCGTCACGGCCTGGTTTGTATCGGCGCTTTACTGTCACGGAAATCCGCGATAAAACATTGCTGGGGCGCATGCAGCCTCCTCAGAGCATTGTTAACAATGAGATGCTATCGCCATCTTCACGCCACGTTGCACAACGTGTCCAATTAAACACCTAAAGTCCGATGTAACACCGCTTTTTAGACGAAGAACCTCTTTTTTGTTCGGGCCATGGAAATCGAACTCCCTACTTGATTCTGGCTTCCGCTGACCAAGAATAGCTGTGCGGCTACGGTGCGTTCTCGTTATAAGAGAATCGTTTACAAAAGAATAAGGGTCGCGAGTCTTCTATAGAAGACTCGCGGACTGGAATGCATTCCAGTCCGTGTGGGCCACTTTTTCTTCATATTGAGCCAAATCGGCTGTCTCTTATAACGAGAACGCACTGTATCGCTTTTCTATTTCGAGTCGGAATAGCTTTTAGGATAGCCGAGGCTATCTCACGGGAGCCTCTGATTGGCCCACGCGATAGATCAACGACCCGTCTCACAGCAAATAGCAGCACGTGGCTGAAACGTGTGCGCCTCGTCTGCTAGATTGACTGCCAGTTCCTTCTGGGCAGAGATGGCCGCTGTTCCGGAACGTCCGCATGAGCTGTCGTACATGGCAATGGTCCTACAGCGACGCCCTTCTAGGCGTGGTCGTCATCAATCGCTGCACATTTTGACCTGTTTCTTCGTCCGTTTGCCGACGAGTGTTCTCTGCGCCTTCGTTATGGTTGATACGGCTGCTCACCACAGTTGTCAACTGCCGTTACAGTGAATCAAGTCCTGGCGAAAAATATCGTCTTGATCGGGCCCAGAAAGGACGCGGTGTAAGGGATCCTGCAGGTACTTAGGCTCATGACAGCAAAGCAGCCAACCGCTGACGTACATATGGCTGTCTAAGGACGCAGACTTGGTTCTAGAATGAATAGCCGATAGCGATAGCCTGAGTTGTTGACAATGCTCTAAGGTGACGCAGGGTATATTGGAACTGGCAAAGTGGTGTTCACGAGCTGTTGAACGACGATGCAGTCTAATGCACTCTCCCAGAAAATGAACACACCGCTGATCCGGTACAAGATGACTCCACTGAAGGACCCCTCGAAGAGCGGCCTGATGTGCACGAAGTGAACAAATGCCATCAAAAGCGGCGATCCCGTGTCCGCATGACACGATATTATCATGACAATCGCGTGGCGCGGCCGCGGAATCGCGGTGGACGATTATGCGGGTTGACCTGCGTCTTGGCAGAGTGAGCCGGTTCCTAAGATCGGCTCAAATACTCCGAATCTGACCCTTTGTATCGGCATTGTGCGACCCATACTGCTCGCCGTCTCAGCACGCTGCCAATCTTACCTTGTAAACGGAGAGCTTGGGAACCTTCTGCTTAGGTGAGGGCCGAGCATTATTGGGCACATCCGGTTGCTGGGCGCAGACTTTCTGCATTGCGTGCGGCGACGCGCGTGTGCGTCCGACGTGTAGATATCAGTCTATTGGGTGCAAACGTGCCGCCTCGCCAGCGGCCGCCTGCTCGGCGCAAGGTCTCCCCGGATGCGGGTCAACAGCGACGGCGGCAGCAGCCCAGCGCTGCTACGGATTGCGCGGCGTGTGGGAAGTGATTGCGACCGATCGCCTTGTGCCTGCGTGCCGGGGAGTGGACGGCGTCAAAGAGCGCCACGGGCGTGTGGCCGTTGCCGCAAACTGCTGTTCTGGCAGCCGAGGCCCCGCTCCCGCACGGCGTCCACCAGCAATGCCAACACGTCTGTCTAAGTCGTGCGCACCACCACGTTCAAGCGCATGGTCCCCGTCAGCGCCGCCATCTCGCTCTCCAGACGCCTCGTGGCCGGCAGTACGAGAGACAAGCGACCCGACTCGCTGTCAAACAGCTGGACGTTCGAGCCCGCGAAGTCCAGGGCGCGGCGTCTCCCCATCTGACATGGAAAGACGTCAGTGTGAGTTGGAAAGTTGTTTGCGTCAGACAGAAAACATGCCGCCGCGCCGTTGTCGCGATGGCCGTTGCCCCTTCGTCGCGATGGGCGACGCCCTTGCTACAAGAAGAAAGGCAACAGAGTCTCAGTGCAGCATGGTCAAAATCTCAATCATAAAATTTGCGAAACGCTTCGTCCCAACATCAACAGGCGCAATGGCTTAGGGGTAAAGCGTGTCACTCGTAATGATAAGATCCTGGGTTCGAATGTCAAGTACGAATGTCCCAGTTGTGCCTCTGATATTTTTCTCAGTTCTAATAGCAAACTCGTACAACGTGACGACGAGGCCACCGCCTGTGAAAGGGCTTTCTCCTATTTCTGACATGCAGTAAATAGTGGTTGCAGAGTGGTTGCAATCAATCAGCACCGTACGTGGACCAATTGGAAGGCCAGGAATTTTTTGAGTTCTTTGCACACTCTCCCCATGCTGCTCTGCGCCCTGAAAACGCACATCAGAATCACCAGGAATGTAAAGAAGTCTGTTGATCTCAGGAGAAATCACAGATCCAGACCACAAACCTCTCCATGCCCTCTTCAAACCCAACCAAGCGGCCCAAAAATCCCCAGCAATCTCATTGCAGGTTGCAATGGCTCTGCGTGACTCCTGCAAGACACGTCCGATTTGCTCTCGCATTGGATGGCGAGAAGATTCCAACGGATATATCCCTATATACTTGGATATATCCCAGATTCTTCTGAAAAACCAGGATTTTTAAAGGCCCTGATGGCTTGTCGAACAGGCAACCCGCCTCCACTTTTACACTGTGTCGTCGGCTCTGCCTCCCTTCTCGCCACTTCATGCTGGTTCGCAATATAAGGCTGTTTTCGTCGTGCTTCTCGCGAAAAATGGGCCTCCATGCATCAGCATCTATTAAGCAAGTCTGTCCCTCGGGGCTGGCTTCGGATATAGTAGCTTTTTTCACATGTTTCAAGTCTCGTGAAGGAACTGAATATGACCATATGAAGAATGTCAGCCTCCAGCCCAGAAAGTGGCATCCATGAAAGTCGCGGACCCATCTGGAGTCGACTGTGCAGCACTTGTAGCCTGACGTCAGCCCTGATTCTCTCTTTCTCGCCGGTGGGAGGACCCGAGGACAGGAAAGCCTGTCGAACAACCGAAAACGGGTGGCGGTGCTATTTGTTGTGGCTGTTGATAGTAAGACTTCCAGTGTCCCGCAAGCGCCGTGGGGCGACACCACTCTTTCACAGGCTGAACATCACAGGATTTACAGTCCTTCTCAAGTAGATCCGGGTTTATCTCTTTGTCATCATTTCCATCCCGTCCTCACTCTCCCCGTCCATTGACCCCTCCACCTCATCATCATCCTTGTCGCCATTAAAAGCGGCCTCAACCTCCGCGCACACCCCATCGACAGCTCGGTAATACGTCTCCTGATTGATAGCATGGTCCTCATACTTGGCCCACACCCCCGCAGTAATATTCACGAACTCAACCTCCGCCATGCTACGGAGCGTCGCGAGCGAAGACGACGTATTGGCGCGCTTGAGGGCCATCTTCACCGTTCCCCAAACCATCACGATTGGGTTCAGCTCGGGGTGGGCCACGGAGGAGATCAGCACCGACACGTCAGAACGGGCTGCCAGGTCCTGCACGAGATAGCGGGGGCTGGGGCGGTTCTCGTCTGCCCGCTTCTTCAACACCGCCCGAGTGCAAGTAGTACGCCATTGTGGCCCCCACTCGGCCAAAACGAGGTTGTGCGCTGCTAACCAATGTGCAAACTGTTCCTTCCGGAACCTCGAGGCAGCCGGGCGCGTTGTTTCTTTGCGCACGAGATGATAAGGGGCCCGATCAATCACCAGCACAGCGCTACGAATCTTGGGAAGCACCGACTCCTCCAGCCATTTGAGCCGAGAGGTGGAGTTCATTTCCGCGTGGTAGTCACCGGAGTTCGTCTTGCCGACAAACACCCATGCAGCGCCGTCAACAAGTCCGGTCTTTCGAGACCCGACGTGTGCCACAATTATGCGGCCGCCCTTGCCCGAGGGCACCTTAAGTGAAGCGTCGGAAGTTCCGTCGTTCCACGTGCGATAGGATGTCATATTTTTGTTCAGCCACGTCTCGTCCATATAGTAGATCGTGCGCCCGGCTTGTCGGTACTTGCGTACAGTGTGAATAACGTTGTTGCGTTGGATTCGCACCGACGGCTTTTCCCGAGCCATGTCATAGTGGTTCGGCCCACGACTGAATGAAAACCCGATTTATTTCATGGCACGGTGCAAAGTTGCACGTGACCACACATATCCGGTTCCCCCTCCGCCGGTCCATCCACTGACAGTCTCAGAACAAGCGGCCGGCGCCGCCTCCGCCCCACCTCCAGCACCAGCGGATCCGCCAGCAGTCGCATTGACGGCAGCGCCCCGACCACTTGCGGACACGGTGGGGGAACTCGCGCGACCAGTTGGACCCGCCTGGGCGCCGCCGAGACTCGGAGACGCTGCTCGTCACCCCTCATGAAGGGGCGACGCAGCGCGGCCATCAGGGCGACGCTGCGACCGGCGAGGCGGGTAAGCGCCAGGCTGCGACCCACCACCCGCAGCTGCCGCTGCCCCCGTACCAGCACGCGGGCGCCCCCCGACGCCCGCACTCGCGACAGCGCGCCCGCTGGCTCCCTCACCCGTGCCCGCTCCCCCGGTGGTGCCCGCGCCCGCACCCGCCCCCTCAGCGACGCCCGCAAACGAGCCCGAACCACCAACGGCGATGGCGCCCGCGCCCGCACCCGTACTGGCGCTCGCGCCCGCACTCGCGCCAGCCCCCTCCGTCTCCTCTGGGGGTGTGTTGAGGTACACGAGAGTGCTGTCAAGAGTGGGCAGTATGGGGATATGATACTGTGCGTAAATTGCTTTGCTCACGCGCGCCAGATCCTCCTGCGGGACGCGCCTGCTCGAGCGGCGCGTCTCCAGTGTCCCGTCTTCCGGGCGGGTGGCAACGTACTCCTCATTCGCCAGGCGTGAGATGAACGCGGGGCTCAGCCCGGTCGCCTCTGCCGTGCACTGGGCGGGCCGAAAAAGGTTGAACGACTTGCAGGCGGCAGCCTCCTTGTTAAAGTACGCACGCAGAGTCAGCACAATCGTGGCAGCCGTGCACCGCTGCTTTCCAGAAAGAGGCACTCTGTCCGCGCACGTGCAGGGTGGGTTGCCGGCTGGATCACAGCAAGCCAGAACGCCGACGGGAGACGAGCGATGGAAATCCAATCCCGGATCATCGTGACAGCTTAGCAATGACCCCCCCCCTCTCCAGTGCACTGTTCAGGCAGGACCAAAAATTGTATCGCAGTACAATCGCGATACAATTTCCTCTCGACCACCCAGCTTTCTGCACGTTGCAGAACGCTGTTCGTAGGCCGTGTGTAATGCCAGGAGCTCTAAGAGCCACCTTAACTGGGCGTGTCGCGAGTACGCCAGGGATCGAAGAACGCACCCCGACGAGAACCGTTGCAGCCTCATAAACAAGTCCAACATTCTAGTAGTATTTGGCGGCCGTGAGACTCCGTATTTGCATCAGAATGGCGACCATTTCTGGCGCGAACCCCTCTGTCGGTCGGAACTACTGATACCCACGGCTACCTACTCATTGGTTGATTTGGGTGTGGGTGCCAGCCGCCTTGTGTTCTACGGGTACGGGAGTTCAGACACCTACACCTGTAGAAACACCTACTCACAATATACTTATGGCAAGGCCTGGTGGAGAGGAACTAGGCATCCCCGAAGGAGTCGAGGCAGTCGTCCATCCGGGGTAACGGATACGAGTCGCGTACTGCGCGCTCGTTCAACTGCCGATAGTCGATGCAGAACAGGGGGCTCCCTTCGGGTTTCCGAATGAGTACCACCAGGCTAGCCCATTCACTCTGGCTGGGCTCTATAACTTCGAGCTCGAGCATTCGGTCGACTTGGGCCTTGATGAGATCCCTAAAGTTTTGGCGTGCTTGGAGGCCGGGCAAGTTTCCCACGTGGACCATCAGTAGGAAACGTGTCTGAATCCCAGCGTCTCTGTTTACTGTAATGTTGTGTAGCCCACACTGGCCCCCGCCCCCCTTTGAATATTCAAACGAAACGACATTCAAATTCCAGGCACGTACGTGCAATACCCTGGCCTTCAGGGCGGTGGCGCGCTCGGCGACGCATAGATACCGGGTAAGCCGGCCGGCTCCATGGCCGCGAGCACACACGGGGGCACGTGCAGCCACGTTGCCGTGGCGGGGGGGGCGTGGGGCGGGGAAACG
>Ga0114957_1005333_pt1 | contig 10720 bp, 10 predicted proteins | sample BantaG_FD_87175 | JGI IMG/M metagenome (GOLD analysis project Ga0114957, IMG submission 87175) | Marine algal microbial communities from Bantry Bay, Ireland - BantryBay_4 metaG | ecosystem: Host-associated > Algae > Red algae > Unclassified | place: Bantry Bay, Ireland | collected 2014-11-21 | reverse complement strand
TCTCGACAACATCTTCTTTCCCAAAGATGGTTCGAGCGCGGTAGCAGTGATCGATTTCCAGCTCGCGCTGCGCGGCCGAGGCGTGGCTGACATCGCCTATCTGATCGGCACCAGCGTGCCCCGCGACATCGCCAGGGAGCGTTGGGAACAGCTGCTGCGTCGCTGGCACGAAGCCATCACCGCTGCCGGAGTAATCGGCTACAGCTTCGACGATGCCCTCACCCATTACCGCGAAGCGGTGCTCTATTACTTCTCTGGCCCGATGTCGCTGATCGGCACCTTCGACGCCGGCAACGAACGCGGTGCAGCAATGATTCACGCCTACGCCACCCGAATGCTCGAACACGGAGTCGACATCGACGCCGCCCAGGTCCTCTAGCGCAGCTCGACTCCTCTAGCGCAGCTCGACGCGAACCCGCACTGGGCCGCTGACGTGCGAAATGGCCCTGTTGATCAGTGCGTTCGTGCCCGCCCCCGTGTTGACGGGTTAGACGCCTTCGAGGTTGGTCTTGATGGTGCTGACGAACTCGGCGGCGGGGGCGCCGTCAAAGGCTCGGTGGTCCCAGGTCAGGCTGAGGGTGAGCCTCGTCGCCTTCATCGGGGTGCCGTCGTCGCTCCAGGCCACATCGTCTCTGAGGCGGCCGACTCCAAGGATGGCCGTGTTGGGTGGGTTGATCACCGGAGTGAAGCCATCGACGCCAAACATGCCCAGTGCAGTGACCGAGAAGGTGCCACCCTCGAGATCGGCGAGTTTCAGTCCGCCGGCCCGGGTCGCTTCAGCCAGTCGGGTGGTTTCGGCCGATAGTTCTTCGATCGACAGCGTGTCGGTGCTGCGTACCACCGGAACCATCAGCCCGTCGTCCAGGGCAACGGCCATGCCGACATGCACTTCTGGCAGATAGGCCACGCCGTCGTCGGTCACCTGGCTGTTGGCGTAGGGATGAGCCCTCAGAGCTTTCGCACTTGCTGCGATGACGTAGTCGGTAAAGCCGGGCTTGGGCCCCGATTCGCCCCTAGCTTTGCGGTCAGCGACGACCGCTCCCATGTCGACGTCCATCATCAGCGTGAGCTGAGCCATCTCGGTCAGGGCGCCGTGCATGCGGGTGGCAATCGTGCCTCGCATACCTTTGAGCGGCACGACCGTGGTCGGCGTCTGCAGCAGCGGCATGGCTGGCAACGCCCGGGCGCCCTTGGCATTGTCGTCGGGGCGACCCGCTCCGCCGCCGGAACCGATCTGCGCCAGCAGCTGCCGCACATGAAGGGCGACATCGGCTTTGGTGATCCGCGGATCGGGCGGGCTGGCTGGCACCAGGGCCAGATCAACACCCAGCAGGTCGGCCAGCTGTCTCGCCGCCACCGTTGCCGGCGGCGTGGCCCCTCTGTGGCCATCAGCCCCTGCTCCAGCGCCGGCGGCGCCAGTTCCGACCGATCCGGCACCAAACTCCGCGATGGTTGTGACCGGCGCCGCTTCAACGTCTTCGGAGGTGATGCGCCCGCCTGGCCCGGTGCCTGTCACCGATCCCAAATTCACGCCTCGCTCGCCAGCAAGTCGTTTGGCGTTGGGCGACGCCATGATGCGCCCGCCTGCGCTCGGTGGCGCAGTTTCGACGTCTTCGGAGACGATGCGTCCGCCGGGCCCGGTGCCAACGAGTTTGGACAGCTCCACCCCTCGTTCTCCGGCAACCCGCTTGGCATTGGGCGACGCCATGATACGCCCGCCCGAGTCCACGCTCGCACCGACTCCAGTCGTCGCCACCGCAGCAGCCACCGGCTCGGTCGCCCCAGCGACGGCACCACCAGTAGCTATTGAATCGGCGCCGCCTCCGCCGTCATCTGAAGCCGGACCCGCAGGCACCTCTTCTCCTTCTTCGAGAAACCAGCCCAGATGGGTGCCGCAGTCGTAGGTCTCGCCGACCACTGCTGCCGCGTGGAATCGGCCGCCACCACTGGACTCGACCTCGGTCTCCACCTTGTCGGTCTCGATGACCATGATCGGCTGACCCTCGGCCACCTGGTCCCCGTCGGCGACCAGCCATTGCAGGATGGTGCCGAACTCCATGGTGAGCCCAAGTTTGGGCATCTCAAATTCTGTTGCCATCAGCCGTTCCCCGTGGGTTTGTGAGCGGTTGCCAGTGCGTCCGCTTCTTGTGGGTTCTTCGCTTCGTCGCTGGACTCGCAGCCGGGCATTTCGACAGATGCGCCAAAGCGTCCACCAGCACCCGAATCGGCCTCACTCATTGACGCCACCAGCATGGTCCGTTCCACATCGATGACGAGGGGGCCATCAGGCATCACTCGCATCATTGCTCGCTGCCCGGTTCGTAGCGTCACGTCCCGCTCACCATCGAAACTCAGCGAGCCCGGCCCCCGGACTTCGACCACTTCACCAAAGCCGAGTCGGCGATGGGATGCCACCCCCACGTCGGTGTACAACCCGGGCGCAATAGGTGCCCGAACCAGATGGTTCCCACCATCGGATTGTTCTGCGTGATGGACCGATGGGCCCCGCTCGACCGGCTGGGTCGAACTCTCATCCGAACGCTGGTGTTCTTCAGCGGCAGGATCATGCTGGAAGCGAAGGTGGACTCCGCCCGGTTCATGGCGGGTCGTGGGCGCCAGCGAAGCCGCAATTGCCGAGAGGCCCACGGTGGCGGGCTCGGCTATACAGGCCACCAGTTCCTGCAGGGTCGATGCGTCCCACACCGCTCGGCTGGCGGTGAAGGTGTTGCTCACCAGAGCAACGTCCACCAGCGCCAGGTCTTCGACGTCCCCGCTGCCAGCAATGGCGGCCTCACGCTCCGGCTGTTCGGGACCAGATGGTGTCGAGCCAGGCTGCTCCGAGCCAGGCTGCTCCGAGCCTCCCCCCGTCCGAATGCGCGCTGGGTCTTCGATCTTGACTTCGATGCACTTTGCCTGGGTGGCAGCCTCGGCGAGAGCCACCCGACCGCTGGCAACCAGGCCTGCTGCATGTCCGGCCACGGTGGCTTCTATCTGGCGGGGGAAAACGTTGTTGGTTCCCGTCGACAGTGCCACCATCGGCGCTGTCTTCCATCCTTTGGCCACGTCGCGGTGGGTGCCGTCGCCACCGAGCACGATGACCGCTCCGGCTCCCTCGTCACGGCACCGTCGTGCTGCCCGTGTCGAGTTCATACCCGAGTCGATGATGGGTTCGTCGAGCACCACGATCTCCACGTCCGGGTAGTCGAGGCCATCGATGGCCCGCAGACCGATGCCTCGCCGGTCATCCGCCAGAATCACCCGCGTCGCCCCGCCTTCGATGGCGCCGATGACAGCGCGCCGAACGATGCCCATCTTGGCCATGTCTGACGTTGGCGAGGCCTCAGCCACCAGTCGGCGGATGTCTTTGCCGGCCAGTGGGTTGGCGATGATCCCAACCGTCGCATGCGTCCTGTCACCCGAAGGAGGCGTCACGCCCCGGGAACGGGGCGACCCAGAGTTTCGAGGATGCCGGCTGAGATGCGTTTGGCGTTGGGCACATAGTGGCCCTCGAGACCCGGGCTGAACGGGATTGGTGAGAACGGCGCTGCGATCCGCCCGACCGGGGCATCGAGGTAGTCGAACGCTTCTTCCTGGACCTGTGCTGCGATTTCTGCGCCGAGTCCGCCGAAACGAACCGCTTCATGGACTACCACGATGCGGTTGGTCTTCTTTGCCGAGGCCACGATCATGTCGGTGTCAAGCGGCTGCACCGTCCGGGGGTCGACGATCTCGCATTCGATCCCCTGTTCCTCTGAGAGACGCTTGGCCGCCTTGGCGGATTCTTCGACCATGCGCCCATAGGCCACCACAGTCACGTCGGACCCCTGGCGCACCACATTGCCCACGCCCAGCGGGATCTCGTAGAGCTCCTCGGGGACCGGACCACTCACGCCGAACATGCGCTTGTTTTTCACGATGATGGTGGGGTTGTTGTCCCGAACGCAGGCAACCATCAGACCTTTGAGATCGTGCGGCGATGATGGCATCACTACTTTGAGACCGGGCACGTGGCACAGCATCGCTTCCAGGCTCTGGCTGTTCTGGGCCGCGGCCGACAGTCCCGCACCGCCGTTGGTGGTGATGGTGAGCGGCAGTTCTGCTTTGCCACCGAACATGTATTTGAGCTTTGCCGCCTGGTTGGCGATCTGGTCCATCGCCACCATCACGAAGTCCATGAACATGAGGTCCACAACCGGCCGGAGTCCGGCGACTGCGGCTCCGATCCCGAGCCCGACGATGGCTTGTTCGGCAATCGGCGTGTCGACAACCCGGCGTTCGCCGAACTCGTCGGCCAGCCCCTTGAAGCTGCCGAACACACCACCTTGCAGGCCAACATCTTCGCCGGCGACGAAGATATCTTCGTCCTCGCGCATCAGTTGGAACATGGCCTCGTTGAAGGCACCGAGGTAGGTGAGTTCCCTCACCTCGGCTCCCGTCTCAGTTGCTGCTTCGGTTGCCGTGGTCGCGCTCATCAGGCCATCTCCGTGTACACGTCGGTCAACAGGGTCGATACGTCGGGCATCGGGCTGTTCTCGCCGAACTCGACTGCCGCCTCGACTTCGATCTCGACCTCGCGTCGCACCGCAGCCAGTTCCTCCGCCGAAATCAGTCCCGCTTCGGTCACCCGCTTTTCGAAGGCGACGATGCAGTCCTTCTTTTTCCATTCGTCGACTTCTTCATCGGTTCGGTACTTCATACCCAGGGTCTGCACGCCGTGGTGGTTGTAGTAGCGGTAGGTCTTGGCCTCGATGAACGTGGGGCCTTCGCCCCGGCGGGCCCGGGCCAGGCCTTCGAGCGCCGCTTCGTGAACGGCGATGGCGTCCATCCCATCGACGATCACGCCGGGAATGCCGTAGCCAGCAGCCCGATCGACCACGTCATTGATGGCCATCACCTTGTCCCGGCGGGTGTATTCGCCGTACTCGTTGTTTTCGCACACGAACAGCACCGGTAGTTTCAGCGCTGCCGCCATGTTGATCGCTTCGTGGAAGGCGCCGATGTTGGTCGATCCATCGCCGAAGAAGGCCACCGACACCGTGTCGTTACCCCGGTACTTGTTGGCAAAGCCGGCGCCCACGGCAATCGGTGCCCCACCGCCGACGATGCCATTGGCTCCGAGCATGTTGAGGTCGAGGTCGCAAATATGCATCGACCCGCCCTTGCCGTTGCAGTAGCCGTCGGCCTTGCCCATGAGTTCGGCCATCATCTTGGAGAGGTCACCGCCCTTGGCTACCAGGTGGCCGTGACCGCGGTGGGTCGAGCTGACCTGGTCGTCGTCACGCATGGCCACACAGACCCCGGATGCCACTGCTTCCTGGCCGACATACAGATGCAGGAAGCCCGGCATCTTGTTGCCCTCGAACAGCTTTCCTGCCGCTTCTTCGAACAGTCGGATCCGCAGCATTCGATGATGCAGATCCTTCAGTACCTCGACGCTCGGTTCCACCTGACTCCTCTGTGTTTGGGCGGTTGCGCTGTATTGCGGCGCTCGCCTCACTGGCTGTCTCTATTGCTTACAGGTTGTCTTGTTCGCTGTTGTCGCTGTTTGTCGTGAGAGGCTATGTCGTGACCGGGTGACTCTCGAGCGTGGGGTTCCGAACAGCTGGCTGAGGATTATGGCGGCGGGCCCGAGTCTGCTGGTGCTCGGGCCTCGCTATGCATCCCCGTCAAGTGTCATGGCCGAGCGCCCAACGGATTCCCCGACGGAGCAGCTCGTAATACTGCGGCTTTTCCCATGAACACCGCTCGATGCTCGGGTAGTAGTCGGCCAGCGGCACCATGTCCCAGTGGCTTCGGCAGTGACCGAGGGTGTTGTAGAGCACCGCACCCTCGCCCAGAGGCCGGATGTACTGGATGAGGTGCTCGTCCGAGCCTCTGGTCTCGGCCGACCAGTCGCTCTCTTCGAAACCCTTCGCTTCGCCGGTCCAGTGGGTGTGCAGTTGCACCTGGAGCTGATCCCGGTCGTGGTACTCCATCAGGTAGAGCTCATCGTCGGTTTCGAATGGCTCGATGTCACGAACCAGCCAGTGGTCGGCGTCGGCGATCTCCACCGGGTAGGGGGCGATTGGCGGGTGGGCCACGAACTGGCTCCCAAGCGTTTCGGCCCACATCGGAAAGCACCGTGGCGACTCGACTCCGTTGGGTCGCGGCAGATCCAGCGCCGAGTTGGTGCCGTGCAGCGCCAACCAGCGACCTCCTGCTTCCACCCAGTCGCGCATCGCCTGTTGTGATGCCTCGTTGGGTCGCACGTCGCAGGTGTAGCTGATGACGACGTCGGCGGCACTCAGCGCCTCGACATCGTCGTAGTTCGGCGCAACCTTCGTTCGCACATGGGGGTGTTCCGCCAGGAGCTTCAGTAGCTCCGCTCGGGCGAAGTCGATGTCGTGCCATTTGCCGCCAGCGATAAAGTAGGCGTTGACCCGGGTTTCGGGCATATCAGTAGTTGACCCGTTTGCAGAAGCCGCCATCGACGAACAGGTTTGCGCCGTTCACGTGCCGGGCGGCGTCGCTGGCCAGGAAAGCAACGGCATTGGCGACGTCCTGTGGTTGGCCAAGATCCCCACCGGGGTGAACCTTCTGCGACGACTCGTAGAACTCGGGCATCGCGTTTTTGATCATGTCCCAGTCGCCGCCTTCGACCATGATTGGGCCCGGCGACACCACGTTGCAGCGCACGCCCTTTCTGCCGAGCACCTGCGCCTGACCCAGGGTCCAGTTGGTCACCGCCGCTTTGAAGGCGCTGTAGCTGCCGGAGCCGGAGGCGAAGTGTTCGGCGGTTGCCGTAGTGCCGATGCTGATCAGCGAGCCGCCACCATCGGCGAGTGCTTCCTGGGCTGCGGCCACACCTCCGACCAGCGAGACCAGATCGATGTTGTGGTTCTGCACCCAGTCCTCGAGTTTCTTCTGGGGCTTGCCTGAGGTGTTGTGCACGTAGATATCGACGCCGCCCAACTGCTCGGCCGACGACGCGATCCAGCTTTCGACCGATGCCAGGTCTGCGGCGTCGACGACCCCGCCGACACACTGGCCCACGTTGCCAGCAGCGTTCATCTCTGCGACTGCCGCTTCGACGTCGTCACCGGTACGGGAACAGATCGCCACTGATGCGCCCTCGGCCATGAGGGTCTCGGCGATCGCTCGCCCCAGTCCCTTGGTCGAGCCCGTCACCAGCGCCCGCTTCCCTGTAAGTCCGAGATCCACTTGTTCTGTCCCCCTTGGCCCCAAAAGGGCCGGTCATCTCAATAGTCGTTCTCAAAGGTCGTCCGTTGCTGAGCCACGCGCCCAGACAGCCCGCAGCGATAATTAACCGGCTGGTTAGTTATCGGCCCCGGACTCATTTCAGCAGGTCCGCTGGCGAACCGCAATTAGTGACACGCATCGAATCGCCAACCGGCTGCACCAACGCGGACCCAGGCCGTGCTGATGCAGCCACTTCGCCCTCTCGATCCGCCGTAACCGACAACTGGCTGCAGCAAACCGGGCCTTACCGGCGCTGGTGCAGCCAGTTCGCTTCAGTCCGCACGACCACGAGCTACTTGGGTACGTCTTTCCACGCAATGCCCTTGTCCACCCGTGGTTCGCCAGGTAAACCCAGCACCCGCTCACCCACTATGTTGCGCTGCACCTCATCGGAGCCTCCGGCGATGCGGTAGCCCGGCGCTCCGAGAACGTGCTCGCCCCACTCGAAGGTGCCCCACTCACCGGAATCGGCAATGAGTCGTGGCCCGAGCACCTCCGACACGACTTCGGACATGAGCGTCATACCTTCGGTCCACAGCAGCTTGCCCAACGACCCCTCGGGTCCGGGGGTGCCTTCCTTGGCCAGGTCTGCCGCGCGGCGGTTGGTCAGCGACTCCACCCGGCTATGGGTGTAGACGTCCATCAGTCGTTGTCGGATCACCGGATCCTCGGTCACCCCCAAGGCTTGCGCAGTAGCCAGCAGTTGACGCCACGAGCCGCCCGCCTGGGTTCCTCCGCCGCCACCTGTCGCCGAGTGGTCCCGCTCGAAGCCAAGGGTGGTCAGCGCGACCTTCCAGCCTTCGCCGACCGGCCCAAGACGGAGGGTGTCAGGAATGCGGGCATCGCTGAAGAAGACCTCGTTGAAGGACTGGCCGCCGCTCATCTGTTTGATCGGACGCACCTCGACCCCGGGGGCATCCATCGGGATCATGAATGCCGTCATGCCTTTGTGCTTCGGTGCATCGGGATCCGACCGGGCGATCAGTTCGCCCCATTCGGAGTATTGCGCCGCCGAGCTCCACACTTTCTGCCCGTTGAGCACCCATTCGTCACCGTCGCGTTCGGCGCGACAGCCCAGTGCCGCGAGGTCTGATCCGGCCCCGGGCTCGCTGAACAGCTGACAGCACAGGGCATCGCATGAAAGAAACAGGTCGAGGAACTTTTCTTTTTGTTCACCGGTTCCGAACACGTTGATGGTCGGAGCGATCAACCCCACGGTGACGCCGTGGCATTCGTGACGATCGGGAATGACGTAATCACGTTCGGCCAGGGAGTAGGCCCGGGCATGGGCCTTGGTCAGACCAAGTCCGCCCCATTCTTCAGGCCAGAGGATTGCGTGGTAACCCTTCTCTGCCTTCTTTTGTTGCCAGGCCCGGAGGCTGTCGAGCAGTGCTTTCTCTTCGTCGTAGTCCATTGCATGGAACACCGAGACGCTGAACTCGCCAGCACCCCACACCAGCTCCCCATCCCTCTCGACAGACTTCTTCAGATCGGCGTTGTCGGCCAGCCAGGCCGCAGCCTCAGCCGCAAATTCGTCTACCGACACCTGTGTCATCTGAACTTCTCCCTGCTACTCGCCCTGCGGGCTTATCAGCTGCCGTGATTCCAACCAGCGGCCGAACGTGAAGCTAGCCGCCCCTAGAAACTAACCGCTTGATATGTTTCTCAGCCAGCCGGGGATACCGCGGGATAGGGTCCTGCCACAGACCGCTCGGGGGCCATCGGGGAATCCAGCGGGGAAGACGACGGGGAAAGGCACAAAAGTGGCTGAAGAAGTGGACTACGAAGATCTGACCAGCATGCGACTCGATGACGCGGAGCTCGAGAAACTCCTTGCCGGTGGCGGCGAGTGCGTCTTCAACTGGACTACCAGCGAGGGATATCCCGTCGGCGTTGTCGTGGCCTTCCTCTATCGCGGCGGCAAGTTCTTCACCACCTGTGCCGAGCAGCGCAAACGCGTTCCCGCTCTCAGAAAGCGAGCGCAATCGGCCGTGGTGATCAACCAGAACGGCAAGACGGCATCATTCAAGGGGGACTCGATCGTCCATGCCAACGGCGATCCCGGCTTCGACGAGCTCAAGAGCTGGTTCTACCCGGAGTTGTCTGGCACCACTGCCGACCCCGAGGACGACTACAAACAGGCCTTCGCCAAGTTCCTGGACTCACCCCATCGGGTGATCATCGAAACCGACGCCCGCCTCGTCGTCGCCTTCGACGCCGTGAAGTTCCGGTCCTTCACCAACGAAGCCATCGCCGCCGGCCACGCCTCGTAGCCGCCATCCGGGCCGGCTTGTCTGAGACCGAGGAGACGTTGCGGGTGCGGACCATTCGGCGGATCACATCGGCGTCGATCTCGAGCAGTTCTTCGATCCGCAGGTCGTCGAGCATGGGCCCCCACCGGTAGTCGTTGGCGGCTCGCTCAGCGGCAATGGCGATCGGTTCGTTGGCGCTGACCTCGCGTTGGATCTGCTTCAAAGCTTCGGGCGGGTTGGCTGTGTCGCCGCCCTTACAGGGTAGCCGCATGGGAGCCGCACGTTTCTTGTTGTGAGGGTGCGGGGCCTATCGTGATGGGATGGCCAACGCCGAGAAGTCCTCGAAATCCAAGTCCAAGAAGGCTCCGGACAAACCGAAGCTTGGTCGACCACCGGCTTCGAGTTCAGCCGAAACGCGTGGCCGCATCATCGATGTCGCCCGTCGCAGCTTTGCCGAGTTGGGCTATGAGGCGACTACCAACCGTTCTTTGGCCACCGAGGCTGGCATCACCACCGGCGCCATCTATCACTATTTTGAATCCAAGCTCGACATCTTTATGGCCGTCGAGCAGGAGGTGCAGAGCCGCGTCTACCTGCGTTTCACAGCTGCGGAACGTTCAGCGACAACGTTTCTCGGCAAGCTCGAGGCCGTACTGGAAACCGCTCATGAACTGAACCGTGAGGATGCGTCGCTGGCCCAGTTCCTCGGCGCGGCACGGATCGACCGAATGCGGGTACCGGAACTCGCCGAAGCCAGGACCCAATCGAACACCCAGCGGACCCGCTTTTTCGATGACATGGTCGCGTTCGGTGTTTCCACCGGCGAGATCGACCCCGCCGACGAGACGAACGTGACCGCCATGATTCAGACCATCACCGTGGGGCTCACCGATGCCGTCTCCAACGACCTTGCCGCCCATCGAGCGGCCATCGACGGGCTGAAGGCACTCCTCGAGGGACGGCTCATACATGCCGTCGAGTAGGTCAGTTCACCCGTAGCTGGGGTCGGTGGCGTCGCGGCTGCCGTGGAGGTAGTCGCCGGGCATCGTTTCATCGACTTCGACGATGCGGGTCCAGTCGACTCGCAGTTGGCGCTCGGTGATACCCCACCGACCATCACGTTGTTCGAAACGGTCGATGTAACGGCCGTTGAAGATCAACAGTTGCTCGGGTCCGTCGATACCGGCCCGCATATGACCTGCTTCCACGTAGCTCTCGACGATCACGTG
>Ga0114957_1005332_pt1 | contig 10720 bp, 10 predicted proteins | sample BantaG_FD_87175 | JGI IMG/M metagenome (GOLD analysis project Ga0114957, IMG submission 87175) | Marine algal microbial communities from Bantry Bay, Ireland - BantryBay_4 metaG | ecosystem: Host-associated > Algae > Red algae > Unclassified | place: Bantry Bay, Ireland | collected 2014-11-21 | reverse complement strand
GAATTATTCGTACGCGGTGCTTATTTGCACAGATTCGATTGGGGACTCCCATTGCTGAGAGACAGATTTTCTAATGTCGTTCAGTTTTTTTACTACCAGGATGCCATTGCGTACTCAACCGCGCTTCAGCAGGGATATACACGATTGAATGGACGTCTATCAGGTCAAATCTCGGTGGTTTCATATCAGAAGATATTTGAATGGCTCTCGGTGGGTTTTGTTTTGATGTTTCTTTTTTTAATACTCATAAAGCCGGTATCTACTGCAAAGGCATCATCAAATGAGTAACGAAGAACTTATTAACTATCGCGTCATTGCAGGGTGTGTCATTTTTGTGTCCGGATTCATCCTTATTGGATGGAATATCAGTAATCAGGGAAAAGAGAAAACAGACAACGCGGTAGTCCAATGTGATGTCGTCGATGTTACTTCACAAGTCAGAGGCATTGTAGAGAATATTTACTTTAGTGATGACGAGAAGGTTGCGAAGGGACAGGCTTTGGTAAAGCTAGAATCAAATCAATATGAGGCGGAGTTAAAAAGAGCAGAGTCTCTTAGAAACAGTGCAGAGTTAGCATTTAGAGCTGCTAAAGAAAACGAATCGCTTACTGAGATCATTGTAAAAAGTGATACCGCTCGATCTACAGATACCCTGGCAGCGTCTATGTCGAATATTGAGGCATTAAAGTCTAGCGCAGACGAAGCAAAATCATCACTAAAGTCTGCCAGAGCAAGTTTCAGGCTCGCCAAATCAAACTTTAATCGTACAGAAGAGCTTTACAAGAAAGACGTTGTTTCTGAATTTGAATCTGAAATGCGGAAGGTTGAATACCAGCAACAGATACAAGCCGTTGATGCTGCAAAAATACGTGTAGACACAATAGAGAAGCAAATCCTGTCGGAGCTTTCAAAGGTAGCTGAACTAGAGAAGGCATTGCTTGCGAACCAGGAATCTGAAAAACCGTCTCTATCTAAATCCAAGGTTGAAACGGCGATAGCGAAATCACAACTTGATTTAGCTGAAGTTGAGAAGGATATAGCTAAACAGAATTTAGAGAGAACAGTACTAAAAGCAAGAAGAACTGGTGTTGTTTCAAACCGTAATATTGGTCCGGGGCAATTAATTGAGGTTGGTCAGCCAGTAGCAAGCATCATTACATGCTCGGAGGAGGCATGGATTATAGCCAACTATAAAGAAACACAAGTTGGTGATATGGAGATTGGACAAAAAGTAAAATTTAAAGTGGATTCCTATGTCGGCGTTGAATTTACTGGCGAAGTGGAGAGTTTATCTGCTGGTTCCGGGGCTACGTTTAGTTTACTACCACCTGAGAACGCCACAGGTAACTTTACAAAAGTGGTTCAGCGAATACCCGTCAAGATAAAAATACTGGATGATCAAGATAAGGTGCTAAGAGTGGGAATGTCAGTCGTGTCAACGGTATTTACGAATGAGTTGGCGGAGTAAATTGTATGGAATATCATGAGAGTAATATTGACCCCAAGCTTATAGCAGCTTTGATTGAGGCGGTAAAAAAGCCAATAGATATCAAAGACATTAATGAGACAACCGATATTGTCAATGAAATTGGAATGGATTCACTTTCGTTAATGTCACTCACCATTAAGTTGGAAAGTCTTTACAGCATAGACGTGGCCAGCAACATTCACATACTGATGAAAGTGGTAACGGTGGCGGATTTACAGAAATACGTAAACGATTTAACGTAGTTAAGTATGACTAGATTGGGTAAAGGGTTCATTGAAGACGCGAAGATAGCTTTTTACTGTGCGAATTATCTTGTCGACAGGTTTCATAACTGTCGACAATCGACTGTTTTCGCATTATCGAACCGATCAATAAATTGTGGCAGTAGTTGTTAGTGCAGGTAGTTAAGTTTGAATGCTGGAATACGTAACTAAAAATATGAAAATTGAACGAGAATTAGGTTTTGGTGAAGCGAGAATGCATCTTTTTCATCTTTTGTGTCATGGAACAACACAGGGAGCGTTACATTTAAGGCTGGCAGGAGAATACAATGAAAATAGTATTATGACAGCGGTATCGAGTTTGCTGCGAGCGTTGCCAGATTTGTCATTGGCCATTTCAAAAGTAGATGGACACTATCATTATGTACGCCCACAACAAGCGCTAGACGTTTCGGACTACCTAAACATTTACCGTTCAGAAAAATCTGATGAAAATGCATGGCAAGAAGATATTCGCAAAGCAAACAATGACTTATTGGATGCCAGTATTCAGCTTTGGAGGTTGGATGTGTTTCCCAAGACAGATGCCCTATTTGATTTGGTCTTGGTAACGCATCATGCCTTAATGGATGCGAATGGCAGTGAGTATCTGTTGGATTCCCTGTTGAAATTGGTTTCAGGCACCCCAGTTGAGTCTGTATTCAAACAAGTTAGTACAGGAAATCCTATATTTCCTTCATTAGAACAGGATGCGATTACCTCGTGTAGCTGGGATAAATTTCTCGATGTCCAATCAGATGCCAAAAAGGCTTTAGCGCATGTACAGCTAGAGAATCATGTTGAATCGGCGGTATTGACTGACAGAGAAACTGTTGTGCAGTTTCACAAAATTAATAAGCAAACGGTCGACTTGCTAAACCGTATTTGCACTGTACAAAACGTGTCAATGAATTCATTGCTGTCTGCTTTGTTTATTTATGCTGTGGCGAACAATAGTCGCAGGAAGGAATTTGCTTTGGCCACGGCTATGGCAATGCGACAGTTTTGTCCAAACGTAGAAGATAATTCGATGGGCTCTTATTTAAGTGTTGCTGCCACAAGTCATTCTGTTAGTAATTTGGCTATTGAATCTTACATCGAGCTTGCAAAGCAGCATAAAGAAAAGACCTACGAGGCATTTCTTCGAGTCGCCCGTTGGGTGCCAGAGTCGTATCCTGAAGACGCCATCGAAAAGATGATAAATGGCATTGTTGATTCAACCGTTTTTTCCAATGACCTTGGCTTAACCTATGCCGATTCGGGACTAAAAAGAAAATATGGAGAAATTGAATTAAAACATCAGTATGTAGTAGCCAGAAGACAGGCTGGAAATGTCTCGGCAATAATGCATGGACTGCATAGTAACGGTGAAATATTCTTAACCATGAGTCATGTGACGCCGTTGCAGGACAGTAAATGGGCAACAAATGTACTTAATCAATTTAAATCGGATATACCAGATTTAATATCACACTACGGATAGATGCAGACTCGTGAATCGATAAAACTTTCAAGAACTCCCGGAACGGCTAGCACAAAACAGTTATAACTGGATTCAGTATTTTAATGATGACGGTCAACTCGTTAAGCTTCGATTTACCGAATTGTCCAATTTAGTTGTCAATCGTGCCGCCTATTTGCGTGGTGAAGTGGGTAATGCTTCCAATGTGTCTGTCGTGTTGTATGCAAAACCTGGAATCGAATGGGTTGTTGCTGCGCTGGGTGCGATTTATTGCGGCTATGAGCTCATTGCGTTACCTGAAACGATGACAAATGAAGAAGTCGTTGCCTCTACTGAAACTATCGAATTTGGTGTTGTCATTGCTAACGATGATGGCTTGCTGCTCCCGTCATTTCAAAAGAAAGTTCTTGTATCTGTTAACGATTTTATACCGGGTGTACCTGTGCATGAAGCTAAACATGGTAATAATCACGTCAATGACAATGTCAGTGAAAAGCCAACAACAAATGATATTGAAATCAGTACATCAGTCGTCGCATTTACTTCAGGCTCTACAGCGGGTAGTAAGCTCAAAGCGTTCAAAGTTGATTACGGTAACTCATTAGCATTCAGTGATCGATTTCGAAAAGTATTTGATATAACCAGAGACGATAATTGGACAGTCGTGCACTCTTTTTCACATATCGTACATTTCGAATATGTGCTTGGCGGTTTGTATTGGGGTTATAACGTTACCGTAACCAGTGTTATTCAGCTTTTTATAAAAGGACAGGAAATAAACCCTGCTGTTCTGGTAACGGTACCTACTGTATACGAGCAAATTGTTCAATTAATACAAAATAAATTTTCTGAAATAGACGATGGGGCAAAGGTACAAGAGGAAATCGAATCACGAGAGGTATCGCGGACAGATGGCCGCATTGTGAGGCACAAACAGTGTGAGGCAGCATCGTTGTTATTAGGCCAATCATTAAAAATGATGCTTATTGGCGCGTCACCCAGTTCATTGGAATTGCAAACCAAATTGCTTCAATACGGTCTCCCTATGTATGAAGGTTACGGGATGTCTGAATTGAATATGATTAGTTGCAATACGCCAGACGTGTCCTTTTTAGGAAGCGTTGGGCCTGTTTGGCCCGGGATGCATGTAAAAATTGAAAATGACATTATACATGCCAAAGATACCCTTCCCAGAACCAGTTGCTACATTAACGCAAGTACTGAAGATAACGTTGCTACTTTTCTTCACGGAGGGTGGATTTGCACCGGCGATATTGGTGTTCTCAATAATAAATTGCTCACTATTACCGGCCGGGAGAAAGAAGTCATTGTGAATGCTGGTGGTGAAAATATTAATCCTGCGCCAATTGAGAAAAAAATATTGGCTCTGGTAGGAGTAGAACATGTTGTTTTGTATGGCGATCGCAAGCCGTATCTTGTGGCAATTATTTCAACCAGTAATGCACTGTCTACAGTTGACAAAATTAAACGGGGTATAGAAGGAATAAACAAGAACTTGCCGATTTTTCAGCGTGTATTGGACACGGTGTTTGTAAGCCCGTCTTTTAGTGTCTCGGATGGCACCTTAACCAGGTCCGGTAAGGTTCGTAAAGGAAAGGTGGTTGAACACTACAACAAAGAAATAGAAAACATATATTCAATTGGAGAAAATGTATGAAGGTTAGAACCATAGAAAAAGACGGATTTTCATGGGAGGTTGCTTCTACAGAGAAAGAAGGTCATCCAGTTTTCCTGCTTCACGGTAATTCCAGTTCAGCGCAATCGTTCGATGGTCTGTGTCAATCATCGTTGTCTAATCAGTTTCAATTCCATGCTGTCAATCTCCCGGGACATGGAAATTCAACCTTGCCTGAATCGTTTGATTTGAGTATCCCGGCTTTGGCTGGACCAGTTGCTAATGTCATTAAATCACTTGCTGGAAATGAGGGATTTTCAGTTATTGGTCACAGTATTGGTGGTCATATTGTTAATCATGGCGCTGCCTTGTTGAGTGGGTGTAAAGCATTGATTACTCTATCTGCCCCACCTGTTTCGCTCGACACTTTACCTACCGCGTTTCGCGAAGACCCATGTAATGCCGCTATTTTTCGTTCTGAATTGTCCGATGAAGACATAGATCTAATGGCGAGATGTTTACTGGGCAGTGCGTCTGATACGGGAAACTACCTTGCTACCCTCAAGCAATCTATCGCTGGGACAAATCCTGGCTTTAGGGAAAAGCTCGGTATGAGTTTAGGGCAGGGTAAGCTTGAAAATGAACAATCTATTGTGGATGCCAGTGCGATACCCTGTGCCCTTATCTACGGTGAAGAGGATTTGTTCATTCAGTCTGAATTTTGTGAGAACATCAGTTTTTCCAATGCTCTTAACAAGGGAACCTATGGAATTTCCGGAGCAGGTCATAGTCCCCACCTGTCTCATGCAGATACGGTCCATGCTATTTTGGAAGATGTGCTGACTGCTTAATGGAACAATGGGCAGCAATGCAGATTAGTCGGCGCGCTGCCCTTTTTCGAACTTCCTGTCTCGGTGTTGATCACGATGTTCAGGCTATCGATACGATGACGTTGGTTTGGATAGCGATTGCCGTACGGTGATTCACCACATTAGTCATCCGCGATAACCGCTTTCTGAACACATATACTGCGTTTTGGTAAAGACACAAGCTTTCGCATGTGTCAATTTCTACATTCAACGGCTAATGGGCGTCTGATTTCACCCGAGTTGACTCCATGCCCGTAATGTATTAGTGTACTAGTACATGAGTACAGAGAAACAAGCTGAACTTATCAGCATACTGACCAAGATATCCAATGCACACGATATGCAATGTGTGCTGAATGTGTTAATGACAGAGAAGGAACTCAAAGCGTTTGCAAATCGCGTCCAAATACTGAAATTACTTGATGACAGCGTCCCACAAAGAGAAATTGCTGAATCGCTCAATGTCGGGCTTGTTACCGTGACGCGCGGATCGCATGCCTACAATGAGAAAGACTTTTCGGTGCTAAAAAAATACACGCAATAGTCGAATAATCTGCACCTATTATCTGTACCTGTTTTTTATCAACACAAACACTAAAGCATCGTTAGAAGAAAATGGAACCAATGAAGTCAAGTGGAGAAGGGTTGCCAAAAATTGTGTTACCTGGCAAACCAACGTATAAAAAAATAGCAGAAGACTATGATTTCTTTCAATTGTTCAGACAGATTGAGCGAAAGTATAAAAATTGTTTTCTGTTGGAGTCCCTGGGAGAAGAAAGTTATGTTTCTCGGCATCATGTCATTGGTTTTGATCCAACAACGATAATTGCTGCCGAAGGTAAAAAGGCCATCTCGATATTAAACACCAGAACTAACAGTAAGCAAATCTATGATGTTGACAATCCCTACTATGCGTTGCGTGAAATTTTCCCGGATAACGTAATTTCAAGGCGGTATGCCGGTGGTCTGGTGGGGTATCTCGGATACGACTGTGTAAATTATTTTGAACGCACGCTTGATGTTAAATCGAGCTCATCCTTTGAACCGTTTAAATTCGGTGTGTACCGCGATGGGTTGATTTACGATCAGATGTCGGGTGAGATATTTTATTTCCATTACGACTTGAATCGATTCGAAGAAATTGAGGCATTATTACGCGAACCAGATTTGGAATATGGCGCGATCGACTGTGAATTTCTCGGCGATTCAATGAGTCAGGATCAACACAGACAAGCTGTTCTAAAAACAAAGGCAGACATTGCGGCGGGACTGATATTTCAGTGCGAAGTAGGTTTTAAGTCTCGTTTCCGAGTTACTGGTGATAAAACCCAAATTTATGCAAAACTACGCGACTTGAATCCGTCCCCTCACATGTACTACGTTCGCTTTGAAGATCAGGTAATCATCGGCGCATCTCCGGAATTACTTTTTCGATTACGCAACGGGGAGATGGAATCTTTTCCATTGGCCGGGACGGCGAAGCGAGGTGCTGACAAGAGTCAAGATCTGAAATTGGCGAGGGCGCTTCTAAACGATCCGAAAGAAATAGCCGAACACAACATGCTTGTTGATCTGCATAGAAACGATGTTGGTAAGGTTGCAAAATTCGGTACGGTCAAGGTTCGTCAGCTCATGGATATTAAGCGTTACTCGCATGTTCAGCATATTTCTTCTGAAATCTGTGGAATTATTCGAGACGATGTAGACATGTTTGATGCGCTGGCAGCTAATTTCCCTGCGGGAACATTAACCGGTGCGCCCAAAGTAGAAGCGATCAAGATTATTGATGGTTTAGAACCAGAGGGCAGAGGTCCTTACGGTGGAGGCTTAGGTCAGTTTAGCTTCAATCGCGATTGTACGTTCGCTATTCCAATACGCTCTGTTTTTATAAGCGGAGAGCAGGCCTATGCGCAAACCAGCGGTGGCAATGTATACGATTCAGAGCCAGCTGCTGAGTATCGGGAAATAGAGCGTAAATTGTCAGCGATGAAAAATGTCCTTAACAGTTTTGAAAAGTCAGCATAATGCGTGTACTAATACTGGATAACTACGACTCGTTCACTTACAACCTTTATCAGAATGTTGGTGAGATTCTTTCGGCCTGCATGAGTCAGAATGAATTTGATATAAACGTGCAGAGAAACGACGAAATCGATATTGAATCGATAAAGCAGTACGATCCGCATCGTATTATTATCTCACCGGGTCCTGGCAATCCGGCTGATGAAAGCTATTTTGGTGTGTGTGCCGCTACTATTCTCGATCTGGGTAAAACGATACCGCTTCTCGGTGTATGTCTGGGAATGCAAGGTATTACACATTGTTTTGGAGGCAAAATATCGCTCGCGAAAGTACCTATGCACGGAAAAGTATCTGAAATAAATCATGACGGACTTGGTTTGTTTGACTCGGTACCGCAAAAACTGGAAGTTATGCGCTATCACTCGTTAATTGTTGAGTCAATAGATTTGCCAGAGTGCTTAACGATTACTTCTGTTATTCGCGAGACATCAACTACATCAGATAGCCTGGAGGAGCAAGCTGGAAGGGGTGCGGAAATAATGGGTATTCGCCATAAAACCTACCCGATTGTCGGTGTTCAGTTTCATCCCGAATCGTTCGCGACAGAAGGTGGCAAAAAAATAATCACTAATTTTCTAGGATTGGACAGTTAGTGCTAGCTGCGGTGTGCCTGCGTTTCCAATTAAAGGTTTGCAATTAAGGTTTTACAATAGTTAGGTGTTGTAACAGCGGGTTCCGCAATGAGAGCTTTGCAATAGAGAGCTCTGCAATTTGTATTCGTTTACTCATGCGATTCAGGCAAACCATGCGCATTTCTTTCAGTCATTCGGAATCGACAGAAGTCGTGACTCTGGTTGTGTCCAGGCCCTTATGTCGTTTGTTGTAATGCCTTCTGCTGTGATCGAAATACGGACTGTAGTTGCATCGCTGGTGTTTGCGTCGATCATTACTGAGCTACCGTCTTCGGCAGAAAGGACCATCTGACCAACACTGAAAAAATCTGTATCAGTTCGTTCGAATACCACAGGGGTGGTAATGGTAATTTGCTTATTACCGGTCTCTGGCGCCTGTACCGTAAATTCTGCACTTAAATCGTGCTTAAAACTGAATTCATCTACGAAATCATTTTCAACACTAACCCGGGCTCCAAACGTACCTTGTCTTATCGTGATGTTTGTAACGAATATGCGTGTCTCGCCTTCGAATGCGGGCGATCTATAGAATAAAGGCTCAACGTCCACCACGATATTGCCGTCTTCTCCACGAATAAAGACATTGTTTTCATCGACCAAACCAGTACGCGTCTCGGTGTATGCCCATGTTTTGCCATCACCACCGAATCGATAGTACCGGCCCGTTAATGTTTGGCTCTTGCCATTGCTGTCGGTAATGTTCAAATTGTCGATGTCTATATCGTTGCTGATACCTGAGTTGAAAACGTTCTTTGATAGTTGTCGTCCGTTGCTAAAGTTGCCGTTTATCGTGCTGCCAGGGAATAGGGCGGTTTCGCAATCTGTGAATTCACCGCTTGCGCTTGGAAGTGCGTTAAACGTCCGGCCTGATGTGAATGTACCTGCAAATTCGCAATCGAATTCGTATATATATTGCTCTCCACTTTCAGAACGATAACCATCAGTTTCGATGAAGCCGTTATCAGGCGCAACATTGTTAGTGACAATATCATCGACAGTTGAGATCGCTTCAATAACACCGCCAAAGAGACCGCCATTGGCAATGTCAGCAATATAACCAATAATCTGATCGACATTGCTCGCGTTTATCGTGGGCATTGCCTGCGGTGTTGTGAGAAAAATACTGACAGGCTCACCGGTGTTTCCATCAGCGTCAACCGACTGAACGGATAAATAGACAGTACTACCCGGAGCTATTGTATTGTCGTAGTAACTCAGTGCATCAACAACCATTTGTTCTATACCGTCTCGACTTACACGATACCCAGTAACGGTAGTGTCGCTTGACCGGTCCCAGAAAATTTCAATTTCGGTGTCGGTATAAGCGATGCCGTTCAAGTTTTCCGGTGCAACGGGTGAAGGGATATCTGTTTCGTTTTCCGGGGCTGTCGCGTCGGTATTTGTGCCGTTATCAGTATCGTCGTTTTGCGGTGTGTCTGTAGTTGTATCTGAACCTTCACCATTGTTGTTTGGGCCGGGGTCAACGCTGGAGTCTGCGTTGGCGTCACTATCGGCACCCGTGTTGTCAGCGTCGCCACTGCCTGGTGTTGGAGTATCGTCCTCGGCGGGGTCAATTTGACTATCCCCGCTTCCTGTTTCACCGTCTGGGCCAGTCTGACTTTGGTCAGTGGTGCCACCGTTGGCTCCTGACTCAGAATCGGGTGAAACGATGATAGAAACTGGTTCGTTCGCTTCGTTACCTGGACTGTTGCTGCCGTCGGAACAGCCAATCACCGATACCGCCACAACTGGCAGAAAAATCAATCGAAACAGTTTCATAGACGTAGGTCCCTTACCTAAACACCACGTAAGTGTACTCCTGAACTCAGTGTTCGTTCAGGTGTTTTTACCGGCACGATCGGTGATAGAACCAGGTTTCGCGACGGGAACAGCACGATAGTCTGGGTTGGTGTCGCCACTGGACGTGCCGGTGCTTGCTGTTGTGGGCCGAACTTACCCACTTTGCGCAGTGAATTTTGCTGTGGCGTCGCTAAATTGTATTGGTGAAGTCATGCCTGAAATCCGTGCCTCAACATCGGGGTCGAGCTCAAGTCCCCAGGTTTTGATCATACAGCCGAGAATGATGTACATACCATGGATTGCCATGATGTCCATAATCTCAGCATTATTAAATTGCGCCGATAATTCGGTCAGCAAGTCGGCCGATATGGCCTGATTTTCCAGCAATTCATCGACGGCTTTTAACAGCGCAGCTTCCTTTGCCGACCAGTGTGACGCAACGTCTTTTTCCAGAACGCTGTTGATCTCTTCAATAGTTAAACCGCACTTG
>Ga0114957_1005330_pt1 | contig 10722 bp, 7 predicted proteins | sample BantaG_FD_87175 | JGI IMG/M metagenome (GOLD analysis project Ga0114957, IMG submission 87175) | Marine algal microbial communities from Bantry Bay, Ireland - BantryBay_4 metaG | ecosystem: Host-associated > Algae > Red algae > Unclassified | place: Bantry Bay, Ireland | collected 2014-11-21 | reverse complement strand
GTCTACTACCTTTGGTTTTACCCATTCTGGAACGCCCGGACATTCGACGGGAGTCGTTTGGGCCGCACAGGTCACCTTTGGTGGCGTTGTATCTACAACTTCTATTGTTGCTGAACAGGTGGCTGCATTTCCGCAGTCATCTGTGGCCGTCCAGGTTCGTGTATGGGTGGATGCTCCGGTGCATCCTGCTGCTATGGCATCTACAAATGTTACTACTGGCTCTTCATCACAAGCGTCTACTACCTTTGGTTTTACCCATTCTGGAACGCCCGGACATTCGACGGGAGTCGTTTGGGCTGCACAGGTCACTACTGGTGGCGTTGTATCTACAACTTCTATTGTTGCTGAACAGGTGGCTGCATTTCCACAGAAATCTTTTGCGGTCCACGTTCGTGTATGCGTAGACGCTCCTGCGCATCCTTTTACTATTTCATCTTCAAATGACACTTGAATTGGGGAATCACCACAACCAGGTGTAATTTCTGGATCTGCCCAAACTGGATCTCCTGGACACTCGACTGGTGTCGTTTGTGCCGAACAGGTTATTGTGAGTTCTGCTGGTTGTGCATTGAGATAAAAAATCATTCCTAGCAAAAAGCAAAGGCTCATTAAGCAACGTTTAAGATAGTGGCCTTGCTTTTTATGAAAAAATAGTTGTTCAATCATATTCTAATTAATTAGTCAGTTAAAGAGTTAAAAAATAATTTACGTAATCACATTGTTTTTTAAAAGCTTGTCAGATAGGAATTGTTTTGATGTTACCTAAAGAATTTGTTTGAAATCAATTCATTTCGCTTTTATCCTATCTAGTTTGCTCAGAAGTTGTTTAGAGTTATCTCCAATAAGTAGAGGATAAGAGTCCCGATGCATCGGGATCGAGCTCTTTTGCCCTCCCATCCGCAAGCCGCAAATTCTAATTAGAATTTGTGTAGCCATCCGCGTGCCGCCGAAGCTTTAGCGGAGGAGCAAGCTACGGTAACGAGGAACCTGCCTGCCGGCAGACAGGAAGCTGAAGGCTTGAGGATATATGTCTTATCCGTAGACATAGGAAATAACTTCTTATCAGTACACCGTGTACTTAGTATATGCCATGAGATTCCATTCTTTGCACCAGGCAAAAGTGAATTAAATAAATAGTCACAACCAGAAACACTACTCGATTACAGCAATACTATTGCTATAGAAGAAAGGTTTACAGTTTAAAAGAATCAGTTTTTGGAAAAAGATACTGTAATGTTTTACAAAAAAGTGTCTTAGAAGTTGTCACTTTGTTTTAAGAGGATTTCTATTAGTTGGGGGGAGCGATTAATCAAAATTAAGATTGTATTAATTTAAAATTCGTACTGTTCAGCAGTACCTGCTTTAGGACGGAAGACCGAATAGTTACAATTTCTTTATATTTAATGCAATATTGAGTAATCAAAAACGTATACGCAAATGTAATAAAATAAGTTACTTGAACATCTTTATATTAAACATATTTTTAATATTTATTCACCGTATAAAAAGACCTAAGGCATTTACTCCTATTTTCATTTTGTTTCAAAAGCAACTTGGAATTTTAAGATTTTTGGAGGCTGCTTAGCTTGCTCCAGCCAGATAGATTGGTATTCCCATCGAATCAGACGAAGGCGACTTTGATTATGTACGTGCTAAGAAAGGCGGACTGGACGCACCATTTATGTCAATTTACCTGCCAGCCCGTTTCCAGAAACAAGCAGGAGAATCTAAAAATATTGCGGACACACTCATCAACATGACCGATAGAATTTGTGCAGAGCATCCCGATAAGTTTGAAGTAGCACACTGGGCAGGTGACGTAGAAAGGATTTTTAAAGCCGGTAAGATTGCACTTCCAATGGGTATGGAAAACGGACTAAAAGGCGATGATCCTGCTGCCAACAAACCCTTGATCGAAAAACTCCAAAAAGAAAACCCGCCTTCTTTTTCTGATGTAAAAATGGTCGTCAATCACATTGATCATGTCGTCGCATTGGCTGGCGTGGATCACGTCGGCTTCGGTTCTGATTTTGATGGTGTAGGTGACTCTCTGCCGGTTGGACTAAAAGATGTATCTCAGTTTCCAAACCTGATCGCAGAGTTACTTAGGCGTGGCTATTCCGAATCAGATATTGGAAAATTTTGTTCAGGTAGTTTGATGCGGGTTTGGAAAGCAGTAGAAGCTTATGCAAAAAAGCAATAGACTGATTGCCTCTTAAAAAAAGCGTCCGAAAACCGGTACGCTTTATAGAACCAAAGACCAACATTTTTTTGCACAGCTAATGGCATGTAGTTTTGTTTGGTAACTGTTGAGTGACTTTATTATGAGCCCGGGCTGGATATTGGATGCTTTTTTTACGAGCGCTTTGTGCCGTAAAAGTTTCTCTGAATTCTCTGGATGGGTATTTAGTTAATGAGCGGTATAAACTTCAGCATTCATTTAGCTTACTTTACTCAGCTCTCCAATAAGAAGGACTATCAAAAGTAAAGTGCCATAGATAACTCTGTTTCGGAAATATACGTTTTCAGTTAGCATGATATTTAGTTTATTTGGTTAGTTATTCCTTCAAATATATAGGATAGCCGCAGAAGGTTAAATACAACTGTGTATGAAACTGTGACAATTGCATGAGATACATGATAATTTCTTTTTATTTGAAATAAAAACAAAAAGCCTCGAATGCTGATAGCATTCGGGGCTTTCCTAATAAGAAATTGCATTTCACAATCGCTTCAGAAGAACTTCTAGTGGGTCTATTTCAAAAACATATTGAATTCAACACGTCGGTTCTTTTCGCGTCCTGCCTTGTTGATATTATCGGCAATAGGCTGCGTTTCGCCATAACCTACATAGTTCATTCTTGAAGCATCAATTCCCTTAAGGATCAGGTAATCATAGCAGGTTTTTGCTCGATTCTCTGACAATTTCTGATTGGAAGCAGCATCACCTACTGAATCAGTATGACCTGAGATTGAAAGGCTATAAGATGGATACTTTTTCATAAGTCCAGCTATTTCGTCGAGGATATTAGCTGAATTTGAAGCTGTTCTCAAAGATGCTCTTGACGTGTTGAACTGAACATTCTTCATAGCAAAAGTCAAACGTTCCTTATCTTCTTTTGCCATTTCAGGGCAACCATTATTAGAAGCAGGGCCAGCTAAAGTAGGACATTTGTCTTTCACATCTTCTACACCGTCACCGTCCGTATCAACTATTAGAATGACTGGGCAACCATTGTTATTAGAAGGGCCTTTTTCATCCGGGCATCTATCATCTGCGTCATCCACTCCATCTCCGTCACGATCCATAATTGGGCAACCATTGTTATCTTTAGGACCTGCTTCTGTTGGGCAACCATCATCACCGTCCTTGATACCATCACTATCAGAGTCCGGGCAACCGGCAAATTTTGCTAAACCTGCCGTGTTCGGGCAGTCATCTGATTTATCAGCAATACCATCACCATCGCCATCCGGGCAACCTCTTAGTGAGCTCAAACCAGCGACAGCAGGACAATCGTCGTCAATATCAATAATACCATCACCATCCATGTCAGCTAGAGGAGGTGGGCCTGCTTTACCAAATTTCCAAATTAAGCCCGCACCTAACTGCGTATTATTTCTTAAATCAGATAATGAGTTTCTGAATTCAGCCTGTACATTAAGCCCCAGATTTTTTGTTAACCGGACATTCGTACCTACCCCCATAGGCAAATCTAAATGCATGTTTGAGTTGGCATCATCGCCTCTACGCTCAATAAGCGCTCCGGCGCCGGCCATCACGTAAGGTGAAATGATGCGGTCGCCAGGTAAAATTTGAAATTGCAGGATGGCATCCAGTGCTCCAAACAACTCCTTTTCCCCTGAACCAGGATCAGTGTTAACAGGAAATCTGGCCTCCCCAATTTTCAAGGGTATAGCTAAGTTGAAGAATTTGTTGATCGGATGGATGTAGCCTATTTCTACACCATTCGTTGTATTTTGGAAGTCGGTTGCTTCTCCCCGAAATGGCGTATCAAAGTTGACAAACAATGCTTTTAGTGTCAAAGCACCTGGCATTTTTTCATCAGCATCCTGAGCTTGCACTGCGCTTAATGATACCATAAGAAAAGCTGCGAGCAATAATTGTAGTAGACTTTTTCTCATAATTTGATTTTTATTTTGTTTCGAGTTAAATGAAGTTGTTTAATTTGCTCCTCAGAAGTTGGGTGCTATATAAATTAAATCAGGTATCCGTTTCTGAATTAAAAGTCAGCGCATTAAATATATAAAATAAATTTAGAGTGTAGGATATGAAGATGGGAATAATTTCAAAAATATTAGCAAACTTTGAGATGGTCCAAGGAAAAAGCACCATTAAATTGATGAAGTTGTTTAAAGTTTATGTTGAAGTTAAATAAAGTCGGTTTAAATATCGATACACTGAAGCATGCAGTGTTTTTTGATTTATGGCCCTTGCCAAGATATGGTGAGTAACGGGATATAGTAAGAAAACGGGATATAGTAAGAAGCGATTTTGCTATGTGCTTCTCAGGATTCTATATGGTTTTGAGAAAAAAAGTGTCGCACATTGAGATTGCAATTGGCATTTGTGGCTATGTCGCATGCGCTATTCTTTCAATCCACGCCCCTCTTTTTGAATTTTACCTTCTTTATTAAGCTTCCTCATCAATCGGTCGAGAATTCCATTAATGAAATCCTTACTCTTATCCGTACTGTATAACTTTGAAATTTCTACAAATTCGTTTAAGGTAACTTTGGTAGGAATAGTTGGAAAAGCGGTCAATTCGGAAAGCGCCATTTTGATCAAAATCATATCCATAATAGCTACCCGATCTGTCGCCCAATTTTTGAGCGTAGGCTCTATGATGGCAAGCAAATCTGCATCGTTTTCTACCACCGACGTCAGCAACTCCCGTCCGAAATCAGTCGTAGCTTCCACGTCGGGTTTGTCCGGTTCGAAAAAATCCGGGTTCCCTGGTAATGCCTTTATTGTTTTTTTAATGGTACCAACTACCAGAGACTTGTCATCCACCCAACTCCAATAGTAATCATCCATCACTTCATTAAACATTTCATTGGAAATGAGGGACTTGTATAACATCAACAAGATTTGCTTATGATCTGCATCTGTCGTATTTGGGTTGGAAATGTAAGCCTTGTATTCTTCTTTTTTTGCAAACTCCGCGTAGTAGGTACGCAGGTTATCCTGGTCAACACGATCTATTAATTTAAGCGCTTCCCATGATTTGGCAATGTTGGAATCATTGACAAAGGACTGCATTAAGTTGTTGTTGAAAAGTTTAGCATTGAATTGCTTATCATCTGCTGAGGGAAGATGTTTTGACTTGCGTTTCTCCAAATCTTTTTCAGCATACGCTGCCACCTGAGCAAGGTATAAAGTGTTTAAAAGAAACAGTTCGTATGAACTATCAATATTGGTTTGAAACTGACGTTGTAAGTCAGCAAGAGTAGCCTCTGGATTCCTGTTTAAGGAGTAGAGTATTTGCATAACCTTAACGCGTATGTTTCTTCGACTTAGCATATCTTTATATCACTTCAACGATAGGTCGAATGAATAGCACAAAGAAAAGTAAATTTTTCATTTCACCAACCTCTCAACTCGAAAAAAATCTTTTTTTTTTCGAGTTGAGAGGTTGGTGAGGGGTCGGGAGTCAGTTTCCCACTTTTGCGGAGCTCCACGATCGTGTGGCTGACACCTGACCCCTGACTCCCGGCTCCTCACTACTTCATGAGACTCTTCATCTCCGCATAAGCAGGCAATTTATTAATATGCCATTTATCAATGATCACCCCATTCTTAAGCATAACCACACCCGGATTAGATCGTACAATTGTTTTTAGCAAAATATCATCTGCCATATAGAACGGAAAGGCTGTTTGAGTAGCGTGGCGGAACTCATCAATCGTAGCCGGACCGGCACCTCCTACGATGGCATACACATTAAAGCCATCTTTCTCAGCTGCTTCCGCTAAAGGATTGATTTTTTCCTGATAGTCTTTTTGGAAATCAACATCCCAGACATATCGGGTTTCCTTCGCTTCCCGCTGACTGACGGAGGCCACTTTTTGTACCACATAGGTGGTATCCTCATTTGTAATCGTCTCTGAAACAAAAGTGGTATCATTCACCATTATTTTATCATAAGCTTCTTTATACTTTAGTTTATGACTTACGATCATAAAGCTATATTTCGGATCAGACAAAACAGCTTCTGTCATTTCATTTCCATCCACATCTTCCAAAACGAAATCACTGATCTTTGTCGCTTCGATGGTTGGCTTCGACTTGACTTGCTCGTATTCCCAATCTTCTTTTGGATAATCCTTGTACTTTTTCATAAAGTCGGCATAAGGCAACTCGGTTACCTTACCACTCGCTTTATTAGTTAGTATGTAAGAAGTTACCTGAACGTTTCCAGCCGCTTCCTTTTCCGCTTTTAGCGTACCAGCTACATCCACGCCTTTCTTAAATGGACGGAAGTCTTTGCCCGGGAGATCCCAAACAAAATTGCTTAGGCAGTAAACCAATAGTCCTAGGGCGGAGAGACCAAGGATACCGGTTCTCACTTTCGCGTTCAGCAACTGATGCATGTCCTTGTGTTTAAAAACAAAATACAAAGCTGGAAACATCAAAAAGACATCTTTGAAGAAAGACACTTTGGGTTTCAACTTTAAGAAGTCACCAAAACATCCACAGTCTGTCACCTTCATATTCGTCTCCACGTAAGGTCCCCAGCTTCCAAAGCTGAAAAAGTTGACATCCGCTGGTACATAGCCGGTCAGATAGGTAAAGCCTGTCAGGAAAGTAAAGAAGGCCACCAGTCCCAAAAACAACCAACTGGTCAGTTTGGAACGGATACCTAATATGAGCATGATTCCCAACACGATTTCAAAGACAATCATGAAGACAGAAAAACCGGTGGCATAGTTAGATAACCAAGGGAATATCGGTGCGATAAACGACATCCAGGTGCCTTCAAAAGTGGAAGTGAATTCACCGAAATACTGTTCCATTTTGTAAGCCGTCCCTAGTGGATCCACCGCCTTTACCCAGCCAGAGAAGATGAATAAGGCTCCACAAAAATTTTGCAGATAAGTCATCAACCAATTCTTCTGGCTTTTGAGTACTCCTACCCCGGCGGTTAGTACTGCTGCGGCTATTGCTACTCCAATTAATAATTTTGATAGTGTTATTGCTAAGATCATATTTTAAAAAGTTTTTTTTCTGGTTGTTGGATTCAATTCTAAATACAACTAGTTAGTGAAGTTGTTTAAATTTATGAGTACAATTGGATGTTGGATGTTAGTCACGACCAGCCAGAGGCTGGCGTGACGGATGTTAGTGCTCGTCTAATGGTGAACCCTAGTAAGTACTCCACTGTACAGAAGACAGTTTTATACTAGCCGACTCTCGTTTTTCACTGGAGTACCAACATCCTTCGCCAGCCTCTGGCTGGTCGAAGTAATATCCAACATCTAACATCCATCAATATACTCTTAATAAGCAAAACGAATTCTAGCCCTCCGCCTCTTCAATTTTTATAAGTGCAAAAACCGCATAATTGATAATATCCAAATAATTCGCATCCAGCCCCTCCGAAATCAACGTCTTCCCCTTATTATCCTCAATCTGCTTCACCCGTAATAGCTTCATCAATATAAGGTCTGTCAGTGACTTCTGCCTCATATCCCGCCAGGCCTCCCCGTAGTCGTGGTTCTTATCCATCATTAGCTGCCGCGAAATGGCAATTTGCTCATCATATAAGCGTGTAGCCTCTTTCTCCCCCAATTCAAACGGATCATTTTCATTAAGGTTTAACTGAATCAGCGCCATAACGCTATAATTGATCAAACCGATATATTCGCTGTCTACAGCCTCCTCAATTTTCTGTTTATCCAGCTCCTCAATACTGCGTATCCGACTTGCTTTGATAAATAGCTGGTCGGTGAGAGAAGTTGTCCTTAAAATGCGCCAGGCAGTACCATAGTCTTTGGTTTTTTTAACAAAAATATCCTTGCATTTAGAAACGGCTCTATCGTATTGTTCTAATGTCTTTTCCACGTATATAATTTTGCGGCAAAGATAGTAAAGTCTTAGGGAATTCCCCAGTCAAAGGCTAGTCGGGCTTTGTTGTTGCAATTTAGGGGGATTCTAGGAGACGGATTGTTAATGGAGGGTGAATGGATGTTAATGAGGCGTTAAGCTTGTGGGCCAAAGTCGAAGTCAAGGTCAAAGTGCGAGATACTGTGAGGTTTGCGATAGACGAGCGGAGCTTTGATTTTGATTTTGACTAAAAAGGAGCTGTATCGTAGGTCAGAGAATTGGTAGGCGTATCCTGCGCCGCCCTGCCACTTGTCTGAATTAGGGTTTCTAGGATGTTGGGATTAATAGGATGCTTGTTGACATTTTTCTGATTTTTTATAACTTGTCTCCTTCTTCACACTGCGTTTAGGTAGTCCTTATGCGCCCTGCTAAAAACACTTGTCCAAAACAAGATCTTCCAATTAAAAAGAAAAAGGCAAAATAAAAAGTGCATCACCACGTGATGCACTTTTTTAGTTTGCTTCAAAAGCCAGCAAAGAAAAATCTCCGCATTTCCATTTTGCTTTGATGGCTTTTGATCGCCAAAGGTTTGTTCCTAGACTGAACTTCAGAGAACAGATTTCTAACACGTAATTTACAAACTGAGTTGTTTTAACCTCGCCGGGCTTCGCCCGTCTCGGCGGCCTCCGGCGGCGGGAGCCGAAGCCAGACAGGGAAAGGTACTAGTATTGGCTAGTGATTAGGTACCGACTGGCTGTGCGTAGCGTGGCTTTGAGGGTAAGGGCTAGTGAGCGATGGGTTTTGTGTTTTGATGAACTAGTACTGAGGCGACCTCGCTGGCCGCCATAACTAAAGGCGGTGGAAGGCTGCTATTTCCTAACAGCAGACTGGGAACCGACTGTGAGGAGGCCGGAACCAGACCCAGCACCATGACAGTGACGGCTTGCCTCACTGGCGGGGTACTGGAAGCTGGTGGAGACCCGACGAACGCCGCTTTTCCAGTGCTTAGCTTGCGCGTGTGCTGATTCGTGTAGTGCCAAAATGAAAACGACTGCCCGCGTCCGGATTGTCGTTTTCGTACTTGTGTTATGTATTCTTTAGAAAGCCGTTTCTGGTTCGGAGAACCAAACTAGCTTCTTGCTCTTTAATTTTTCGGAAGACCTGGCGCCAGCAGGGATTCAATTTATTTAATTCCACTTGGAACATGTCGCTTCCCACATAATTCTATAAATTCATTTGAATTTAATGGGATCATTTCATCTACTGTTATACAACCAAGATCAGAACCTAATAAAGATTTAACTTCCAAGTATTTTTTTTCAACTTCAATATCATCTGGAGCTTCTCCTTTCACCGATACCCCAAAAATCATCTTACCATCATCCGTAAAAAATACCATCCCATGTTTGTAAAAACTATTTTGATCACAATTCTTCCAGTAAAGAGAGTATTCTTCATTAGGTTCTATTATTAAATGATCTATCAGATCATTAACATTCTTATAAACTTTACTTGGAATATCTATTAGACTAGGAAACGGATAATCTAGAGCAGATTCTTTTCTAGAAGGTAAAATATTTTCTAAAAAAATATTACATATTTCAGAATTTCTAGTTTTCACTAGCCAGTAACAATCTATATATGAATCCATACGGTTTTATTTTTAATCTGTGAATTTACCTGCACTAACAAATTTCCCTTCTAATGTTTCGTAATAATAATATCTTTGTCCATTTATTATAGGCGTAGTTTTATTTACAGTTGTCTGAACTCCATTTACCCATTGTGTACTTTCAAAGAAATCGTTTGCCCCTGCTTCTCTTATTGAAGTAACTTTGTTATTAAACATTTTCCTCAGTGATTCAGCGTTTGATTGTTGCCAGTTAGGCAAACCTAATTCCTCTGCATGACGACTATAACTATGTTGAAAAGCTCGTTGTTCTGCTGCAGTCATTTGTGCCCATGGACGTGTATGACCTTTTACTACTCTTTTTTTCAATAACTTTTTTAAAATGATACCTTCTGTAATCATTTTAATAAGAGGCGCATAATAATCATTCCAAGCCCATTCCCAATCTGCATTTGACACTGCATTACTTGCCGCCTCTCCAGCCCAACGATTCCATGTTTGTATTCCTGCACCATAAATACTACCACTTTCTTTTATGGCATTAAACTCTTCATCACTGACATCAAAATCAAAATCATGTCCATCATCAATATCAATAGTTTCTCCTGTCTTAGAGTTACGAACATTAGTTTCAATAACATTAGAAGACTCTCCCATCATCCCTGTTGGATCACTATAATTAATAGGATTATCAAATGTATAAGCATATGGCGCCCATGAGGAAATTGCTTCTGCCAAAGGATCCACCGCATTCCACCTACCAATACTTGGATCATACATCCGAGCCCCATAATCCAACCAATCCAATCCAAAGTCACTCTCTAATTCCTTACCGTTGTAATTGTACTTATTCTCCGGAGAACTAACACTCAACTCCCAAGGTCCCTCCATCTCCATCCCAAAGGGATAATAATGATTCTCCTGCAACAACTCACTAGGTTCATAACTCATCGGATCACTTAGTATAGGCCATGCCGGATCGAAGGCAAAAGGCTCCAGATATCCATTCTCATTCAAGTCGGAG
>Ga0114957_1005329_pt1 | contig 10723 bp, 8 predicted proteins | sample BantaG_FD_87175 | JGI IMG/M metagenome (GOLD analysis project Ga0114957, IMG submission 87175) | Marine algal microbial communities from Bantry Bay, Ireland - BantryBay_4 metaG | ecosystem: Host-associated > Algae > Red algae > Unclassified | place: Bantry Bay, Ireland | collected 2014-11-21 | reverse complement strand
TTGACCGGTGTGTCACGTGTCCGTGGGACACGTTCAGCGAGCTATGGAAGAAGCAGGCATGCCAACGGTCAGCGTCTACGTGAAACCGTTCGGGCACATCCCCGGACTCATGGGGCTCAGCCGTAGCCTGATCACGCAGCATCCGATGGGCCGTCCACTCGGCGCACCCGGCGACAGCCAGCGCCAACGTGCAGTGATCGAAATGGCGCTCGGCCTGCTCACCAGCGACGACCCAGTCATCACCGAATTCCCCGAGCCCTACCGCCTGCCCTAGACGGATCGGTCAGCGGCTGCTGCTGCCGCCCTCGCCGCAGGCTGAGCTGGGTCATCCGAGGGTGAACGCAGATTTGCCTACACCGACGAGTTGCTCGAAGAAAACGATTTCGGACGTCGGGAATGCTGATGATTGATCAGAAGAGGAGTGAAAGTTATCCGCCAAACTTGGCGTACTCGTCGGGACATTGCGTAGCAACCAGTGCTTCGGTCACATCGAACATTGCGAGCGCAGTAAGCGAACCCGGTACCTCTTCGGCGACGCTCGCTAGGGCGACGCGGAAGCTCCACTGGTCGAAGTCCGCTTGGGTGTCGTCGACCAAATCGCAAGCCGCAGGTGCTAGAGCAGCCAGCGCAGCCTCAAACCTGACGGGCGCATCGAAGGCTGCAATGACTGCCTGACCCGCTGACTCGTTCCGCTCTACTGCGTAGAGCGCATCGATCACGCGTTCTGTAATTGGTCCAGGCGCGGGTGGTTGGTCGGCTGTAGCTGTTGGCACCGGAGTGCTTGTTGGTTCCACAGCGGGTGCGACTGTTGGCACCGGAGTGTTTGTTGGTTGCACCGGAGTGTTTGTCGGTTGCACAGCGGGTGCGACTGTTGGCGCAGGGGTGTTTGTTGGTTGCAGAATGGGTGCGATTGTTGCCGTTGGTGCGATTGGTTCGCAGGCGAGGCCGTCGTTGTCTGGATCAAGACCATAGGGATCCGATCCACTAACCCGGATAGGGCCTTGTACGTAGCGGGGGCCATTGCTGCTATCTCCGGCGCAGTCAACATCGCCTCCCGGCGAGATACATGGCGAGTATCCCGGCGTGCAATCGGCCGCCACAGATTCTGCTTCGGACGGTTGGGCGCCAGTTGGCAGCGCCACAGCTTCTGAGCCCACGATACGGGTAGTGATCGGTTCCGGCGTTTGAGTATCGGCAGCAGCGGTTGAATTGGGGTCCGGTACAAATGTCCCGATTGCTATGAGCAGTCCGAACGCAATCCAGAGCCACGCCAGCTTCTGACGGAGAAAGTGCCAGTTCTGCCATGAGGTAAAGCCCACAGCAGCGAGTATCGGAATCGAAAGGAGAACGAGCATGTCGTGCACAGGTTCGAGAACTATCCCAGCCGTCGCTGCGACTATGAAGCTGAGAACGACGACACCCAAGAGTCTGTGTGCCCGCCCTGCGATCCCCCTCGAAGGTCCGCCCGGCGCTGGAGGCGGAGGATTGGAGGCGGATGGATGGTTTCGAGATGCCACGTCCATCTGACGCCTCGAGGGAAGGCATAGGGTCGTTGAACGGTTCGGGTGTGCCTCGGTCGGTCATGAAGTCATCATCCGTCAAGTGCCGCGGGGCGACAGCGCATTGTCGAAATGACATTACCAAGGAACGTGAAACAGAGCCGTCACTTGGCGGCCCCCAATGTGGTGAAGTTGCGGCTCGCGCTTTGCTCGTCAGCAGTGCCTTTTGGCAGCATCGAACCTAAAGTCAACTTGCTTGCTTTGATTGGCTGGTCTATTTGACCGAGGGGGGTCTCGGCCGCCGCTTAGGGTTTCAGTTCTCGGACCGTTTGGAGGAGGCGGGTAGTTTCTTCGGTGGTGAAGATTTGCTGCGGTCCCTCTGGCGCCAGACCCATGTAGGGCGCCTCGTACAGGCGCGTGGGTTCCACGATGCCGCGACTCGTCAGCTCGTCGATCAACGTTGTGACGAAACGGATCTGGTTTGCGGAATAGCGTTTGTCGTCGAGGAAGTCGGCGAACTTTGCCTGGCATGCTGCTCGGTCGAGCCCGATGAGCGAGCGCACGAACAAGGCCAACGAGCCAACGCGTTCGGCTGCTTCGGCGAACGAGTCGTCGTCGCCCACGCCGCCAGCAATCAGCAGTCGCTGTAGCTCGGCCTCATCGTCGACGGTCAACGGCTCACCCGATCGCACTTTGGCGACTACAGCATCGCCCAGGTGCTCGCTGAGCCAAGCTTCGGCTCGCTTCTTGAAGTCAGCGAATGGTGTCGGCGGCACAATGCCGATGATCTCGATGTCGCCGAGAACGTCCTCGACGTCGGTAGTTATCAGCGGTCGCGCCTTTGCCACGATCAGTTGGACCAATCCCCGCAATCGGCGGCGCATCTGTTCGAGCATCTGGTGGGTCACGTCTGTCCACCACTCGTCGGTTTGCACCTCGGTGATGAGCTGCATCTGCTCGGCGATCGCCGGGATCGCAGATTGGCCTTCGAGTACTTCGGCGATGGCCACGATTCGTTTTCGGATGTGCTCGAACGGTTCGTGGTTCAGGTTGGCCAGCTCCGCATTGAGCACCATCAGATCAAAGCGCTTCGAGTCCTGATGTTCGGGATCCATCTGATCCGGGAGCGAGGCAAGTTCTTCGACGAGCGCAACCCGGTCGGCGGCGACACCCTCGGTATCGCTCCAAGCGTCGGCCTGCGAATACTTCTCGACCAGTCGCCGGTGCTTGCGCACCAGGAAGTTATCCAGGTGCATCGACGCAATGGTCGAGCGCAACAGGTCAGCCAGTTCACCACGCTCAGCGCCATGCACGTCGTCTCGATCCATGGCGCTGATCAGCTCAACACGAGTCCCAAACAATCGCTCTCCGATTGAGGCCCCACTTCTGCCATCGGCGCCGACCAGGTCAGAGTTGAAGTACTCCAAGTTGCCGCAGTAGTCGAAGACATTGAACTCGGTCTTGTCTTGTCCCGGCGCAAACAAGTCGGGACACAACCGGGTACCCCGGCCGATCATTTGCCAGTACTTGGACTTTGACCGAACTGGCTTGAACAGCATCAGGTTGACGATCTCGGGCACGTCGATACCGGTGTCGAGCATGTCGACCGAAATAGCGATGTGCGGTACCGAGTCCTTCTTCTTGAAGTCCTCGATCGCTTTCTTGGGGTCATACATCTTGTAGGTGATGACCTGTGCGAACTTGCCGGCCACCAGGTTGGGATACTGCGCGTCGAATCGTTTCTTGATGAAGTCGGCGTGCCGTTGGTTCTTGGCGAACACGACTGTCTTGCCCAATCGGTCACCACCGGCCACACGGATGCCCTGGGTCATCAGCACTTCGAGCGCCTTGTCGACGGTGTCTTCGTTGAACAGGAACTTGTTCAACTCGCCGACCGACACGTCGGGCGGTACGGCTGCCCCATCGTCGAGCAAGCCGTCGCCGTCGTCGTCGCCCCAACCCGACTCTTCGAGTATCTCCTTGTCTTCTTCAGACAGCTGGTCGTATCGGATGCCTTCACGCACGAATTTCAGCGGCACCGCCACACCACGAGGAGGCACCAAGAAACCGTCATCGATCGCTTCGTCGAGCGAATACGCGTCGGTCGGTTGGCCGGACTCCAGATCGAACAACCCGTAGGTGTTCTTGTCGATTTCGTCCTTCGGCGTTGCGGTCAGTCCCACCAGTAGCGAGTCGAAGTGCTCGAAGATGCCCCGGTACTTGCGATACACCGAGCGATGCGCCTCGTCGATGATGACCAAGTCGAAGTGACCGACACCGAAGCGATGCGTATCGTCGGAGCGACGTTCGTCGATCTTGCCGATCATCGTCTGATACGTCGACACATAGACCCGGCCATCGATGTCCGGGTCGGTGAGCAGGTTGATCGGGTCGATATCGGGCAGGTGCGACTTGAACGCACCAACAGCCTGGTTGACCAGCTCTTGACGGTCAGCCAGGAAGAGAACCCGTTTCACCCAGTTGGCCCGCAGCATCAGATCGGTCAGGGCGATGATGGTGCGGGTCTTGCCCGAACCGGTCGCCATGACGAGCAGTCCTTTGCGCTGCTTCGCTTCGAACGACTCGGCCATCGAACGGATGGCCTGCTCTTGATATGGCCGCCCGGCAATCGCAGCGTTCACGTCGAGCTCGTTCAGCGGCTGCCTGGTGTTGCGTCGCCCGATCAGCAGTTCGAGTTCGTCGGCCGTGTAGAAGCCGTGCACCCGACGAGGCGGATACCCACCAGCATGGTCGTCCCACAGAAAGTGCTCATAGCCGCTGGTGTAGAACACGATCGGCCGGCGACCGAACTCGGCTTCCAAGGCGTCGGCATAAAGGACCGCTTGCTGTTGGCCTGCGTGTGAATCGACCGTGCTTCTCTTCGCCTCGACAACTCCAAGCGGGAGGCCATCGGCGCCCCACAACACATAGTCGACGAACCCATTCTCGGTCTTGGTGCCTGCGGGCATGGTGACCGGATACTCGCGGTCGCGCTTCTCATCCAGCGCCCAGCCGGCTTCGTTCAGATACAGGTCGATCAGGTAGTCGCGAGTGTCGGCCTCGGTCAGATCGACCGCGTCTTCTAACGGCTTCGCATCGGCGATCTTCTTCGATTCGGCAATCTGGCGGCGCAAATCAGCAAGCTCGGCATCACGTTCCTCGACGGTCTTGACCAACTCCGCTGCCCGTTGGCGAATGATCGCCGCTTCTTCGGCTTCTAGGGCGATCTGCGCTTCGAACTGTTGTCGCTCTTTCAGCGACATACCCGTCGACTTCTCCGGACGAGGCAGACTGCGCGGCGCGAACCGCGCCCCATCGGGCGGCCGCGACTCACGGCCATAGGTGAACGCCAGCCAGTACGCCACCAGATACAGCGACGACACAACCTCGATCGCCTCTGCCTTCGACGGCTGCTTGGACTCGTGCACTGCCCGGTTGCCAGCCAGCTGCACCTTGCGAGCCTTCTCGAACACCGACCCACCGCGAACCTGGCGAAACTCTGCCGTGTGCAGGTACGCGTTCAGCTTGTCTTCAAGCGGAGCCGGCATGCCCCGGTCATGGCGGAACACCCACTTGACTATCGACTCCAACGCCTTGCGGGCATAGATGATCGAGATGCCCGGGTCCGACAGCGCATACGCCTCGGCTCGCTGCGCTGGCTCGAATTGCTCGGCGAACTCCGCTTCGAGGAAGGCGAACTGCGACGTCATAGGAGTCGCCCCTGCGCCACCCTGCCGGGTGGCAGAACAAACTTGGCGCCGAGGCTCCGCAATACGTTGTGCAGTTGCACACATTTCACGTTATGTGCGGCGGCTGCATCGGGGATCTTGATGGTGTTCTTCTTGTTCAAACCAGGCAATTCGTGGGTCACGATCCGGTGGCCATCGGCAGCACCGAAGGCCACCAAACGCGAATCAGCATTGCCAGCGAAGTCTGTCTTCGCGCCAGCGGTGTAACGCGTCGACGTCTGCGCCCATTGGTTTACGTTGCCAAGCTCCGCTAGGACCGAGCTAGTGCTGGGAAGGAACATTGTCGGGTGGGCTCGGACCCAGCCGGATAGCTCGTCGCCCCCTGGGACAATCTCGTCATAGACGGCATCGATGCTGAGCACATTGCCCTCCTGGGCTGCAATTTCCAGCCAGTCCCAGAACCCGGGGCACACATCAAAGCCATAGTAGAGGTTCTTCGCGTGTATGAAGCAGTTGGCATCAAGTAGGTAGGCCACTAGAGCACGCCCAGGCGATCCGCCATTTTGCGCAGCGTTGGCTCCTTTTTCGCTCCGAGCAGGCGCTGAGCTTCGGTGAAGCTGGTAGAGCCCTCGTAGACGCTTGCCAACAGCTCTGCGGCGAAGCGTTTGCTTACCTGGACAGGACGGGTGTTCATGTAGTTCCCGCCCGACGTAGCTGGTTGCGCTATGTCAGCAATGCGCTCCTTCTCGGCCGCACGCATCACCCAGTAGGTGTCCCAGTTGATATAGCCAAGTTCCCGAAAGCGACCAAGAACGCTTTGAGTGCTTACCTTGAAGTGTTTGGCGAGATCGTCGAGTTGGTTCAAAATCTCGGCATCGTTGTCGACAGCGGTGACGAACTCGTCCGACGGCAACAAGAAGTTAGCGGCCACCTGGTTGCACCATCGCTCGGTCGTATTGTCGACTCCCGGATCGATGTCCGACAACCCGGTTTCGCCAATGAGAAGGTGGGCGAGTTCGTGTACGAGTGTAAAAATCTGAGCACTTTTCGCGTCCGCTCCGTTCACAAATACGACGGGCGCATAGTCATCGCTCAAGGCAAATCCACGGAAGACACTGGGGTCGAGTTTTCGTCTGGTGTAACTGCCTGCATGCCCTGCGATCATTACTAACACGCCTATGTCTTCCGCTGCCTCACGGAGCGAAGCAAGCGCTTGCGCCCAGGTACGTGAACGACGCCGTTCAGGAGCCCCCCAGCTGAGCTGTTCTGACAAGTAGATCGCAGCCTCAGCTGTCGAGTCGGCAGTTGTGAATCGACCGATCCAGGACACAGCGGCCTCATTGTTCAGCACAAGGTGATCTCGGTACCATTCTTGTCGCGCTTGTGCCGCGTAGATCACATCGAGCAAATTGGCATCAGGCCTGACCATGCGGTTAGCGACTGTACGGAAGTCCGCAATCGGCACCTGTTCGTCTGGCGGGTGGGACAGAAAAAACAGGCCGATTGGCGTGTGGGTTTTACGGGCGAAGTCCTCAAGCTGCTTCAACGTAGGTTGACGAGTTCCAGCACGCCATGCATCGAACTTCGGGAAGCGTCGATCCCAATCCTGCGGTGGAATCCCCGAACGCTCGCGCGCGAAGTCAAACAACGCGGGTTTGACTTCCACGCGCAATGTCACCACGAGCCCAGCATTCCACAGGGGTCCACCACTGCCACTAGTGCAATGTCGGCGCCGCAAGTTTTCTCGAACACGGACCCGCTGCGGACCTGGCGTAACTCGGGTGTGTGGAGGTATGCGTTCAGCTTGTCTACAAACGGCGCCGGCATGCCCCGAAACACCCACTTGACCATCGACTCCAAGGCCTTGCGGGCATAAATGATCGACGCACTCGGATCAGACAGCGCATACCCCTCAGCCCGCTTCGCCGGCTCAAACTGCTCAGCAAACTCCGCCTCAAGAAACGAGAACTGCGACATCAGAGTTCCCCCGCAAACGCCCGCTGCTGGAGGGACGCAAACAGCGTGTCGAGTTCGGCGCCGCTCCCCTGCAGTTTGTCTCGTCCCACGAGAACCTTGTCTACCCTCTCGCCAAATATCAGCTGTGTTTGTATGTCAGGAACCGGGATCTCGACGCCCATCAGTTTCGACTTGCTGATATTCGGCATCGAACCAGCAGCGCCACCGGCGAGCTTCTGGACTTCACGTCGCTGACGCGACGAAACTAGGACCTGTTGCAGATATTGAGGATCAAGTTCGACATCCTCATCGATCACTAGGCGAAATATCAGATCGCTTAGGAGCCGCCGGTCCGGGGTCGACCGCACATAGGCACAAGCCGCAACTAGTGCATGCGTGTTCTTACGAGCGAAGAGAACGTCCCCAACTTTCACTTCGGAGTGGCTGTGCGGCGGAACGTCTTTTGGAAGAGTCTTGACTGCATCTGGATCGTATTCGCAGTACGTCACGGCGCCTGCCTTCAACACTCCCCATTGCCCATCGGATGGCCGCTCAGGTTCGCAAACCGGGCTCTTGCCGCTGTCGATCCGATCGAGCAATTTGCTGAGAGGAACCTTACGCCAACCGAAAGGGTTGGTCACTGGGTCGCCGAACATGTCGATGAAGATGGCTTGGGTGAGGGTGTCGAGTTTGGCGAGGGCTTGGCGGCGTTTGGTTCGAAGGTCGTCGGCCGCATCCAGCACCGCCGCAATCCGTCGCTGCTCCTCAATCGGCGGCAGGGGGATTTTGAGCTGCTTGAGCTTGCTCTTATTGAGGGTCGACCCCATGGCTGCCCGATCAGCCCCGCCAGTGAGCGGAATAGTCTTCAGCGCCCAGTAGAGAAAGTCGCGATCGAGAGACGGGTCGACAATTGGCAAGTGGGCGATGGCCTCGTTCGTATAAAGCGGAGCTGCCGCTATCCCAACCTTTCCAATCGAAAGCTTGAAGCTGAGAAGAACAGTGCCAGGCTCAACAAGCCTGCAGTTCAGTTCGTCCACCGCGCTCTGGGTTATCTGCTCGGCAGTTCTACACAGGCTACGGCCTTGATCCATGTCCTTGATCGATAGCCAATCATGCTGACCGCCTGACCAGTAGCGCTGCTCCGCTCGCTTGGGTGTCTTCCCTATCTGCACGTCGCAGAGCTGACCCAATGGGACCGTCTTCACGCCAGCATTCCTTTCAAATCAGCGAGGCCTTGGGTGATTTCGGCTTCGAGTGTTTCTAGATCGGTGATGATCTCGGTGGGGGCGGGGTAGTCGATCTGTTCGTAGACGATTTCTTTGTAGCGGTTGATGGACAGGTCGTAGTCGTTGTCGGCGATCTCGGTTTTGGGTACGACGAATGATTGCTCGGTGCGGGCTCGTTCTGCCTCGAGGGTGGGGTTGGTGCTGAGTGTCTTCCAGCGGGCGAGGGCGTCGGGCAGGTTGTTTTTGGCGTGTTCTTCGGGGGTGAGTCCGGTGGCGGTGGCTCCAAGCCTTTCGGCGTCGAGTAGTTCGGTGCGTTTGTCATCCAGGCTGTAGCCGTCGGCGAGCAGGTCGTAGAACCAGACGTTGTCGGTACCTCCGTCCAGTCCTGAGCCGACTCGTGTGGTTTTGGTGAACAGCAGGATTGCGGTTGATACGCCGGCGTAGGGCTTGAACACGCCCGATGGCAGCGAAATGATGCCGTCGAGCTTCTGTTCCTCGACCAGGATGCGGCGCAGTTCCTTGTGGGCTTTGGTCGAGCCAAACAGCACGCCGTCGGGCACGATGACGGCGGCGCGTCCGCCGGGCTTGAGAAGGCGAAGGAACAGGCTGATGAACAGCAGTTCGGTCTTCCTCGTCTTTGCGACAGCGAGCAGGTCTTTGGCGGTGCCTTCGTAGTCGAGGCTTCCGGCGAAGGGCGGGTTGGCCAGGATCAGGCTGTAGGCCTCGTCGTCTTTGGGGGCGTCCTCGGCGAGCGAGTCGCGGTAGTCGATGTTGGGTGCGGGCACGCCGTGCAGCTGCATGTTCATCGAACCGATGCGCAACATGGTGTTGTCGAAGTCAAAGCCGCTGAACATCGTGGTGTTGAAGTGTTCGAGGCTCTTGGGGTCGGTGAGCGCTTCGGGATCGTGATCGCGGATGTACTCGCTGGCGGCGACCAGGAAGCCTGCGGTTCCCAGGGCCGGGTCAACGATAGTGTCGTTACGGGTGGGGGCCATCAGCTCGACCATGAGCTGGATTATGTGGCGTGGCGTGCGGAACTGACCGTTCTGCCCGGCAGAGGCGATCTTGCCGAGCATGTACTCGTAGACATCGCCCTTGGTATCGCGATCCTGCATGGGGATGGCGTCGATGCCATCGACGGCCTTCTGCAACAGCGCTGCAGTGGGGATGGTCAGGCGAGCGCCCTCCATCTGTTTGGCATGCGCGCCGGCCACTCGCTCACGAATGAACGGGAAGACGAAGTCGTTGAAGCGATCGAACAGCACCTTGGGAGCACCGAGTTCGATCATGCGAGACCAGCGCATATCGGCGTAGGGAATCGACCGCTCGGCGCCATCGGGCACGAAGTCACCCTCGGGAAACGGCACATCGTCAGGCAGCGGAGTGCCGAGCGTGTTGGCCTTGTTCTCCTCACGGATCTGTGTCTCGTCCAGGCCCTTGATGAACAACAACAGCGTCAGCTGCTCGATGACCTCGAGCGGATTGGAGATACCGCCAGACCAGAAGTCATTCCACACACTGTCGATCTGCGACTTGATTTCACCTGTAATTGTCACTCGTACCCCATTGCGCTTCTACCAAAGCAAACTGCCGCCAGCTATTGAATCATTGTTCCACTATCTACGGGTCCGTCTGCGCTGTGACGACCCGAGAATTGGCGGCCGCGCTTCTGCGGAAGCGATGGGTTCCAAATTTGGCTTGATCGATCATCTGTCGCAGATCGTGGCTCGATACGCCTCGGCTGGGTCCGAGAAGAGACTGTGCGGCGGGGCTACCTGGCGCTGTTGCCGCCGTCGATGGTGATCGACGTGCCGGTGATATGACTGGCACGGGCCGACACCAAAAACGTGACCACATCGGCGACCTCGGCCACCGTTGCGGGCACCGGGTCATCGGGCATGAGCTCGGCCCATCGTTCAGGGTCGCCCCATTTCGATGCGGCCCGTTCTCGCAGGATGTCGGTCATGCGGTCGGTCACGGTCAGTCCGGGGTTCACGCTCAGTACCCGCACTCCCTGGCGCAACGAGGTCGAACCGAGTGCCTTGCTGAAGCCGACGAGCGCGCTGTTGCCGGCGGCACCGGCGATGTAGCCGGGGCTGGGACGATCTGCAGCTGCTCCGATCACGTTCAAGATCACACCCGAACCAGCCGCTTCGAGATGGGGCAGGAGCAAGCGCGTCAGATTGATGTAGCCGAACACCTTCAGGTCCCATGCTTGGCGCCAGGTCGGCTCGTCGATCGAGTTCAGCGAACCGCCAGGTATCGCGCCGGCGTTGTTGACCACGATGTCCAGCGGGCCGGCCATGGCGATCTCGGCCAGCCGAGCCTGATCGGCTGACAACGACAAGTCAGC
>Ga0114957_1005328_pt1 | contig 10723 bp, 13 predicted proteins | sample BantaG_FD_87175 | JGI IMG/M metagenome (GOLD analysis project Ga0114957, IMG submission 87175) | Marine algal microbial communities from Bantry Bay, Ireland - BantryBay_4 metaG | ecosystem: Host-associated > Algae > Red algae > Unclassified | place: Bantry Bay, Ireland | collected 2014-11-21 | reverse complement strand
TGCTACCTTAATTTCTCTACTAAATTGAGCTAACCCGCAATGTCACCCTGTACAGAAGTGTTTATTTTCCAAACTGAAGCAAAGGAGCGTTCGCGCACCATTCAAGTACTTAAAGAGCTCCAATCTGAGATCATTGAAGCGGCTAATGGCAGTGTCGTGAGCGTCAGAACGCTGATTGGATCAGATGATGAAACAACGATCAGCCAGATCTATGAGTGGAATGACAGCGACAAAGCGAAGCAGGTCAACGAAATGTTTTTTAACTTCGAGAGCGCAACAGAACTTCAGTCTCTGAACAAGAACAACATATACATGGGTCGATTAGTAGATGTACCGATTAATCTTTTTTCAGTCTGAGTGCAATACATTACTTTCATCAATTGCGGTTCGTGATGCTCTCTATGGTGTCTAACCAATTGTTGTAAATTGGGTAGGTTGTCGAGATGAGATAGCATACGGACAATTTCGTGCCAGATAAAATGCAAGGTGATTGCAAACATCGCAGCCCAGCCTGCATCAGTAGAAAAATACTGATCAGGTAAATAGCTAACAGGGAAGTAAAAGAAACCTGAAGAGAATCGATGAAAACTTCAATCACACTGGCTGAATTTTCTTCTGTTACATAATCGTCAACACGTTCTGGTAACGATGTCGCTTGTTGACGATTTTCACCTTTGATAAATCCGCTCATCGCAAACCTCAAGTGATCAAAAACACCGTAATGCTAACAAACAGTTTTCACACATTTTCTACCCATAAGAGCCATTACATATTTCTCGCTCAAAGACTCAACACGCATTTTACTGACCCAGCCTCACTAAAAGACCAGTCTATAGAATTATTTTCGATCAAAATACGAAGCTGCTCGGTTGCTCGATCAATTTCTGGCATTTGTCACTTTGTCCCTGTCTGATAAAATTGTGTGGTTGATTTGTTAAAGGTTCTCGGAAGAAGCGAATTAATTCGCGCCTGCATCCACCAGCAATTTAATTAGTGCCTGATCGTCAGTGACTTGCGCTCGTTGAAGCATACTCCGCCCCGCCACTACGAGGTTCACATCTGAGCCGTATTCAATCAACTTCTCTACAATTTCAATATGCTTACCTGTAATTGCAGATGCTAGCGGATACTGCCATTCCTGATCGCCATGCAGAGTGGAAGCACCTCGTGACAATAGGTACTCTACCCACTCAATATTTCCATCCCGGGAGACTTGAAATAGAGGAGATGAAAACAGATACGTTTCTTCACTACCGTCTGAGGCAGCCATTTCTACATTCACGGGTACATTGGGAAGCGTCTTAACGACAATTTCAGCAATACCGTACTTCCGAAAATACAGCGCGGTAGTTAGCACAAAATGCGCATAACTATCATTGGGTGTCAGACTCATTCCTTTATCCAGCAGAAACTGAAACAACGCTTCATCCCCTTCAGCTGCTGCCCAGGCAAGTGGGCTATTTAGCGGATCGCTCGGTTCAGCGGTCAGTAATTGAGGATGTTCTAACAGGACCTTAGAAATTACATCCGTATCGCCGCTGTAGACAGCATCGTTCAACAGACCGTAGCCGCTCTCATTCGCGCTGACGAGCGAAATGACGAAGCCTAGGCAGAAACTCAATGCCAACAATATAACGTTACGTCTCATTATTTTACCGTTGTTTGTTTCAATCTTAAAGAACGCTAACACGAGTTTTTCAACGCGACTCTGGCCCGTGCTTTATAACGTTACGAAGGCGAACATAACGCTGTAGTCAATCGCTACTTTCCTTTCGCTCTACGTGCTTTTTTCATTGCTTTTCCCCATAGTAAAGTAGGTATGGAAATTAGGTTTCTAGGATTTTTTCCAGCCTTTCGCATTTCAGATTTAGCGATGTTATACACAGTTTCGGACGCTTTTGTGGGATGCCCTGCATCAACCGGAGGTTGAGGGTCATATTCGATAAGCAGTTGAATCACTTCGGCTCTCTCTTGTCCATAAAGCTCTTGAACTACTGATAATGCCAAGTCAATGCCCGCCGAAACGCCAGCAGCGGTGACAATTTTGCCAGACCTTACAATCCGTTCTTCGCATCGAGATTGAGCACCGAAGTTCTTCAGGACTTTCTGGGCAATCCAATGCGTAGTAGCGGACTGCCCCTCAAGTATTCCAGCAGCGCCAAGAATCAAAGCTCCTGAACATACTGACATCGTTAGTGTAGTTGTATCATGAACACTCTTTAACCACGATATCAATTCCCTATCAGCCATTGCTGTTGTTGTATCAGCTGATGAGCCTGGAACCAACACTATGTCAGGGCTTGGTGTCTCATCATAAGTATGTGTAGCCCCCAACACTAGAACTCCACTGTCTGTCACAATGGGTTGAGGTGAACTACTTACAAAACGTATTTCGACATCTGGAAGAAATCGGAAAATTTCATAGGGTCCTATAGCATCTAATGCAGTCACCCCACGATAAAGTACAATAGCAATTTGCATAAATTAGATCTTGATCCAGTTTTACGAACAAATAGTTTAGGCTGCTATAGCCATTGCTTCATACTACATTGGTGCCACTGTGTTTTTATAAAATCTCTACCTGCGAACTCTCGTTTCCCCGGACCAATCAAGTTACTTCCAATACCCAATTCCTTACTAACTCGGGCAATGGTCATGTTATTCTCTTTTACTATTCTTACCGCCTAACGCTTGAATTCTGGCGCATAGCCTCTGTGATTTCGTTTTGTCATCGGTTTCTCCAACTTGAGACAGTGTCTCATGAGGTAAGGGTCCGTTAAACGGGGGAACGTCACCGTGCTAACTACCCTAAGACCATCAGTCTGTTTTTCATCGCTCGTTCAACCAGATAAGAATCCAGGTGCCACTGAATCGTCCTGACAACCAGTTTATGAACTTCGCCAAACCGACAAGCAACCATTGGACGCTCGTGTGTACCACAGATGCTATATCGAATTCGATCAATATCGGCTGTGTCATTGTCAATTCTTGGTTCACATTGATAGTCTTCATGGCATTGCAACCCGATTACGTCAAATCTTCCTGAGTGATGATTGCTACATCAGGTAATTCGTAATAATCGCCCTTTGTTTCAGTGTGAATTTGAGTATCCATAACGAGGCCTGTCGGGCCGTCGATAGTGCCCGCCCATATTGAGGTGTAATCAACATTAAATCTGCGCCAAAACAGATTACTTCCACATGTCGAGCAAAAACCACGTTCTGCTGTAGCAGATGATTGAAACCATTTTAGTGTTTCGCCAGTTATCAAAAGCTCTTTGGACTTACATTGCGTAGATGCCACGTAATGACCATTGGTCTTACGGCACTGAGTACAATGACACGCACATATCGATCGTAAGTCACTATTGACCGTGTAACGAATATTGCGGCAGAGGCAGCTCCCGCTGATTGATTTTTTCACAATCGTATAATTCCATAGTTACCATGACGGATACTCTGTTTTCCGCACTCTTGCATGATAAAGGCTGGCCTTATCGGGCTAGCCTCCACAAAATCCAAAACTGCTCTGACGTTCATGGGTTCTACCACCAATTTTTTCACTATAAGATGGGTTAATCGGTCGTTACTGTGGCAGTATTGAAAGTGACTGACAAACGATATATATGTGGTCTATAGATAACTATTACTAACTTATGATGCAAGGCTCCCCTTCACTCGATCATTGGCGCGCTTTTGATGCGGCGGCACGCCACTTGAGCTTCAAAGATGCGGCAACCGAATTAAACGTATCGCCTGCCGCTATCAGTCAGCGCATCCGAACACTGGAAGCTCAAGTAGAGACTCAGCTCTTCCATCGCGCCACACGCGCAATTACACTGACCGATACCGGAGCAAAGCTGGCCAGCGAAATCCGCGAAGGACTGGCGATCATTGAAGTTGCAATCAAGAAGCTTGAGCGCAATAAGCGTAGACATGTAATGACAATAAGCACCACAACGACGTTTGCAGAACGTTGGTTACTACCTCACCTTCCGATGTTCAAAGAGGTTTTTTCTGATTGGGACGTGAGGATTGTTACGACCGATGCACGAGTCGATTTTTCGATTGATGATATCGATGTGGCGATTCGTTTTGGACGCGGTCAATATTCCGGATGTGACTCTACGCCAATCATGAAAGATCTGTATGTGCCCGTATGCGCTCCCGGACTTAACCTTAGCAGAAATCCCCAACACATTTCGCGGCACTCGTTGATCCATACGGATTGGCCGATAGAAAGTGCAGCAGCACCAGACTGGGATAGCTGGTCAAAGCAATTTGGCATACCCATTGGCGCGAAAACGAGGCACCTGCAGTTCACAGTGGAGACATTAGCTGTTCACGCTGCATTGGCAGGCCAAGGAATTGCTTTAGTGCATGAAATGCATGTTCGATCAGAGCTGATTGAAGGCACGCTGATTAAACCTTACGGCGACGAATACAACATAACCCCCAAATTTAGGTATTATTTGGTCACACCCTTAGACAGAGAGTCAGAAAATGCGAAAAGTTTTCGCGACTGGCTGCTAGCTGAATTTTGTAATGCATCACTTTTATAATCAAATGTGTCACTGGCGCTGCCGATTCTCCTTTTGTTAGATTCATTGGGTTTGTTTTTTATAATTTGGCATGCCTTAGTTTTAAACATATAATTCTTAAATACAGGCTTCTTATAAAACGACCAGGCTTACCCATGCCAATGTTACTTTGACAACCGCTCTATTTAACCAAGTGTACTTTCTAAGCCTGCTGCTTGTGCTCCAGAACTGCTACATTGACGTATGTTCGGTGCTCAAATCCTAGTCGATTGTAGATTTTTATCGCAGCTGTGTTGTTGGCGAAGGCATGAAGGTACGGTACTTCGTGTCGATTTAATATTCGAATGGTCATTGCAGTAATGAGTTGTGCTGCCAATCCACGTCCTCTGAAGTCCGGATGCGTACAGACGCCGCTGATCTCCGTATAGCCTGGTTGTTTTAATCGCTCACCTGCCATGGCAACGAGCTTCCCGTCAATCTTGAAACCAATGAAATCTCCTAAACAATGCGTTCTCTCCAAGAACGGGCCTGGATTGGTCAGCTCCGCCAGTGAGAGCATTTCCTTTGCGTCATCATCGCTAAGATCGATTAATTCACAGGTCATTTCTGGTTGTTTCTTGAAATTTTTGAACACCATCTGTATTCCAATTCCCTGTTGAACGAAGTGACCGTCAACCGGACAAACTAATTCATCTACTTGCATATACATGATGTTCCCTTCCGCCGGAATAAGCTTTATCAGCTCAGATAAGCTCTCTGGTTTATCATCAATGGAAGATCCGAACGGACTGATATTCGACTCAAATCGTTTTGCTAGTTCTGTACCTCTTGAGTGTTCGCAGTGTAACGTAGATAGACTGTTCCACACGGGTCGATCCAATATCGAATGTTCCATCATGTCAGTTGCCCATTCATTTTCATTTTATTTTCGATCAATCTCAATGTTAACGCGCTGCTCCAAAGATGTTTCACTTAACTTAGTTTCTAGAAAATCCAGCAGTTCTAGAAGCTCACCAGATCGGTTTCTGCAAAGTGTTTCCAGCGATGATTCGATATGAAGCCAGATTTTTTCTCGCGATTGCTTGACCAGCTTTTTACCGCTGCGCGTCAATGTAATGCTTTTGCTTCTTTGATCTGTGTCGCTTCGCGTAATATCGACATAGCCCTGTTGCTCAAGTTGACCGATGCTTCGAGTGACGCCGGGCTGACTGATATTGAGTGCCATGACCAGCTCTCCAACGGTAAGGGCTCCATGACTACTGAGCGCAGCTAAGAGTGGGTAGTGCCCGGATTGAACATTCAACCCATTGCTCGCCGATAATCTTTGAACATCAGCTTGCAACTGTTCACCCAGACGCTTTAACCTGCTACCTAAGCTCATGTATCCCATTTCCTTTATGACATCCTGAACCAACGGCATTCCCTCAATTTCTGCTATTACATAACATGATATATATCATGTTATGTTTATGCAACAGTCAATCTAAATTATTTCGCCTTCACCAGAGCCAGCAGAAGTGATCTCACCTGATTTGCACTTCTCTACACTGGTGGAGTTAGCAGACACAATAGATGAGATTGTGCTAATTCGCGAAGTAGCAAGAGTAGCCGATCGCAGAAGCAAAGCCATTCATGACGCGATTAAATTGTGTGGGTGGGAGATCCACATCGCTATGGCAGATCGTAATGCCAGGGAACTTGAAATCGCCCACGGTCATCCTGACAGCGAAGTGCATGACAGCTGGGTCTGGTTTCAGTCTGATCTTATGGGAAGCGAATGTGGAAACGCGCGCGCTCGCTTTGTCACATTGTCAGTTGCAGTCTACGGTCATGTTCGCCACGCAAGAACTTCACAGATTTTTCTGCACTATAAATTCAGCTATGCACCCTTACACGGGTTAATGGAATCTAGGTGTCGTGAAAGCTTCCAGTGCGCTGCAGTCTCCTCAACCAGTTCAAATCCGTGTTTTTGATAAAATTGCACCGCTCCAGAATTAACTTTAAGCGTCTGCAATCTCACGTCTTTACCCACTTTTCGTCCAATCTCAATAGCCCAATTGACAACGAAACTGCCCACACCCTTGCGCTGTTGACGCGGGAGTATGAACAGCTGTTTCAACCACACGTGGTCAGGCATTATATCTATACCAACGACACCAATATCTTCACCTTCCAGTGATATTATGTGGATGCTACCGCTATCGAACGCCGCATTCGCATAGTTGCGCTGAAGTTCGACATCCCATCCAAACATCGCTTCGATTACAGAACGATACGCAGCATGATGCACTTCCACAAAAAACACCCTATCGGTCTCCTGCGCTGCAGTAAGTATGACATTCAGATGACTCATTTTAAGAATTATCTTTATTAAGTTGGAAGTTACCACATATAGCGAGATTCCAGTAAATCAACTTGTTTGGCATTAATTACTTTCTATATACCCCATAAGTTTTTAACCCACTTTGAATTTGTTGCTCCACGGTTAAATCTGGAAAAAGGAAGTAACTTGGAGCCTTAATAGACGCTGTTTCTTCAATTTCGACTTCGATTATTCCCTGTATAGGGAAACGTTCATCCGCAAGGACCCTAAGCATTGCTAAATAGCCTTGAAATTTATTATCACCACACTTTAATACTGTTGCAGTACCAATAATTTTAAATCCCCTTTGTTCAAAAACATCAACAAAACTGACGCAGACTTTCGAATTCAAACCAATGTTTTTCACACTAACAGGTGATGCTATATTCGCTATCAGGAGATTGTTATTTCCACCGTAAAGGAAAAGTTCTTTTGGCGAGACATTGGGAACACCCAATTCGTTTGCTGTCGCTAACCAACAAAGAACACTTTTCTCTATTGATTGTAATATGTTATGTTCCATAGAAAAGCTCCTTGTAGTTGGATGCGTAACAAACGTCTTTACATGTTAGCTGCGCCTCGTGTGCGTTGTCAGGTAAACATCATTTCCCACAAGGCTCAACTAGAGAGTTCATGGCGCCGTTAGGTGTCAACTTCTGATTTCGAATTACCAACAGCGTATAGCTCAGCCAAGTGTTCAATCTGTTGCGCGTCCAAGCGGTGAGCGACTTCGAATTCTCCAGACTCTATCAATGCAACAGCTGCATCAATTGTCATTTTCATGTAAATAACAGCCTTGTTTTTACAGGCCTCCAATTTTTCAATAATCTCAGGGGCAATTTTGTAATACGTTTCTAATTCGGCACAACCATTTCTGGTTCGTAGAAGATAGCTATCTCGAAATACCCGCAATGTTTCAAGCTCTTTGCAGTCATCTGGTAGCCCATAGTATTTGCAGCATGCGGTGGTAACCAAACATCCGCCTCCAGTCTGGCCACCGCCTCCACAACCTTCGCATGGTTTCATTCCACCAGTATTAATATTTCCTGTTCCACTGCAGTTACTACAAATAGCCATTGTACGTAGCACTCCTTGTATGAAACGTAAATCATGCAACGATAAAGAAACATGTCGTATTACTCTCTATCTACTAGCAGAAACACCGTAAATCTCAAGCATTCGCCATTGATTCAACAACCTGAATGCCGTACCAGCTTAGCTTCGAGCATTCCATTTTGGGTAGCTTATACATTGCCGGATACACTGGCTTGTTAGACGTCATGGTTTGAGAACATGTTTGAAGTACGACAGATCCATACGGTCACTTCTATCAGAAACAATCACGGCTTACCCAAAAGCTGATATAGCATCAGCTATCACCTGAGAAAATACTGCAAGCGAACTGGACACGCAGTGTAATCCACTTCGTGGATTTTAAAAGAAAGGAATACTACTTCTTTGATTTACGGTCAGTCACTTTTCCAACCAACGCAGCAGCAAATTTCTTGACCGCAACCCAGGTTCTTATAAAAAAGCCTTGAGGTGCGGAACGTTCAGAAAAAACAATATCCCCTAAGTCAACAACCGAGGTGTCGTCGAAAAGATCTTCTGGCGTTGAATAGAGTTCCGCCATGGTGGGGAGTTCGTTATCAGCGCTTACCCGATCTAAATTCGTTGAGGTTTTGGCCGCAACCAGTTCCCCGATAATTGCGTCATTTCCAGAATCCTGTTCTTGTGTAGCTTCGCTTTGAGTGTTCTCACCGGGTAAGGCACTTACATCGTTTACCAATAGATTCGCAAGGCTTTTAGTTTGGCTATGTTCATCAATATCCAGTGTTTCATTTTGCGGTTCAGCATGCCCTGTCAGTTCACCAACGCTGGAATCATGTTGTTCTAACGCTGTGTTTATTAAGTCGTCGCCATCGCTCGTTATCGTCTCATCGAATTCTTCGCTCAAAGTACGTTGAAGCGTGGTGTCATTTTGATCTGAGTTTGATTGAAGCTCATTGTCTTTGGAAGCAGCATCTTGAACGCTATCCTCGTCACCAATGCCGTCCTCAATACCGGTTGCATCAATCTCACTAACAGCATTATCAGAACCTTCCTCTGCGATAGCGGTTTGCCTTGTTAATGGGTCTGCAATGGCGCTTACCAAATTAGCAGCAGCTTCCAATTCAGCTTCAGACTTAACCTCAACGTCTAATGCAGATGCTGATTCTACTTGCACTTTAGTTTCAGCTTGCGATCCTGATTCCGCTTCACTGCCAAAAGAACTCTGCACGATTTGCTCAGCATCCTCTGTGCTCGCACCTAAAAATTGTTCCGCTGAAGTCTCAGTCAGTTGCGCTTTCGCATTCTCTTCTTCAATTTCAGTACTCGATTTTCGAGTATTAACACCTAGAAACGCTGACAAGGCGTCGGCTTTATTTAATGGAGCAGCAGAACTGGCAACCGTTGAAGCACTGGCATCATCGTTATGGTTTGACGTTGCCTGATCGCTTTCGCATGTGGCGTTTTCAATGCTTAATGCCGAGACTGACTCAGGATCGTCCTGCATCTCGGTACTCGTAACGGTTTCACCTTGCAATGCAGAAGCTGAATCTGCCTTTTCCAGCGATTCAGTGGCAGATGCATCGTCATTGCGAACAACAGAATCCACACCAACTTCATTTTTGACGTCGGTATCGGATATCGCATCAACCTGCTCATTGGTACTCAATCCAGAGTCAACTCGAACACCAGAGACAACCCCAACCGTAACTGGCGTGCTTACATAGGCACTCGACGCAAGACCGGCACTTAACCCAACAACCGCACCACTATCCAAAGCATCACGATCTGATGCAGCATCAGCAATCCCAGCGCTACTGTCTTCACCGGAATCAGCGTTAGCAGAATCCACCTCACTCGTTCCGAGCGCCTGCTCATCCAGACTCGCAGCACCACTACGCGCTGAATTCTCCTCTAGCACCGAAGCACTGGCATCAACCACACCGTCCATGTCAGCATCAGCATCAGCCGCACCAACACCATCATCATTGCCATCGACCGAAGGTTTTACCGGCTCATCAAACGCCCCCAGGTCAACCAATTGAATATCAACAATACTCGGCGCACTACGGTATTCACGCTGCCCCGACTTTTCTTCTGTCGATGCACTACCGTCTATAACAACAACATCTTCACTGGATGCACCGCCAAGATCAACATCAACGTCAGCGTCAACGTCAACATCAACGTCAAAATCAACAACAGAATCTAAATCAACATCTGAATCGACCTCGATGTTGGCGTTGGCATCAACACCCTCACCAGCATCAACAATCTGATCACCCGACTCATCAGTGTGCTCCACTGCATCCTGCCGATCATCTAAAACCAGCTCATCAGAATCTAGCGATTCAGCCGATTCAGCCGACTCAGCCAACGCTTCAACGGACTCATCATCGGAAACTGCCAACGATTCAACCGACTGATCAGCTACATCATCGACTGAAGCGGGCAACCGATCAACCGATTCATCAATCGACTCATCGGCCAAATCATCATTGGCCGAAACATCATCCAACAATCCATCACCCGACAAAGCCGTATCCAAATCATCACCAAAATGCGCAAGCGCAGCAACACCCTCACCCGATTCATCAGGGTCTGAAAGGTCGTGCGTTAATGCAGCAAGCTGATAGGTACTATCGGTATCAGTGGCCTGAGGCGCGGTATGTAAATCAACATCAATTAACGCGGGTACTGACGTAAACGCTGAATCCAGTCCGGTTTTTATACTTTCAAGTGTGCGTGCAGGTGCGGGGTACGAGCGAGGC
>Ga0114957_1005327_pt1 | contig 10724 bp, 15 predicted proteins | sample BantaG_FD_87175 | JGI IMG/M metagenome (GOLD analysis project Ga0114957, IMG submission 87175) | Marine algal microbial communities from Bantry Bay, Ireland - BantryBay_4 metaG | ecosystem: Host-associated > Algae > Red algae > Unclassified | place: Bantry Bay, Ireland | collected 2014-11-21 | reverse complement strand
CCGCCGTAACATTCCCGCCTCCGATCCACCGCCCGCCAGCCGCCAGCCCGCCACCACTGGCCCGCCGCCGCCCCCTCGCCTGCCCGCCGCCAGCACGCCGCCACTTGCACGCCGCCGATCCACCGCCTTGCCGTCGCCAGCCCGTCCCCACTTGCCCGCCGCGGACGCCCCGCCTTGCCGCAGCCACCCCTTCGCCAAGTACGTGCCGCCGATCCGCTGCCCTGCCGCCGCCAGCCCGCCGCCACTTGCCTGCCGACGACCCACCGCGTACCCGCGACTAGCCCACCGCCTACTTGCCACCAGCTTACCGCCCGCTGCCCACTTGCTTACCACCAGCCCATCGTCAACCAACCGCCTGCCCGCCACCAGCACACCGCCTTGCCACCGCCTGGCAACCCCCTGCGCGCCGTCAGCGCGCTGCCACCAGGCCACCGCCTGACAATCGCCCGACCACCAATACGTAGCCCGCCGCCCACCAACAGCAAGCCCGTCGCCAAGCCACCACCGCCAACATCAGCAAAGAGAGTGATGTATGACCGCAAGAGCTTTTGCTTCTTCGTGCTGAACGCTGGTGGCTTCTGGTTGTCCAGGGGCGACCCACAGAGATTGATGTGTGACACCCAGAGCTTCTGCATCTACGTGCTGAACGCTGGTGGCTTATGGGAGTCCAGGGACGCCCGACACAGATTGATGTGTGACAAACGGTCCTGACTGGCCCTGGCACGCTGCGTAACGACGAAGACACAGAACATTTCCTTGTGTGCGCGTCACTCGTAGCCTGCTTCAGCATGGGCTGCCAGCCCACGAATCTGGCCCGATTTACCTGGTACACCCCACCGGGATCAGCACGTGGGACTTGTAGCCCACGCTCTTGACCCCCCCCCGCCAGAAGACGTGCGTTCGGCCTCTGTCACCCCAAGTTAAGGGCTGTCTTCTGGAATGAATGTTTCATGGATTCCTTGAAAACATTTTCAGTGAACCCCATCCGCATGCACATTCCGGAGGCGCTTCACTTTTCCGATCCACCGTCGTCCAAGCGTATCGGTGAAAGACATACACACGCGCCCTACCTCCGCCTACCCTGCTGGAGCTCTATTATCCTATACAAGTGCTTCACCTCTACCTACCTCGCCCTTGCTGTACTTCTTTTGTGTCTTTGGTCTTTTCGGCCGATGGAGGACAGCATGGAGCCGGTTGAGAGTGCCTTGATGAGGTATGGTTGGCACTCCCACCTTTGAGGTAGAGTCAGGCGATGTGAGCTATTGGGATCTGAGTGCATCAGCGTGATCGGTGCACGACGGCGGTCGGATAAACCCCGGGGATCCCTTTTTATGTCTTTTTGTGCCGCCACCGTTGGCCCAGCAGTCTTACTGGCCATGCCTAACATCCGGGGCGTCTGTTGCTTCGCTTTTCTGCACCGCACGTATCTACGCAGTGCCTCGACTGAGTTGTTCGCATCAGTAAAAGAGATGATCAATACTGTCACGGGAAAGCCTCTTGCATTTGAATGCAACGGGCGGACCCACGCCTTCCTTTGCCCCTCAAGTGCTACCGAAGCCGACCTAGCCAGCATCTCGCACCACCCCCTCGAGCTCGCCGCCCATAGCGTCGCAGCTACACTGCACAAGAGCAAGCGCAGACCACCCTTTGGCGTGCACGCAAACGGTGAGCTTCTGGGTTTGTGCAGCGGCTGCGTCGCGGCTGCCCGACGCAAGCAGACAGCAATTCGTGTACTTGAGAACTGCAAGTCGCTCCTGCACAAAGAGGGGACCATGGGTGCCGGCACCTACGTACCCAGCCCGGCGGCGATGCGGCGGCTCTGGTCGGGAGCTGACACGGCCAATGAGGCCGCGGCAAAGCCTGACGAGGGGCGCCAAGTGTGTGCCGCGTGTCGATCGACAGCTGACCGGAGCCGATGGGCGTCGACGCCGCCCCTCCCCGCCCCATCGCCCGATGAGAAAGCTCTCGGGTTGAACCTGCTGTCGGCCGTGGCCGCACTCGTCCAAGACTCGTCTATTGCACCGTCCAGGGATTGGGCACCGGCCGCAGCGGCCGATGAGCCAGGAAAGGCGGCTGATCTTGCGTCGTCTTCCCCATCTCCAACAGTCGCGCTGGAGACGTTGCTGGCGAGGTACGACACCCTCGGAAAGTCGGAGGTGACGCTGTTTGAGGGCTTCATGAAGAAGCAGCTCCGCGCAGTACGCCCCACCCTCATATCGATCTCTTTTCGCGACGGCATCAATAGATGATACGAGCCGGTACCTACACGCATGCGCAAAACGGCTGTTCAGGCGCGGCAAATGCGGCAACGTGTAAGCGCCGTCGCGCACGCAGCGGGCGGCGCTGCTGACGCGGCCGCGCCCGCGACGCGACGAGCGATTCTGGACATTCTCCGAGCGGCACAGCGCCAGGAGGGGGTGCCCGCCGTGCCGACAGGCCATCTGCAGCGCCTGTCCCTTCAGGAACAGGCGCTGTTCATGGCTAACACCAATTGAGCCAGACCACGTGGAGCAAGCTGCGCAATGCCCTTGGCGGCAAGGACAGCGGGTTGGCGTCCAGGGTTACGTAGAGCTATGCGCACAGCTACCGCCGAGCGAGGGCGGCAGGTGTGGAAGGACGCTCGCGGGGCCCACCTCGTCAGCCATCGGGATTCTGTCCAGTGCACGCTGGACGAATTTGTTCAGTCGGAGCAGCTCAGGGAACGGTATGTGCGGGGACCTGATGGACTACCGGTCCCCCACACGTCCGCGTATCTTCTAAATCCGGAGCTTCCGTACGAGCAGCACGCGGACCACGTGGCAGACATTCATTCTGTCTGGGGTTGGTCTTGTCCAAACAAGAGTGGTTGCGGGACCTCCATCGCTAAGCTTGTGACGACCACGCCCAATCAGGTGCACCCTGTGCCACGCTCCCACTCCATCTTGCTGTCCACGATGCCGAGCTCGTCTGATACCAACACAGATCTCCATGAGATGATTGGCCCATGGATGGGTGACGTGCAGGCTTTCCTGGAACGCGGTGTGAGTGTCAACGGCTCGCCAGGTGCCATGCGCCTGTTCTTGAGGGGTGACCTGCAGTTCCTGAGCTGCTTCCTGGGTCACAAGGGCGCGTCTTGCCGATTGTCGTGCGTATGGTGCCTCGCCGTGGGTCGGCGCGGCGATGCCAATGCCGAGGCGCTGGCTGCATTTGGAGATATCCAGGACTTTTGGCAGTCGCCAAGGAAGCTCCGCACCTGCGAACAACTGCAGAATGCGATGAAGCGCTCGAAGAAGACTGTAACGATGAACTTCTCATCCTCGTCACACCCCTACAGCATCTCATCATTGAGTACCCACCGCTGTTTGACGTCGAGCCCTGTCAGATTGTCGTGGCTCCTCTCCATCTTAGGCTCGGCGTCACTGCAAATATGTTGCGATTTGGCGTGCAGGCGGCCGCCCTGTGTGGTGGTCCGTCGGCCGCGCGCCCTGCGGCCGCCGCTATCGGCGCCGCCTTACTGAAGGACGTGCGCGTGTGCCCTGTGCCGTACCACGGTGGTGGTTTCGAGGGCAGAGAGTGCCATCGCATTGCAGTGCGCGGCTCCATTGTTTGTGACGCGCTGGAGCGGCACATCCCGGCGTCTCAACTTGCAGCGCTGCGCACCGCGTGGGCGGCGTAGGCTCGCGTCGTCCGTACTCTCAACTGCGCGACAGAATTTCCTGCAGAGGAAGTTGCGGACCTCAGCTCGGCGCTTCAACGTTTCGTACCTGACTTTCAGGTCATCTCTTCCTGGTTGAGCGTCTCTCCCAAGATCCATGCTCTCACCCACCACGTCCCCACCTTCCTGCGGCGTTTCGGCTCTTTAGGGTCATACCCGAAGCAGGCCCTCGAGGCATGGAACGCGTTTTTTAACCGAGCGCAAGCACAGTGCACCGCGGACTCGTTTTTGGGGTCATGCGCCCAGATGGTGCAGCAGGCTGCGCTGGAGCGCCTGCCGCTGGCGGAGAGGAGCCTGAGCAATGGGAAAACGCGCAAGACGGCCGCCGCCGGGACGCGCAAGGCCAAGTCGCCCGGCGACGGCCGGCTGCGAGTGAGCAAGTCCAGCCATCTTCAGACGGCAGTCGGCGCCCGCACGGAGCAAGCTAAAATGGAGGCGTGGGCGGATGGAAGGTCCACGAGTGCCGTCACCACTATGAACGCGTACAAAAAACGTATAGTACACGCGGCCAAGCGCTCGGCGGCGCTGTCTGTGCTGCTTGTAGCGGAAAGAGCCGCGCATGCGCAAGTCGGGAATGCAGCCAATGAAGCTGTCGCAAGAACCGACGATGCTGCACCTGCGCCGGCAGTTTTGGCAGAGATATGGACTGCACGTGGAGGTGACGAAAAGCAGCCACCAGCAGAAGATCATATCTTGGAGGAGGAAGGGGTGCATCCTGCGGTGGATCTTACGCTTCGGTAGGGAACAGAAGAGGGAAAAGAACATTCAAGCTCACGAATAGTCTCGCACACAGAAGGAACATACCAAAGGCGACGGCGACTACCATGAAACAGGCAACAGAGACAGAAAGCACAAAGGGAACCAAAGCGACTCCTAGGGGTGGATGAGGGATCGCTTGCTTTACCACAGCCCAGCGGTACCATGACCCATCCACAAGACCCGCATGGCGGTCCATCGCACGCACCCGGCTGGTGTCCCATTCGTTTTCTCTCCCTCCGCATCACATAGTCTCTTCAATGCGTGACTCCCATGTTCTCTCAGTAGTCAGTCCGGTGTGTTTTGCTCATCTCCTCCCCCACGTAACTCAAAGAGCTGTTACCCGAGTGCACACAACAACAAGAGCAGCGGTGCCACCAATTTCTCCAGATGCACAGAGACCCCTTCTGCTCACCTTGGCGTCTCCCCCGCATGCCCCCACTTGGAAATCTCAAGCAGATGATCGAAACCGTGCAGCCGGGTGCCGTCATGGGAGCCGCACCAGACTAAGCTGGGGTACAAGTCCTGTATGGGGAGTGGGCTGAAAGCTGCAGAAGGGACAACATGACACTGACTGAGGACACGGAACAAGAATTATGGTGCAGGAAAACAGGAAGTGAAGTATGATATAGGGCAAGAAGTCGACCATCCCATAGGAAACAATCTCCGAGAAGGGAGAGCAACAAAGAACGACGGGAGGGGGGAACCACAAGGCAAATGGAGTGGGTGCAGAACAACGAAAAAAGTGCCAAAGTTTCCAATAGGAGACGAAGGATAAGTCAGGCGTCGTTGGGACACGCACGAGATGCTCAGCTCGGGGCGAGGGGCGAGAGACAAAACGAGTGGCCTGCAGCGCCAGGGCGACGCGACCAATCCTAATATGGTCGTCCGGCGCAGAGTCGGGGAGCAACCACCGCGGGCAGATACAAAGATGCGAGAGGGGCCATGTCCCACCCACGGTCGGTGAATACAAAAAGGGCAATAGCAATGGGGGTGCCAAAGTCCTCATCGCACATGCCTTGACATGGCACGCGTCGTCGTTGCGGTCTAGTGAGCCGCGCGCTGCCGACTTGCCGTTCCCCATCCCAGCTACACCACAGCACTCACACGGCTTCCAACACCCCTCACCCGCGCCGCAACTGCGCAGCGCACCCGCCACACTCCCAGTATCCGTTGACATGCCTAGAAAGCAGCTGCGGAGACGTGCGCCCCCAGCCCCCAGCCATTCCGTGCAGGCAACAGCGTCGGTCCCGCCGCATCCCCCACCAACTCATCGGAATGCCAGGTGAGCGAACGATGGCACTCACCGCAGTCGAGAAGGCCGAATAAGCGGACAGTAATAAACTGTGGAGGACTGTGTCGGAAATCAGCCCTGAAAACTGAATCCTTGCAACCCCCCATGCGCCCGTCAGGGCAGGTGAGTGACTTATCATCTCTCAGTTGTCTGACAGCTCGAGAAAGGCCTACGCGAAATGCCCGTCAACCAATCAGAAGCACGCTATTGATGGAAAAGCCAAAAGACCGCAAACGGCCAGTCTTAGCTGGGGGTGCCGTCCCACGGCCGCCGCTCCGAATTGATGGCAGTCAGGCAATCTGGCCGTTAGTACATGAAATGTGGTCTAGTACGCGACTTAGGCTCAGTCACACGTGCGTTCTAGTGTCTATTCTACCACTGTGATCAATTGATCCCCAGGGGATCAAATGATCCCAGCTTTCACTGCTGTGCACTGAGGAACCCGCTGGCCGGGGAGGAATTCTGCCTGCAGAAATGAGCTCAGCGGTGACGGTCTAGTCGTGGGCCAGCATGGGGAGCTTTATCTCGAAGTCAAAACTTCTCAAGAAGCGTTGTTACGTCAAACTTTTGCGCGCCCAGGAGAGTTACCACAGCGTGGGGGAGAGGCCGCTGCCTGGACGTAGAAAGGCGCGTCACCTGCGCCCAGGTAATTCGAAGCACCTGGAAAAACCTTGCGAAGACGGTAGCACCCCAATGTGGGACTCACTCCGACATCTTTCCGGGTTTTTTCGTGGGAAAGTCCCCCCCCAGAGGCAGTGAACACTTGCGCACACAGGGGGGTCAAAGCTTGCAGAAGAAAGCACAATAACAGCCAGTTGGTGGCCTTATGGATGATAGAAAGGCGCATGAAGATGTCAGGGGCAAAAAAAGGGGGAAGGGGCGGCCTCCCTTGAACCTCGCTGTCATTATGTCACGTTCAGAGCGGCAGCGAAGGATTCAAGACGGTTCGGGCCGAGCACGTTCACGTGTGCGAGAATTTAGGAAAATCTCGCACACGTGCACGTGCTCGGAAAGGAAATAGCCTGTTGGGCGGCCCTGCATCTGGCACGCATGAGGGTAATTTTATTGCTAACCTCCAAAAAATGGCGGTTGCAGAGAGAAGGGAGGCAGAGCCGACGACACAGCATAGAAACGAAGTCGGATTGGCTGTTCGACAAGCCACGATCGAACTATTGGCTGAGAGTTGCCGCCAGTCATCTTGCAAGCCAATCAACGTGTCTGGCAGGAGTCACGCAGAGCCATTGCAATCCACAATGAGATTTCCTGAGATTTTCGGGCCACTTGCTTGAGCCTGAAGAGGCCGCATTTGTAGTGCGCAGAGCTGCATGGGGAGCATGTGTACGGAACTCACATGGATCTTAGTCTTTCCCTTGGTCCACGTATTGCTGTCTTCCCAATCTTGGCCGATGTGGTCGAAGTCAAGACAGGGTCTTGGTCAACTGCCCACTCGTCGAACGAATGTATCCGGCTGAATGGATGGCTGAGAAACTGTTTCGCACAGTTGATCACCCCTCTTGACATCGACGGCATCGGCCAAAATGGGGAAGACAGGAATACGCTGTTGGATGATTGCAACCACTCTGAAACCGCCATTTTTTGGAGGTCAGCAATGCACCAGCCCGAACGCCCCGAACGTCCAAACGCTAAACGGCCATATTGAAACTCCATTGGCAAAGCATCCCAGCCGAGGCCGCGTCGCCCAGTGAGATTTTGATATGGCCGTTCAGCGTTCGGACGTTTGGGGCGCTCGGGCTGATGTAGAATGACTCTGATTGGACGAGAGCACTCTTCGGATCGTGTCGTGCGGCCATTTGACTGTAATTAGGCGGATTCTCATCGGCAGGGCCCGCTTGTGTGGTTGCGGCAACGTATCAGGCGCGCTGCATCCGAAACTTCCTTGCGATCGCCGTGAGATGCGATCTGCCCACGCCAGATGCCGCGTTTCATGCAATCTAATCATGACCGTCTTCGCGGCCCGTCAAGACAGCGGTGGTCGAATCACGCGTGCGCGACGAACTTATATCTATATTCGGAACCAATCACGTGCACGTGCACGCGCCGTCAAGACACAGCCTTAGTACAGTCCCCTGCCAATATCGTTTGTCCACCCTAGATCTGGACCCTCTGGCTTATTGGACTTCGCAAAAATCTCCCAAGAATGTGATCGAGGAGCACCTGTCAAGCGTGTCCAAGGGGCGCTGGAGCAGCGGTCATGGCTGGAGGAGTGGTTATTCGTCTTCTTTACCGACGAGAGCTCTTTCGAGGTCCGCCGCCCCACGCGTGCCCGCATTTGGCGCGTGGAGGGCGAGCGCTACTCCCCTACCTGCCTGAGGCCTTCCTTCAAGAGCGGGCGCCAGTCGGTAACTTGTGGGGCGGCTTCTCGGCGCGCGGTCGCACCCCGCTCTACCGCGTAAAGGGCTCGATGCAGTCCGACCAGTACGAGGAGGTGCTCGGAGACCTGGTCTACCACCACATTGTGGCCGACTTTGGGTCTCCTGGCGGTGCCTAGCTGCATGAGGACCTGGCTCCGTGCCACGCCTCGAAGCGGTCGAAGGCGGTCAATGCGGACCTGGGCTTTGACGTCCTCCCGTGGATGGGTCAGAGCCCGGACCTGGTCCCATAAAGACCGCGTCGGGGGAGCTGGACAGGCGACTGCGGGAGCGCGCGGTGGCACCCACGAACAAGGATGACCTGTACCAGTCGCTGTGTGAGGAGTGGGAGGCCATGCCGGCCGACGTCTTCACCGCCCTCGTGGAGTCCATGCCGCGTTGGGTGGAGGCGGTCATCGAGGCCAAGGGTTGCGGCATCAAGTACTAGGCCGTCAGGGGGTGGAGGAGGGGCGGGAGAGGGAGAAGGGAGGGGGGGCGGGGGGGGGAGCCGCGTCTGGTGGATGCTGGGTAGCTTGGATGCACAAGGGAGGGAGAGAGAAACAGACGTGTCGACGCGCCCAAGTCGTAGCCGCTGCCTGCAGTATCGCTGGATAGAGGCCTGTTGGATTCTTGACAAATCATTTTTGGGACTTGACATGCGAAATGGGCAAACGATATTGGCAGGGGACTGTACACGTCTCGCACGCACATCCCTTACTGTCCTCTGCCACCGGACAACATGACTTATGAGCACCGCCGCTCCACCAGGGTGTTGGGCCAACCAGGTATCACGCTCTTACAGGTGTGTACGAGGAGGGGGTGGTGGGAGGGCGACCATGCGATGGCAGAGATGACGAAGGACCCCGAATGCGGCGATGTTGCAAGAGGTCGGCGTGCCGGCGAGCAAGACGACTTCGCAAATTGTCACTTCCACCTCGAGTGGCCGTGACAGCCTCCCAGGCGCGCACAGGATTCGCAGTGCTTGGATACGATTTGTGTAAACCTGCTGCAGCTTTCAAATCCAAAAGAGCCACCTTATCTAAAGGTCGATTCCCCGCATTAAGGCGCATGAGCGCGACTCATATTGGCGCGCACAGAACTCGGCAATGGAACGAGCATTGACGCTCCGCATGGACGCGTCCTGGAGCCTACTTCATCGGATGATTTATCACGCACTTTCAGGCGGCTACGACAATAGGCATGAGAGAAATACGTTTTTCCTTGCATCCCACCGTCTTCTTGAACGCCTTTTTCTGGAATAAATGGCCCGCAGTTGACGCTGAAGGCGGTACCTCAACGTGGTTAGGCAATAAACTGCGTGTCATCGGTGCCGCAGGAAATTCTGGACGACATTTGTGGCCGTTGGTCAACATGAGCGGTGGTGGTGGGGGGTAGGTGATGCTCGTAGCCGGCCGAGAGAAAGTGCATTTCCATGGGATGCTAGATCGGATCAATACGTGTCTTGCATCAGAAAGTGGTCAGAGCCAGTTCCGGATCGGCAGAGACGAAGAAAACGGCGCGATTCTAGAGAGACAAAGAAACACGGAAGTGTATCTCAGCGCTACAAGATCGTTTGAGCGCCTACTTTTTTTCCTTGAGTACCCATGCCACGGAGACCAGTTCTGCTTCCTTGTCATGGTTGAAAAAAGTCTAGAACAGCAGGGAAAATTCTTTCCTCATGCGCCTAAGTGCATGGAATAAACCTTAAGGCGTGTACGCGCCTCACGTTCCCGACAATATTGCTGGGCGCATAATTTTGAGAGGACAATACCTGCCAAGCTGCCTCCAGACATCGAAGGGAATGTGGGGCGCATACTTGACGTGTGCTAAGACGCGTACCATTGCTGATCCCCCAATTTTGTCCTCATCGCCAGAGAACGGGAGTGCAACAGCCATGCAGGGACGTTTCTGATTGGTCAAGAGGATCGACAACAGTGCATTACGGGTCCCACCTTTACAAAACGTGCCCGTACGGCCCGCAAACGCACAATCGGCTCACTCATATTTCTGAGATAATCTGATAATCTCGATGAAAATCTCGATAACACACTGCTCTGGGCTACTTTACCCCACAAGACGACCGAGAAAGGAATAATATTTCATGAAAACGTAGAGTCTCGATTCTGCACGGACCTGGCGGATGGAGAGCCAATGGCACGTCGTAGAATCACACTCAGCAGCTGTTGGCCGCTGTTTTAGTCCAATGGTTGGCCTGTTTTACGAAGCAGTCCCAGTCTTGGCGGATGAGGACACACTCGTGGGATCAGCAATAGACTCAGTTTTTTGTACTACAGGCCGGTTTGCCTTCCGTTCTCTGAAAGACGTTTTCAGGCTGCATTTTGTCCGCAGACGACCACCCCGGATTGCTGATCGTTTAGCAGAGTCAGTGTTCACCCCCGATACCACCGAGTGGACCAGTGTTCACACGTCTTTACGGATTTCATGACACGGCGTGCACATGGAGTGCAGATCGGTCGGCATTCTAGGCCCCATGACAGAGTTATGTACGAAACAAGTGACGCTTTTTCAAACGAATGACAATAGATATCTAATTATGACAAGGGGTGAGGTGGGGCGGGAGGGGTGCGGTGGGGTGGGGGGTGTGGTGGGG
>Ga0114957_1005325_pt1 | contig 10725 bp, 10 predicted proteins | sample BantaG_FD_87175 | JGI IMG/M metagenome (GOLD analysis project Ga0114957, IMG submission 87175) | Marine algal microbial communities from Bantry Bay, Ireland - BantryBay_4 metaG | ecosystem: Host-associated > Algae > Red algae > Unclassified | place: Bantry Bay, Ireland | collected 2014-11-21 | reverse complement strand
TTCAAAATGGATCAAGGCAAAAAACGTAGGCGAACCCATAGGTTCGGCGAGGCTTTTTAACGAAGAAACATGAAGAACAAAATAAATAATTACCGTCATTCTAAACTAGAATTGGTATTACTTATTTAACAGATTTTTTATTTTATATTTGTCAAAAGCAGTAACATATCATGAGAAACTTTGATACAACTTTAGATCTGTGCAATAACAATATACCTCAGATTACGGATGCGCGATTAGAGGAATTAGAAAAATTAGCAGCACTTATTTCTAAGAACCTATCTGTCAATAATAATGCTAGGGTAGTTTTTATATGTACACATAACTCTAGAAGAAGCCAGTTAGCAGAAGTTTGGTTTAGATATGCATGTAAAATAAATAACATAGAAAATATTTCTATTTACTCAGCTGGAACCGAGGCTACTGCATTTAACGAGCGTATGGTCAATGCTCTAATAGATGCAGGATTTAAAGTGAATCTTGTGCGCGCTGACAAAAATCCAAAATACAATATTTACACCCGAGTGATAGATAATTCTTCTGTGCTATTCTCTAAAACTTACGATGACTCTACCATACCCCAAAAAGAAATAATAGCGGTTATGGTTTGTGATGATGCAGCAGAAAATTGTCCTCATATTCCGCATGCCACACACAGAATAAGGCTGAGCTACAAAGATCCCAAACATAGCGATAATACGATGTCAGAAAAAGAAGTGTACAGCAAGAAAGTAATCGAAATAGGAAGTGAGATGCTACATCTTGTAACACTCTTAGATAAAAAAAGTGATCTGATCTAAAGATATATAGGTCGCACCTTCACCATTCTGCGGACTACATCGTATTAGATTGATTCTAAATTCGCGCTCTTATCATAATCTCTTCCTAATATCTCTTGTGATATCCTTTCTACCTTCTATATTGTGTAAAAAACAAATAACATGGATAAAGCTAAAGTAGCAGGATTATCACCCATCCCAGTGAATGTTAACCAAGGAGAAAAATATGCATGGTGTTCATGTGGTCTCTCTTCTAATCAACCACTTTGCGATGGATCACATAAGGGGTCAGCATTTACGCCTAAAGTTTTTACGGCTGAGGAAACAAAAACTGTTTATCTCTGTACCTGTAAAGCGACCAACAACCCTGGCTTCTGTGATGGAACCCACAAAAGTTTACCCAAGGAATGATATAAGATACATGACAAGGAATATCGTTGTTACAATCTTCTAGGTGCATCCCTTTATATCTCTGCAATAAGAAAGAGACTATTCGTACTTTCTTATTGCAGTTCCTTTCTTTTCATAAAACAATTGTTTAAGAATATTTCTGTGCTACATATATTATGTAGTAATCTATCTAAATGTCGGGAAATTTCCTGGTTTGTATAGTCGCACGTAGGATTAGATGGATGCATGACGTTAAAGTTATTTATATTTAGGAGATGTAAAACTTTCTGTCGATGAGATTATCTATAATATTCTTCTCTATCCTTGTTTTTATAGCCTTATTATCTTGTAAAGCACAAAAAGCTAATTCTACTAATGATGCAAAAAGGATAAATATCTTACTGACACCTAATGCAGATCCCCATATTCTAGTAAGAAAGTATACTCATCTTTCTATGTATCTAATAGGTCCTTCTAGTAAAATAGAGCACAGTTACCTATATAGTTATGATGACTCAAAAACAAAAGGAGAAGATATTTTACAATCTCTAGTAGATATGATTCAGGTGCTATCAGCTACATTTGTCAAGGTAATTACTAAACCTAGGGTAGACACAAATTATAAACCAGATTAATAAATCTTTGAGGATGCGATTTTCAATTTCTAGTATTTTTAGTTTTCTATTTATTCTTGGTGTTAGCCAAATAGGAACTACTCAACAAAGCAAGACGATAGAATTAGATATCTCTTCCACTAAAGCCGTAAAGCTAGGCACTACTGCCCCCCTGAGAGATCTAATAAAACGAGCACCTACCTCTTCTATAAAGAAACAACTTGCAAAAAAAAATAAGGTAACGCCAAATTTCCAAAATGCAATAGATAATAGAGTTACTAATCCTAATGCGAAACCTTATGAAATAGATGCTACAGTGCAGGATGGACATCAAAAAATACAGGTAGACCCGATAAAACCAGACTTTATACTGGAAGGAATGGACCAGAATACAGCTAACGGTATCTCTCCTCCAGATGTATGTGGGGATGTCGGAAAAAACCACTATATCCAAATGATTAATGGCTCATTTTTTCACATATATGACAAAGAAGGTAATGCACTTGCAGAACCTATTTCTACTAATACCATCTGGAATCCTATAGGCTTTAGTTCATTAAGTGATCCTGTAATCATCTATGATCAGGAGGCTGATAGATGGATCATTACCGAAATCGTTCTTGGTAATCAATTGTTGTTTGCTATAACAACCACAGATGATCCTTTTGGAAGTTGGAATGCTTATAGCTTTTCAACACCTAACCTACCTGACTACCCTAAGTACTCCTTATGGCCAGACAGCTATGGTGTCACCACTAATGAAGAAAGTTCTGGAGTTCTGCACGCCTATTTTATAGATAGAGAAGATATCCTTGCAGGACTAGACAATGTAGATGTACAACGGATAGAGTTCCCAGGTGCTACAAATGGCCCAGGCATACTAGCGGCTTCTCCTATAGACTGGTCTGGCAACACGCCCCCACCTACAGATAGAAGTCCTATGATAATAAAACTAAATGATGATGCCTGGGGAGATGCCGCTGAAGACCAGTATGACCTGTATAGTGTAAATCTAGATTTTGATGATCCTTCCAATACTATAATTACAACAACAGAGATAGAGACATCGCCTTACGACACGGACGGTTGTTCTGAGGGCGCAGGTCAGAATGCTCCATGCGTGCCTCAGCCGGGAGGGGTAGATATGGATGGTATTCCTTCCATAATTATGCATCAGGTGCACTATTGGAATTATGGAGACTATGAGTCTATAGTATTTAATTTTCTTGCTAATGCTGGTACTGATGATGAAGAAATTGCTGGAATCAGATGGACTGAATTACGTAGAAAAGATGAAACGGAATGGACCGTCTATCAAGAAGGTAACTTTGCCACAACAGATGGAAGCGAACACAGACTGATCCCCGCTATAGCCCAAGATAAAAACAATAATATTGCCTTAGGTTATTCTATAACTGGAGCTGAAATATTTCCTAGTTTGAGATTTACAGGAAGAAGAGATTCTGACCCCATCAATACCATGACCTTTACAGAATATGAAATGGGCACAGGTCTCAGTTCTAATCTGCAACTCAGATATGGTGATTATGCACAAATGGTGGTAGACCCTGTAGATGAGAAAACATTTTGGTTTACGGGCGAATATTTTAAAGAAGATAATCTATGGGGGTCTAAGATTGTGAAATTTACTATCACTAAAGACACCATAGATATTGGACCTCATAAGCTAGTTCGACCTATTGCCTCTTCTGACCTGACCGATATGGAGCGTGTGGAAATAGAGTTCAAAAACTTTGGACTAGGTGCGCAGAGTATCTTCCAGGTTGGATACATATATGAAGATGGGACTGGGGAACTAGCTGATGTAAACTTTGACTTAGCTCCTGATAGTACCTACACCCATATATTTACTCAAACCATAGATCCGTCTGCCCTAGGAGATCATACGATTACAGCATACTCGATTCTAGATGGTGATACTGGAGTTATAAATGATTCTATAGATTTTATTATTACTCAGTTGGCCAAAAATGATATTATATTAGAAGAAGTACAAGGCCTAGATGAAACATCATGTGGAGACACCCTACCGATAAGCTTTATAATTCTTAATAATGGAACAGAAATACTTGCTTCTGCTGAGATTGACATCATTGTAAATGGTAATCCCATTCCGTCTATTCCATGGACTGGATCATTAGCCTATGGAGAATCAACTCTTGTAGATCTTAGCCTAACAGATTTCATCATAGAAGGAAATAATGAAATTACTGTAAGTGTCAATAAGCCAAATAACACGATAGATCAACGATTAGGCAACGAGACTATAATTCAAAATACTACAGTCATCTTATCTGATTATAAAATTATACTAGACATTACTACAGATTTATACCCCGAAGAAACAACGTGGGAATTATTTTATACCAGTGGAGAACTTGTCGCTTCAGGAGGACCATACCAAGAAAGTGATACGCTCTATTCTGAAGAAATATGCACATTTAGTGACTCATGTTTTATTTTCATAATTAACGATTCCGCAGGTGATGGCATTTGCTGCAACTATGAATTTGGGTTATATACTTTAAGAAACATCGAAGGACAAATTTTAGCAACAGGCGGAGAATTTGCCTTTTCCGAAACAGTAGAATTTTGTGCAGATCTTGAGTGTATGCTGGTCATAAATGTATTAGAAAATCCTATTTCTGGAACTGGAGCGGATGACGGAGCTATCTTTGTTCAAGCCTCTGGTGGAGTGGAGCCCTATCTATTTAGTTTCGATGGGGGAATAAGTTTCGGTACCCCTAACTTTAGAAATAATCTAACACCAGGAGAATATACGATAGTAGTAAAAGATGATAATAATTGTGGGTATATAGAAACCGTAAATATAACAGTCTGTACCATGGAAGTAACTGTAGATGTACTAGATGCAAGTTCTATGGAAGCTCAGGATGGCAGTATATCTGTATCCGCCATAAACGGTACGCCCCCCTATATTTACACTATAGATAATGGAACGCCCATAACGCAAAGTGATCCCGTTTTCCAAAATCTCCAACCAGGCGAATATAGCATTAAGGTCGTAGATGCTAACTTATGTAATTATGAAAATCAAATCTCATTAGGATTCCCAACAGCAACCAGCGAGGTAGAACAGAACGCAGCTATCCTCGTAAAACCTAATCCATCAGAAGGTGTGTTCCAGCTAGAAGTTCATGGAATTGTAGATTACAAAAATCAGATAGAAGTCAAGATCTATGATGCGAGAGGACAATTTCTATATGCGCGTATTATCAATAAATACGATAATATTTACAAAGGCGAATTTTCACTCTACAACTATACAAATGGCACTTATTACCTCAAAATAGAGCACGAAAAAGTTAAAAGATTAGTAAAAGTGATTAAATCACGATAAATTGACCAAAAAAGATGAACTAAATGAGGCTAAATCTTGCTTTATAAGTAAAAATGTGCTTTTTTTGCACCTCAAATAGAAAATATACATATGCTAATTATACATGTTAAGGATGAAGAGTCAATAGATAGAGCTCTTAAAAGATACAAGAGAAAGTTTCAGTCTACTAGAATGATCAAGGAATTAAGAAAGAGAAGAAACTTTGTCAAGCCATCTGTAAAAAGAAGAAATGAGCTACTCAATGCTGAGTATAGACAGAAGATGTATAGTGGAATGAACTAGTAAAAGATTAGTAACTAAGGTTACTTTCAAAAATATAAAAAGAGGCTACTTCTAAAGTAGCCTCTTTTTTTTGCTCCCACACTTACAAAAAGTTTTATTCTGTAATACCAATTCTAGTTTAGAATGACGGTAATTATTATTTTGTTCTTCATGTTCCTTCGTTAAAAAGCCTCGCCGAACCTATGGATTCTTTGCTAGCCCGCCCGCTTAGCGCTGTGCCTGCCGTATGCAAGGAGGCAGGGTTCTATCATTTAAAGCACTTTCGTACTTTATTCGACTACGTCGAACTCATTCGTTCTTACCTTGATCCATTTTGAACAATTCTAAATCATTTTCCGTCATCTAAAAATAGAAATGGTATAAATGGTACAACAAGAATAACAAATGTAAATAACAAGATTCTAAATCTAGTTCCTACCCCCTGGCATACCGCCGCTATTTCCTCCTGCACCATTTCCATCTTCCCCTTGCTTTAGATCTGTATTCTTAATCTTAGATTTACGTTTTTTGAAATCTACTTTCCCAAACTTGTATCTGAAATTTATGCCTATAGATCTGAAAGGCAAAGAAAAGGTGCTAACTTGTCTAAAATCACTTCCAGTAATATCTGAATCAAAGGTCTTATTAGCAACAAATGGTTCTATAATTCTCAATCCCAGGCTAGCGTTCTTAAACTCCTTTCTGAATCCTACACCATAAATAGAAAAACTTGGATTCTGGCCTTGCAAGGTAAACCTCGGTGCTTGGAAAAACCCAAAGAAATCTGCTTTTAAGGTTCCTGTAAAGGTGTATTCACCACCCGTAAATAGCCGATAACTTAAGGCGCTATTAGCCAGTTCCTCCCCTGCTACAATACCTGTAGCATCGTAGGTATACACATCTCCTCCTCCTCTTATAGTTACCTTTCCTACCGACTTAGTAGTAAAGAAATTAAGACCAAAAGAATTATTCTCCCCTACATTATCAAAGGTATTAACTCCTACCCCATCCGCCTGAACTGTAATCTGCTCTATGATATCCTCCGTTTTCTTATAATAGAATGAGCTGAATACTGTAAGACCTAAAATATTCGTATTGTACCCTAATTCTATTTGGTGCGTTATCTCAGGGGCTAGGTTCGGATTTCCCTGAGAAAGATTTGCAATATCTGATGTATTCCTAAATGGATTTATAAACCGTAGACTAGGTCTTTGTATTCTCTGAGAATAAGATAGCTTTATAGTTTTGAAATTCTTCAGCGATCTAGATATGGCTATGTTAGGAAGAATATTAGTGTAGCTAGAATCTACAACTAGTATATTATCAGTATCTGGATCTGATACGCCTCTTATACTCGTCCGTTCGTATCTTGCACCAGTTACTATGTTGAATTTTTTGAAAAAGAAATTATAGGAGGCATATCCTGCCGCAACGTCTTGGTCATAGTTAAATATATTAGACCGTGCGGGATCTAGCCTATCATAAGCACTCGTCTGGTCATTATAAAGACTGAACCTAGAATCAGAGAGAATTTCCCTATTGACAGATTTTACCCCTACCTCTAACTTATTAGAATTTCCTATCGGATGGACATAATCTACCTGGCCCGTAATCTCTATATTATCGCCATCGTTAAAGATATTTTCATCTCTGAAAAATTCACTACTTCCGAGTAAATTATCCATTACTATATTTTCTTGATTCTGTACATTACCAGAAACCTGGACAGCAAAAACTAGCTCTCTCGTCTCGTTATCTTCAAACTTTTTAGTGAAATCCGTATTCCAGTCAAACCCACTAAATAATGTATTGTTGTCATTAGCTCTATTAAAGCCACTGCCGACTAGTAAACCTACAGCATCTCCTTGCTGATCAGAACCAAAACCATTTAACGAAAAAGAAGTATTAATAGCATTGAAAGCATTAAAATCATAAAAAGCACTTATAGATCCATTAAACCCTAGTCTCGAAGTATTCGTTATACCATTATATGAATAGATGGTATCTCCCGCCATGCTGGACCTAAGAAAAGAATTCTCAGCATCTACGGGATGACTGTAATAGAAAGAACCATTAGCCGTAAATCCAAATCGCCCTTTTCCTACATTCAGATTCATTGATCCATTGGACTGTCTGTTACCTAGTGATCCATTTACAGAACCTGCAATGCCCTCTATGTTTTCTTTTTTAGTAATGATATTAATAATTCCACCAGAACCTTCTCCATCATATTTGCGCTAGGCGAAGTGATCACTTCTACTTTTTTTATCTGATCTGCTGGAAACATTTTTAGAGCATCTTTTGCATTTGTGGCAAACATACCCGATGGTTTTCCATTGATAAGTATCTGCACATTCTGAGATCCTCGCAGAGATACATTACCATCTAAGTCTACGGATAAGGTAGGTACTTTTCTGAGAACATCAGCGGCATCACCTCCGCTCACAGAGGCATCATTCTCCGCATTGTATACTATCTTATCTACCTTATTCTCAAACAAAGCTCTCTCCTCTACTACTTCTATCGCGTCTAAAAGCACAATAGAAGGTGTCATAAGTATTTTTTCTAGATTATAGTCTGGGTTCTTAAGGGTCAGTTCTACATCCTTAATGATTTTCTCTTCATACCCTAGAAAGGAAATCTGCATATCGTATTTCCCAGTAAGAACATCAGAGAACTTAAATGTACCATCATCCTCACTAAGAATTCCATTGACAATCTTGTCAGATCCCGCATTAGTTAGAGAAATTGTGGCGTAGGGAATAGCTTGCCGGTTCGTACTATCGATAATACTTCCTTCTATCTTCCCCTTAATTTTCTTTTTCTTTTTTCCAAATCCTCCCATGCCTGGAAATTGTGCAGATAGAGATAACGACACTAATGATATTAGTGATAGTAGTAGCAGTTTTTTCATAGTTGTTTTTTACAAACTTAATATCGTGCATTTATAGCAATAAGACAGAAATTATAGATGGATTGTTTATAAATCCGGACTAAAACCTAGCCGGCTAATAATCCATGGAGTTTAGCATATTGTAGTAGCATGATTGTTTTTCCATCCTTTATCTTTCCTTCTGATATCATATTGTAGGCGGTTAGAAAATCTAGTTCTAAGACCTCTATATCTTCTTGTTCTTCTTCCAGTCCTCCTCCTTCATCTACTTTCATATCTTTTGTGTAGGCTCCTACATAAAAATAGACAATTTCTGTAACTGCACCTGGAGACATATAAGCCTCGTATATTTTTTCCACCTTGTCGACCTGATATCCCGTTTCCTCTCTTGTTTCTTTGACAATACAATCTTCTGGTTTATCCTTATCTAATAATCCTGCGCAAGTCTCTATGAGCATGCCATTTTCATTCCCATTGAGATAGGTAGGTAGTCTAAACTGCCTAGTCAATATAACTTTAGACGTAGCTCGATTATATAATAATATAGTAGCTCCATTCCCTCTATCATATGCTTCTCTTGTTTGCCGCTCCCAGGTTCCATCTTGCTTCTGGTAATCATAACTTACCTTATGTAAGGTATACCAGTTTTCAGAAAGTAATTCTTTTTCTACATTCTTAATCATGTTGGTGGACATTAGTGAATAATTTGACAAACTACAGCGTTAAAAATTGACAGTATAATGATACGAAGTAGACGGAGATTCTTGCTTTCTAAGCTCTGTTATAGTGTATCTAATCGATTGTTTTTGTACTTTTTTTTCTTCGGGTAATTTGAATGAAATAGTAATCTTCTTAAAAAACTTTAGTTTTCTTTTTCTAGGAATATCAGGTATCTGGAATTTAAATAAATGCACAATTCTTTTAGCCTCCTTATCGCAGCCATGCCCTAATCCCGAGATGATTTTAGCGGCAATGACAGTTCCCTTATGGTCGATTTCGTATTTTAAATGTACTCTTCCTTCTATGTTGTGAGATCGTGCTTCTTGCGGATATTTGAGTTCTTGGCTAACAAACGCCTTCATCGCTTTACTTCCTCCTGGATAGATAGGTTTAGGAATGAATTGCTTTTTTTTCTTTTCGATGTCCATTTTCTTATTTTTCCGTGATTATAGAGAATTAAGAAGAGAGATAATGTGTTACTCAGCTGTAAAGATATATTAAAAAATAAATGAAAGCACTGGTTATAAGTGGGGGCGGTTCTAAGGGAGCATTTGCAGGAGGATTTGCAGAACATCTTATAAATGACTTAGGTATACAGTATGATATTCTTGTAGGCACCTCTACCGGATCACTTATGGTCCCTCATCTTTCTATAAACAAGGTAGATAAAATAAAGAAAGTATATACAAATGTAGGACAAAAAGATATCTATAACATATGCCCTTTCAGAATTAAGAAAAAAGCAAACGGAGAGGTAAAGTCCTCCATAAATCATAGAAACACGCTCAGAATGTTTCTGAAAAAGAAAAAGACTTTCGGAGAACATAAGAATCTGAGAAAGACTATTATGAAGTCTTATTCCCGAGAAGACCACGCGCTGGTTCAACAGTCTGGAAAGTCTGTGGTCGTTACGGTTTCTAATCTGACAACTAAAAGAGTCGAATCAAAATTTGCTGCTGACTTTGCTTACGATGATTATATAGACTGGATGTGGGCATCTACAAGCTTTGTGCCTTTTATGAGTCTAGTTGAAAAAAACGGATATGAATATGCTGATGGTGGTTTTGGTAATTATATCCCCATCGAAGAAGCTATAAATCTAGGTGCAAAAGAGATAGACGTTATAGTACTTACGCCCAGACATCAGCTCATGGAAAACAACAAAACAACTAATGCCTTCGAACTCATACTGCAGTCACTTCAGTTTATGTTATACCAGCTCGGTAGTCACGATATTCTGATCGGGCATCTAGAAAGTATTTATAACCATGATGTCAAAGTCAATTTCCATTTTACCCCTAGGTCATTAACACCATATTCTTTTTATTTTGATCCCGTACAAATGAAAGCCTGGTGGAAGGAAGGATACGAATACGCAAAATTAAGAATGAATTCTTAAAGTTGACCTTCTGCATGCAGCTATAATACGACTCTTATTTTAAGAACAACTGCGGAGAATGCTGTAGAAGAAAATATATTTCTTTCTGAATACCTGCAAAATATAGCGCAAGGTTCAAATTTCTTCAAAGATCCTAAAAATTAAAGTATACGCTTTTACAATAGGTAATACCATTTCTATTTTTAGATGACGGAAAAGGATTTAGAATTGTTCAAAATGGATCAAGGCAAGAACGAATGAGTTCGACGTAGTCGAATAAAGTACGAAAGTGCTTTAAAGGAGAGAAC
>Ga0114957_1005323_pt1 | contig 10732 bp, 9 predicted proteins | sample BantaG_FD_87175 | JGI IMG/M metagenome (GOLD analysis project Ga0114957, IMG submission 87175) | Marine algal microbial communities from Bantry Bay, Ireland - BantryBay_4 metaG | ecosystem: Host-associated > Algae > Red algae > Unclassified | place: Bantry Bay, Ireland | collected 2014-11-21 | reverse complement strand
GTTCACTTTTTTCGAGTATTGTCATACTCGATTCGTCTGCAACGAAATCATTCGTTCATGCCTTAATCTTAACAAATTCTATTCTATAATCTTAACCGACATCTTAAAATTTAAATGGTATAATAGATTACATGAACACTGGATACTTACATAGGAAATGCAAAAAGCCTCGACAAACTTACGTTATCGGGGCTTTATACTGTTTATTGGAATTTATTCTATAATGATATTATCTGGCTGTGCCATTGACGTCGCCGACTTTGACAGCTGTTATTTCTAAGTTGGTCAATGGAAATTCTGACTTTGCAAATTTTAGATCAGTGTTATCTACAAATGGACTCTCCGAAATCACTTCTGACACGTAAAACTTCCAAGATGGCGAATTTGGCAACTCAGAATATATACCCAAGATAAGCTTACGCATTTCTATCATATCTATTGCTGTTATAATTCCATCAGAATTGACATCCGCAGCAATGATACTACAGTCTTTTTCTATTGGCTTACGATTAAGTATATGTCTTTGGATAAGTAACATATCTAAAGTACTTACACCATTAAGAGGTTCTCCCTTCTCTATTTCTAAGAAGAAATTATTAGCACTCGGAATATCGTTGTTGTTTGCTACACAATTAACAAAAGAAGTCAGATCTGTAGTTGTTGCGGCACAGTTACCATAATCCACTGTATAACCTGTCACATCTGTCAGAAGCTTGATATTCTCTACTTCGATTACGGAGCCTGAGCAACTGCTTAACTCTATCGAGCCTGAACCAATAGAAGTTAGTTCTGCTGCTTTTATTATTTGGACATGCTCTTCTACGTTAGCAGTACACCAATCAAGGAGGGTCCAAGTTCTTAATATTTTTACCCCATCACCAGCATTAATAATAACATCATCATAAGCTGAGAGAAAGTTAGTCTCTCCGTCCTCCAGAAACTCATATGGTTCTACATATCCTGTTATAATTGGCTTAAGGTCTTCTAGTGTTGATTGGTTAGTGTCGTAGTCTGCAGGGAATGTCCAGTCGGCAAATATTGGTCTTGTTACATTAATAACTTGCGTACAATTATCTAAGGCAGATCCAGTTGCCTGATCCTCTAAAGTATATTTTATACTAGCACTCTGACCATATTGTCCTTGGCATGAATTATCTATAATAGTTATCTCTTGAGATACATTGTACATATCAGGACCGGTGGTCTGTGGTTCTCCATAGGATTCGTAAACGGTATCTAAATCAAACAAGTGAACGATTACATCGTCTGGGCATAAGATGTCCTGCGAGTACACCGCAGTAGTCATCATAAGTAGGAGTAAGCTAAAGATTTTCATAATTACTTGTTTTGTGTTGTCTATAATCGGATAATTAATATTAAATGATCTGAACTATAGACGCATGCAAGTAAGGATACGTTGCAAGAAAATCTAAATATATATTATGACTGGCCTCCGAATACTGCTGCAAAGTAATATCTATTCATATCTGCTATATTCTTAGTGGATATTTCTTTAGGGCATTCTACCTCACATGCACCCACATTAGAGCATTTACCAAAGCCTTCTTTATCCATTTGCTTAACCATATTCTTGACTCTCATCTGATGCTCTACTTTACCTTGAGGTAACTTCTCGAGGTGATTAACTTTAGCAGCAGTAAATAACATTGCTGATCCATTAGGACAAGCGGCTACACAAGCGCCACACCCGATACACGTTGCTGAGTCAAAAGCATCAGATGCTTGATCCTTCTCGATAGGGATCGCATTGCCGTCTGGTGCTTGTCCTGTATTGATACTGACATATCCTCCTGCCTGTATGATTTTATCAAATGATGATCTATCTACTGCGAGGTCTTTAATCACTGGAAATGATCTCGCTCTGAATGGCTCTACCGTAATCGTATCTCCATCCTTGTATGACCTCATATGCAACTGACACGCCGTGGTACCTACCTGAGGTCCATGAGGTCTTCCATTAATGACGAGACTACATGCACCACATATCCCCTCTCTACAGTCATGATCAAACACAACAGGAACTTTCTTCTGAGCTATCAATGTCTCATTAAGAACGTCGAGCATTTCCAAGAATGACATATGCTCATCAGCTTCTACAGCATAACTCTCAAAGTGACCTTTGGTATTATTGTTTTTCTGTCTCCAGACTTTTAATGTCAGCTTCATATCCTCTAAGTTTTTATTAAGTCTATTTGTATGACCTTGTTTTTAATTCTACATTATTGAAGACTAAATCTTCTTTATTTAATACGGGCTTATTGTTCTTATCCCATCCCCATGCGGCAACATAGGTATAGTCTTCGTCATTTCTCATCGCCTCACCCTCTGGTGACTTATACTCTTCTCTAAAGTGTCCTCCGCATGATTCGTTTCTCTCCAGTGCATCTACCATCATCAGCTCACCTAGATCTATGAAGTCTTCTACTCGCATCGCCTTCTCCAGTTCTGGGTTGTACTCATCTTCAGATCCTGGCACATACAAGTCAGATGCAAATTCTTTCCTCAACTCTTGTATCATCGCTCTACCCTTCTTAAGTCCTTCTGCGTTACGAGACATACCACAGTATTCCCACATAATTTTTCCCAGTCTTCTATGAAAACTCTCTACTGATTGGTTCCCATTTACGGAAAGTAAACCAGAAATACGTTCTTTTGTTGCTTTCTCTGCTGCCTCAAATTCTGGTGTATCTGTAGAAATTTTTGGCGTTCGTATTTCATCTGCTAAGAATTGTCCTATCGTATATGGAATAACGAAGTACCCGTCTGCTAATCCTTGCATCAGTGCTGATGCCCCTAATCTATTAGCACCATGATCTGAGAAGTTAGCCTCTCCTAATGCAAATAGTCCTGGGACATTAGTCTGTAAATTATAGTCTACCCAGATACCACCCATCGTGTAGTGGACCGCTGGATATATCTTCATAGGATACTTGTATGGATTCTCTCCTGTTATCTTTTCGTACATCTGGAATAGGTTACCATACTTTGCCTTGATGACACCTTCTCCTAATTCTGTTATTTTCTCCTTAGTTGGATTATCTATGTTCTGAGATAGTGCTTCTCCCTTTCCATATCTTTCTATTGCTGCTGCAAAATCAAGGAATACTCCAAGTCCAGTTTTCACAATGCCCTTATTCTCATCTGTTGCTATCTTAGCTGCCCTAGATGCCACATCTCGTGGCACTAGATTACCGAATGCAGGATATCTTCTCTCTAAGTAATAGTCTCTATCTTCTTCCGGTATATCGAGGCCCGTTTTCTTACGGTCCCTTATCGCTTGTGCATCTTCTACTGTTTTAGGTACCCATACACGTCCATCATTACGCAGTGACTCTGACATCAGTGTTAACTTAGATTGATACTCTCCCGATACCGGAATACACGTCGGGTGTATTTGCGTAAAGCAAGGATTAGCCATAAGAGCTCCTTTCTTAACGGCCCTCCACGCTGCACTTACATTACAGCCCATCGCATTAGTAGATAAGTAGAATACATTACCATAACCACCTGTGGCTAATACTACACAGTGTGCTGCATGTCTTGTTATTTCTCCCGTTAATAAGTTTCTTGTGATAATGCCTCTGGCTTTGCCATCTATCTTAACTAGATCGAGCATCTCATGTCTATTATACATTTCTACTTGTCCCTTTCCGATCTGTCTAGATAGTGACTGGTAAGCACCTATTAATAATTGCTGTCCTGTCTGTCCTCTAGCATAGAAGGTCCTCGATACCTGTACACCACCAAAAGATCGATTAGTCAATAGTCCACCATATTCTCTTGCAAAAGGAACACCTTGTGCAACAGCTTGGTCTATTATTTCTCGACTACATTCTGCCAGTCTATGTACGTTAGCTTCTCTTGATCTATAGTCACCACCTTTTATCGTATCATAAAAAAGTCGGTGTACACTATCGCCATCATTCTGATAATTCTTAGCTGCATTAATACCACCTTGCGCAGCGATACTGTGTGCTCTCCGTGGACTATCATGAAAAGTAAACGCTTTTACATTATAGCCTAACTCTCCGAGTGTAGCTGCTGCAGATGCACCTGCTAGTCCAGTTCCTACTACGATGACATCTATTCTTCTCTTGTTATTAGGAGCTACAAGGTCCATCTTGCCTCTATAGTTGTCCCATTTTTCTGCTAATGGTCCTTCAGGTATATTCGCTTTTAATTCCATATTATCTGAATTTAATAATTCCATAAGTTTCTAAAAAATACATAAAGCGGGATCGCCGCAAACCCTAAGGGTATCAATACAGAATAACTCCATCCTATTAACTTTATAAGAGGCGTATATTTCTTATGTTCTAATCCCAATGATGTAAATGCACTCGAGAACCCATGAATTAAGTGTAATGACAATGCGACAAGACCTATTATGTAAATGGCTACAATCCACCATACTTTAAATGCTGTCATCACTCTTGTGTACAGATCTTTTACTTGATAATCATAGCCCTCATACGAGACACTTATTATACTATCTGTAAATTTCATCTTCCACCAGAAGTCACCCATGTGAATGCACAAGAAGGCAAATATTAAAATTCCTAATAATGCCATATTCTTGGACATCCATGTGCCATTCTTATATGTTGTGACTGCGTAATTACTTCCTTTAGCTTGCTTATTCTTCCAAGCTATAAGGACGCCTTGGATAGCATGTAGTAATATAGTTGCATATAGTCCAAATGATAGGAAGAAGACAAGCGGGTTAGTTGTCATGAAGTGAGCGTATACATTAAATGAAACACCATCATCGTTATAAAACAACTGTAGATTACCTATCAGGTGTACTAATAAGAACATTACTAAAAATAATCCACTCAGTGCCATCACCAATTTCTTGCCGATGCTTGAAGTTAGGAATTCGATTAACCAACCCATTTATTTACTTAATTGTTATCAAAATTGTCAAAACACCCCAATATATAAAACCTTAATAAGGTATACGACAAAAATATGTTGCTTTATGGCACATATGAGCAATGGTTGGTATTTAGACTGAATCTAATTACGAGAGTCTTTTTTTATTTATCATTTACATAATAAAGCGGCTTAAGTCTAATAAATCCAATAAATTTGCAGCCGATGACAGCGATCGACCCACAACAAATCACTCTATTACTAAGTTTTTTTCCTGAAGTATCACCACCACTGGTCTTGTCAGAAGATCTGGCACTGACCTTCAGTAAGAGCAATGCCCCTCTGCCTATGGACCTCATCGTCCAGACAATAGCTCAGTGGGAAGAGTTAGATGAGTATACTGAGATTATACCTTGTCTAAGCCTTGTAATAAATGATAAGCATAAGGGAATTATATACTGGAAGGGATCGTTACTCAGTTATCAATATACTCTCATCACAATATTAGAAGAAAGAGAGATTATATCTCGTAAGATCATTGCCGGAACAATTAGCAATGGAAAAACTATCAAAAAATCAGTTGCTAATATAGATGAAGACCTTGTTATCCACAGCATGGTCGGAGAATCTGAAATCAACGAAAAATATAATCCTCACAACAGCAAAGCATATAGCTTTGAAATCAGACCAGATGGACAAATTGTTACATCTGAAGAATACAACACAATATGGGAACAAGAAATAAAGTAAAAGGAAAATCCTACAAACCAAGTAAGCTAAAAACCATCATATTCAATTACTTCCTAAAGAATCCTAAGAAAAGAATGGATGCAGGAAGTCTAAGAAAAAAACTAAAATTAGCAAATCCTAAGGATGCTGTTAACCATGCTCTTAAATTGCTTATAGAAGAGAAAGCTGTTAGAACAGTAGGCACTGGAAAATATATACTCAAAGCTAAAGAGTCCAAACGAAGAGACAGAAGCGAAGATATAGGCAACTCTAAGTCTAAATTATACACTGGTAGAGTCGACTCCATCAAAAGTGGCGCTGCTTATATCATCGTAGAAGGCTTAGAAGATGATATCTATGTACATGCCCGACATCTCAAAAGTGCCATCGATGGTGATATAGTAGAAGTAGAAGCTCGAAGCTCCAGATCAAGAAAACCAGAAGGTCGAGTCAAAAACATCATCAAGCGTAACACGCCACAAGTCATCGGTACGTTCCGTAAAGAGAAAAAATATGGTATCGTCACACCTGACAGCAAGCGGATTAACTTCGAGGTGTACATTAAAAAAGACCAAATAAAAGATCTCAAGGATAATGATAAAGTCATTGCTACCATTACTGATTACGGACAGATAGATAATCCTACTATATGGGGTAAGATAGAGAAGGTTCTTACAGATATGGGTGATCACGATTACACGATGGAAAGTATCTTAGTAGAGAATGGCTTTAGCTCAGATTATCCTGAGGACGTTCTTAAGGAAGTAGCTAAGATATCAGACAAAATATCCGAGGAAGAGATAAGCAAAAGAAGGGACTTCAGAGAAACTCTAACATTCACTATAGATCCTGATACTGCTCAGGATTTTGATGATGCCATATCATATCATGTCTTAGAAAACGGAGACATGGAAGTCGGCGTACATATAGCTGACGTTACCCACTATCTGAGACCTAAGACGGCATTAGACAAGGAGGCATTTGAGAGATCGACATCAGTCTATCTTGTAGATCGATGCATCGCTATGCTACCTGAGAAGTTGTCTAATAACTTATGTAGTCTTAATCCAAAGGTGGATCGGTTAGTGTTTTCAGCAGTTTTCACATTTGATAAAAAAAGAAAGCAAGTCGCAGAATGGTTCGGTAAAGGAATCATACATTCTGATCATCGATTTACTTACGAGAATGCACAAGAATCACTTAATGATGAGAGCGGTCTCTATCATGCAGAACTTACTGAGGTCAATAATATCGCCAAGAAATTGCGTAAGCAAAAGTTTAAGAATGGTGCCATTGCCTTTGAGTCAGATGAGGTAAAATTTATCCTAGATGAAGAGAAAAAACCTGTCGGCGTATATGTCAAGGAAAGGCTAGATACACACCTCCTAGTAGAAGACTTTATGTTGTTAGCTAATCGTCGTGTCGCTACTTATATGGCCACTAAAAACAAGGGTAAGAAAGTGCCTTTTGTATATAGAGTGCATGATCTTCCCGATGTAGACCGACTGACAGATCTTGCATTATTCATGCATGAATTTGATGTGAAGTTAGACCTGAGTACGCCAGGTAAGATTGCGGAATCATTTAACATGTTATCCAAAAAATCTAAGACAGAAGAGAAGTATAAGTTGCTCATGCAACTCGCTATAAGGACCATGTCTAAGGCTGAGTATACAACTGATAATATAGGGCATTACGGTCTACACTTTGATTATTATACACACTTCACCTCTCCTATCCGGCGATACTCTGATGTGCTGGTCCATAGAATCTTAGAAAAAAATCTGAAGGAAGATCATTACATGGATAAGGAAAAACTGGAAGCGATGTGCATCCATATCAGCAAACAAGAAAGACGATCAATGGAAGCGGAAAGAGAATCTATCAAATACAAAAAGGTAGAATACTTAGCTAAGCATGTCGGCGAAGAATCTGACGGAATCGTATCTGGAATGATCGATCGTGGATTATTCGTAGAGTTGTCAGACAGTAAGGCAGAAGGTATGGTATCGTTTGACAAGTTCAATGATCAGTTTGCACTTACATCAGGAAGATATAAAGCCACTGGCTCGAGGACTGGACAAGAGATTAAGATGGGTGACAAAATCAGAGTAAAAATTCTGTCAGCGGATCTACAGAATAAGCAGGTGGAATTAGATATTGTGGGGTAGGGGTGCAGAAAGACAGGGTCTTCAGTTCGGCACATAACTTTGGGAATAAGCTGATGAAGAGCTCTAGCGAGGTCGCCAACGTCATGCTTAGATATGGTAATTCGGCTTTCATTATTCTATTCTAAAGTCTGTACATGATTCAAGATATTAACATCGATCTCGAATGGTGAAGCGATTAGCGTCGAGGCAGAGAAATGCGAAAGCGGATGGCGGGACATCATTCTCATTGTTTCTCTAAAACACCACGACTAACAATCTCTGGCTCTAATTATGCCGAATGAGTTTTCCTTCAATTATTTATACAACACTTTTTATATTTTTTGCCACTTCCACAAGGGCACGATTCATTACGGCCAATCTTAGGTTCAGTTTTTATTGGTTGCGGAGTACTATCATATAAATCATAATCAAAATAAATTTCACTTTCATCGTATCCAGACCAAATTGTAGTGACTTCATTATATCTATCGAATATTGTAAGAATATCTTCTTTGTAATCATACATATCTGGTTGTGTCAATGATTCACTGACATCAGACCAATGTCCACATATGCCAGTCGACACTATACCTTTCTGAAACATTTTTTCTATTTCTGGCATTAGATTGTCTCCTTCAATATTAATCACATTACAAATCATTAGTGCAATTAGATCGCTATCGATCACATTGTCTGATATCTCACTGCTAAGGAAAAATTGTATCACATCGCCAAACCAACTAATAAGCTCATCCTTTCTTTCTGGATGATATAAAGCGATTTGCTCCACCATATCAAATATTACAGCTTTAGCATACGTGCCAATACCAGGTCTAAATAAAAACGCCTTACATGCTTGCAGCTTGTCTGCAGCAATTTTATACAGAGGTTCCCACAAAAGCTCAGTTACAAAGTCATCCAAGTAAAGGTCAAGATATTCTTCCGATTGACTCAAGACTTTAAATATTGTATCTATGCTAGCTGTAGATTTCAGCTCACCCAGGATAAAAATCGCATGAATTACAAAATTCATTGTTTCTTCTTCCCATTCATCTTCACTATCTATATTCTGAAAGTATGAATATCGGTTAATACTATCCTGAAGAATCAACTCAAGATCTTGTATTAAGGTCTCCCTTGGAAGAGACAAAATAGCTTCTAATAATTCTCTTTTGATATATAGTCCATGAGTATACAGATCTTTAATTTCCTCATGGTGAAATTTTGGTTGTTGACTTACTGTGCTAACTTCCTGAGGACTTGTTGTTACCGATATTCTCGTTTTTTGTTCTTTGTCAAAACGTCTCTTTTCCGCTTCCATTCTTGCAGCTAATAGGTGATGCAGTGCCATTTCTGTATCCTGAGAATCAGGTGCAAGATCTTCCAATAAATCATAACGCATTTCCGCTTCTTCCAGATTTTCAATTGCAGCATAGTAAAGAATTGTAGTGCTCAGAAATGCAGTAACTTCGTTTAAGTGAAAAGTCTCACGATTAGGATAGAGACTTCCCAGATCCATTTCATGACCTAAAACATCTGGTATCTTATCATACTCTTGTTTAGAATAATACTCACTGGCCAAATTAAGCTTGCCAAACAGATAATCTGGATGTTCAGCAATGATCCATTTGTTAACATCATACAATTTTTGAGCATCATCTAGCTGTCTATAAAGCACAGATAAATAGTTTTTAAACTGTGGGACATCGGGATACTTCTCTATGGCATTAAGCAATTTCTTAATACTTGATTTTTTCCCTCGTAGAGCCATTTGATGATAGTACCTAAGATTATCTAATAATTCAAGATTATTATCATTTTGACATTCTAATAATCTAGGTTCAGTAGTTATTTTATAGCTTAAATTTTTGCTTCCCATCATACAATTTATTAATATTTTCTTAGTCGTTTCGTTCGTGTGGCCTCCATCTCAGAGTTCCTTCTTTGGTTTCTTTTGACCTTCCTATTTCCTTCTTTGCGAACTTGTAAGAAATCCTTACAAGTTGAAATTTCATCTAATTCACCCTCTGAAAAGACTGATTGTAGGTGTATCGTTATATTCTGAGAGGAGTATCAAATAATTCTGACATTTGCTTCTGAGTCAACCATACGGTTTCTCCTTCTAATTGAACATTTAACTCAATTTGGTTATTTGAATCTTGATATATGACTATTTCACTCATTTTTGATATTACTAAATAAGATATATTTCTTGTTATCTGTATACTTTTCTATTATTTCTTGTTTGCAATTCACAGCTTGCATATAAAACAGATTAATGAGTCTGACTACGATCTTGCCTTGAAATAATACTTGGTAGAGACTGCTCTTTCGAAGTCTATACATTTTCTTAATGCTCCATTCTGCATATATGACTTCTCTGAAGTATTTTCGTAAGGAGCTGTAGTCACAATTGATGGTAGACCATGACGTGCCTTGCTTGTGCCTGTATATTACAAACTCTCTTGCCGTATCTTGACTGATTAGTTGACATATAAATTTAAAGTCATGGAAACGTAAGTAACGCTTGAGTGTACGCAGATACATCTTACGGGTAGCTACACTGAAGTTTTTCATGATCAAATAATCACCATAAGGATTTTAATTGATTATTAATACTCGGATTCATAATACATAGATTGTTAAGTTATCTGATAACTCCAAGATGATGTATGACATGTCGTTAGTCCAAAAGAATTGTGCAGAAAATAAGTGAAAAGCTGTAAAGGGTTTGTTCAACGGATTATGCATATGCAGAGTCACGACGTAGGAGTGATTCTGTCATAATGCTGTGTTATATGCTGGATTTTATCTTTTCAGTTATTGAGATTGTGGGGATAGTTCAATAAACTGTGTCTGGTTAAAAAATATTGATATAATTATTCATTGTAATTAATCGTAACGCCAGACTATGTTTTACGGAAGAACTGTCAAGGCTGGACCCGTAGGGGCCATTT
>Ga0114957_1005322_pt1 | contig 10732 bp, 12 predicted proteins | sample BantaG_FD_87175 | JGI IMG/M metagenome (GOLD analysis project Ga0114957, IMG submission 87175) | Marine algal microbial communities from Bantry Bay, Ireland - BantryBay_4 metaG | ecosystem: Host-associated > Algae > Red algae > Unclassified | place: Bantry Bay, Ireland | collected 2014-11-21 | reverse complement strand
CGCCTCGTGCAACGCAGGTCCTCGCCTGTGTCAGGCGTTGACATCGAATATTCTTGCGCGTGGTGCCGTGGCACTGCCAGGTGTCGTCGCATTCACCCCATGTTGTTGCGTCTTGAGCCTGATGCCTGTCGGTTTGGGCTTCATTCGCATACTGTGCATCAATTCTTTGTCGCGTGGCATGCCCGAGCCCATTTTCAAATGAATCTAGTGACTATCTCTGCACGATCTGCCATCGATTTAGGACACATCAGCCAGCGTCGTTCGGCTAGTCCCCTGCAATACGAGGCGAGGTCAGATTGGGGCCTCGTCGGACCCACCAACGTAGACCCTATCGTTCAATCGGCAAGAGAGCATTCGATGGTCCATGTAGCAAAGTCCATCGCGACTTTTAGGATATGGGGCCCCCAGGATGGTCTTTCCATTCAGGGACCCACACGTTGCACCTCCAGATGGAGTTAAATGGAAGATGGGGCCGACGTTGCTGGGATTGCCCTTACGATGACCCGCGGGTGATCGTGCCTGCGCGCCGTCTTCTGCTGCGGCGGCGCGTCGGCGGTTGCTGACGCCATCTAGCGGCGCGGTTACAGACGCCTCATCGCGCGGCGATCAGTCCCAACCGCCCGCCCGTGCGCCGTGTCGACCGCCCTGCCAGCTTTGCACCGGTGTGCGGCGTGGCGGAGTGACGGCATCGCCCGTGGGCGCCGCACGACGCCGGCGGGCCGCCGCCGATGCGGTGGCGGAGGCGGCACCCCTTTCCCCACCCGACGCCACTCCCACCACAGCAACGTGGCTGTCCGTGCCCCCGTGCGCGCTCGCGGCCATAAATCCGGCTGGCGTGCCCTGTGTCAATGCGTCGCCGAGCGCGCCACCGCCCTGAAGGCCAGGGTATTGCAGGCACGTGCCTGGAATTGCTAACCTCCAAAAAATGGCGGTTGCAGAGAGAAAAGAGGCAGAGCCGACGACACAGCATAGAAGTGATATCGGATTTGCTGTTCGACAAGCCACGATCAAACTATTGACTGGAAGTTACCGCCAGTAATCTTTCAAGCCAATCAACAGGAGTCGCGCAGAGCCATTGCAACCCACAATGAGATTTTCTGAGACTTTTGGGCCACTTGCTTAGGCCTGGAGAGGGCATGGAGAGGGTTCTGGGCCAGACCTGTGAATTGCCATGAGATCAACCAGTTTCTTCAGATTTTTGAGATCCTGATGTGCGCTTCCAGTGCGCAGAAATGCATGAGGAGACTGTGTAAGGAACTCACATGATTCCTAACCTTTCCATTGGTTCATGTACGCTGTTGATCGATTGCAACCACTCTGCAACAGCCTTTTTTTGAAGGTCAGCAATGAGTCCTTGTTCTCGTAGAGCTGGGACAGGGGTGGTCTTGACGGCGCAAGCGAAATGTTAGTAAAACAGGTGCGAAAGGGATAGATGGACGCTAGCCACGCGATCTCGATTGATGTCAGCCAGGCGAGAGCCGTGGCTAGAAGCGCGCAACCAGCGACAATCGTCCATCTGTGCCCAAGTTTCGTGGTGCCACGTACCGCGTTCAGTCACGCTTGAGCTTTGCTTTCTGACAGTCGACCCGGATCTGAAAACCAAAATAGGATCACCTGGCGGCCTCTGCATGTGTGTTCGTGTGCGAGATATTCCTAGAACTCTCGGATACGCTCACGTCACGACGCCGCCAAACACGAAGCAAACCAAAGCAAACAAATCAGCAAAACAGCAGCACCAGCGGCTGTTGATACGGCACGCGTGCACTGCACAGCAACATCAGTAGCGCCCCTCCTCTTCGTCATCGCCGACAGAGCCGTCCAGGCTGCAATCCGAGTCATCGGAGTCGCTGGACGACGTGCGCGCGCCCACTTCCTCGCTCTCATCCTCGTCGTCCCCCGAAGCGACGCTCCCCCCTACAACGCTGCCCCCCATTACGCTTCCGTCCCCGTCTTCGCATGCCCCCTCCCCTCTGATTCCAATCAACGCCGCTCCCGTGCGAAAGTCCGAGTCATTGTCGCCCACAATAACGACCGAGGTACGCGGCGGCGCCTGGCCGCCATCTTCGTCAATACCGCTGTCATCAATCAGCGGGGACGCTTCCGCCGCGGCGCCATGTGCTGCCGGGCCATCGGGGTCTCTGGCCGTGCTTTTGGTCGAGCGGGAAGGGCGGAGTGCCGTCGTGAGCGTCGAGATTGGCGTTTTGCTGTCCGACGACAAGTTCTCTGGCTCCTTGTCAGGCGCTGCGAAGGCCCAGAGACCGCCACCCGCGGGCACGACAACGTCGGGGTCGATGGCGTCCGTGATGCGGTAGCCTGCGTGGACCTTCTTGTCCGCATGGTTCTTGCGCAGGTGCTTGATGGAGGTGGTGAACTCGTCCACCCAGTGTTGGTACCCGCCGCCGCCGCTCCCGCCGCGGCGACGATTGCGACGGCCGAGGGCAATCTCAAATTCGTTTCGCACAAAAGACGCAAACAGCGCATGGTGGCCGCCCTGCATGTTGACGTGGAAGCGGTGGCTGCCCGCGCGGTCCTGGACGACACGGGCGCCGCCGCCGATCTTCGTAAAAACCTTCTTAGCAGCCGCCACGATGGCCTTTTCGCCCTCATGGGAGGTGAGGAACGCGTCTTTCTTCTCCCACTTCTTCGCCTTCGCCACGGGCATCGGGTTGCAACTGAAGCCGAGCACATCGAAAAATGGCTTGAGCACAAACTCCCTGATCTGCGCGACCGTGTGCGGTATGGTCGTGGTGATCTTTGCAATGGGCTGCTTCTTCTTTCGCTGGCCTCCATCGGCGGGAAACCAAATGGGGCCCATGAGGTAGGTGTGGGCGGCGTCAGCCGGCACTGAGAACGCCTTGACAACCTGACGGCCGACTGGGCGTCCGCATCCATCAGGATGTCACGGGATACGGTGGCGTTGGCGAGGAGCTTCTTGACCACAGCGCGGTTCGGGCGCTGCAGCTGGCCGGCCTTCTCCTCGTTCTCGGGTGCGAGCGCCATGGCAGCCGCTTTGACGTCTTCACGTTTCACCACCGGCATGAAATTGTTGACGCGCCCGCTACCGTCGCCGCCGCTGCTGCCGCTACCTCCGCCACTGCTGCCGCTGCCGCCGCCGCTGCAGCCACTGCCGCGTGCCTCACGGCCCTCTTTGTGGGATCTGCCAGCATTGCCGCCGTGCTCGGCGGCCACGCACATGGACGCGACGGCCATGACCGTGCGCTCATGGCCTTGACCATGCGCGGCCACCCGCGTTTCAAGGCGGACGGCGTTGGCACGTAGGTGCTCAAGCATTGCGGCCGACTCCTTGATGGCCGCCCAGAGAACCTTGTTCCGCTCGTGCACGACGTGCTCCACCTTTCCACGCACCAGGCCCCAGGCCGCCACCGCCGCGCGCGCGAGCTCAGGCGAGGTGGTGGCTGCAGCGGAGGTCACAGGGTCACTGCTGGGAGCAGCGTCAGCGGTGGTTTTGACGGCACCCGCCGAAGCGGCCGTCTTCTTTTTCTTGTTGGGCGGGGCGGCCGACTGAGCGGCCGGCGACTTGGCCGGGGCCCGCTTGGCGCGACCGGAAACTTGGCCACGACGACGGGGGACGGGAGGGCACGGGAATGGCCCAGCGAAAGACGCTACCGCAGGTGAGGGGGGCACCGAAACGGCCACTGCCGCCGCCTCCGCCGCCGCCGCGTCGGATACCAGCTCTGAAGGCGTCAGAGGCAGAGGCGTTCACGGCACATCGACCCGAGCGGTAGATAGCACCGGCGATATGGTCCACGGCAACCCGGTTGCCGACAGCTCGGCCGCACGTCGACCCTGCGGAGCTTCAGGCACAAAAGACGAGGACGCCCTGACGGGAGAAGGCGGGGGTGCCGCTGCAGCAGCAGCATGCACAGAAGCGGGCGGCGTCGGAGTCATTGGCGTAGGGCGCGGCAGTGACGACGACGGCAGCGGCGGGGCGTTGAGAGGTGTGCCGCAAAACGGCACAATTCGGTTGGGCGGAGGCACAGGTGGGCCGCGGAACGCGTCGAGCTCGTGATGGTCTACGCAGTCCCGGTCGAGCACACTCTTGGCTGCGGTCGCTGCCGATGCAGCGTTGACCGGCTGGAAGTGGGGCACAAAGATGGCGGTGTGGGCGAGCGACGACGTTGTGGCAGAATGGCCGACGACTTGCGACCCCGGCATGTCCTGGTGCAGCTGCGGCGGCTCCTCACCGCTGCCGCGGGGAGCAGCGTCGACAGCGGCAGCGTCGCCGTTGACGGGGGGAGCAGCGGCAACGGTAACGCCGCCGAGCAGGCCCAGGCGGCGCTGCTCGGCTTCCCAGATAGCAACCGACTCATTCGTCGATGCCGACGCGGATATCCGAGGCGCCCACCCGCTGGGAGCGTTCCCGTACATATAGGAGAGCACAGGATGGGAGTACGCCCAGGGCAAGGGGGGGGGGAATGGGACAGTGTGCAGGGGTCAGGGGGTCAGAGAGTTGGCACAGAGGCAGAGCGCGGCGCGGTGTGCTTCAGTGAGCGGCGCCTCTAGGGGGTTGTCGACCACCGAAACAACCCTTCTTATCCACGCAGACCCACGCTTATGTACAATTTCGGAAGCATCGATGGAGCGGACGGCCCGGTCGCGATCTGCGCCCGCTTACCGTTGGTGCGACCGGCAGGCGCACTCCGAGGCGGCGCGACAGGGGACGACACTGAGGGGGTGAAAAAGCGCGCGCAGACCCAGAGGGCGGGAATTGTCCAAACCAAGTGAATCCGCAAGAGGCAAGGGCAAGCAGCGCCCTAAAGGGCAAGTGGGTGAAGTGAGAGAACGCTCCTAGGGACACTTGGCGCGAAAAAGCTCAGGCAAAGGCCGCCACCGGGGTCCCAGAGAGGGGATACCCTGCGGTCGCCTGTGCGGCCGGGGGGGTCGAAAGCGTGCCCGGCCGCCACTGGCGGGAAGCCAGTCACTGAAAACGGCGGCGTGGGCTGCTGGGGCCGAGTCTACCGTCCAAAGACGGCCGTAAAACGCGAAAGTAAACCAACCCGACACGGGGGGGGTGGAGGAGAGGTCACACCGGGTTGGTCAATGCAAGTGAGATAAGTTGCCCGCACAGCGTAACCGGAAAAACCACCAGAGAAAGGGAGAATATAGGAGGGCACCAAGAACCCTGAAGCACGCGAAGACGACGCAAGAGTGCGCGGCTTGGAAGCCAGGCCAATTGAGGTGGGGGGGGGACACCACGTTCCGAGGGCCGTAGCCAGAGAGGAGCGGATCGGACCACTAGGTGACCGTGTGCGAGGGGGGAAGTTGATAAAGCCACTTGCCCGCGGGTCTGGCCGCGGGCGCGTATGAGCCGGCGCGCTGCCGTCACGCTGCGCTGTCATCGCAAGACTTTGCGCGGCGGCGCGGGTCTGCTGAACACAGTTCGATCGATCGAAGGGCGGGAAGTGTCCGAATTCGCTCAATTGCAGAGCGCAGTCTACAGCAATGCAAACAGGGCGACTTGGAGCAGGATGCCAGGGGCATGAGTGGCCGCTTGAGGTCACAAAAGCTTCCCCGAAGGCAACGTGTCAATGGAGTTAACACGCAAGCCCGCGACTATTCTATCCTAAAATCGAACGATCGATTCAATGTCGCTCTCTTCGAAGAATTTGGGCGCGTTTTGGATCGGACTCGACGCTGCCCCTTCTGATCCGAGTTTCTGTGGATGGTGTCTGCCGTCCTCACCTCCGCTGGTTGTGCACGCCGTGTCGTGTCGCGTCATTGTGCGGCGCTGCCGTGCGGAGACCTCTGGCCCTCCTCTGATCAATGAGTGCCCCCCCGCCCCACCATCTTGTTCCACAATGCATACGGGGTACGTACGACCAATTTTCAGCTACTACGCAACGAGAGACCCTCTGCGGCCAGTGCGTCCCGCATCCCTGGTAAGCCATCATGTCATGATGACGACGATGCTGGCCTGAACGGACGCTGATTGGTCCCTCTCTTGGGCGCCGGCGCTTCCAGCCTTGGCAGTGTCTCTTAAACCCTCGTCTGGTTCGCCTCCCTTTTTCACCAATGTACGTATTCTCTGCCGACGGAGGGTACCTCCTGGGGCAGCAAGGTTGGCCACGGCTGACGGGCTACCGCCGGCCTGTCCCGATTGCTGTAGAGGAAGGAATCTATCCGGCTGCTACTCGTGGCCCTGGCAGTGGACAGCCGTTTGTCTTTGGCTGCGTGCTGTGGGGCTCGGCGTTTCGTGCTGCGCTGCCGCATAATGGGCGCTGACCGCCTTTCGCTTGCCTCCTGGATGGTACCGGATGGGCATTTTGTGTCAGCCGGGTGCGCTTTGCTCCAGGGTTTGCGCCGCAACCGGGTCCCTCGCCAGGCGCTGGACCGCTCCAGCCGCGTACAATTGGCGTGGGGAGACGGTGCGTGTCGGTGGACCCACGCTCGGGCCTCAAGTCACAGCTTCCACAGAGCCAGCCGCATCATTTTCCATCGTACGTGCCCCTATGAGCCGGCTGCTGTTGCCCCTCTCACGTACTGTATGCGTGTTGAGAGAAGCCGAAGGATGTTTTTTGTGCTTCTTTGTCTTCAACCTGTGATGCCCTCATTCTGACTCCCTCCCGTCTTGCTCTCACTCGCATATCTTCGCTCGTCTGTCCCTCCTATTGAACCCCCAGGCCACACGTCATTTCGGGCGTGCCCCCGGACCGCCCATTTCTGGTTTGTGACTGTGGCTTCGAGGCCCAGTTCCTGGCAGAGCTCCGTCGGCACCAGTATGGCATCAACAACGGCTTGACCGGCCACCACACGCAACACCCTCGTCGTCGTCCCCGCGAGGCGGCGTCGGACGACCAACCATCCGATGGCGAGGACGGGTTGGACGACGGAAGCCGTGCTGGTGCGGCCGGTGGGGCTCATGCAGGCAGGGCTCGTCGGGGGCGTGTTGGTGCCGGTGCGGGTACAGGCCGCCCCGGTGCTGGCTTGGAGGACGGCAACGAGGCCGACGACGAGTCGGACGCGCCGCCCACGTCGCCGCACTCGCCGTTTCCATCCTCGCACGCGTCCTCCGAGTTGGCATCGACCGCCTGCAGCGCCGTGGAGTCGCAGCTCCAGACGCTGTTGGAGCTGACGCGCATTTTGGTGCCCCACACGGAAGGCGCCGCCGCCGCTGCAGACGCAGTCCCCGAGTACAGTTACTCCTCCGTGGGCCTGCACGTGCGGGCGCTCTATGTGACGCTCGGCGACGCGCGGCGCGCCCAGCCCGTCGTTAAGTGGTGCAAGCGCTTCAAGCTTCGACAATTTCATACTGTGCGGCTTCGCGCGCTGCAGCGGTTTGTTTTGAGCGTGGGCGGGGCGGGCCTCTCTACCAAGGACCAAGAGTTCCTTTATGAGCTCCTCGACATCTGGGACGGCACCAAAGTCGGAATTGCGGAGGACGCGGGCCACCAAAAGACGCTGCGGCACCACTTCCCGTCTGTGTCTGCTTTTGAGCAGGCGCTGCGCGACGACCTGGACGACGCCGCGTTGAGCGCGGGGTGGAAGAAGGTCCGGTTGGTGGAGGCTGGCATCTCCTCCAAGGGGTACTTCCGCGACGTGCAGCAGGTGATCAGGGAGCTCTTAAAGAAGAAGGGTGCCTCCATCCAGCTTTGGAGCGGCATGGCTGGGCCGGCGCCGCCCAGCGACCGCCGGGAAACACCCATGGACGGGAATGCCTTCAAAGTATGCGAGGACCTGGTCATGAAGAACAGGGAGGAGCTGGCCTGCGTGCTCTGCCTACACACTTTTTCGGACAGCAGCCAGTTATCTTGGTCTGGTGGGACGTTGTTTCGTTTTGCGGAGGGTTTGAGACGTGACGCACTGTCTCTGCTTAGCGAGTTAGGGAGTCGCCGTCGGGATCCTGTGTCTCACTGGGCGGATGCACTCCCTTCTTCTGTCTTGATTGTATTGCGCTCGTTGCCAATCTCCGCGCAGCCCACAAACTGTACCCTGTACGTGTGCGCCTCGTCAACGATGTCTCGGGCACCGTCGAATGGGTGACTGTCGCGTATGTCCCCATTGTGCGGAAGCTTCAAGAGCCCGGGGCGGACGAGAGAGCCAGGATTAGACGGTGCGGGATCTTGCAACGGGTGCTCTACACGGCCTTCACGCACGTGATTGGCCGTATTCATATTGGCTTCCGAGTCACAGTCGGTCACCAGGAGGCGCTAGCCTTTCCCGCGTCCTCCTGTATATATGCGACCAGCCGGAGGAGCGCGCGGTGCTCGGCCTGCAGGGCGGCCAATGTGCGTATCATGCACTTCCTGTATGGCCAAGATCGAGTTGGTCGGGGCGCCTCAGGCGCTCAACGCAGGGGAGCGCAATGTCATCAACACCCTCACCAACCAAGTTGAGTCCTACGAGCACTCGAGGCGCCAGTGGGAGCGCCACCGGCGGATGTCGCTCGGCGCCCTCGACTCGACGTCAGGCGTCGTTTTGGGGCTTGCCGGCATGGCCGGCCTCGGCTCGGCACCCATGCTGTTGTACAATATGATAGGATTTTTTGTGCTGCACGTACGTCATCCTTCTTCTTGTTTGCATTCCATCTTTTGAGTGCTTGAGCCAACACCATGTCTCTATTGCCTTGGCGTTCCGAGACTAATCGTGTGCATCGCCCTCGAGCTCTTCTTTCTCTTGCTTCTTGATGCTGTCTTAGGTTTCGGATCTGGGCGTCACCAGATTGCTCGTGCACCGGCTTGTACGTGTCTTTCCCTACTTATGCAGAGGGAAAAAGCCTCCAGCTGGCTCGGTTACGACGACCCGACGCATCTCCATCAAGCGCCTTCTCCGTCTACACAGAAGAAGCAAGGCATGCACGACTCCCCCAGGGTACGTTGCGTGTGCGCTGCGTCTCTATTATCCTTTGTGTGCGGCCTCTTTTCCCGTGGCTTGTACCCTGCACTGGTACTCCCCATTGCTCATCGTCGCTTTTATGCAGTGATTCCCGTGTCTGACCCGTCTGTTCACCCGCTCTCCTGCACCTACCTCTCTTCAATGCTGGATCTGCATCTACATCGTGCGCGCCAACGAGAAGCAGGTTGTCTTCACTGGCAAGCAACAAAGGGACGGTGTTGCTATTGTGCCGTTCCTTTCAGCCGGCCTCTTTGGCCGGCTTGGAGACGACGATGCCGACGACGTGTTCGTAGCCGACCACGAGGCGGAGCGTGCGGTGGCGGAGGCGGCGACAGACGTGGCCGCCTACGACGCGGATGGTGACGACGACGCAGCGGATATGGTGTCCAAGAACTTTGTCTTCGACTGGGCAGCGTACAAGGAGGAGTGGGGGGACACCCCCGTGCACGTTTCCGTCGCTTCTTTCTCAGCAGAGTACGCCGTGCTGTACGCCCGCATAGCCGGGCGGGCGACCTCCGCTGTGCCGCCGCCCATGACAATGACGGAGGGGCACAAGATTGCCGCGCAGGCCAAGGACTTTGTCAACAAGTTCGTGACACCTATTTCCGTTCACATTGCGTCGGTGAAGGTTCACAAGCTCCTCCGCCATGTCGCTGATGCGATCAAGTGGCAGGGCAACTTCCGCAATGATAACACCGCTGACAACGAAAGCGAGCACAAGGTTAAAAAGCCGTTTTATGCGCGGACAAACAAAAACGCACGCACGTTCACTCGGCAGCTGGTGCGCCACTCGCACGGCGCGTGGGGCATCCTCGCCCGCCACACGGAGGACGAGAAGGCCGCTGTCGCCGCTTGGCGGGCCAAGCTGGCTGCGCGGGCGGCCACTGCAGCTGCAGCGGAAGCTACGCGGGATGCAGCCAGAGACGCATTAGCCGCTGGCGGCCGGGCAACGGCAGCGGCCGGTGCGGCAGTTGGTGCCGCGCCGGCACCCGGTGGCGGGGTGGTGGCGGCGGTGACGTCGGCGGCGGCTTCTGCTGCTGCTGCGGCCGCCGTGGCCGCTGCCTCAAAGCGGGCGCGGAAGCAGAAACTGCGGGTGTACAACGTCGCTTGGGTGTCTGTCGGAGACTTCGCACGCCGCCCAGACTTAGCAAATGTCTGGCAGCTGTTGAACATGATCGCCAACCGCAACGTGCGTGTAGCTACTCGCACGCCCTTACAGGCGCGCTTCGAGTGCGGCACGCGTGTGCAGCAGCAGCTGCGCGCTGCTGAAGACTACCTCGGCGCCCCGTGGCACGAGGCCGTGTTGTACCACTTCGGCGGCGATGAGGCAAGGCTGTGCGTTGGCGAGCTGCGAGCCATCGTCAGGGGACGCAAGGGAAATGCTTTCGTCTTGGTGCCGATGGAGGCAGTGGCAGCCGAGGAGCTCTGCCCATTCGCTGCGCGGGACTGTGTGCGTCTTAAATGGCGCACCGTCAACAACGCGACGGACCTGACGCTGCGATTTGTGCCCGTAGAGCACGTGCGTCGGCTCGCCTTTGTTGTCCCTGATTTTGCTGACCTGGCTGCCCGCCGAGGCGTCGACGCGGACCTGCCCTCAATGGATAGCCCGCTCACGGAGCGCCTGGATGCGCTTCTTTCTCAACGTATTTTTTCCCTGGGATTTGAAGAAAAAGATGGTGCCGCTTTCCAGTGCCACCCTCACGACCACGCCGACCCCGGCCTCCCAATTCTGCTACCCTGCAACGTACCACCGCCCCCCCTGTAGCATATCTCTGCTACCAATTGGCAATTAGCCACGAGTAGCCCCCTTGACTGGCCGAATCCACGGATGTGTGTGACTCGGCTTGTGGCACGCCCTTTGGGGGGTTACTTCCGCATT
>Ga0114957_1005318_pt1 | contig 10736 bp, 8 predicted proteins | sample BantaG_FD_87175 | JGI IMG/M metagenome (GOLD analysis project Ga0114957, IMG submission 87175) | Marine algal microbial communities from Bantry Bay, Ireland - BantryBay_4 metaG | ecosystem: Host-associated > Algae > Red algae > Unclassified | place: Bantry Bay, Ireland | collected 2014-11-21 | reverse complement strand
GGTGACGGTGCTCGGCTGCCGAGCCGCCGCCGGTGGGGGGGTGCGGTGTCGGGCCGCCACTTTTGTGTGGTGGGCGTGTCCGCGCCCTGGTGCCGATGCCATTGATTGCCACAAGCGTGTACTCACATGGTGGTTCCACGCCCTTGCTGCCCGCTCTTGTCCCCCTACGGGTGCGGCTCGTCCCCGTTTTGTTTTGGCCGTGTGGCGCGTGGTGTGGCGCCTTGCTTGTTGTTTTGTTTGTTTGCCGCCGCCCCACAGCCGAGCGCCGCGAGGCCGCCGCCGCCGCCGGCGACGGGCGCGCGGGCAGCGGCGCCGCGTCGCGCACCAACGACGTGGTCGTCGCGCGCGGCGTCTTGCAGCTGCACGCCGAGACGTACGCGCAGGGCGACCACGTGGCGGTGCTCAGCCCAAAGTCGGGCAGCCCAAAGTACATTGGGTGGATCTGCTCCATCAACTCAAAGGAGGTGCAGATTCGGGACGTGCGGGGTACGTCGGCCGCCGTCGACGGCGGGGTGGGTGGCGGCGCGGCTGTGGTGGCTACTCGGCGAACGGCCGCGGCGGTGGCAGGAGTGGTGGAGGGGGATGCTTGGCGTGAGCGCCCGGGCGTGAGGCGTGTGTGGTGGCAGCGCGTGAGTGTGTTCTTTCCCGTTGCACTTCTGACGCATGTCTGCTAGATTCACCCGAGTACCCATGGCTGACTCTGCTGGTACGCCCTTTGGTTGCTTGTTCGTACCCTCTTTTTGTGTGCTGTGGATTGCCTGCCTTGCTCGTGCAGATGTGGCGCATCGGGTCTACGTGTCGCACCTGCGCAACAACCGCCTGTTCCTCCGCCGCACCTGCGACGTGTTGTGAGGAGGTGGTTTGTGTCTGTGCGGGGAGTGCGCCCACGGGAGCCGCAGGGCGAAAGCTCCTTTGTGCGTGTTGTTTTTGTGTCCCCCTGTCGCTTGTGTGCCACCTTGTCGGATGCTGTATATTTCTTGGGGGGTTTGTCTTGACTGGTGGTTCCCTTGCCAACGGCCGCTCGTGCGTATCGTACTCGTGCAGCTGCTCGTGAGCCGTTTTGTCACTCGAGCGTACCACACCGCATACTTTACAAGGTCCACCAACGAGCACCGCTTGGCCGTCGTCCCCCTACAACGTCGCGGGCGGACGACACCAACCGCCCTCATCCAGCCCAGACGCGGGCACACGGTGGCGCAGGCCAGCGCCGGCGTCGATGGCCGCTGCCGGTGGCCGCCAAGGGCGTCGGCCTGTCGGGTACGCGCACCCGCCCCGCCCATCCGACGCACCGAGGCCGTTTGCCGCCGGCCAGAGCGCTCAGCCCTGCACCGTCAACGCCACCACCCACCGCGCTCGTTCACCTCTGCGGGCGCAACACACAGGGGGGCTCTGGGCGACGCCACCCGCCGTCACCGGGCGTCGGCCGCCGCCGCGTCGGCGGCCACCCCCGCCGTCCCGCTGCCCTGCACGTGAGCCTCCCCCCCCCCACCCTCAACCTCTGGGTCCAGCGGCGTGCGGTCAATCTTGTCGGGCAGCACGCCCGCGGCGGCCGCGGCGGCCCGTCGCGCCTCCCACGCCGCCGCCGACGCGCGGGACTTGGCGAGCGCGGCCGCAAACGCGTCCCGCACGCGCGCGCTCGCGGCGGCCACGGCGTCCGCTTCGCCCACGTCCGCCGGCAGCTGGATGCCGCTGTGCGTACGGTCGAGGGCGTCGAGCAGCGGCGAGTCTGGGACGCGGAACTTGCGGGCAAACCAGGCGGGCGTCGACGAGAGGCGGTCGGCAAAGACGTACCCGTCGGTACTGCCGTCGACGGTGGCCGACGCGTTGGCCTCCCGGTCGTCGAGCCAAAACGGGTGCTGCCGGGCCTTGACGCCCCGGTGGTACCACACGACCAGCCGCAGGGGGTTGGCGACGAGGGAGCGCCGGAAGCGGGCGGTGTTGGCCAGCAGCGTCACAAAAAAGTGCTCGCTCGCCTCGATGGACATGCCAAACGCAACAAGCAGCCGGCGCGCCGCCGGGGAGCGCACCACGTGTTCGACGTACGAGCGGTGGAGGACCATCCACGCCTCGGACTTGTGCGGTGTCCACGACGCGAGCTCAAACGCCGGGTTGGGCTGGCGCGTCGTAATGATCCGCGTGTCGTTGGCCTCAAACGCCAACGCCGTGTCGACAAAGATCTTGCCGATGCGCTGGGCGGCGACGTGGGCGACCCACTTTGGGGGCACGCTCACCGACGCAAAGTTGGCCTGCGCGTCGGCGACGCCCGGCGACGCCAGCAGCCGCCGCTGCTCGATGGGCGCCACGAGCGGGTAGTCCGAGGCAGAGATGTTGATAAAGTAGGCCCACGAGGTGGAAGCCGCCAGGAGCGTCTCCATGGCCGAAAGCACGTTGAGGACCATGGAGATGCCCCGGTACGTCACGACCTCCCGCTTCATGAACCGCACGTTTTTGGCGTACGCGGCATTGGCGCGGATGGCCGCTTCGACGGGCGCAATCGCCGCCGCGTCCATCTTGCGGTCGCAGTGCACGGCGTAGACATTGCGCGGGTGGTGGAGCACCTTGATGAGCCGCGGCAGCAGCGGCAGGTTGGTGGCAGACACTTGGATAAAGTAGGCAACATCCACCTCGCCTGAGTCGGAGCTGCCCGACCCCCACAAGGACGACACGAGGCGAGCACGCCGCCCCGACCCCGTTCTCCCCTGCGTGTCCGGCCTCGACAGTAGCAACGTCGACGCCACCGCCACCACGCAAAACAGCAGCAAAATGGCCACGGATACGCTCCACCGGCTGACGGTCTTGCCTTGGGTCGGGAAGAACCACATTGGGGTCGGACCAGCCGCGCGGGAAGAGGTGGCCGCCGCTTGTCGGGGGGCAGGGGAAAGGAGGGGAAGGGGAGATGAGGGAATCGATCTGGGCGGTGTGCGGTGCCCCGCCATCCTGCCACACGGGGGCGGACAGTGGTGCGCTTTGCCGAGGCAGGGGTGCCGTGTCGATGGCTCTCCAGATGAGACGGCCACGTCTGTCGACTGCGCCGGACAGGTGGTGGTTCGCGATGACGTTGGCGGTCGCAAGTGCGCTACAGTGAGGATAGCTGCGACTCGAGAGCCGGGTGCCCCAGCAGCACGCTGCGCTCACCAACAAGTGAGAACGTGCGCGCGTACAGCTCATCATCAGCCGCTTCTGGCACCAGGCCGGCGCCACAGCGTGCCACAGTCACACAAACGGCGCTGAGCGCACGATTGCTCCCCAGCAAATGACACTTCTGCATGACCCCTGTTCGCCCACACGGCGCCACGCGGACGAGTGTCGGCCGATCACTTGTCAGGTGTGGTCAGAAACAGGACATGGAGTCGCCATCTGGCCGCCTGAGGCAGCCCACCAGGCGCGACTGACTGTGCTGCGTGATCGCGGCAGCGTCTTCTTACTGGGCATTCCAGGTGGCCGTCGTGCGCGCAGGGCCCAAGACAGACACAGCAGGGTCCAAAGCTCTGACAATCAGCACAACGCACTGTTGGGCCGACAACGTTCTCAGCCCGTTCCATGCGTGGGATAAATTCTGACAATTTCTGACTCAATTTTACCGAACTCACAGCACGGCGGGATGTCCCGGATTGCCCGCATCAGGTGGCGCTGAGTTCGTCGCTCCTTAAACTCCGCATGACAAACTCACCACGAGTCTCATACTGTAGCCCCGAGCAGTTTGTTATCTAGTTTTTCTTCGAAATTTTCAGATAATCTCAGAAAACGAGTGCCCCGATTGTGCGTTTGCGGGCCATACTGGCACATTTTGTAAAGATGGGACTCGACATGCACTGCTGTCGATCCTCTTGGCCAATCAGAAACGTCCCTGCATCGCTGTTGCAATCCCGTTCTCTGCCGATGAGGACAAAATTGGGGGATCAGCAATACTTGCCCGTTGACTCCGCCACGCACGCCAAACCAATGACCAATCAGGCGCGTTGTGACCATCACCCCACCCAGTCGGTCTTGATCGCGACTCGTCTCTCTCCCGCAGCCGGCACTGGAGCGCGTCGGCCGCCCCAGCGGCGGCGGACACACCGCCGGTCACGTCACTGCGTCTGACGAGGCTGCCACGGCGGAGAAACGGTCACGTGCCGGTGCTTTCGCTGCTTGCCCCAGCCGTGCTGGCCTGGGGGGCGGGGGGGGGAAGGGTCGACTCGACGCGGCCACAGCCGTGGCAGGCATCCCGCACACGCGTCGCGCGGTTGCCGCGGGCGACGCGACCGCCGCCCCGCCGCCCGGGCCGCCATCCGTCAGGGGCGGTGACGCCGCCGCGCCCTCGGCACCGCCGACGCGTCACGCCGCCGGTCGTGCGGGGGCGCTTCTGGTCGGGCGCTCGGTCGCGGGCCCTTACATGGCCTGGGTGCGCCGCGGTGGGGCCAGCGGGTGCCCCACACCGTCCCACCGCCTGTAGCGCGGCGGGGCGCTCGCTCCCACGGCCGACGCGTGGCCACCGTGGCCGACCAACCGACGTGCCATTGAGACGACAAGGTCGCCGCAGCGAGGGGCGTTTGGCCGTACGGGATTGGCGGCGGCGGGGTGTGGGGGCGCGGCGCACCCCCGAGGGGCGAGCCCCTCGGCCGTTGGCGACGGCAACGATGGCGGCGTCCATGTTTGGACGACGGGTACGTTGCGCCGCGTGCCGCCACGTCGATGGGAGAAGCGGCGGCTCGGTCGTTGTTGATACGGCGGCTTTGCCGTGGCGGGGAGGCGGTTGGCGGGACGGCGAGCGGGCGATCAGCGCCGCTGGCCAGACTCTGCACCCCGTGCCGAGCGGCGGGGAGCCGCTGGGGAGGCGAGAGCCGCGCCACGCGGCGGGAAGCAGACGACTAACAGGTCGTGCCCTCTTGTTTGTTGTTTGATTCGTGTGCATCCCCGCGCCTGTGTCTGGTGTGGGTGCCTGTTGCATGGCGGCGCGCGCGTGCCCACGCAGGGGGACGGTGTGGATTTGGAGGCGGGGCCCGCGCGCGCGCCCGCCGTCGAGGCGGGCCGTGCGCCGCCGCGTACCGACGCTGACACGGTGCCGTCATTTGACGCCTTTCGCACCGAGGTACGGGTGACGCCCGCCGTTGCCGTTGCTTGCGAGCGGCTGGCGAGCCGCCGCCGTGGGCAATGCGGGTGCGCAGGTGCCTCGTGCGAGCGTTGGCCTGTCGCCTTGGCCCCGCCATGGGGTGTCGGCTCCCACACGAGCGCCGGTCGGGTCGCTCACCATTGCCAATTGCTTGCTCGTCCAGCGCTTGTGTGATGCTCGCACCTGCTTGTTCCCTGTGCCCCCCCACGGCAACCCCCACCTCCCCCGCTTGCCCCACCCAGATGGACAAGATTGACCAGGTCATTGACTGGGTCAATACCGAAGCGCAAGCCGTCTCGTCGGGGGCGACGCCGCTCGTGGGAGCCCCCCCGAAGCTCGCCGCCGCCAAAACCAAACTCGCCGCCGTCCGCGTCCGCCTCGCCCGCATTGGCGGGGAGAACCGGGCGGCGACGGCGGCCGGCGCCGCCGGCGCCGCCCTCCGCACCAACGTCCACGGCGGGGCGGTGCGGCGGTTTGTCGACGCGGCGGCGGGGTTGGAAGCCGCCTCGGCGGCCGCGTCGACCGCAGCCGCCGCCGACGTGGCGGCGGCCCTGCGGGGGCTGGCGCCGACCGCCGCGGCGGCCGACGTGGACGCGGCGCTCGGGGGTGGTGGGGGTGGCGGTGGCGGCCGCGGCGGCGGCGGCGGGCGGGCGGATGCCGACGCCGACGCGGCGGTGGAGCGGCTCGTGGCGGCCACGACTGGCGGCGTCACGTCGGCGCGTGCGGTGGAGCTGCGGGGGCAAATTGAGGACCTCCGCCACCGCAACGGGGAGGTGGCGTCGCTCGCCGCGTCCGTCGCGGAGGTGCACGCCATGTTTGTGGAGGTTGGTCTGCTCGTCGAGCAGCAGGGGGACCTCGTGCGGTCGATTGAGCACAATGTCGAGGCGACGGGCGGGGAGACGGGTCGGGCGTTGGAGGAGCTCAAGGTCGCCCGCGCCTACCAAAAGAAGAAGCGCAAGTGGTACATCATTGGGGGGGCCGTCCTCGTGGCCATTGTGGTCGTGATTGTCATCATTGTGTTGGTGATGAACAGCTGATAGGGGAGGGAGGGGGGGGGCCAACGGCAAGGCGAGCGTCGCCATCTCCGCGTCTCTTGTACGCGCGGCCATTGCCGACGGCGGGGTGGCTGCCACTGGTTGCGGCCCCCCGCCCTGCGGCGGCCGATGGTGGGGGCGTGTGGTCGTGGCCGCCGCTGCCCCGCCCTCGGCGCCCCGGCCGGCCGTGGCCAGCGCTCGTGCCCCCGTGCCTCTACTGGCGGCTGGTCGGTGCCTGCGCTGCCAGCCGCGACGGCGGCCGCTGCACTCTTTCGGCGGCGGCCGTCCAAAGCAGTGGTACCTGCGACGACACGCCGGGCGTGGCAGGGGAGCGAGCCGTCCGGCAAGGGGGGTGCGCGGGTGTTTGCGTGGGGTACCTCCGCGCAGGGCGCTAGCGATTGGGAAGTCACGTTGGACGACGGTATGTACATACTGGGGAGGATGAGGCTGCAGACCCAACAACACCGTTGAGGGGGGGACGGGGGCGCCTGAAGAAAGTAAGGGGGTCATTTGTTTTTTTTGGCCAATGTCGCCCGCCACCGCTCGCCACGACACGTTGTCCACGTGCAGCGGCGGCCGGCGTTTGCCGGTGCGACGCCCGCCGCCCAACAGTCCGCGTCGCACCCCACCGACAGAGCCGTCCAAGAGATAACAGGCAAGGCAAGGAATGATGGAGGAGCCAGGGAGGCATACCGCTCGGCGTGGCCATCACGACGAGCGCACGGCGGCCACGGCCGCACCGCGTCGTGCGGCGCGGCACTGACGGTGGCCAGGGGAGGGCAGAGGAGACTGGCAACGCCGCTGCCGCCCGCGTCACGAACGGGGGAGCACGCCGCTCCACTCTTCGTACCGACCGGGAAGCGACACGTCCCTACTGCCACCACCGCCGCCGCCATTTCCCATTCCTCCATTGGTTCGTCTCAACGCGTGCATTGCCGTGCAGGCACTCGCGGGCACATCAGCTCGTGCCAGCCTCCTCGGCCACCGTCGCATTCACAGCCGCCGCGGCTGCTGCTGCTGCTGTTGCTGCCGCCGCCGCCGCCGCGTCCTCCGCGTCCGCTTGCGCCCGCTCCCGCTCCCGCTCCAACCGCCGCCGCTCGTTGGCCGCCGCCGCAGACTTCCTGTTGCGCACAATCCGACGGGCGACGCGCTCATCAGTGACCGTCTCGAGTACCACGCGTTGGCGCCGCCGCCGCCGGTGCGTGCTGCCACTGCCAGTAACGGCACCCGGCGCCGCCAGCGCCACCGCCGACGCCGAAGCGCACACCGAGGGGGCGCCACTGCCACTGTTGCCACCGCCGTTGCTGCCACCACCACTAGCAGCAAAGGCCGACGGCGACGCGGGGTGGGCACCGCCGCCACCACCGGCACGCTGCCCGCCGACGGTCATGAACGAGGCCGTCGAGGCGCGGCGGAGCGCCAGCGGATGCGCCCCGGCTGGCGGCGCCTGCGCGGGTGGTGGCAGCCGCATGCGCGCCGGCTGCACCGCCACGTGCGTCAGTGCGAGGGAACACAACCGCTGGAGGACGCTGCGGCTGCTCGGCTCAACGGTGGTGACCATCGAGAAGACGCCGTCGGTGACCGGCCACGCCACCTCCGAGCCGGCGCCTTCTCTACCGCCGCCGACAAGGCAGCCTGTTGGGTCCCCACCTTCGGACGAAGACGAGAGCGATGATGCGGACGACCCGAAAGGCGCTTCTGTCGACACGGCCGCGGCGCCAAAGGTCGCACCCCCGGCCATGGCCCGACAAAAATCCGACAGAGGCCCGGGCGGTACGTTGGCCCAGTCGGGTGGCAGGTTGACCGTCTTGTCTCTTGGCACCGTCGCCTTCATCAACGTCGAAGTGCGAGTCGCGAGCGTCGGCTGTCGTTGGCCGAGGGATGGCCGCAAAAAAGTGGACGACACCCAATAGACGTTTCCACCACCACCGCTACCGCCGCACCCCGCATCGCCGCCAAAGCCTCCCCCCCCGTCTTGGCCAGGCGGCGCCGCGGACAGCCCCGACCAACAGACCGCCTGCCCGTCGCTGCGCGCCGAAACCGTTGTCAGCTGCCCCGTCGAGGTGTCGAGGGCGAACCGGGACAGAGGCGGAAAAAATGCCAGACCGTAGCTATGGCGGCTCATCCTGTCGAGCACCACCTCCGTGACGATATAGCCGATGATGAAGGGGCCGTCCCGCTGCACGGGCACCCGCATCGAGGAGAGGGTGAGGAAGCGGGTGCCGAGCACTTCCGACGCCCCGTCGATGGCGAGCTCCCCGGGGTCCCACGAGCCTCCCTGGTTGAGCCCGCCGCCGCCGTTTCCGTCGCCAAAGTCCGCGTCGCGATTGGACAGGCGCGACTCAGTGTCGAGGCACGCTGCCCCCCGAAAGGCGTCTGGCGACAGCTGAGAAAGCGACGTCGGCAGCTCCGCCGCTTCATCGTTCGCCGAAAGGCCCGGTGCGTAGGGCGCGAGCCATGCCGCGACGAGGGAGGAGCGACGAAGGAGAGAAAACTCTGGCATCGCCGCCACTTCAGAGAGCTCGAAGGGGCGGCCGATGGGGAATGCGGGAGGGGGAGCGGACATAGTGCATGCCCTGGCGGTGCTCAACGAGGAGAGAAGAGTAGCAGGGTGGATGAGGGCGGGGTTGAATGGCGTCCACTCGGTACACGAGGTGGGGCAATGACCTGCACAATGAAGACACACGCGGACGAGGGAGAGGCATGGTCCTGAACTTCGTGAGAGTGTGCCGTTGGCTGCGGCTGCGGCACGTCCTCGTCAGATGTGTCGACACGGCAGGAGCATGTGATTGGCCAAGACCATCATCTGTGGCAGTCGGGTCCACTTTCGTGTGACCTGTAAAAGTGTGCATTTTTTCAGTACTCGTCATGATTAGTCTTACCGCAGCGCATTGGCATTTTTTCGATTTTCGCTGGATTGTGGCGGAACTCGCTGTGCATCCCACGTCCGCGCTCTCACGCTCTCATGCGCAACCACAGCCAAGGCTGCCACCACCGCCAAACCGCCGCCGCCACCGTCCCTCACCACTCCTGCCGCGTCTCCGCCGCCGCCACAGGGGCTGGGGCAGACCCCACGCACGTGGCGGCCGTCGCCGACGCCGGCGGCGCCAGCAGCCCACAGCCGCCCCCGCCACCGCCCGTCGCCGTCTCTCCCCCGTCACGCGGACGACCCCCCCCCTGCCTCCGACGAAAACGCGCGGGGACACACCCGCCGCGCCGTCGCATCGACGGCGGCCGTCACGTGCGCGACGGGCACCCCCCTGAGGGCGGCGACCATCTCCGCCGCCCGCACCACGTTGGCCGGCTCGTTGCGCTCCCCCGCAACGGGCCCGAGGGCGGGCGCGTCGCTCTCCCACAGCAGCCGGCCCAACGGCACGCGCGGGAGCCACTTGCGCATCGCGCCGCCGCCGCCGGCCGCTGCCTCCCGCACAACGCTCGGGGGGATGGATAAGTAGGCGCCCGCCGCGACCGCCGCCGCCGCGTGCACCGCCCGCCCGTCAAACGCGTGGAGGACGACCGGGGCCGTCGGGCGGGGCGGCGTGGCCGCCGCGCGGGCGGCGAGCGCCGCCACCACATGTCGCCCGGCGCCGCGCGAGTGGACGGTGGCGGGCAGTCCGAGCGCCGCCGCCACGTCGAGCTGCGCGTGCAACGCGCGCAGCTGCCGCCGCCGCACCGCGTCCGCGTCGGCGCCGGCGGCGGCGCCGCGCGCGAGCACCCGCTGCGTGTAGTCGAGGCCGATTTCGCCAATGGCACCGAGCGTGGCACCCGCCGTGGCCGCCGCGTCCATGGCCGCCGCCACCGCCGCGTCGGCGGCCGCGTCGGTGGCGCACGCGGAGACGGTTTCGGGGTGGACACCAAAGGCGGGGAGCAGCCGCACGCCGTGGGAAGGGGGAGGGGGGGGCGCGGCGGCGGCGGCGGCGGCAGGCGAGCCATTGGCGTCAGGAGGACCGGTAGCGGCGAGCGCGTCCGCGGCGGGGACGGGCGGCTGTGGAGGCAATGAGCACAATTCGAGCGTGCGGGGGATGTCGGCGGCGCTCTCGGTGACAATGATGACGGCGGTGACGCCCGCGGCGGCTGCCCGCGCCAGCAGTGGGGGGATGTCGCCGGGTGGAAAGGCCACCGTGTCGCATAGGTGAGCGTGTGTGTCGAGCATGACGCGCAGGGAGAGGGGAGTGGGGGGGAAAGGGGGGAAGGGGTGCGGCACTCGGGCAGTCCAAGGAGAATGTGGGCCGAGGCCAATCCCGATGACAAGGCGCGAGGGACGAAGACGAGGAAAGGAGGTTCATGTGGACCACGACAGTTCACGGGAATGGTTTCGATGTCCCGTTAAAATCACCACACTTGTGGCGCTTTACTTTAGAAACCTCACTTTATGAGGTACAGTGCATTCTCGTTATAACGTCCACCCTGATTCACATAAATCTGCCAGATTGAAGTTTAAAGTCGCTTGTATCCGATTCGCTGAAGAGATTTGAAGCCTTCGATCTATCGTCTATTAAGTGGGAAGCCGCAACGAGACCAGGTTTCCGGCTGGGCTTGATGCACCGTTCAGGGGGGGGTTTCGATGGACAATGTTACATGTTCTCGATACACTGTATCCTCGATGTCCG
>Ga0114957_1005316_pt1 | contig 10740 bp, 7 predicted proteins | sample BantaG_FD_87175 | JGI IMG/M metagenome (GOLD analysis project Ga0114957, IMG submission 87175) | Marine algal microbial communities from Bantry Bay, Ireland - BantryBay_4 metaG | ecosystem: Host-associated > Algae > Red algae > Unclassified | place: Bantry Bay, Ireland | collected 2014-11-21 | reverse complement strand
TATTCTTTCTTCAAAATCATTGGAACTCTATTTAACTAATCAGTATTTCATCTATTATAAACCGAAGTAATAGTTAAGTAACAAGAAGAAAACATTAAAGTTGGGAGGATTTTTATAAAATAAGAATATATTTTTTATGCTGTCACAAAATGAGGAGTTAGGAGTGAAACAAATTTTTGGGTTGAATTATATTGTGTCCAGAAGCGATTGAGGTCGTTCCATTTAAACCGAGGAATTTAGACTTTGCCAAAACACTATAAAAAAGGACTATTCCTAAACCGTTATCTTAAGAATCTCTAAACAACCTTTTTTTGGCAAGTCTTTATTCTCGATTTTTCTTAAGAATTTTATAAACCACTTTTACATAACCGATTATCAAAACCAATTTTAACTTGTATGCAATTAACCGTAAGATTAACTAAACAGCCTGCTTTCCTATTCCTATCCCTGTTTATTCTATCATCTTTCCAGGTTCATGCTAAAAACGACAAATTTCCAGGTTACATTATTACACTTGACGATGAGAAAATCGAAGGTGAAATAATTGCAGGAAGTATTACTGACAATGAAGTGAAGATTCAATTTATTGAAGAGGGAGAAGACAAAAAGAAAACCTATAAAGCAAAACAGCTTAAAGGTTACGGCTACGAATCCGTTGAAGACGATGACTTAGGTCTTGAGTACAAAAGATGGATTCATTACGAACAGCAAAAAGTGGATTATCCCCCTAAACCATTTGCATCAACTACAGTATTTATGCAAAGAGAAGAAGCAGGGACTTTAACCCTTTTCTGTTACTATGTAGAAATTAGAAATGATCGAAAAAATCCTTACCGGTATCATTATTATACTAAAGATAATGAAGGTAAATTGATGAAAATTGAGAAAAAAGAATTTAGAAAAATTGCTGGTAAATTATTTAAAAAATATACAGCAATGTCATCCAAAATTGGTAAAAAAGATTTTGAATATAAAGACTTAGATCGCATGGTTCGAGATTATAATTTTTGGGTCGATAACCAACACAATGCGAGTGAGTATAGAGTAGCATTAAAACAATAATTGAGTTTTTAACTATTTTCGTTCTTTGACCAATCCCGTGTTCAGACCAAAGTTGGAAATAAAACGACCGAAGGAAGTGTTATTTTTGATTTTGGTCTGACTTAAAACACGGGATTTGTCAAAGAACCATTATTTAAAAGTGATGCAGGAATATAAGTTAGGATATGTTTTCCTGCATCCACTTTTTTCAATCACGAAGGGTTACTTACTTTTTAATATTAGTTTTTATTTCATGGCGATTTACATTCAGTAAATACTTCAAAGTAAATCAAAATTAATGGCGCATAATTCTATTGGTAAAGTCAGCGTTCCGCAAGGAACTCTGACTTTTTTTTTATGTTTCAGGTTAGTGATTAGGCACTAGGACATTCTCATCATTTTAATTTTGAATATTGATTTCAGAACAAAAATTTAACTTCCTCAAAATTTTCAGAATCTAGCTTATAAAAAGATAAAAGTCGCTCCAAACTCCTGAGAATCCGTCACAGGTGCATTTCCCAAATATCAGTCTCCTAGTTTTATATCTTAAAATTCCTTACAGTCGTCCAAATTGCCTATCTTTGCACTTCTTTTGAGAAAAACTTTTTATAACCAATAGAAGTAAGGAATGAACGAATTATTTGAATACTCATTTCTGAAAGAAACACTTAATATTTATGGCAAATGATGGAAAAATTATTCCGGTAGAAATTGTAGATGAAATGAAGTCAGCATACATTGATTATTCAATGTCTGTAATTGTTTCAAGAGCCTTGCCTGACGTAAGAGATGGATTAAAACCAGTTCACAGAAGGGTACTTTTTGGAATGACTGAATTAGGTCTTGCTTATAATAAAGCTCATAAAAAATCTGCTCGTATTGTAGGAGAGGTTTTAGGGAAATATCATCCACATGGTGATACTTCAGTTTATGACGCAATGGTTCGGATGGCTCAAAGTTGGTCTTTAAGGTATCCATTAGTGGATGGGCAAGGAAACTTTGGTTCTGTGGATGGTGATAGTCCAGCTGCGATGAGATATACAGAAGCTAGATTAAAACGAATTAGTGATGAGATTTTAGCCGATTTAAATAAAGAAACAGTTGATTTTCAACTAAACTTTGATGATACCTTAAAGGAACCAACGGTTATGCCTACTAAGGTGCCGAATCTTTTAATTAATGGTGCTTCTGGAATTGCAGTTGGTATGGCGACTAATATGTTGCCTCATAACTTGACTGAAGTTATCAATGGTACAATTGCACAATTAGAGAACCCTGAGATTACTATTGAAGAATTGATGGTTCATATTACTGCTCCAGATTTTCCAACTGGAGGAATGATATATGGTTATAACGGCGTACGTGAAGCATTTCATACTGGTAGAGGTCGAGTACTTGTAAGAGGAAAAGCTGATATCCAAACTAGCAAATCTGGAAAAGAAACAATTATCATTTCTGAAATTCCTTATCAAGTAAATAAGGCTAATTTAGTAATGAAAATTGCTGACTTGGTAAATAATAAGAAAGTTATTGGCATTAGTGATGTCCGAGATGAATCAGACCGAACAGGAATGAGAATCGTGGTGGAAGTGAAGCGGGAAGCTATGGCTAATGTTATTTTGAGCCAATTGTTCAAATACACACCTTTACAATCTTCCTTTGGAGTTAATAATATTGCCTTGGTAAAAGGACGACCAGTATTATTGAATTTGAAAGATATGTTACGTGAGTTTATTGAGTTTAGAATTGAGGTAATTGTTAGACGTACTCAATATGATTTACGAAAAGCAGAAGAAAGAGCACATATCTTAGAAGGTTTATTGATTGCAATTGACCATTTAGATGAGGTCATTAAATTAATCCGAGCTTCCAAAACAGTAGAAGATGCTAGGAATGGTTTGATGGAAAAATTTGAATTAAGTGAAATTCAAGCAAAAGCAATTTTGGAGATGCGTCTTCAAAAATTGACAGGTCTTGAAAGAGATAAAGTAAGAGCAGAGTATGATGCATTAATCAAAACGATTGTAGGCTTAAAAGAAATTTTAGCAAGTGTTGATTTGCAAAAAGGAATTGTAAAAGAGGAATTGGAAGATATTAGAGAAAGATATGGAGATGAGAGAAGAACTGAGATTAACTTCTCGGGAGATGGTGAAATTAATATAGAAGATTTGATTGCCGATGAAGAAGTAATTATTACCATCTCTCATTTAGGCTATATCAAACGAACTAAAACCTCTGAATATAGAAAACAAGGTCGTGGAGGTAGAGGTTCAAGAGGTTCAAAAACAAGAGATGAAGATTATATTGAACACATGTTTGTTGCGACTACTCATAACTATCTATTGTTATTTACTGAAAATGGACGATGTCATTGGTTAAGAGTTTATGAAATCCCAGAAGCAACTAAAACAGCTAGTGGTCGTGTAATTCAAAATCTACTTTCTATACCAAAAGAAGATAAAGTAAAAGCCTACATCAAAATAATAGATCTGAATGATGAAGAATTTATCAAAAATAACTACATCGTTTTTGGTACTCGAAAAGGAATTATTAAGAAAACTTTAGTCGAAGCATTTTCAAGACCTAGAGCTAATGGAATTAATGCAATTACCATCAATGAAGGAGATTCTTTATTGGAAGCAAAATTGACGAATGGAAATTCTGAGATTTTGATGGCTATCAAGAGCGGTCGAGCTATTCGATTCAACGAAACTAAAGTTCGTCCTATGGGACGTTCAGCTGCAGGTGTGCGAGGAATCAGGTTGGCTGATGAGAATGATGAAATGGTTGGTTTGATTTGTATTGATATAGAAGATAAAGAAACTACTATTATGGTAGTCTCTGAAAAAGGAAATGGAAAACGAACTGAATTAGAAGATTACAGAGTAACTAATCGAGGAGGAAAAGGAGTAAAAACTATTCAAGTTACTGAAAAAACGGGATCACTAATCGCTTTAAAAGCTGTAAAAGATGAGGATGATTTAATCATTACAAGTAAAGAAGGTATTATGATTCGTATTGGTGTGAATGAAATACGGGTAATGGGTAGAGCAACACAAGGAGTTCGAGTAATTCGGTTAGATGAAGCTGATGGCATTGCTGATGTTGCAGTAATTACTGAATCCGATGATGAAGATATTGAAGCAACAGAAACTATCGAGGGAGAAGAAGCGAATGATGCATCTATTGAATCTAATCAAGAGGGTAGTAGTGAAGAAGAAGAATAAACTTAACAGAATTTAACAGATAAAACCGTTTTTTTAACTTATTATAATATGTCTTTTGCCGCTTTTTTAACGTCTTAAGAATAGTTATTTAATAAAAATAATAATCCAACTTTTCACACGTTTGCACAAGTGAATATATTTAATCAATAAATTAATAAAACTGAAGAAATGAAAAAAACAATCTTTTTTATACTTACATTTTTAGTGATCGGGGCAGGTTCAATTCAAGCTCAAGATACGAAAGCAATTAAAAAATTAATTAAATCTTCGTCTAAAGCACTAAAAAAATACAAGGCAGACCCTTCCAATACTGCTAAGTTGGAAGAAGCACAACAAGCTACAGAAAAAGCAATGGCAATGGACGGGGCTGCAAAAATGCCTGAAATTTGGAACGCTAAAGCTGCTATTTATCAATTTATCGCTCAAAATGAATTAACTTCTCGCCAACAAAAAGAAGTGGAAGCTCAACTTGCTGCAGGCGGTGACGCAGCCAAGATGGCTCCGATTGAATATAAATTTGAAAGTCCTGAAGCTCCAAAATTAGCCTTCGAAGCACTTTCAAAAGCCTTTGAATTGACTGAAAAGAAAAGCAGCAAATCAAAGATAATCAAAGAGCTAGAAGTAGTTTCGAGACAATTAAATGACATAGGATTATATTCATATGAAAACAAAGATTATAAAAGTGCATATAAGCTCTTTGATGCTTTGGTTGCCTCAAATGAAATGGTACAATCCAATGGAGGAAAACCACTTTTGGATGATGCTGAAAAGATCGAAAACATGACTTTCTATGCAGGCTTAGCTGCTCAATATGGCGGTATGGCTGATGAATCTATTGTTGTTTTCAAAAAACTACATGCTCAAGGAAGCAAGAAAATTGAAGTTTATGATGCATTATTTAAAGCTAATATTGAAACAGACGAAGCAGCCGCACTTAAATATTTAGAAGAGGGTAGAGCTATTGATCCTGAGAATATTAACCTTTTATTCTCTGAGATTAATTTCTATTTGAAAAAAGGGCAATACGATATACTTGAAGGGAAATTAAAAGAAGCGATGGATAAAGAACCTAACAATGCAAGTTTAAGAGCTGTGATGGGAAATGTTTATAATGATTTTTACAAAAAAGAAAAAGATCCTGTGAAAGCAAAAGAACATTTTGCAAAGGCGGAAGATTACTACAAGCAAGCCTTGGAAATTGATGACAAAAGTTTTGAAGCCTTATACAGTTTAGGTGAGTTAAATTATAATCGTGCTGCTGCATTAGTTTTGAAATACAACGATTTACCATTGACTGCTTCGCAAAAAGAAGTTGACGCTATGAAGTCTGAGTATCAAGCTGCATTCGAAAAAGCTTTACCATATTTCTTAAAAGCAGATGATATTAATTCTAAAGATTTCAATACCATCTTAGCCTTGAAAGAAATCTATGCAAAGAAAGATGATTTTGAAAATTCTAATAAGTATAAAGCTAGATTAGAATCATTGAAGTAATCTTTCATTATACACAATAAATAAAAAGCCCTGTAGAATTATTTTCTACAGGGCTTTTTATTTGTTATTTAATATTGTACTGTCTAAAAAAAGCCAAAAAACATTTCAGTCAATAAAATTGACCGATAATTAATATTATGTTAAGTAGTAGTTTCAATTTACTATCCTCTCCAAAATCTTCCCTTTGCCAAAACTACGCTCCTCCAAAATCCCAAGCATCAATATGCTTCAAAAATATTTTAGTCAAATTCTCCGCATCAGAAATCCCTCTATGATGCAAGCCATCAAAATCAAATCCTTCTCGTTCTAACGCTTTCATCAATCCAACCGTCTTTTTTAATTTTTTCATCTTCTGATATTGCTTTCTCAAATCAACATGAAACTCGCACCAATCATCATCTAACTGATGCAAGGCACAATCTCTTTCAAAAATAATTTTATCAAAATTCCCCCAAGAGCATAAAAAATATTCTTCATCAAACATATTCCCCCAATCCTTAAATTCCTCTATCACATGTGGAAAGGTTTTAGCTCTGTTCACATTTTCTTGGGTAATGGAAGTAAGTTGCTTACAGTACGGAGACAAGAATGGATGCAGAACAGGCTTAACAAATCGGTTATAACTGCCCAATTCTTCTCCAAAACGATTCAAAAGAATTGCACCAATTTCAATAGTCTCCTGCTCTCGATCCATCGTATTTCCATCCCAACAAGTCGCCTCTAAATCATAAATAATATAATTCACGTATAATATTTTTTAGTTCTTCTAGGTGAATAAAAATAGAAAAACGGATAGCCATACTGCATAACTGCCCAACTGTTCCCCCTACCCTTTTTCTTTTAAAATATTTTTCAACTCATTTATCTCATCATACAATCCATCAACTTTCTTTTCCAATTCTTGATTATTATCCATTGTCATCTCATCAACGAAAATTGCATTTGCCAAAGACATTCCAAAAACTCCTCCGACCAAAACGATTATCACAAAATAAAATCTAGTTAAACCAGCTAGCCAATAATCGTCTGGGTATTTACTTAATATTGTAGCAGGAATCTCGTTCCACCCTTCTACTGTAAATAATTGAAAAATTGAATACGCTGAAATTCCTGGATTTCCAAAATACTCAGGTGCAATTTCACCAAAAAAATGACAAGTAAATAAAGCAAAAATAAAATTCAGAAATGTCAAAACGAAAATTACAAAAACGGAAGCTTTCAATGCTCTTCTTAGTCCAGCCATAATCATTGAAATCCTTGGAATAAACTTGAGCAATTTAACTGATCTTATCAATCTAAAAAGTCTTAGCACTTTAATGATAGCATAATCATGAGCCACAAAAAATGGAACAAAGATCATCAAGGATGGCAGACTCACAATTACAATGGCAAAATCAAATACATTCCACTTGTCAGCAAAATATACTTTTGGCTTGTACGCCCATAATTTTACTATTGCTTCAATTAAAAAAAACAGAACAAATAAATGATCTAAATTGACTAGAGAGTAGTTTTTATACACATCTGAATGAATACTAGGAAAATACAAAAGACAAATTATAATTGTATTTATAACAATCGCAATTATCATATTTTTCTCTGATAGAAAAAATCTTTTAAGCATTTTCATTTATAGTTTCTTCATTTATAAAAAATACATAAAGTATTGATAGTCAGTTAAATATATTCTTTTTCTAGAGCTTTAAATTTCCTCTAATTTGAATGCTTTCCATTTAATGGCATTTTCAAAACCATAATTATCAAGTCGATTATGATAAAAGAATAACACCTTAAAATCTTCACTAATAATCATCCCTTTTTTATTAAATTTCAAAGGTTGATCTGCATGATAGGTACCTAATTTTTTGATACCTTCTCGAATTAAATCTTCGATTTCCCAAGAAATTTCATTGGTCAACTTGATTTCTCCTTCCTTTTCCATTTCAAATAAAACCACTCGGAGTTGTTCTGTTGCACGCTTCATTTCATCCATTGGAAAAATATAATCCTCTGGCGGTAATCTTAAAATTGCATAAATATCTAAATTGGGATTTTGAGCTAACAAAATGTTAAAAGCGACATAGGCCACCAATTGACTGCTCAAAACTAAATTATCTTTGTAATATCTTTTCAGAATTTTACTTCCTAATCTTCTAGTATATTCATTTTCTCTCTGCCTATCTTTTACCACTTCTCCGTTAGTGAAAAAATACTCTTTTAGATCAACCTTCTCATTTTTCACATCAAAACTATTCCCCTGTTTATCAACAAAGTTTCCTAAAACATCCATAGGTTTTCCAATCGATAAATTAATATCAGAACTTTCCGAAAAGGTATCCCAAATGAATTTCATCGTTTTGCGAAAACTATAACTTTCATCACGCGATGCTTTAAAATACATTTCCTTTCCAGTATTCTTTAGATGGCTTTCAATCAAATATTTTCCTTCCAAAACAAAATGATACCCTAATATAACTGGAACGATAAATATCTTCTCCTCTTTTCCATTTTGATAATTGCTTCGTTGAGCCTCCACAGCCGTTCCCATCATTCCTAATTTAAATTTATTTTCCATCGCACCAGACCTTGAACGAGTGCCGCCAGGAAAAAATAAACTGCTCGTCCCACTTTCCAATGATTGCTTAGACATCACTTTTAGCGTTTCTAAATAGATGGGGTTCTTCTTCCTTCTATCTATTCGATAAGCACCTAACCGATTCATAAAATAGGCGGTGTACCCCGTGTTATATAAATTCAGCCCTGCTCCAAATGAAGGTACTGGAACGCCAACAATTTGATCCATAATATACCCAATCAGGATAGAATCAAGATTACTAAAATGAGTGGGAACATAAACTACTGTTCCTATTTTTGAAAGTTCTCGCACTTCCTCTGCTGCTCCATAAACCTTTAACTTATCTGCTAATTGGTGCTTACCGCCCCAAATTCTTTTAAAATTTCGACTAGAGGCTGTCTTCAATAATCGACCAAATAAGACTCTTAAAAACTTCCTTGCAAACTCAAAAGTCCCTTCATTAAATGTAGCAACAATCTCTTCTGAATAAAGATGAATTATTTTTTTTAATATTTTCAAATTCTCTGCTTTACTCTCTTCATCATCTTGATCTAAGATCAACTTTTTACTAATTTTCCCCCAAAATACTTTTTCATTTGGAGGATCTACTTTCCATGGTTCTTCCTTGATTCTAATTCGTTCGCTGTATATAGTTTTAGCAATCAATCTACTAATTTCTTCATTAGACTTATCTTTGTATCTGTCAAAAACCTCTTGATTGATCGCTTCTATAAAATTAGCTCGACCAGCATGTAGTTGATAAATTTTCCAATCTTTAATGTTCGGAAAAACATGGGGAAAAGGCCCTTTATTTTTTATCATAATTAGAATTTTTCATTCAGCTCTTCAATAAAATTGAGTATCTCATCTTGTCCAGTTTTGGTATTGGAAGAACTGATAAATTGCTGAGGCAAGTCATTCCAGTATTTTAAAAGTTCATCTTGAATAGCTTTGATATTTTTATTTCTACCTTCCTCTCCCCCTCTAATTCTATCCACTTTAGTATAAACAATCACAAATGGAATATGCATTTCTCCTAACCAATTAATAAATTCCATATCAATTTCCTGTGGTGGAATATATGCATCCAGCAGGACAAAGGCACACATGAGATTAGATCTTTTTTGCAAAAAACCAGCAATCATTTTTTCCCAAGCTGCCCGTTTAGTTTTGGAAATTTTTGCGTAACCATAACCTGGCAAATCTACCAAATTCCATTTCCCATTGATTTGAAAATAATTTAAAGTTTGGGTTTTCCCTGGAGTATTTGATACTTTAGCCAATCCTTTTTTTCCAGTCAACATATTTATCAAAGATGATTTTCCAACATTGGATCGCCCGATAAATGCATATTCTGGAAACTGCGGTTTAGGACATAGATTGATACTTGGAAAACTACCAATAAATTCTGCATATTTTATTTCTAAACTCATTTCCGTTTTAATTTTTGCAAATGTAAAAAAGGGTTAATTAAACCCCAAAATTAAACAACAATCAAAGATAACCTATGTTTATTAAAAAAAGGTGTCAGGAGTGAGGTCATCCACCTTTGGCGGATTGTCAGGAGGCAGGTGATTCTTGTTTTCCCCAAAATATTGAATCTCCCATTTATTTAAACAATGGGAAAAACAAAAAGCTCCTGATCGAGAGCGCAGCGACCAACCTCACTCCTGACATCTTTAAAAAGAAAAACATGGAAAACAAACAATTTGATTATACAATTATTGGAGCAGGTGCAGCAGGTTTGCATCTCTGTTTGGCGATGATTGAAAACAACTTCTTTTTAGATAAAACTATTTTGGTTCTTGAAAAAGATTCGAAAACTGAAAATGATCGTACATGGTGTTTTTGGGAAAAAGGAAAAGGAAAGTGGGATCATCTCCTTCACCATACTTGGAAAAATAGCTATTTTCATTGCGCTAAATATTCAAAGAATTTGAATTTGAAAAATTATAGTTACAAGATGATTCGATCTTCCAGTTTCTATCAATTTGCAAAAGAAAAAATTCACTCAGCTCCTAATTTTTTTTGGAAAAAAGAAGAAGTAATCTTTGTTGAAAACTTAGAAAAATTTTCTAATATAAAAACCAATTCAAGTACTTACCAAGCCAACCATATCTTCGATAGTCGTATTGAAAAAGATTTTTTTGACAAGAATGATGGTTTTATAAAATTACTCCAACCATTCAAAGGTTGGATTATCAAAACTGAAAAACCTGTCTTTGATACTTCCAGTTTTGTGATGATGGATTTTCGATTGAGGTGGAAAAATCGAACTAGTTTTACTTATGTTTTGCCGATTTCAGCAACGGAAGCAATGATTGAGTTTACTCTTTTTAATACACACACTTTAGCAAGTGAAGATTTTGATAAAAAATTAAAACAATACATTTCCGAAATTCT
>Ga0114957_1005315_pt1 | contig 10741 bp, 12 predicted proteins | sample BantaG_FD_87175 | JGI IMG/M metagenome (GOLD analysis project Ga0114957, IMG submission 87175) | Marine algal microbial communities from Bantry Bay, Ireland - BantryBay_4 metaG | ecosystem: Host-associated > Algae > Red algae > Unclassified | place: Bantry Bay, Ireland | collected 2014-11-21 | reverse complement strand
TCAACAGGTGTTTCCTTTTGTTTTTATTAGCTGAAAGAAAACGAAGGTCTAAACTCTTTATATGAGCTAAGAATTTTATTTTTTGCAATAACTTATGCGGGTTGCGGAAATTATTTTTATGTCATAAAACTATTATTTATGATGCTGAAAAGTCAAAGAATACCCTCCCGCAAGACCCTTTCAAGGTTGTTATCTATGTTAATGTGTTTTTATCTAATCCTTTCTTGTCAAAATGATGACATTGCCGTAGAAGTGATTGAAGAGGAAACAATAGAAGAGGAGGAAGAACCACTAATTGAGGAAGAATCACAAATAGCTTCATTACCTATTATTTTTGTCGACACGAACGGTTCTGAGATTGTTGATGAACCTAAAATTGACGGTAACATTACTATTAGCTTAGATAATGAAATCATGTATGAGGGTCGAATTGGGATTGAAATACGGGGTTCCTCTTCCCAAAATTTTGCCAAGAAGTCATATGGGTTGGAAACTCGCGATGCTGTAAATGAAGATTTGAATGTCTCATTATTGGGATTTCCAGAAGAGGAAGATTGGATTTTGTATGGTCCGTACAGCGATAAATCTTTACTGCGAAATCATCTTATTTATGACTTAGCTCGTGATATGGGTTCTTATGCAAGTAGAACAAAAATTGTAGAATTGAATCTCAATGGCTCCTACCATGGAGTCTATATTTTTATGGAAAAATTAAAACGTGATAAAAATCGTATCGATATCAACAAATTGAAAGATGATGAAAATAGCGGTGAAGATTTGACAGGGGGCTATATTATAAAAATCGATAAAGAATCTGATGGCTTCAATGTCATGAATTCGTTCGAATCTAATGCTACGGTGTCTGGTCAAAACACCATATTCTTATACGATTATCCGAAACCTGAAGACATTAGCGAGGAACAGCGCAATTACATCCAGGATTATATGCTTGATTTTGAAGCGGCTTTAGCTTCAGAAAATTTCACAGACATAGAAGACGGCTATCAACAGTATATTGATATTGATAGTTTTATAGATTTTTTCTTGTTAAACGAGCTTTCCAATAACGTAGACGGCTATAGAATCAGTACTTTTCTTCATAAAGACAAAGGGGAAAAATTGAAGGCAGGTCCTATTTGGGATTTCAATCTTGCATTTGGTAACGTGAATTACTGTAGCGGTGGTGAGACCGATGTTTGGGCATATAAATTTAATGAGCGTTGTCCCGATGATTTTTTCCAAGTTCCCTTTTGGTGGGGAAGACTACTGGAAGATCCTGAATATGTAAGCAAATTGAAGATGCGGTGGACCGCTCTCCGAGCAGATATTCTTTCGGAAAGCTCCATTCAAGTGAAGCTAAGTACGTACAATAAACAACTAAGCTCTAATCAATCATCTGAGATGAATTTTGAAAGATGGCCTGTTTTAGGTATGTACGTATGGCCTAATAACTTTATAGGTGATACTTACGAGGAAGAGACAACATATTTAAAAGATTGGATCGATACTAGATTAACTTGGATGGATGGTGCTATTGCAGATTTGTAGGTTCTGATTAACTTAACGATCTTTATATCTTACTATTTAGTATATGCATACACTAAAATTAGGAGAGTCTGTTGTAACGATAGATGCCGGAGAATTGATTGGCTATCAAGTTGACGGTCACGAATATATTCACCAAAAAGGAAGTCCGGGATGGCGTAGTTCAGATACCGAGATGTTTCCTATTATAGGCCCGACCGCCGATGCCGAATTTAAAGTACAGACTCCAAAGGATAGCGCCGTACAAGATCAGCACGGTTTGTTGCGTGAAATGGATTATAAGTTAATCGATGCATCTGAAACGAAATCTGTCTTTCAAAAAAAGTACATTGCCAATACCAGAATCAGAAATTCGAAATACCCTGCAAAGTCTACTAAGGAATATGTGTTTTGGCCCTATGATTTTACTTTTACAAAGGCATTTTTAGTACATGAAAAATCACTTGAGGTAATTTTTACGGTGGAAGCCTCACGCGACGCTCCTTTTATGTTGGGCTATCATCCTGCTTTCAAATTGCACACAAAAAATCCAATGGTAATCGCGAAGAAGAACACGATTTCGATAGAAGATATTCTAGCTGTCGGAAGTCGTGCCTACGAGGTGGCCGATTGTCAAGAAATCACGTTAAAAGATACCCACGAACTACACATACAAACTGAAGGTTTCAAACATTTTATGCTCTGGACCGAAGTTTCGAATATGCTTTGTATAGAACCGATAACTTTTTACCCTTATTCTGTAGCGCAAGATGCGCTGCACGAAGGGTTTCAGTATACACAAGCAACTCCAGTCGAATTTAAAGTCCGTCTGACGACGAAATCAAACTAAATTGAAAACAGATGAAGATTTTTTTTATTGTAGCGTTCATCGCAACTAGTTTTACTATGAATGCACAAGGCCAGACGAACGATGCTATACCTTATGAGACTATTCCCGAAGCACCTGAACAGTTTACGCCAGGCACAGTGGTCGCTAGAATGGTTGATGGACTCGGATTTCGCTACCATTGGGCTACCGAATCACTTATGATGGCTGATTATGAGTACCTGCCAGGAAATGACGGCAGAACTATTACTCAGACTATGAATCATGTTTACAGCCTTTCGAAAGTAATCTTAAATACGGCCAAAAAAAAAGCTACAGATTATACAGAGGCGAAAGAAGTGCTTACCATAGTAGAAAAGCGTCAAGCAACTTTGGAAAATTTTAAACTAGCTAGCGAGCTGTATGCAGCAGCAATTGATTTGAGCGAACACAAAGTAATTTTCAAAAAAGCTTCCGGCGAATCCGAGTTTCCTTTTTGGAATAACATTAATGGTCCCATTGAAGATGCTGTTTGGCATGCTGGTCAAATAGTAGTGTTACGACGTTCCGCAGGAAATCCCGTCAACCCAAAAGTGAATGTTTTTTTAGGCAAGTTGAATGACTAGCGATCACTTGGAATAAAATTTCTTATCCTTAACAGCGTACGCATCTTTCAATACCTCCATTAAGATGTCATTGTCTATTTCTTCCAAGCTTTTATAACGAAGCGATTTCATTACTTTTCGCCCAGCAGAATGCAACAGTTCTGTACGAACGCTAAGGTGCGCTGCATGCCAAAAGCCCAAATCAATATAGTCTTTAGATTGGTTTAAATAGCAAAAAGGTTTTCCGTTGATATAGTAAAATGGAATACGGTATTTGTATTTTAAATCTACTTCTGGTACCGTAATTTCTATGACCGATTGCAGGTGCAGGAGTATGCCGCGAAAAGGCTCGTTCTGATTTAAAATGTAATCTTCTGCTGGATTCATATATTGAATTTACATAATTTATGACATCTGGTAGCAGGGAAGATGCCGTTAAGCGAATTTTTACAGATTACATTTGTTTTGTTTCAAAATAAAATTAACTTTGTATTTCAAAGTACTTTAATATGGAATCGAATAAGTATCTAGAAGACATTTCAGAAATCAAGAACATGATGAGCCGCTCTAGTCGGTTTATTTCGTTAAGCGGTCTATCAGGGATATTGGCTGGAGTGTACGCCTTAATAGGGGCATACCTTGCACATGGCGTACTTATAGAATATCCAAGAACGCGGAATCGCACGGTGGGAGACGAATGGTTAGATTTCATGTTTGTCGAAAAACTAAGCCTAATTGCAATTGGTGTTATGGCCTGCGCAATACTAACGGGTATGGTATTAACATTAAATAAATCAAAAAAGAGTGAAGAAAAAATATGGAATAGCACGAGTAAACGTTTGGTCTTAAATTTCCTGATTCCATTCATAACAGGTGGCGCATTCTGCTTGGTGCTTATTCAATACAAAATTGCTTGGCTTGTTGCTCCTGCAACATTGATATTTTATGGTCTAGCTTGTATTAATGCTAGCAAATATACTTTTGGCGATGTTCGCTATATGGGAATGGTTTTCGTTATTCTCGGACTGATAAATACTCAGTTTCTTGGTTATGGTTTGTATTTTTGGGCGCTGGGCTTTGGGGTGTGCCATATTGTGTACGGCACACTTATGTACTTTAAGTATGATCGTAAACAGACGTAAGACCGTTGCACTAAAAATAAAGGACCTAAGACTTAAAAAGAATTCTACAAAGCTATTTTGAGAGCTGGAATAATAAGAAATGAGTTTAATCGATAATATAAACAAAGCATTCGACCACCGTATTCGGTTGGGTATCATGAGTATTCTTATGGTGAACGATTATGCGGACTTTAATATGCTGAAAGAGTTATTGGGCGCTACAGATGGTAACTTGGCAAGTCATACCAAGGCGTTGGAGAAAGTAGCGTATATAAAGGTTGAAAAACAATTTATAGGGCGTAAGCCAAACACAAGATATTCGGCTAGCAAACTTGGCAAAATGGAGTTTAAAAAACATATTAACGCCTTAGAAAAATTAATCGGAAAATGAAAAAACCTATTTTTTTACATAAAGACTTTGTAATTCAAAGTACTTTTAAAATTTGTATTTGGAGTAATACTCGCTACGCCTTCCGCTTTTCAGGCATACGACGAGAGGCATTACGTCAGAAGTGTAAAGCCAGAAAATCATGAGAGCGCTTGTTTTAGAAATATTATATGATTGGAGCAAAAAGCCCTACCAAAGGTTCATTAAAAACAATAAACCATGGCCAGTTGCTTTGCCAGACCTTATGCAATACTCAAAAACCAGTCTTGGGTTTCATCTAGCTTGCTTTATGCTCAAGCACAATTTTGAAGTGCAGCCCAAGCTAGAAGATCATGACGTTTTTCATGTCCTGACCGATACTGGTGTTACGGTACCCGAAGAAATTAGTATGCAGTATTATCTGTGGGGCAATGGTAAACGAAGTGTATACCAAATAGGAGTAATGGTATTAGGAACGCTACTCTTTCCAGACCATATCAAAGGATTTAGAATCGCTTACACCCGAGGAAAATCAGCTCATAAGTTTTATCAACTCGATTTTTTGAAACTACTGAGTCAACCAATTGAATCTATTAAATCAACCTTTAAAATCATTTAAATCTTTTAATTATGAATATTCATATCAAATCTATTTTAGGTGCCGTAGCCTTTAGCTTATTGTTTTATAGTAAGAGTTTTGGCCTCAATATTGTATTGATTTCTATAATTGTTACCGTGGTTTTATCCACCATGAAAAAAGAAAACTCTTTTCGATGGGGTTATGCCATTACGTACTTGTTTACCGCAATAATGGTATTTATCGACCCTAACAATTTTAATATTCTAGTACATTTTATTTCGATGTTCGTACTTATCGGTAAATCGGTTGCCGCTAAAAGCTCGCTTTACATCTCAACATTTACAGGACTCATCAATATTATTGTAGCAGCCTTGGTCAATTTTGTTGATTACAAAAATGATGCAACTAAAGTGAAGAAAGATGTTTCACCCGAAGTGTTGAATTATTTGAAGGGAATCTTGATAGCAATAGTACTTATTACCATATTTACCCTGTTATATCGAAATGCCAATCCAATTTTTGATGGCCTAATATCCGATATAGACCTAAGTTTTATTAGCATGCCCTGGATGTTCTTTACCATATTGGGCTATATTTTATTTCTAAACCTGTTTAAGCCCTTTCACCCAAATGAACTTATTGCTTTAGATGCCCAGCAACAAAACGAGTTGCAAAAGCCAACAATGCCTTTTTCCCTGGCTGTAAAAATGGTGATTAAAAGTGAGCATACCATCGGGAGCATGGTATCCGCGGCCTTGAACGCATTGCTGCTCTTCTTTTTAGTAACCGATTTTATTTATCTTTTAAATCCTGATGTTACCTCAAGTGAAGCGTATTCCAATGCTGTGCATCAGGGAATTTATGCGCTTGTGTTTTCGATTGTATGTGCTATTAGTATCATTCTCTTTTTCTTTCGTGGAAACTTGAATTTTTACACCAATAATAAAAGACTGAAAGCCCTAACCTATACTTGGATTGTATTGAATATGATTCTGGTTGTTTTCACTTGTTGTAAAAATTATATTTATGTTGATACTTATGGGCTTACTTACAAACGTATAGGTGTTTTTATCTACCTATTGTGTACTGTAATAGGTTTGGCAACTACTTATATAAAGGTGGCGCAGATCAAGAGTTTCTTTTTTCTGTTACGAACCAACTTCGCTGTTTGGTTTACGTTTCTTGTCTTGAGTGCAGGAGTGCCTTGGAACAAAACTATTACCAGTTACAATCTTTCGCACATAGCGTATCCAGATACATTTTATTTGACACAGTTGGGCGATAATAACCTGCAACAGTTATATCGGTATAGTATGGAGGAAGATAATTTGCTAAAGTCAGAGGAGGCTGCCGATATTAAAGAACGCTATCGAGAGTTTCTAAAGGAATCGGAAGCAAAGACATGGCAAGAATATACTGCGTACCAATTCACTCAAAACAATACCAAATGAATGCCTTATTCACCTATAGGTTTAATCGCATAAGCGCATATTTTGCGTTTTGGAGCTTTGTTTTGAGTACAATTCTGTTCCTACTTTACACAGCTACCGAAGCAGAACTATTGATCGGCCTAGGTAGTACTCTGCTAGTTATGTATGTGGTGTTTTCGCCCATTGTATTGACCGTATTAACTGTTAATGCACTGGTGAATTACAAAGACCTACAGCAACACGTAATAGCGATTTTTATGGTATTGGTCAGTATTTCTTTATTAATCTTATACAGTACACTTTTAAGCGACTTTTAAATGAACACTATCTTTTTAAAACTAGAAAATAGAAATGTCAAGTTAATAGTGTCAATCGGTTTTGCGATTGCTTTGTTCTTGACTAGGGTAAAAATCACCAACAGTTTGTACTATGGGTTTTTGGTATGGAATCTCTTTTTAGCAGCGATTCCTTATCTAATTTCTCAATACATGCTTGCCCGTTCCGAAACGATCAAAAGTGCTAAAGTCTTGTTCTGGGTTGGTTTTACGGCATGGCTATTATTTTTGCCCAACAGCCCCTACATCATAACCGACCTGGTACATCTACATGATAGCAGCTCAAACCTGTTGTGGTTAGATATGTTCTTGGTCTTCGTTTTTGCTTTAAACGGACTCTTGTTGGGGCTACTATCCCTCTTGGATATTGGGCAGTTATTACGGTCTAGATTTTCCGCTACACTAACCGCTTTTATAATTTTTACTGTTTGCCTGTTAAGTGGCTATGGTATTTATTTAGGAAGGTTTTTGCGCTTTAATTCATGGGATATTTTAACGAATCCTAGGACGCTATTTTTGGAAATATTCGGAAGTCTTAATGAACCCAAAGTCTGGTTGATCACCTTTGCTTTCGGTGGGCTAATGTGGATTTATTATCAATTGCTGAACACTACATTAAAAGAGAATGTAGAATAAATTTAAACTAGGTTTTGGGCAATCGCTGCGAGGTTATTATTTTTTCAGTATTTTGCTTCAAATCTATAACCGTTCAACATGAAAAAAATAGCCTTTTACCTATTATTACTTCTTGTATTAAAGGTAGGCTTTAGCCAACAACATTCGCATAGTGGAGCAACGGCAGTGATCTATCCTAATATCGAAGGTTATGTTACTTTGAAAACAGATTTACACATGCATTCTGTTTTTTCAGATGGTAAGGTCTGGCCGACCATTAGGGTACAAGAAGCACTGCGCGAAAACTTGGATGCTATTTCGCTTACTGAGCATTTGGAGTATCAACCGCACGCAACCGATATTCCACACCCTGATCGTAATCGCGCTCACGAACTGGCGGTTGCAGAGGCCGCGGAGCATGATTTACTCATCGTACCGGGTTCTGAAATTACAAGGTCAGCCCCAGTGGGTCATAGTAATGCCGTTTTTATTTCCGATGCAAATGGCTTACAACATAAAGATGCCGACAAAGCTTTTGCAGCTGCAAAAAAACAAAATGCATTTGTATTTTGGAACCATCCTGCTTGGCATGCCCAAAACCCTAAGGGTAATCCTATTCTAAGCGATTTTCAAAAAGAACGTATTCATAAGGGAGAACTGCATGGTATTGAAGTAATTAATTCTATTGATTATGCGGAAGAGTCTTTGGCCATTGCCTTGAAAAATAATTTGACCATAATGGGCACGAGCGATGTGCACGGACTCATTGATTGGGACTATACTGAAAAAGGAAAACACCGACCGATTACTTTGGTTTTTGCAAAAGAAAAAAGTTTGGAAAGTCTTAGGGAAGCCCTTTTCGAGGGGCGAACGGTGGCTGTTTATAATTCTCTTTTAGTAGGTAAGGAAGAATTTCTTACCCCTCTGTTACAGCAGAGCATTAAGATAAAGAATGTACAATACTTGAAGGATACCCAAGTGTTATCTGTTGAATTGGAGAACGTATCAAGTAGCGATTTACTTTTTGAAAATGCGATGACCTTCAATTTCTATAGTAAGTCTCCAGTTTTTGAGATTGCTGCTGGAGAAACAGAAACGATACAACTAAAGACTCTTGAAATCAAAAAGGGCATAACGCTCAAGTTAAAAGCCCTCGGTACTTTTACCGCTCCCAAAGTTTCACCGGTTATCGAATGGCCTTTGATAGTAAAGTAACTAAACCAGCCTGTACTAGAAGTGCAGGGTTTTTGATGCGCAGTGAAATTGCTTTTGTTAAAAGTTAATCGTTAAAAGTAGAATTAATTTTTAACGATTAACCGTTAACCAATTTTGAGAATAGATTTTTTCGAAATACTAAAGTGCTGCAAGAATTTCAGAGTTTTACACCCAATATGAGACCTATAAAGTTAGTGTGCTAGGTGTGTTTAGCGTTTCAGGCTAAAATGACCGCTAAAATTAATGTTTTGGTCAATAGTAAGGTCTCTGTAACTAGCCCTGAACCAATAATCTGATGAAGGCATGGGCCTACCGTTGAAAGTACCGTCCCAAGCTTGTCCCGATGGAGTTAACTGCGCTAGTAGTTGTCCGTAGCGATCGTAGACGTAAATGACCACATCCGACACATTTGAAGGGTTGTCAAGTCCGTAGATAGTCCATGTATCATTAGCACCATCATTATTCGGAGTAAAAAATGCCGGGTAACTCACAATTAAGAAAGGTTCACTACCAATTGCAAAACTACAGGCCAGTCCGTTTCTGACATATATGGTATGCAACCCACCATCTAAGTTTGTAAACACATTTGACGTTTGATAAGGGCCGTCGATATCATCCAAACTATATTCAAAATCGCTTGTATCCCCATCGGTAGAAGTAACTATGGCCGTTGCTGTTTTGGTGGAGTTTAGATAGGTATCGGTAGAAATTTCTACGGTGATGCTTGTTGGCTGAGAATAAGCAGATACTTCTGTACTATATAACTCACTCGAACAATCAATGGTTGCACTGTTCGCCCGAATTACCAATGTGTATGTGCCAGGAGTTTCGACCATGAAAATAGGATTTTCAATGCCGTCACCATCAGGATCATTATTAGGCGTCCAGTCATATATAAAATTATTTCCTAAATCTTCACCTAAAAATACAGGAATTGGGTTTCCATTTTCATCAACGCATAAATCAGCAGCCTCGGGCATTTCTATTTCAGCTCTTTCAAAAATTGTCACCTCAAACTGGCTTGAATCGTTGCAATTTGGGTTCTCGCTGGACTGTGCAAAAATATAAACAGTTTGACTAGTGAATAAAGTCTCACCCGGATTTCTTGTCGCTCCGATACCATTGGGTGCAAAATAATAAGCATTATCAGGCGGAAGTACAGGTAATATATACGATTCACAAGCTTCTACATCCGCAAAAATCTGAGCGTTCGGTGTTTCGGTAACTGTGATGCTAACTACCGAGCTGTCATCGGTACAACTTCCGATTCCAGTAACAGTATACTGAAAAGTACTGTCTGTAGCGCCTGAATTAGGCGTATACGTTCCAGCAGAAGCATTAAATGTACCTCCTGTACCTGTAAGCTGAACCCATGAACCACCTGCATTTGGCGTTCCTCCTAGTAGTGTGAATAAATCAGTAGTAGGACTAGTAGAACAAAGGCCTTGTAACCCATCTGCACCTGCGTTTGCTGCATTGTTCACGACCACGGCTACTTCTGAAAAAGTTGCAGCACAGCCTGCTGTGGTAATGGTATACCTGTACGTTCCATCAGTATCCACTACTGGGTCGAAAACACCAGTACCACTTGCCAAAGTCGGTGTCCAAACCCCACCTGTATCGGGTGTTCCTCCCAATTCATCGAATAGATCGATCGCAGCGCTGTTTGAACATAGTTCGATGTTCCCGTCTGTACCTGTATCCGGTGCAGCGGTTATGGTCACCACTACATCTGCAGTACTATCGGCACACGGTGCCGTACCCGTTATAGTATACCTGTATGTTCCTGCCGCGTCGACGGTCGGGTCGAAAACGCCAGTACCACTTGCCAAAGTCGGTGTCCAAACCCCACCTGTATCGGGTGTTCCTCCCAATTCATCGAATAGATCGGTCGCAGCTCCTGTTGCGCAAATCGTAAGGCTTTCGTCGCTACCCGCATCGGAAGCTTGAGCAATATTTATGGTAACTACGGCAGTATCATCGCCACAGGTCGCCGTGGTAACCGTGTATTCAAAAGTACTGTCGGTCGATGTATTATCCGGAGTATAGGTTCCTGTTGCGGCATCGAAGGTTCCGCCGGTGCCCGAGGTCTGTGTCCAAGTTCCGCCTGTGTCGGCAGTGCC
>Ga0114957_1005313_pt1 | contig 10747 bp, 10 predicted proteins | sample BantaG_FD_87175 | JGI IMG/M metagenome (GOLD analysis project Ga0114957, IMG submission 87175) | Marine algal microbial communities from Bantry Bay, Ireland - BantryBay_4 metaG | ecosystem: Host-associated > Algae > Red algae > Unclassified | place: Bantry Bay, Ireland | collected 2014-11-21 | reverse complement strand
TCGACGGTGAGGCCATCGTCGCGGTCGACGCTCACCATGATCGTCTGGTTCGGCGGTGGGGGCGGAACATGGATACACGCACCGAAGGTGGGCACGAACAGAAACTCGGTCACGATGTCATCGTCGTAGGTCAGCGGTGCTACGAAACCGGCAAGCCAGACCTTTTGACCGTCGAGGTTCGGGTTCACGGCTGCAGGATCGAATTCGGCCTGCATCTGTTGGTACAGGGCACTGGACTCGGGCGATCCGATCTCGACCGCTTCGAGTTGCTCTTCGAAGCGAGCGAACACTTCTTCGGGGGCGGCACCGGGCGGAATGAGGTCGCCCCATTCGATGAACTTTGCGTCGGGAGAGGCCTGGGCACGGGCCGCGCTCTGCGCGCCGTCGCCCTCTCCGGTGAACTCGGCCAGTGAGGCACCGTAGCTGTGGCCGCCTGCCGCCGGCGCTGCTGCGGCCGACGGTTCGTTCGTCGCTGGCGCGGTGGGGGCGGGTGCACTGGCCGGCGGTGCTTCGGTTGCGAGCGCCTGGTCCGCAACAGTTCGTTCGGTTGCCGTTTCACTCACGGCGGCTCCTCCACACGCAACCGTAAGGAAAGAGATCAGCGCAACGATGGCGACGAGATGTCGCTGGAAGAGTGAGGGAGGTGAAGTCATGTGCTCAGAGTCTGATAGCGAGACCATCTTGAATCGATCGCCTGTACGCAATGAAGCCGGGGATCAGAGACACGATTGTAGCCCCAAGGACTACCGCCAAAAGTATCGCCCCCTGCGTGGTGTCCAGCCATGACAGTGTCAGATCAACGCCGAAACGCCGGGCAACTAGGCCTTTCGACACGGCCAGAAGGCCGTAGAGCAGGGCGACCCCCAGTGCGCAGCCGGCCGTGACCACGAACAGGGTCTCCAGCACGATCAGTAACACGACACTTGTTGGTCTGGCTCCAATCGCCCGCAGCACGGCGATCTCACGTCGGCGTTCGTTCAGGGTCGACAAAATAGTGGTCAACATGCCGAGCAGACCGGCCACGAGGACAAAGCCGGACAGCACGAAAAGGACCTGCTCGATGGTGGCGATCGATCGCCAGAACTCGGCCAGTGTTGCTCCGGGAATGATTGCCGACAATGGCTCGCCCGCATAGTCGTTGATGTCGCGTTGCAACCGGAACGTGACTGCTCGATTCTCGAGCCCGACCATGAACGCAGTGATGGACGTGGGTGTGAGATCGAACCGCAGTGCTTGTTCGGCATCCAGTGTCAGGGCGGAACGGGTGCCGCCCTGGTAATCGATGTGAATCGCCTCGATTCCGGCGAGGCTCACCTGCAGCGTGCGATCGACCGGCGTGCCGGTCCGGTCGAGAATGCCCACAACCGTGAAGGGCTTGTCGTCGTGGGCGGCAAAGTCGACCGACACCAGTCCGTGAGACAAGATGACCTCATCACCGATTTCATATCCGAGATCTCGGGCGACGTCTGAGCCGAGCACGGCGTCGTAGACGCCATCGAACGCCGCGCCCTTGTCGAACGAGAGAGCTTGTTTGTTTCCGTACTGGTAGAAGTCGAAGTAGTCCTGGGTGGTGCCCATGACGCGGAACCCGCGGTGTGAGTCGCCAAGTGAGATGGGAACGGTCCATGCGACTTCGTCGCGGCCTGCGATCTGTTGGTAGGAGTCCCACGTGACATTGTTGGTCGCATTGCCGATATGGAACACGCTGTAGAGCAACAGATTGGTCGGTCCGCTGCGGGCGCCAACGATCAGGTCGGTCTCCGAGATGGTGTTGAGAAAGCTGCCCTTTGCTTCTTTGCGTACCACGTCGACGCCGAGCAACAGGGTCACGCTGATGGCTATGGAAACAACCGTCAGCAGCAGGCTGGTGCGGCGGAACCGGGCACTTTTGAACGCGATTCGAAGCAGAGTCACAACGAGATCTCGGGTTGGGGATCGTGATGCGCGAGCTCGATCTTGAGGTCGAACCGTCGAGCCAGGTCGGGGTCGTGGCTGACGAATATCAGGGTGCAACCGTGTGCGCTTGCTTCTTGGAAGAGCAGGTCCAGGAAGCGATCGCGATTGTCGGCGTCCAACGCCGAGGTTGGTTCGTCGGCGATCAGGATCTCGGGGCTGCCAATCAGTGCTCGCGCCACCGCTACACGTTGTTGTTGGCCAACACTGAGCTCGGCGACGGGTCTCGAATGCAGATCGTCGCCAAGATTGAGCGACCTGAGTAACCGCTGAGCGCTGGTCTTGACGTCGACCGCCGACGAGGCTCGATCATGCTTGCGGCTCGAGAATGCGCACGCGACGGTGACGTTTTCGAGGATCGACAGATATGGCAGCAGGTTGAACTGCTGAAAGACCACACCGATGTGATCGGCTCGGAATTGGTCGCGGCGGCTGGGAGAGAGCGCGGCAAGATCTTTGTCGAGCAGATGAATCTGGCCGGTTGTGGGTACGTGGATGCCTGCCAGCAGATTCAACAGGGTGGTCTTGCCGCTTCCGCTGGCACCTCGGACAAAGAGATGTTCGCCCGCATCGAGCCTCAGTTTCTCGATGTCGATGGTGTTCGTCTGTTGGCCCGGCCAACGAAACGTCACATCGTCGAGACGCACGACCGGTTGGCTCATCCTTACTCGAGCCGCAGGATGGTGGAAGATGGCGACAGTTCGGCGGCCGACTGCGATGTGTCGGACACCCACTGGGCATCGATGTCTTCGAAGCCGGGGAACGCCTCGAACAGCGCCGACGTGTCGAGCTGGTTGATCTCATCGGCTTCGGCACACACGAACAACCACGAAGCCGTGACCTCGGCGTGGCTTCCTTCAAAGACCACCTCTACCTCTGGCTCCGCTGTCGACTCGCAACCGGCCTCATCGTTGAAAGTCAACACGCCCGGCTGGGTAAGGAGCGCCGTTTGTGCGTCTACCAGCGCTCGCTCTTCGTCGGAGGATGGCTCTTTTTCGAACCCGAAGATGTTGTCGGCCGGGCTGACGAGGTCGATTGCCACATCGCTACCGCTCCAGGCAACCATCAGCTCACCCGAACCATGGACGTGAGCGTCAAGTCCGCCTGCGGCACCGCCGTCTTCGTCATGATCGTCGTGATCGTGATCTTCGTCGTCGTGATCACCGTCGTCGTGATCATCTTCGTCGTGATCTTCGTCGTCGTGATCTTCGTCTTCACCAGCGTCGGCGTCATCGGCTACTGCGGCGCTGTCGGCGACGACCACCTCGGATTCGGAGGCGGTAGACGTTGGGTCAGAACCACCACATGCCACGAGAAACATACAAACCACCAGAAACGGGGGCCAGAATTTACGGGTAACGAGAACCATTCTCAAAACATAGCGGACGTAGCGCTGCAATCCATGTCGCCTGGGAAGGACTTCTCTCAGCTGACGCCGAGTAGGCGCAGCAGCGAGGCTGGTGGTTCGTCGACACCTTGCGCCAGCAGCGCAGCCCGGTCGATATTGATGGCGTTGTACTCCTGCCCCGACCACTCGCGCCATGGTCCGTCGCCCAAGGCCGAAGGATCACCTTGCGCGTCGACGCATGCCCGCAGGTACGCCTGCTGGGCCAGTACCTCTTCGTTGCCGCCGATCGGGCCGTGGCCGGGCACGAAGATCTCGCCCCAAGCCAGCAGCGTGTCGAGTGAGTCGGCCCATGCAGCCGGGTTGCCGAGCCCGGCCATGGGCGTGATGCCAAACGAGCACATGGCGCCGCCGAAGACGATCTGTGACTCGGGCACCTGCACGATCAGGTTCTCGTCGAGCTCGCCAGCGACCGGGGCAGCGACCGCCGAAGCCGTCAGCCACGCCCCCTCGGCCACGGTGTGGGTGACTTTCCGACACGGGTGATCAGCAATCAGATGCAGATCCCCGGCGTCGTCGGGGTACAGCGACGCACATCCGTCGAGGTTGGGTTCTTGATCCATATGGGCACTCACCTGCGCTGTCCCGTACACGGCAGGCAGCACGAAGGCCGACGAGCCGCCGACGAAGGGCATGTGCGAGCTGGAGAAGACCAGTCGGCGAATGGGCAGTCCGAGCGCATCGACGGCGGCGAAGAGCTCGGCGCCTCGAGCCGGCGTGAGCTGCGCATCGACAACGGTCACGCCATCATCGTCGACCACCACGCCGCTGTTGGTTGCGCCGGGCCGATGTTCGTCGCTCAGCCATGCATAGGTTGTTCCAAGATCTACCAATTGGCCCATGGCCGCACGCTATCCCCCGTGCCGTGACGACATGGAGCCGATGTGGCACTCGACCCACCCCGCGTGCAGTGCGATGCGCCCACGAAAAACGACCGACTTTGGCGGTTGAAGAGTCGCGATAATCGCCTTTCGCTTCGGCGAGTCAGCGATACGCTCGGCAGGTGACCTTCATCACCGGAAACCCGTATGAAAACCGGGTTACGCGCACGATTGGTTTCATCGACCTCTCCGGTTTCACCCGTTACACCATGGAAGAAGGCGACGAAGCTGCGGTCGGTGCGCTCAAGTTCTTTCGTGACGTCACCCGAGAGGTCTGTGCCCGTCATGGCGTACGCATCGCCAAATGGTTGGGCGACGGCGCCATGCTCATCGGCGTCGAGGCCGAGGACCTGGCCGAGACCATGACCGAAATGCGCAAGATCTTCACCGACAGTGACTCGCCGCTGCCGCTTCGAGCCGGCGTGGCCACGGGCCCGGTCATCTTGTTCGAGGGCGACGACTACATCGGCTCGATCGTGAACCTGGCGTCGCGCCTATGCGACAAAGCGCTGCCTGGTCAACTCCTGGCGCCCAAAGACTTCGTCTCCGCCATCATGGTAAACACCGAAGCCATCTCGATCGGGCCCGTGACCGTCAACGGTTTCCCAGAGCCGATCGAGATCGTGGCGCTCGTTCAGTCCTAGTGTCCAACGCAGAACTCACACCGTTCGAGGCCGACGTGCTCGACATGATCGGCGCCCTGAAGAGCGGCGAGATCGTGACCTACGGCGAAGTCGCGGCCGAAGTCGGCAAGCCAGGAGCAGCCCGGGCGGTGGGTTCCACGTTGCGCCGCTATGGAAGCGAGGTCCCTTGGTGGCGGGTAGTGGCGGCCAATGGCCGATTGGTTCCCGGCGGCGAACAACGCCAGAACGAGAAGCTCCGGGCCGAAGGTGTTCCGGTTCGAAATGGGCGCGTCGTGATGAGCCAACTCCAAGACTGACTCGTTCTCCATTGTTTCCCTGGCGCAGGTGAGCGTCCTGAAGGCGAGCGGCTGAAGGGCGAGGTTCGTCGAAGCCAAGCAGCAACGCTGTACCATCGCAGCCAATGTCTGAAACTTTCGCTGACCTTGGACTTGCCGAACCAATTGTCGAAGCGCTCGAGGATCGGGGCATCACTGAACCGTTCCCGATCCAAGCTCTGTCGATCCCCGATGCCATCACCGGCCGCGACGTGTGCGGTAAGGCCAAGACCGGGTCGGGCAAGACGCTCGCATTCGGCCTGCCGGTTTTGCATCAACTCGGCATCGCCGACAAGGGCCGTCCACTGGCGCTTGCGCTCGTGCCCACTCGAGAGTTGGCCGTGCAGGTGCACGATGAACTCGCTCCGGTGGCCAAGGCGCTCGATCGAAATATCTGTGCGATCTATGGTGGCGCCGACATCGAGAAGCAGATCAAACGCTTGCACAAAGGCGTCGACTTCGTGGTGGCAACGCCGGGCAGGCTCATCGATCTGATCGAGCGCAAAGAGGTCGTCCTCGACGACGTTGTCCATGTCATCGTCGACGAAGCCGACCGCATGGCCGACATGGGTTTCCTGCCGCAGGTCGAATGGCTTCTGCGTCATATCCCTGGCGAGCATCAAACGCTGCTGTTCTCGGCCACCCTCGACGGTGTCGTCGATCGGCTGATCACTCGCTACCAGACCGATCCCGCTCGTTTCGAAGTCGAGTCTCCAACGACGACGGTCGACTCGATGAAGCATCGTTTCCTGCTGGTTCATGAAATGGATCGCCCCAATGTCGTGGCTGCCATAGCCGAAGCCTCGAACCGCACGCTGGTCTTCAGCCGGACCAAACACGGGGCTGATCGCCTGGTCAACGCGGTGAACGATCTCGGCGTCGCCGCCGGTGCCATCCATGGTGACCTGCGGCAGAACGCTCGCGAGCGGGCACTCGAAGACTTCTCGAATGGCGACCTGCGGGTGCTGGTGGCAACCGATGTAGCGGCCCGTGGCATCCATGTCGACGACATCGACATGGTCATCCATTACCAGCCGGCCTCGGATCACAAGTCGTACCTGCACCGGTCGGGGCGCACGGCTCGCGCCGGCGCCAGCGGTGTGGCAGTCACCTTGTCGATCTGGAACGAAGAACTCGAAGTCAAACGGTTGCAGAAGCGCCTGGGACTGAGCCAGCCGGTCGTCGAAGTGTTCTCGAACGATGCGCGGTTGCAAGACCTTGGTGGCTGGGATCCCATAGAGTCGTAACACGACTCCCTGGATCACCGCTCGGCGACCCGGCCATCGAGACAAAATGACGTCTGCTGCTCGGCGCCATGGCTGACGGACTGGCCAATACCGCCCTCGAACAGGTGGCATCACTGGCCGAACTGGCTGCGAACCAACGCGGCGTCAGCCTTATTGGTTCTGACCTGCGGTTGTTCGAGAACCGCCTTGGCGTTGCGGCGAGCGATATCGATGCCAATACGCAAATCTCGCCGTTCATGCTCGGCCGAACCTATGAGCTGGCATTGGCGCCTACTGCTCGGCGCAAGACGGGCGCACACCTCACTCCCGAAGCCGTCGCCCGGAACCTGCTGGCCATGATGGCGCCACCGACTGCTGGTGACACGGTGCTCGACCCGTCGGTTGGCGGCGCCGCGTTCCTGATCGCAGCGGCCGATCAGCTCGTGGCCGCAGGCGCAGCACCGTCGGCGGTCCTGTCCCAACTGGCCGGCGTCGACATCGACGCCGGGGCAGTGGCTGTCGCCGAAGCTGCGCTGGCGATCTGGGGGCTCGACCACCAGGTCGAGGTCCGGGCTCTCTCAGGGATCCACCACGGGGACGGGCTGCTCGATCCGCTTCCCCGAGCTGATCGGGTAGTCGGTAATCCTCCGTTCCTGAATCAGCTGCGCTCGTCGTCGGCACACAGCGCAGATCGCCGGGTGGCGTTACGCGAGAAGTGGGGCGACCTGGTTGGTGCCTACACCGACGATGCCTGGCTCTTCCTGGCGGCGGGGCTCGATGCGGCCCGCGACGAGGGCCAACTGGCAATGGTGCAGCCGGTGTCGGTTCTCGCTGCTCGACATGGTGAGTCGGTTCGCCGCCACATAGGCGAGCGAGCATCGTTGACGGGACTGTGGTTGGCACGCGACCGAGTGTTCGATGCAGCAGTGCAGGTCTGCGGCGTGGTGCTCGGCCGGGGCAGCGATGGTCACGATCATGTCGAGCGACGGGTGGGCGCCGATTTCGCGCCTGCGCCCAGGCGGTCGAGCCAACCCAACGCGCAGCAATGGGGGAGTGCGGCGGCGACGCTGTTGTCGGTGCCCGACGTCGACCTGGTCGGTCGAACCAGCGCGACCATTGCTGATCGAGCCACCGCCACGGCCGGGTTTCGCGATCAGTTCTACGGTTTCGTGCCCTTCGTCTCCGAGTCGAGCTCCGACGATGTCGACTCGTCACACGCCAAGTTGATCACGGTTGGCATGATCGATGTGATGCATCTCGGATGGGGCGAACGCAACTACAAGTTCGCCAAGCAGTCGTTCACGCGGCCCACTATCGATCTCGACGCGCTGGCTGCCAATAATCCCAAACTCAACGGCTGGGTCGCCGCCCGTCGCCGCCCCAAGGTGGTCATGGCGACACAAACGCGCGTTGTCGAGGTCTGGGTGGACACCGACGGCGTGGTGGTCCCTTCGACACCGGTGCTCTCGATAGAGCCCCATAGCGAGAACCCCGAGGAGCTCTGGTTGCTGGCGGCAGCACTATCGGCGCCGGCGGTGAGCGCCCATCTGCTGGCTGTCAACTTCGGTACGGCCATGTCCTTGAATGCCATGAAGGTCGCGGCACGCGACGTGCTGCAACTGCCCCTGCCGACCGAGACGGGGGCATGGCGCGAAGCGGCCGACCTGCTGCGTGATGCACCGCTCGAGCTCGCCGACTTTGCAGCACTCATGGGCCGTGCCTATGGCGTGCAAGATCCTGCTCTTGTTGCATGGTGGCTCGGGCGGCTTCCAAACCGCACGGAGTAGTGGCCACTGGCGCTCTACACTCTTGTCGATGTCCACGCCCTCTTTGCCGAGCCCATTCGAGGTGCCGCGCCAGTGGTCGCGTGGCATACCGGTAACCGGTGCATGGCGTGAAGGTGATCCGGTAGGCGATCGCCGGTTCCACTCCCTGACTGCGCAACGCCCCTTCGTGCTCGAGGGCGGAGGCGTGCTGCACGATGCCACACTTGCCTACGAGACTTGGGGCGAGCTGAACGAGGCCGCCGACAACGCTGTGCTCGTATGTCATGCCTTGACCGGTGACGCTCATGCCTCGGGCGGGGTGTGTGCCGCGCACCCCGACGGTGGCTGGTGGGACCGGCTGATCGGCTCCGGCAAGGCAATCGACACCGACCGTTGGTTCGTGGTGTGCGCCAACGTGCTCGGCGGATGCCAAGGATCCACCGGCCCCGCTTCGATCGACCCGGAAACAGCCAAGCCCTACGGCATGAGGTTCCCCACCGTGACGATCCGCGACATGGTGCGATCGCAGGCCAGCTTGGCGAACTCGCTCGGCATCGATATCTGGCGTGGCGTCGTCGGCGGATCCATGGGTGGCATGCAGGTGCTCGAATGGGGTCTGATGTACGCCGACCGGGTGAAGGCAATTGCACCCATCGCCACCGCTGCGGCGGCAACGCCATGGCAGATCGGGTGGAGCGCCACCGGCCGCTTGGCGATCACGCTCGATCCCCAGTGGCACCACGGTGATTACTACGATGGCGAGCCGGGTGAAGGGCCCCACGCCGGGCTGGCGGTTGCCCGATCCGTTGCCCAGATCACCTATCGCAGCGACGAGGTCTATCAAGAACGGTTCGGACGCAACCTGGTCGATCCGTCGCACGTATTCGGTCACTGGGATCGTTTCTCCGTCGAGTCCTATCTCGACCAACACGGCGAGAAACTCGCCCGTCGGTTCGATGCAAACAGCTATCTCATCTTGAATCGAGCAATGGACCTCCACGATGTCGGTCGCGGCCGCGGCGGCATCGATCGGGCCTTCGCCATGTTGCAGGCTCCCGTACTCAGCATCAGCATCAGTTCCGACACGCTCTATCACCCTCGGCTGCAGAGCGATCTGGCCGACTCCGCCCGCAATGCGGGGGTCGAGACCGAGTACCAGATCATCGAGAGCCCGCATGGTCACGATGGGTTCTTGCTCGAAGCGGGTGCCGTCGGTGCAGCGCTCGGCAAGTTCTTGGACCGGGCCGCGGGCTGAAAACGGCTCACGTCATCGCCCATGCCCGAGCTCCTCGAAATCGAGATGTACCGACGTGGGGCCAAGCCAGTCGTCGGGAGAACGATTGCGGGGATCGAAACGCCCGATGACTGGTATCTCAAACGCACGGATCCAGACAGCCTGAGAGCCGCACTCGTCGGCGCAAAGATCGAATCGTTGGGCCGAATCGGCAAGCTGATGCTGGTCGAGACCACGGCGGCAACACTGGGTCTTCGTTTCGGGATGACCGGCATCTTGATCGTCGACGACACGCCGGTGATCGACAAGCTGGAATACTGGCCCAAGCGACTGGATCCTGCCTGGCATCGATTCACGGTGTACTTCGAGGGTGGCGGGCGCATGGACATGAATGATCCTCGCCGCCTGGGTGGCGTAGAACTCGATCCCGATGTCGCCAGGCTCGGTTTCGATGCCTGGTCGATCGATGTCGATGAACTGCGCGAACTTTTTACCCGCTACAAGGTGGCGACCAAGGCCCTACTTCTGAATCAGAAACGAGTCGCCGGACTGGGCAATCTGCTCGTCGATGAATTGCTGTGGCGTGTCGGCGTTTCGCCGCTTCGCCCCGCCAACGCCGTCGACGACGAGGTGATTTGCGAGCTGGCATCAGAGCTGGCGCCGATGCTCGACGAGCTGTACGACCGAGGTGGCTCCCATCGCGGCGACCATTTCACCGAACGACATGACCAGGGGCGGTGCCCCCGAGATGGCGATGAGATGCGCCACGCAACGGTTGGCGGGCGTTCGACGTGGTGGTGCCAAAAGCATCAGACCTAAATTGGGGTTCTTTCAGCTGTACTACAGTCGCTGCTATGTCAGATCAAGACCTTCCACCGGTGCCACCGCCTCCCCCGATTCCCGATGTGCCCGATCTGTCTCCGCCGCCGGTGCCGTCATTTCCATCCGCCGACGGTGTGCCGACGCTCGACGACATCGTCGATGGCGCCGACGATGCCAAGTCAGCCGTCGCCGATGCGCCCGCCGACATGCTCGGAGCCGCAAAGACGGCCGCGGCCGATGCCGAGGATGCCGCACAGGGGGCGGTCGATAGTGCGGGCGCCGTCAAGGATCAGTCGTTGAGCGACGTCACCGACGGTGGCGGTGCAGCTGCTTCGGCAGCGGCGAGCGATGCCATGCCCGAATCCGCCAGCGGCATCACGGGGGGCAGCGACACGCCGCCCGCTCCGCCTGCTCCGCCAGCCCCGCCAGCGCCGCCCGCTCCGCCAGCTCCTGTGGTGGCCGAACCGCCTGCCCCGCCTGCTCCGCCAGCTCCTGTGGTGGC
>Ga0114957_1005312_pt1 | contig 10748 bp, 4 predicted proteins | sample BantaG_FD_87175 | JGI IMG/M metagenome (GOLD analysis project Ga0114957, IMG submission 87175) | Marine algal microbial communities from Bantry Bay, Ireland - BantryBay_4 metaG | ecosystem: Host-associated > Algae > Red algae > Unclassified | place: Bantry Bay, Ireland | collected 2014-11-21 | reverse complement strand
TCAAGAGACATAGAAGCAATTCCCATCGCAGGGTCTCCAGAAAAACAGTTGTCAGAACTACCATTGTTTACCTGTGCAGGAGTAATACTCGCCATACCATTTGCATCCAAAGTGATATTAATATCCCGACATACTGCCGTTGGCAAGGAATTATCCTGAATAATAACAAAAGTCTCACAGGTTGATGATAATCCACCAACACCAGGTTCAGTAACCGTTAGAGTAACTGGCCATTGTGTAACACCATCAGCATTTGAACAATCGAAAATTGAGTTGTCAATGCTGTATAGCAAACTTGAAGGACCAAAACAATTGTCAAAACTATTATTATTAATCTGCAATTCAGTTATTTGAGTCTGTCCAGATGCTGGAAGTCCAAGTGTAATTGGAGCTGAGCAAGAGGCCGTAGGAGGGGTTATATCGTTTACAATAACCAATGTCTCATAAGGAACTGCCATGTTACCACATGGATCCTCTGCGTAGAAAATAATTTTATGCGTTCCTACCGGATATAAACCACTGGCAACACTACCTGAGGAAACTAAATTGATCGAACCATCATTATCAAGATCTACTTCATACGAAATCGTAAGTTGATTAAACGGTGCACAATCAGTCAGTGTCGCTGCATTAACAGATACGTTAACCTGAGCATTACAGTTTAAGCCAGTACCTACTGTGGTAGAACCAGGTAAGTTTACATCAAATTCAGGAAGATCATTATCTGATACACTTACTGTATACGATTCAGAAGCCTGATTTGAGTTTGCATCAACGGCAGTCCAGGTATAAGTAACATCATACGTGTAGAAAGAACAGTCGCTTGTATTACTGGTCTGTGTTGTCGATGTATTGAAAATTATGTTAGGAGAACTACTACAATTATCTGTAGCATATACGTTCAGTCCAGTTGTATCAGGTGTCATGGAACAATCAATAGATAAATCTGCAGCAGGTACGTTGACTAAAGCAGGGAGTTTACTGTCAGATATTGTGATCATCGCGGTACAACTATTTGACAAGCTGTTTATATCACTAACAGATATAGTGACAGGGACAGCTGAACCAGCATCCGTACAGTCAAAAGAAGACTGTGATATTGCTAATGAGGTAAAATCTACCCCACAGTTATCCGTTAAAGAAGATAACAAGTCTTCTAGAGCGAATGGGGTTTGTACTGGGCAAAACAGTCCGCTTTGGTCTACAGCGTAACCACCCGTTCCGTCTGGAACGAAGGAAACATAATCGTTAGTAAGCGCCAGCGGCGTATTAAATCTTCCAGGAACCAAAACGTTGAAGATTCCAGGACCTGTACTTCCAAGTGCCTGAAAGGCATTTACGCCACCTGTGTTTATATCAGTACCAAAGATTTCTATGAGTCCACTTTCATGTAAGACAACCTGAGTGGTAATGGTTCCTGCTGATCCAACAACAGGCACATTCACATAGTTAAGTACAAACATTTGATTTGGACTGGAACCCATAGTAAAGAAATATACATCACCACCATTGTCTGGATCCAAATTACCATTAACCAGCGCATGATAGAGTCTAAAATTATTAGTAAAAGCAACTTCTCCGTCACGACCTACAAAAAGTGAGTTCGCATCAAAACCTCCAAGTCCTGCACCTCCATAAAACGGAAAAGTGAACGGTAACGGGAAGTTTTGGAAATATCCACTTGTAAAGGAGATATCTTCTATTATACTAGAACCAAAGTTGGCTATGCTAGCCTGTCCATTAGCGTCTAAATCAATATTGATGTCCTGACAAGTAATTGTGGGTGGAGTAGCATCGTTTTGAACTATAATCGTCTGATCCTGATAAGTAAAGTTAGTTCCATCAAAATACTCCCAGCTAACATTATGTGTACCTAAGCCGAATGACCAAAGGTCAGCGGAAGTGCTAATGTTTAATCCCCAGGTATTTAATGTTCCAATGTCACCCACACTTGAAGTGTTAGTATCAGTTATAGTAAGTGTCCAAACACCATTTGGATTCTCGCCATTGAATACAGATAGAGGTGTTACTTCAGGTTGAATGGTACCTGTTAGTGTAGCACCAAACACGCCTGGACACATAAAAGGTGCACCTCCGTCATCAAACGTGGCATCAATACTTGCTTCGCCAACACAGTTGGCGTTTACCATGGTTGCATTCGTACCGGAAGGGCTTGTAATAACTACTTGTAAATCACCCACCCAACCGTGATCTAAATCCAGGTCGAAATTAACATCGTCAATTATTGCAGCAGGATCAAAAGTTGTAACATTAATGGTAGCCACAGTAGGGCTGCCTTCGACAATTGCACTTGCTGGTGCATCAGTAAAGGATTGATTAGGGGCAGATGTAGTAATAAAAGGAGTTGCAATTCCAGCAGGAGTAGGTATTCCGCTTATGATATTACCACAAGCATCTGTAGCAGTAGGAGCCTGCACGATGAGTGGAGGACCACAATCCGTCATTACTGTAGGTAGGATTCCTGGAACATTAGGAACTGGATTACTATTATCTACAAAATTAACCGTAAAGGTACAGCTCGTAGTATTAAAACCACCCATTGGATTTGGGTTATTATCAGTAACAGTAAGTGTTACCGTGGTAGAAGTTCCATCCGTAGGAGTAATACCATTGGAAACCCAAGTCGAATTTTGAGCAGGGCTTTGTGTGATGCTTACATCTGCAGGACAGTTGTCTTGATAAGACAATAAGCCACGGTAATCTTCCACCAATACGTTAGCTGCATTACAGGAGCCAAAGTTAACCGTTTGAGTTGGTGGACAGGCAGGTATTACTGGTGTCTGATTATCAAACACAGTCACTGTAAAAGGTGCACAGGAAAAAGTATTTGTTCCGTCTGAATAACTGTATTCTACAGTTGTTACTCCAACAGGAAAATCACCAAAATCTACAGTACCCGGAGTACCGACAACACCCGTTGCATTATTTAATACGATAGATGGGGTCGTTGTAACAGTAATTATAACATTAGCTTCACAATCTTCAATTGTTGGAGGCAAAAAGGATACAGTATTATCGCAATCTGAAGGATCAGAGTTAAAAGTCAAATTGCTTAAGCAGCCAGTAATATTTGGCGCTACGTCATCTACTACGGTGACCATGAAGCTTGTAGTCACAGGACCATTCCCAGCTGCATCATCAGCCGTATAAGTTATTATTGTCGTTCCTACTTCAAACATGATGGTTCCTGAAGGACCTCCTGCTGGAGGTAGCATACCACCTGTTGGTAAATTTGCAGGAGCTGGGATACCAGCTGTGTAAGCCACAGCGTAAGAAGTCACTCCGCAGTCATCAGAAGCAGCAGGGTGCGTCCAGCTAAAATCAGCAATACAGTCAAACATACTAGCTCCTGAAGAGGTGGACAAGTTTTGGTCAGCAGGTACAGCACCTATCATTGGGGCTGTGTTATCACTTAAAGTTACAGTGCATGGCATAGCAGTCGTGGAGTTGTTTGTACCATCACTCACGGTAAGCCATACATCATTTGATCCTATATCAGTACAATTAAACAAGACAAATGTTTGAACTCCTGGAGCAGCTGTTTCGGAAATAGTATACGTTAAATTACCACCGCAATTATCGGAACTTCCATTATCAATATCGGTCGCATTAACTGTGAAAGTTCCAGGGTTACCGGTGAGGGTTGCGACTATTGAAGAGCACACTGCAGTTGGAGCAATCATATCATTTACGGTTACAGTTGCCATACAAGTACTTGTTTGACCAGAAGCATTGGTTGCTGTAACGGTCACCATTGCAGAGGGAACGTCAGCACATGTAAATGCAAGTGGCGTAGCAGTTACCATTCCACCCGGACAAAAACCAGTAGTACTTCCACCATCAACATCAGCAACAACAATATTGGCGTTTCCTGTAGCATCTAGGTTGACACTTGCATTCATACAAGTGGCCATTGGAGCATCGCCTTGAACAGTTATTGTTGTATTGTCCATTGAAGTCGACCCAGTTGTCATGTCTGTAATAGTTACAGTCACGGTAATAGGACTAGCTGCAATGTCAGCACAGGTAAAAGTGTTTTGTGAAACCATTACTGTAAATGCATTACAAGAGGTACTACCCATTGAAATAGCTGCTAAATCTGCAGCAGTCAGCGCATAAGTTCCAGCTGCATTCAAAGTTACTGTAAGCGGATTTGCTACAGCAAATGGGCCACCGTCTTGAACAACTACATTAAAAATACAGTCCGTCGGTGTATCAATACCATCATCAGCAGTAACTGTAACAGTTACAGGAGTAATAGGTGGGGTATTGTCAACGTCAGAACAATCTACGGTAGCAGGAGACACTGTATAAGTGATAGTTCCTGTACCATCAGGATCATTTGCATTGACGCCTAAGTTAAATTGGTTTAAAGATAAGGTACCTCCACCTGCGGGCAATTGTACAGACGCATTGCCTGGACACATTGTAAATTGGGGAGAGGTTTGAGCTACTGTTTGCTGACTGAAAAACAGTGCAAAAAGTAATGATAGCATTATGGAGCAATATCCTCTTATAGGAGGAATTTGCTGCCTGTTGCTGTTCAGGGATGTAAATTTCAAAATCATGATTTTACTTTTGGTGGATTAATAAATTTAAAATCGATTGTTCAAAAAAGTAATACTAAATGTACATAATATTCACACCAACAGTCTGATATAGAGCTGCATATGAATATAGTGTTTTATAGCTGGACAGCCGAAAAGGGCTGATAACTATCAGTCAAAGTTTAGAGATTCAGTCAGGAACACAGTAAAACACGTGTCAGATACGCATTCAGGCGCACTTGTACGCGATGTTTTTAGTTTAGAGATTCAATAGATAAGGCGAATGAGATCAGTAAATGATCATCAGGGAATGGATTTTTTATGGTCCATTGGATTATAATTTTGTTTTGGCGACTAAATTCCAGGTTAATGGAACCTTTCAATTAGTCAGATTCGTTTTTCTCAAAGATATGTTCGACAAAAGTATGGTATGCTCATAAATAATTAAACCAAAGGTAACAAAACTTTTTTTATTTCTCCAAACATCCATTTTTTATTAAACAAAATAACCACTATAGGGTATAGCTTTTCGACCAGTGCTAAAGTAGAATAGCCTGACTAATAGCTGAATAAGTAATTGTGATTATGATATGGGATTAAAAAAATTATGAGGGACCTCTTTAGAATGATTGCTGATTGACAAAAAATCCTTTTTCCATCTGTCTTTAACGGAGCATTGAAACAGAGGTTTCATTATTAAAACCCAAAAATCGTATATTTCGGCTATGAAAAATTACCTGATTTTCCCCATGCTGCTTTCTCTTGCAGCAAGCCTCAGCGCTCAATCGCTTAATGTAGAAGTATTGGGTCAAGTCAACCGCGGCGATATCTTCTACTCCGGTTCCTGGTATTACGTAGGGGATGACGACACCGAATATGCCTTGATCGGAACCCGAACTGGCGTAGCAGCTAACGTAATTGATGACGCCAGCTTGCCAGAAGTGGGCTTTGTCTCCGGCCCGGAATCAAACTGGAGGGAAATTACAGTTATTGGTAATCATGCCTTTGTCACTACTGAAGGCACTGGTCCGGGAGAAGGCATGCAGGTGATAGACCTGAATTACCTGCCAGACAGCCTCCATCTGCTGACGACTTACAGTTATGTCTCCGATTCTATTCCTTTTATTAACAAAGGCCATATTATACAACGAAATAATTATGTGGATGAATCTTATGTTTATGTAAATGGTGGCTGTGGAACCTGTGGCGTTCAAATCATAGATGTTTCTGACCCGATGAATCCAACTTTAGTAGGAGAATATCAACCGGGCTACTATATCCACGACTGTTTTGTGAAAGACGACCGCATTTATGCCTGTGCTTTTTTTGAATCAACGATTGATGTGGTCGACATTTCTGACAAAGCAAATCCGACATTGATGACGACGATTCCGGATCCTGGATCCAATACGCATAGCGTTTGGCTGACGGAAGATGATCGCCATTTGGTGATTTGTGATGAGGCGAATGGTTTGCCAGCTCGTATTATGAATGTGGAAGATATTGAAAATCCTTTTGTTGAAAGTCCTACTTATACTGCTGACGACTCGTCATTGGTACACAATCCATACATTCGGGGTGATTACGTTTTCTTCGCTCATAACTCTGCTGGTTTGACAATAGTTGATATCCGTGATGCAAGGCTACCAGTGGAAGTTGGCAACTTTGATACCTGGGATGGTCCCAGCGGCACGGGAGGTTTGTGGTCAGCCTGTCCTTTTCCTCCTTCCGGAAAAATAATTGGAGGGGACCGTGGCCAAGGTCTTTTTGTGTGGACATTCAACAATACGCAGGCAGGTCGTTTTTATGGTGTTGTAAAAGACAGTATTACGGGTGACGTTTTGATGAATGCAGCAGTTGTCTTGCAACCCAACGGAGATCTTTTAGTACTTGATTTTGATGGTGCTTTCAAATATGGTTCTATGGCTACCAGTGGGCTTGTTTTGGAAGCAGTTGCGGCGGGTTACGATTCTAAATCCATCTCTTTTGATCTTTTAGAAGGAGATAGCCTTTGGTTCGAAATCGAGTTGGTTCCTGAAGGCTGGGTGCCTCCGGTTAGTGTTTTTGATTTGAATTCAGTTCCTGACTTAGCGGTCTTCCCAAATCCATCTTCCGGAGATTATAACATTGATCTTTCAAGTTTAGCTACAGCTAAATCGATAGAGGTATTTGATGTGGATGGTAAGTTGGTTTTGAACCAAAATATTGAGGGCCTTCAGCAGGTGAAGTTGGATTTGGGAGATAAAGCAACTGGTGTTTATTTGATTCGGGTTTTGGATGAAGAGTTGCGTGCTTTGGGTGTTGGTGAGGTTTTGAAATATTAGGTTTGAAGAATCGGAAAACCTGTCCCGAAACCTCGCATGCGGGTGAACCTTATTTAGAATAATGCGACAAAAACGACGCAACTTTACCCCAGCAAACTGTAAGTCTAAGGTGATTTTTTAAAGGAAATAATTTTGAATAATGAATCGTTGAATTTTGATTGAGTCCGCAAACGTAGGACCCGCGTTAGAAGAAGAAATCAAAATTCAAAATTCAAAATTCAACGTTTCAACGATTCAATATTTCTCAATAAGTTCGCTACCCCCATTGCAATTGCCATTGACCTACTCCTCCAACAAATCCGGTCGCCGCTCCTCCGTCCGCTTCAAAGCCTGGTCTTCCCGCCACTCATCAATAGCCCGATCATTACCAGACAGCAAAATATCAGGCACCTTCCAACCGTTGAATTCTGCAGGACGCGTATAAACCGGAGGCGCTAAAAGGTCATCCTGAAAAGAATCAAAAAGCGCAGAAGTTTCGTCATTCAAAACACCCGGAATTAAGCGACCAATCGCATCCACCAGAACTGCCGCCGCCAGCTCACCACCCGACAACACATAATCGCCAATAGAGATATCCAGCGTAATATAATTCTCTCGAATTCGCTCATCAATTCCTTTGTAATGTCCACAGAGGATAATCAGGTTTTCTTTCATAGATAGCTGATTAGTAAGGGGTTGTGTGAGCCGTTTTCCGTCAGGAGTGGCGTAAATAACTTCGTCGTAAGTTCGTTCAGAAAGGAGTTGGTCGAGGCATTTGGAAAGGGGTTCCACCATCATCACCATACCAGCGCCACCACCGTATTGGTAGTCGTCCACTTGCTTATGTTTTCCCAAACCATAGTCCCGCAGTTGGTGCAAATGCACTTCCAGTAAACCCTTTTTTTGAGCGCGTTTTAGGATGGAATGTTGGAAGGGACTTTCTAGTAGTTCGGGCAGGACGGTGATGATGTCGATTCGCATATTGTCTGTTTTGAATTGGAATAGACTTGAAATTTTAGATTGGTTTTTTAAAAGTGCAAGTGCCAACTCAAGTTCAAAAGCGAACGTGAGCCTACTTTAGTGGGCAATTATAATATTAGGTGTGACTCCTTCGAAGCGATTGATTTTAAAACTCAAGTGTATGTGTAAGTGTAAGTGCAAGTGCAAGTGCAAGTGCAAGTTCAAGTTCAAGTTCAAGTTCAAAAGCGAACGCGAGCCTACTTTAGTGGGCAATTTGAGTTTGAATCTGAGTTTGAACTTGCACTTTAAAATTAAATTTGTTCACTAAGTACACGGTGTACTAAGAACGCCACCTAAGTCGTTAGGCACTCAAATCAAAGGCAAATTTTTCCCAGGCCAGCAGGGTAGTTTGACTTCGATTTTGACGTTAACTTCCTTAGTTGATCTTTAGCAATTCAACTTCAAAAATAAGCGTAGAAAAAGGTCCAATATCAGCCCCCGCGCCACGCTCACCATAAGCAAGGTCAGCAGGAATAAAAAGCTTCCACTTGTCACCTTCTTTCATTAACTGCAATGCTTCCACCCAGCCCTGGATGACTCCATTTACTGGGAAAGTGGCAGGTTGACCGCGATCTACGGAGCTGTCGAAAACCGTACCGTCAATTAGCATGCCGTGATAGTGAACAGTCACTTTATCCGTAGCTGCTGGTGAGGCACCAGTTCCCGCATTAATGACCTCGTATTGAAGGCCGCTTGCAAGGGTGGTCACTTCTTTTCTTTTACCATTGGTAGCAAGAAAAGCGGCACCTTCTTCTTTGTTTGCACCAAAAGCTTTTGCTGCTGCTGCCTGCTGGTATTCCTGTACACATTTGTTGGCCTCTTCAGGAGTGAAAATGGTGGGTTTACCATCAAGTACATCGTTGATAGCCAAGGCCATATCGTCGCCGTTTAGGCTTTTAAAACCTTGTTGCTTTAAGTTTTGTGCTATAAGAACACCAAGGCTGTAACTTACTGAGTCTACTTTTTGATTTGCCATAGTAGGGACCGTTTCTTTCACGGTATTTTGATTAAGTTTATTTTTTGTTGTGCAGGACATTACGCCGGTCACTAACAGTAAAATGATGAATAGATTTTTCATGTTGTTGTTTTTTTCAAAGATGAAAAAAGTCCGAAGACGGGAGACCGAAGACCGAAGTTTCCCGCGAACGTAAGTCCGCGATAGTGGGTAACTTCGGTCTTCCGTCTCCGGTCTTCCGTCTTCTCTATTTCTTCTTCAATTCCGAATAATACTCAAAGAAATAAGGAATCGTTTCAATTCCTCTATAATAGTTAAACAAGCCAAAATGTTCATTAGGGGAGTGGATAGAGTCAGAATCGAGACCAAATCCCATTAAAACAGATTTTGCTTTTAGTTCTTTTTCAAATAGTGCCACGATTGGAATACTTCCTCCGGAGCGCTGTGGTAAGGGCTCCTTTTTGAAGGTTTTCTTCATCGCCATTGCTGCTGCTTTGTACTCCAGTGAGTCTGTTGGTGTGACAGCCGGATTACCGCCGTGATGCGGCGTCACCTTTACTTTTACACCATCAGGTGCAATGGATTTGAAATGCTTTTCAAACAACTTGGTGATCTTGTCAGGATGCTGATTCGGAACCAGACGCATACTGATTTTGGCGAAAGCCTGTGAAGGCAAAACCGTCTTAGCACCTTCACCGGTATAACCGCCCCAAATTCCATTGACGTCTAGTGTTGGACGAATAGAAGTTCGTTCTAAAGTGGTGTAACCTTTCTCACCCTGAACGTCTTTAATGCCCAGGTCTTTCTTATATTTAGGCAAACTAAATGGCGCCATATTCATCGCTTTGCGTTCTTTTTTAGTGACAACTTCCACATCCTTATAAAATCCGGGGATAGTGATCTTGTTGTTCTTGTCCTGCAAAGAAGCAATCATCTTTGAGAGCACATTAATCGGATTGGCAACAGCTCCACCATATACACCTGAATGCAAATCGCGGTTAGGGCCAGTCACCTCAACTTCGATGTAACTCAAGCCACGTAAACCTGTTGTGATAGAAGGAACGTTGTTCGCAATGATAGATGTGTCAGAAAGTAACACCACATCACAGGCCAACAACTGCTTATTTTTTTTGCAGAAAGTCTCCAGATTTACAGAGCCTACTTCCTCCTCACCTTCAATCATGAACTTTACATTGCAAGGCAAAGACTTGGTGGCGATCATCCCTTCAAACGCTTTGATGTGCATGTACATCTGGCCTTTATCATCACAAGCTCCACGAGCATAAATAGCGCCTTTTGGATGCAATTTTGTTTTCTTGATCACCGGTTCAAATGGAGGGGAATCCCAAAGGTCCAATGGATCTGGTGGTTGCACATCATAGTGTCCGTATACCAAAACCGTTGGTTTCTTTTTGTCAACTATGTATTCACCATATACGATAGGGTGACCCGGTGTTTTGTGAATTTTCACCTTTTTCGCACCTGCTTCTTTCAGTTTTTGGCTGATAAAAGTAGCGGTCTTTTTTACATCGCCATCGTACTTCGAGTCGGCACTGATAGAAGGGATTTTGAGTAAATCCACCAACTCATCGAGATAGCGTTTCTGATTGGTTTTATGGTATGCCTGTAATGCTTTCATATTTCTAGGTTAAATTTTTTTTAATTGGAGGGCAAAGATAGTATTTCAGTATGAGGAATTCTAATGGAGGGCTCAGGAGTGAGGGGTCGGGTGTCAGTTTTTTCCCTCTAATGCAGACGGGACACGGATTTGGCGGATTGAACGGCCTCCGTGCTCCTACGCTGAAGCTTTCTCCGGTCTCTTACGCTAAAGCTTCAGCGACAGCGTGCGGCCGAAGCCTATGGCGAAGGACTCGGCGAAAGCGTTCGGCCAAAGCCCTATGG
>Ga0114957_1005309_pt1 | contig 10751 bp, 7 predicted proteins | sample BantaG_FD_87175 | JGI IMG/M metagenome (GOLD analysis project Ga0114957, IMG submission 87175) | Marine algal microbial communities from Bantry Bay, Ireland - BantryBay_4 metaG | ecosystem: Host-associated > Algae > Red algae > Unclassified | place: Bantry Bay, Ireland | collected 2014-11-21 | reverse complement strand
GATGAGCCGTTGGCAGAAATTGGAACGTGTTGCCACGCAAAATCATCCTGATGCGGATTAAAGGTATAAGAACCCGCAGCGGTTGGATTAATTTCGGTAGCGGTGAAATCTTCCAGGAACGGTATTCCTTGTAGCGTAACATTTTGGGAAGATACGGAAGTAGTATCATTATATGCTTGTATATCCGTTTCACCGTTTGGATGCTGCGTATAAACCTTAAAGTCATAAGCCGTCGTAGGTGGCGTAAAGGTGGGAAGATCGATGGTAACCGACCCTCCGCTATTGATATTGTCCACAAAATTTTCGGTAACGGGCGTACCATTATCAATTTGGTAAGAAACGGAAAAAGTAGTAACAGTTTCGGTTCCGTGATTTCTTATCTTGATTTGAGGGGTGACCGAGCCATAATTACAAATAGTACCAGCCTCTGGTTGAATAACCGAGGTAATTCCGATATCATTGATCGTTCTGTCACAGGTGGCAACCGTATTTCTAAGCATTAATTCACGACTTCCATAATCGAACGGTCGATCACCTTCTAATACTCCACGCATAACGGCAATTTGTCCCGTTGTAAAAGAAGTAGAACAATAATCTGAGCTTACGTAATCCATGTAGTTAACGTACATGTGTTCCTCACCGCAAGAACTCGGTCCGGTTGGGAAATTATTATCGCTACAGTTTAGGTCAGGAATTAAACTAGAGGTAGACTGACTCATATTTGGTGTGTCTGCAATATTATCGTCTTTAAAACAACTTTCTTCGTTAAAGGTATGTGGTAAACCCAAATAGTGACCCGTTTCGTGGGTCAGTGTTTTATAAGCAGACTGATTAAAACCAGGGCCTCCAAACCACCGCCAATCTACTACGGAGCCGTCCACGTCATCGCCGATGATAAAGCTGTTAGGCAGAATAGCGTATCCCAAAGTTCCTCCATTTGCGGTAGTACCGGGGATAGGAAGTGTCCAGATATTATAATACTCATAAGCGTCCCAGGTTGTTTCTGGTTTGATATCATCTTCGATATTACTGTCATGGGCACTCGTTCCAGTTATGGTCAGGTTATGACGAGTAATGCCATTGCTGGGATTACCATCCGGATCTATTTTAGCCAGGCAAAACTGAATGTTAGGATTACCGATAACCGAAGTCCATTGGGATGGCGTCTGATTAAAGTTGGCATTCTGGGCCGAGAAGTCTTCGTTTAGCACATCGATTTGCGCTTGAATTTGTGCATCCGATAAATTCGATCCGGTGCCGATTGGTTCTCCCGAGTGAATCACGTGGACGACTATCGGGACATAAAGAACTTTCGCTACGCTTCGCTGACTTGTTGGCTGATGTTTGATCAAGGATGGTATAACTCTTTGATAAAAATCTTCATCTGCCTCCGCTTGCTTGGGAAACTGTTGTCTTAATTGCTCTGCCATGTGGTCAGAACTACATTCTCTAGCATGCTGCGCATGTACAGAAAATCCCGTTAGGAATAAAAAAGAAAAAATAATTGTTGTTCGTAAAATAAAGTGGATCATACTTTTAGGTCTTAAGGATTTGGTAAACCAGGTAATAAATAATCTTTGACAAAGTTGTCGCTCATAAACAAAACTTGTTTATTACGAGATGTTTTAGGTCAAATAGTTGATAATTATTAAAATATGTATTTTAAATAATCATTATATAATAACATGGTTATTGTAGAAAGAGAAATTGACATGGTTAGGAAGTTAGTAGGTTGCAAAAACCATACTTTATTTTGTTATCAATACGAAAGTGAGTTGAAATCAGGGTTTATTTTGGGAATGGGGTTTTTCATAGAGGGGAAATTTGTATATTTAGGATTTTAAATGTTTTCTTGGAAACGGCTCTTCGTTTAGCATTACGTTAACCTTAATGAAAACAAACCACCATTAAAAGATTCAAATCAACGACCTTTTAAAATCTCATGACAACAAATTTCTCCAACATCATAAAACATAAAAGTCAGTTAGGGCAGATTAAGTATTCTGATGCTCAAGGGCATTACCTATTCAAAGGATTTACAACAGGTTTAGCATTAAAGTATGTGGCCAAAGGGAAAGAAAATTACTACACCAATAAACAAATAACTTCAGTAAGAGAAGGTCATTTTATTTTGATTCGTCCCGGTATCCATTTTGAAGCAAATACCGAAAAGCAAGCCACGGAAACTCAGGGCCTTTGTATTGACTTATCAATGATTTTTTCTAAAGGTGATCTGAAGAAAATACTCTGCAATGAATTATTGTTTAATCAAACATTTAGTCTGCCAAACTCAACGATTATTGGACAGCAACTAAATGGAATTAGCTCGGCAATGCAAATTGGCGGGCAAAATTTCTTGGAAAACGAGCCGCTCATTGATATTTTTACTCAACTCTATACATTATCTGAAAACATATTCCAGTACAAAAATGAAATTTCACTTATTGCCAAAAAAGAAGCTACGCAACAAAATATCGTTCACAATATTCTTCGAGCGAGAGAATATGTCGTAGCGCATTACACGGAGCGCATTACGCTAGATCAATTAGCTCAACAGGTGGCCATGTCCAAATTTCAACTCTTAAGATTGTTCAAAATATGTTTTAAATGTTCTCCACATGAAATGCAATCTACTCTCAGAATGCAAAAAGCCAGGTATCTACTTCAAGAAGACATAGCCTCTATTTCTCAAATTGCATTCGATTTAGGATATTTTGATATTGCTGCTTTTTCCAGGAAATTCAAATCCTGTTTTGGAGTACCTCCTTCCTATTTCAGAAATTAGCAATATTTTACAAATAAATAAAGTAACTACTCCTTACATTTGTGATCTATGATGTATCGAACGCTTCTTATTCTATCGTTATTTTTTTCAAGTGCATTCCACTGCCATGCTCAAAACCAGGTATTTAATCAATTCATGGACGAGTTTAAAATGGCTTATGAACAGTTAGACCTGCCTTATTTTAGAATTGACTACAAGGAAAACCTTAAATGTATCCGATCCCTGGATTCCGTTTTGCATCAGGAAAAAGTGTTTTTTGAATTAGCCACCAAGATTAAATCTATAGATCGTTATGCACTTGCCAAACAAGATCTCATCTCATTTGAAATTATGAGATATCAGATTAATCTTAACCTGGAACGGATTCAACTTGAAAAAGGATGGCTGAAAGAAAAGCAATTGCCGATTCCCGAAAATGGTATTTTTAATGTCCCAAATGGTCCGGAATGGTATCGATATATATTGCACCATTGGGTCGATAGAACTGCGGAGCCTGAAGCACTGTTTGAATTTGGAAAAATGGAAGTTGAAAAAGTGAAATCCAAAATTAATGCGATCAAATTAAAATCGGGATTAAGTGAACAGGATTTTCAAAAACACATAAACGACGTCTCCTTTTTTTATAACGATCCGCAAGCCGTACAAAAGGCTTTTGAAGCAAAAAAAGAACAAGTCAATCAATTACTACCGAACTATTTCCCTTTCCTGGAAAATATTTCGGATCATACGATCAAACGTTTCGACGAAGAAACTAAAATCAAGACGCCGGCTTTTTACCGATCTACGGAAAAGACATTTTATTATAATTATTTTGATCGTCCTTTCAACAAAAGACAAATAGCCTGGATCTATATCCATGAGGCTAATCCTGGACATCATTACCAAATTCAAATTAGGAATGCGCTTCCAAAGTCTCCTATTCAAGAGATGTTTAGCTACTCTGGATACCGCGAAGGTTGGGCGGCTTATGTGGAAGAAATAGGAACAGAAATTGGCGCCTACGAAAATATTTATGATGAGTTGGGCAAACACGAATGGGATTTAATTCGATCCGTAAGAGTTGTACTTGACATTGGAATGAATTATTATGGTTGGGATGATGAACAAGCTTTGGCGTATTGGCAAAAACATATCGTGGGACAAGATGATATTGCAAGCAGAGAAATTAAACGCATGCGAAATTGGCCAGCTCAAGTAATTACTTATAAATATGGAGCGGATAAAATCCTGAAATGGCGAAGCTTACTCGATAAGAAAACCGACTTCAATTTAAAAGAATTTCATAGATTGATTTTAGAAAATGGGGACATTCCTTTCTCTGTTTTAGAACCATTTATTCTGGAAGAAGGGCTGCAAGTAATCAACAATATTTCTTATTTGGATAAAAAAGATATAACGGTAGATTCTTTGCAAAGACTAAATCTGGTCCTTCCAAAAGATGAAGTAAAGCCACCCTTATTACTTTGGATTGGAGGAGGAGCCTGGGCCTTTGTTGATAGACATAAAGAAATGAGTTTTGTTAAAAGAATGGCTCATGAAGGTATGGCCGTAGCTTCCGTTGGTCATAGATTGAGCGCTGCTGTTTTTGCGGATAGTTCCAGAACTACGGGTGTAAAACATCCGGAGCATATCAAAGATATTGCAGCTGCCTTTCGCTGGTTATACGATCATGCGGATGAGTATGGCTATGACAAGGAAAAAATATATGTCGGTGGCTTTTCTTGTGGTGCTCACCTTGCGGCATTGCTAAGTATGGATAATCGTTATCTAAACAATGTTGGATTGGACAAATCAAATATTAAAGGCGTTATTCCCATTAGTGGTACCTATAATATTTTGGATTATAAAAGTGCTTTCGCCAATGGGTCACGTCCTCAGTTGGTAGAACAACATGTGCATGCCGTGTTTGGAGATACGGAGCAAGATCATCTGGATGCTTCTCCCACTACTTATGTCAACGATATTTCTGTTCCAATGTTATTGATATCTGATAGTAATATGATTGGTTATACCAATGTATTTGAAGCGAGTTTGTTGACTACCGAATTTCAAGCTATTGACTTTCTCTACGTTAGAAATTTAAATCACAGGGCGCTTTATAATAATCTGGCTAATGAAAGTTATAGTGCTTACCGGAATTTCATTGTTGATTTTATTAAGTAAAGTAACATTGACTATTTTGGTTATCACGATCCACTAGAATTTCAATGAAACTAAGGCGAAGGGTTTTGGGTTAACAAATGAGATTTTATAGATCATAACAGGATGTTAACCGCTACCGTCCCTCCTCCAGCCACATCGCCCAATCACTCAACTGTCGCCCTGGAGAACGACGCGCAAAATCGGCCACCTCGCCACTAGACTTATTAAAGCGACGCGCAAATTGATTAAAGAGATTCGCAGATTTTTCCGGGTTGTCCAGGATCTGTTGTAGATCGATAGGGCGGAGCGTTTCGGCTGGTTGGCCGGTAGCATCCGCAAAGACATCCGCTACGGATTGATACGTACTTCTAGCAGTTTTTAAAACTTGATACCAGTTTTTAGCACGATCAATTTCACCGCCATATTCCTCTTTTATTTGATCGTAAAAATTCATTTCATCTTCCGTAATTCCTTCATTTTGCAAAGCCCGATAATCCGGATTTTTACCACCAGAAAACTGTGTGGCAATCTGCTCCAAAACCTGGTCAACCGATTCTTTAGAACCGGATTTATAGGACTTTCGACTTTCTCCCCACGAGTCACCAGGATTGTTAATCAATTCCGTAGTTTCCGTTCGCTCCATCGGACTACACCCATAACGCACCAGAATATATCCGAAGATTAGCAACCCCGCTAACAGAGAAAACAATTCGAGACGACCAACAATTTTTTTTTGTTTTTCCATTTTTTAGAATGTGTAGAAAATCATGTGACACGGTAGTTAGAAATATTGAACATTCCCTTACAGATCAAACTTAAACCTCAAATTAATCCTCCGCGACGTCAAAAAATTAGGGACTGCATAATTCGTATTTGTAATCGTTTTAATCCACGTATTCGCCGCCACGTTGGCGACCTGTAACAAGTTAAAAACTTCCAGACTCATCCACGCATTCTCCATAAAACGCAACGGATGTTTTTCCTTTCTTTCTCGCCAGGATTCATTCCATAACAATATCCCAAATCCGATATCTACCCGACGATAATCCGAGTACCGGAAGGTATTTCGATAGATCACGTTGTCCCCCTTGGTTCCAAACGCAATCCCCGTTCCATACACCAGATTTAAGTGCATTTTAAAATTCTCGTTCTTTGGTAAATAATCCTGAAAAAACATAGAGACCGTCATAAATTGATCGGTGGGTCGCGGGACGGAATTGACGGGTTGACCTTCTGGCTCGCCGATCTCTCTTCGCAAATGCTGGACGCCATCCAGCTTTTCTCGAGTACTCAAAAAAGACACATTGATCCACGATTCGGTACCCGGAACAAATTCTCCGTTGAGTCGCATATCTAGTCCCATTGCGTAGCCGCGGGAATCGTTCTGTCCCGAGTAGCGGATAATGACATTGTCCACTTCGTAAGAAACCAAATCCCATAATTTTTTATAATACGCTTCAGTAATAAAACGGAATTTTTTACCTCCTTTATTTTCGAAGTCAAGGGTCAAACCACCTACTACGTGAAAAGATTTTTGTGCTTTTAAATCTGTATTAATCGTTCCGTCCGGTCCCCGAAGTTCTCGATAAAAAGCAGGTTGACTATAAAGTCCAGTAGCGAGTCTAAAAGAGATATCATTTTTTCCTCCCAGTGGTTTGTAAAGCAGCTGCGCACGGGGAGAGATGATCAGCTCTTTATTCAAATCCCAATAATTAGCACGGACGCCCGCCGATATTTTTATTTCGTGGCGATTGTCTTGTTTGAAAGTATAGGTATCTTGAAAATAAGCACTGAAGCGATTGGAAGTAAGGGGTGTGAAATTTCGTTTGAGGACGCTCCCCAAAAGTACTTGCGAAGTATCGAACTGTAGTGAATAACCCGCCGAATCCAGTCGTTCCCATTCGTTGATGCGATCATCAATGCGCTCGTGTTGCCACTTGCCGCTCCATTGTAGAAAGTGACTGGAAGTTTTGTTGGTTTCCGTACGATCTTTTTGTAATTCTAAACCTCCTTTATGTTCCGCATTGGTTACGTTGGTTACCAAAAAATTACGGGCGTATTGATGTTGGGTACCCGTTCCAAGCGTAGCGACTAATTCTCCGAAGGCATCACTACCCAGGCCCGTTTCAATTTGCCCTAACAAATAATCTCCAATTATATCAAAACGTTCATTTTCGTGACTCTGATAAGTAGAAGCGAGGAATTTTAAAAACAAGGGATTCCTCTTTCGATCCGGAATATAGGTCAGTGAAACCCCGCCCATCTGCGTGGTAAAATCACTTACTTCTTGTCCTTCAAAAACGGTGGTCAGTCGCAGTGCCAAGTCAATCAGACCGAGAGTCGTAGCTCGACTTTGTGGCCGAAAATTATATTCACTATTATTGTAATTCCCGAGTAAACCTAACTGCCAGTTTTTATTAAAATCATAGGTTACATACCCCTGGAAGTCAACAAAATTAGGTGCGTATTCTCCCGTTACATCAAGGGTTCCCAAAATATAACGAGTCGTTTTATATCTTGCTCCTAATAAATAACGGATTTTATTATAATTTTCTTTACCAGCTTTAAGGCTTCCTTCTACGTGGGCGGAGGCACCCAAAAAACTGAGTCCTACAGATGCGCGGACCGAGTCGGGCCTTTTATATTTAATATCCAATACCGAAGATAATTTATCCCCATACCGCGCCTCAAATCCTCCGGAAGAAAAAGACAAATCCCGGATCAGATCAATGTTGGGAAAACTAAGCCCTTCTTGTTGCCCGGTTCGAATTAACTGCGGTCGATAAATTTCAAAATCATTGACATAAACCAGATTTTCGTCGTAATTACCACCTCGAACATTATACTGAGAAGACAATTCTCCACCCGTTCCACCGCTCGTACCAAGCGCGATGTGTGGAAGGACACTTTCAAAATTTCCAGAGACCGTTGGTAATAGTTTTAGTTCGGTCACCTCTTCCTTGATCATTCCTGCTTCTTCGAGGCGACTTTCGGTTACTTCGATTTCTACGGCGGATTCGGCGGGAGACATAGAGACATCCACTTTACGGGATTTTCCTGCTCCGGTTGGACTGACAGTTGTAGTCAATTCTTCGTAACCGATTCGACTAAAAACAATCGTTACCGCTTCGTCGGCGGGAATGACAATGGAGTAGGTGCCCTGAGCCGTTGAGGAAATTCCGTTATTGGTTCCTTTGACAAAAACGGTTACAAACTCTACTGATTGCTCCGTCGAAGCATCCGTAATTGCTCCGTAAATGGTGGCTTTATTTTCCTGTCCGTATAGGATGATATTGGTCAATAAGAAAAATAGAGGTAAAATATATTTCATGGAAGAATGTTAGATTGTTGAGGCGCTTCGCTTGTTGAATCGTTTAAATTTATTAATACCTCATTCCTAAGAGGGCTTGTCCAAAAGAAAAAATAGTTATGCGACTGTCTCTTTAAGTATATCTGCGCACGAAGCTTCCTTCAGGCTGCCTACCGGATTAGATAGGATCGAGTTGAGAGGGGCAAAAAGATACACTTGATTGTAGACCCCTTGGTTATTAAAACAACACTATTAACGCGTTAAAAGCGCTCAACATCTCAACACTTCAACAAGCGAAGCGTTTCAACATAATAAAATACGCTGCCTCGTTCTTATGGTTACAATCCTGCCACTTAATTCATCGAACCACCCTAAAGCAACGCCACTTAGGCCATCAAAGTATCTTTTCCAATGGCTTTTAGGCGAGAAATGGCGTCTAGTGGCTGTTCTGCCTTAAAAATACTACTACCTGCGACGAGTACGCGGGCACCAGCCTGTAATATAGCTTCGGCATTCTGTAATCCTACGCCCCCGTCTATTTCGATAATGGTAGAAAGATTGCGGGTAATAATTTTTTCCTGGAGTTTACGAATCTTATTCAAGGTCTGATAAATGAATTTTTGTCCACCAAAACCCGGATTGACCGACATAATCAGCACAAGGTCAAGGTTTTCGAGGACATCATCGAGCAGATCCACGGAGGTATGGGGATTTAGTGCGACCCCCGCTTTGGCGCCAGTATCTTTGATTTGTTGAATAGTACGGTGAAGATGAGGACAAGCTTCGTAGTGCACCGTGATCACGTCGGCACCCGCATCCCGAAAGTCAGTAATATATTTTTCCGGTTCGACGATCATCAGGTGTACGTCGAGTGGCTTGGTGCAAACCTTTTTTACCGCCGAAATAATCGGTATCCCAAAGCTGATGTTGGGAACAAATTTACCGTCCATCACATCGAGGTGAAACCAGTCGGCTTCACTATCATTGATGAGTTGACAGGCATCGGCAAGATGGAGGAAGTCCGCGGCGAGCAGAGAAGGGGCAACTAGATGTTTTGGATTCATGGTGCAAAAATAAGCATTCCCACTAAAAATCAGACAAATGGGTCTAGAGGAGTGTCAATTTTTAAGATATTTAGCAGCTGGATTTTATTTTTTAGGAATGAGGTATTAATAAATTTATTATTAACTCATTCCTTGTTCTCTGAATGAAGCTGATTATTTAGATGGACTTAAATACAAACTTACCCCTCCACAAACACAATCTGTTCTTCCGTCAAAATGGGCTGCCGTAGATATTTTAATAATAATTGCACCACGGCCAGCGTATCCTTTTCGCAATAGCGCGCAATCCGGTCCAAATCCTTTTCTTCCCAATAAACTCGGCCCACCTCGCTACCGTCGATATCATCCTTGGGTGAAGGAAATCCAAAACAGGCGGCGAGTAATTTAAGCGAGGTATAATTTTTATAATCACCGAATTTCCACATTTCCAGCGTATCTAAAAGGTGTTTGGTTTCCCACGGCTTTTTTCCCGAGATATCCATTGTGCGGGGTAATTCAATTTGATTGATCAACATCCGGCGACACATATAAGGAACATCGAATTCCCGTAGATTATGTCCACAGAAAAAATGCTGATTGGGATTACTATAATATTGATTGACCATTTTGGCGAAATCCCGCAGTAATTCCGCTTCGTCGTCACTGGCAAAAGACTTGAGGCGAACGCCCAATTGACCTTTGGTACGAGTAACAATACCCACCGAAATACAAATGATTTTACCAAATTCTGCGTAAATACCCGCTTTTTCGGGATAAGCGGCTACGGCTTGTTCTTCCGTGATGGGCTCGTCGTACTGACGGAGTACCTGTCGGGTTTTTAATTTCCATAATCCTTGAAACGTTTCGTCGAGATGATCGTAAGTAGCATGTTCGGAGACGGTTTCGATGTCGAGAAAGAGTACTTTGGTGAGGTCGAGGTTGCTGTACATAGTATGTTTTTTTGCTGGTTGGCTAGTAGTTGGCGCTCTTTTAACGGGTTATTATTGAAAGAAGGTTAACAAGCTAATTGTCACCAAAGGTAGAAAAAATATCAAAGTATCTGTAAGGAATGAGGTACTAATAAATTAAGAATTTTGGGTTAGAGGTTCTTGTTGCCAGTAAGGCAAAAAACATGACTGAACCATGTGAAGGAACCGGAACGGTCGGGCTGCCATAGTCGCGCTATCACGATTGAAGAAGACCAGCCAGCTAATAGCAAACCAGCAAACTGGCTACCACTAGCTATTTTACCCCGCAAAAAAGCTAGTGCGTCGGGAACTAAATACCAAACACCTTATACGGCCTATTTTGAGATCACACTTCTTTACTCATCAGTCGGGTAGCTACGCAGGCTGACCGAGAACAAAGAACAAGTTTTGCATAGAAATTGTATTAATGTATAACTATGTCAAAGTTTAAAAAATATGAAATTGGGGAAGATCACAAAGTCGTACTTGACCTGGGATCCCAT
>Ga0114957_1005308_pt1 | contig 10751 bp, 6 predicted proteins | sample BantaG_FD_87175 | JGI IMG/M metagenome (GOLD analysis project Ga0114957, IMG submission 87175) | Marine algal microbial communities from Bantry Bay, Ireland - BantryBay_4 metaG | ecosystem: Host-associated > Algae > Red algae > Unclassified | place: Bantry Bay, Ireland | collected 2014-11-21 | reverse complement strand
GGCCACCCCCCGCGCCGATTCCACTGCGCTGCTCGATCGCTACCTCCTCGCCAAAACCCGCACCCTGGTCGACGGGGTGCAGGAACGGCTGGACGCCTACGACCTGGCGGGGGCGTGCATCGAGATCGATGACTTCGTCGATGCCCTGAACAACTGGTACATCCGTCGAAGCCGCTCCCGCTTCTGGACTTCCGATGATGCGCCGGCAGCGGAGATCGACGACAAGTTCGATGCGTACGACACGCTGGCTCTGGTGCTGGAAACTCTGGCCAAAGTGGCAGCGCCGCTCCTCCCTTTTCTTGCCGACGATATTCACCGAGGCCTCACCGGGACCTCGGTTCATCTCGCCGACTACCCGAACCCGGAAGATTTCCCTGCGAACCCGGCGCTGGTGGCCGACATGGACCGTCTCCGGGAGGTCTGCTCAGCGGCGCTGATGCTGCGCGAAGAGCACGGCATCAAAGTCCGAACGCCTCTTCAGACACTCACCGTTGCGGGACCAGACACCGACGGCTTGGCGGCGATGGCCCACCTCATCGAGGCCGAGATCAACGTCAAAGGCGTTGCGTTCACCGACGACACCGCAGCATTCGGCACCTTCGTGCTGCGTCCACTGGGCAAAGTACTTGGGCCCCGTCTTGGAGGAGAAGTGCAGAAGGTGATCGCCGCGGCGAAGTCCGGCGATTGGACCAGGGCCGACGACGGAACCATTCAGGCCGCAGGGCATGCGCTCGGTGAGGGCGAATACGAGATGGTGCTCCAGACTGCAACAGACCAGGGCGACAATCCGACCCATGGATCGGTCAGCCTCAAGGGCAACGACACAGTGGTCGACATCGATCTGGTCGTCACCGCCGAGCTGGCAGCCGAAGGCCTCGCCCGCGACCTGGTGCGACACATCCAGGAAGGTCGCAAGACCGCGGATCTGCATGTTGCCGACCGGATCCATCTGTGCTTGCACATCCCCGACGAAGAAGTCAGCGCCGCCATCGAGCCCCACCGCGCCTGGATCGGCGAACAGGTGCTGGCCAGCACGGTCGACGAAAGCGACGAGCCCCAGACCAACAACGCAGAAGTTGGAGACAGCACGGTAAGTTTCAGCTTCGAGGTCGCCAACTAAAGAACAAGCAAAGAGGACCGAGCTCGGTGGCGGCGAAGCCGTCCCGGGCGGACCATCGTCAGGCCTGTGTATGAGCGCTGGGCAGCCCTTCGGGTTGCGAGCTCTGCGTCTGTGGCCTTCGGGCAGAGCGCAACGGCGGCGAACCAGCAAAGCGAATCAGCGGCGGCGACCGAAACGAACCCGACCGCTGTTCTCGCTTTCGAATGAACGGGCAAGGTCGGTGGGGCCGATCGGTTCGGTATCGGACCCACCCAGATCGCGGTGCAGGTCGATTTCATCCGGCGGCGGGGGAAGAGGTTCGTTGAAGTCCAAAACGCCGGTTCGTTGGCGATCGTCGAGGTCAATCGCCTCGGGTGGAGGCGGTGCAAGATCGGAGAGATCGTCGAACTCCGCCTCCTTGCGGAACACGGGGCGGGTGTCGCCAATGCTCGGAACACCGATCGCCGATGGAAGGTCCGGGCTGGAAAGGCGTCGAACGGCTGGGTCGTTGGCCTCACCCCTGCCCCGATCCACATCCATCTCGCCGAACAAGGGGCTGGTGGGCTCCTCAGGCTCGGTGTCGATGTTGAAGCCGGCGAGCGAGGAACTGGTACCGAACTTCGACTCGGGGGCCCCGGGTTCGGCCTCGATGTCGATGGTCACCGGAGCCGGAATGCCCTCCCCGGAACCTGCCGGAGCGAGAGCACTGTCGCCCGGCTCTGAAGCTGCGGGGGTCGCCGTTGCTGAAGCCTTTGGTGGAGCGGCGGGTGCCGCCTTGTCCGAGAGTGCCTTGTCCGAGAGTGCCTTGTCCGAGAGTGCCTTGCCGGATGGCGCCTCGACGGGTGATGCGGCATCGGAGCTTGTGATATTGGAGGTCGTGGTGTCGGACGATCCGTCTGCGGCAGCTGCCTTTTCAGAGGCGGCCTTCTTTGAAGTGGCCCTGGAAGCAGCGCTCGTCGCCGACGGCGAGGCCGAAGCCGTTTCGGGGGAGCCGGACGCCGCGTCGTTGCCAGCCTCCGACCGGGACTCGGAACCCTTTAATGAAGCCTCGCTCGAGTTCGACTGGTTCGACTCGACACTCTTCGCTGGCGGCGTCGCAGCCTTTGGCGGAGCGGTCGCAGTCGGTTTCGAGCCCCGACGACTTGCAAGGATGTCATCGACGCTTGCCGACGCGGGGATGTTTTTGTCGTATTCGAGGGGAGGCAAGGCGCCAACCTCGGGCATCGTCGTACCCCGAACCTTTGGCGGGTCGGCGAGCGAGCCGAGCGCAGTGGGCTCGTTCAGGAGTGCCGCGAGCCGCTCGCTTGCTTCGGCAAGCGCTGCTCGCTGGGTCTCGAGGTGCAACGTGAGCGCCTCGACGTCGGCCACCATGTCGGCTCGGGCCACTTCCATCGCCGCAGTGCCCTCGGCAAGTTCGGCTCGCCGCTCTTCGGCCACTCGGCGGGCACGGTTGAGACCCTCGACGCGGGCCCGCTCGGCCTCGGCTGTCGCATCGCTCAACAGTTGCTCGGCTTGTGCTGTCGACTCACTTCGGAGGCTCTCGGCGTCAGTGGTGGCCGTGACCGTGAGACGCTCTGCCTCGGTTGCGGCCTCGGCTCGGATCCGGCCCGCCTCGGCGGCGGCTTCGGCTTGAACCCGCTCGGCCTCGGCGGCAGCGTCGGCTTTGACCTTCTTTGCTTCGGACGACGACTCGCTCTGCAGTCGCTCGGCCGCCGCAGTGGCATCGGCGAGCGACTTGTCGGCTTCGGCTCGGGCGGACTGGCGCATCTCAGCAGCGGCAGTCTCGGCAGAACTGCGTACTCTCGCCGCCACTTTGTCGGCGTCAGCGGTGAGACGCTCGGCTTCGGTGGTGGCGGTCGAAGTGCGCTCATCGGCCTCGATGCGAGCTGCAGCGAGCAGCTCGTCAGCCTCCTGCGCAGCCTTCTCGGAGCGTTCCCGCGCGGAGGAGCGGAGCAACGCCGCCTCGCTGCGGGCCGACGACAACATGCGATCGGACTCTTCCTTTGCCTTAGCGGTCAAGTCGGCGGCCGCCACTTCGGCTTCCTGCTTTCGAGCGGCCGCCTCTTCGGCGGCATCGGTTTGCAGCCGGGCGGCCTCGGCGGTGGTCCGCTCGCGCAGTTCGTCGGTTTCGGCTTTCGTCATAGCCGTCAGAGCTTCGGCGCTGGTCCGGGCCGAGGTGATGAGCTCGTCACTCTCTCTCTGGGCTGCAGACAAAGCAGCTTTGGCATCGGCGGTTTGGCTCTCAGCGATCGAAGCTGCGTTGGAGCGCACCTCCTCGGCCTCGCGAGCAGCTTCGGTGCGAAGCCGGTCAGCCTTTTCCTGGGCCGAAGCGGTGAGACGCGCCGCTTCTGCGGTGGCCGCCTCTGACTCAGCCCTTGCCGATGTCAGAAGTTCCTCGGCCTCGGCGTGGGCCGCCTCGAGCAGATGCTCGGTCGTCGACTTCGTCGTCGCCCGAAGCTCATCGGCTTCCTTGCGAGCAACGATCACCAACTGGTCGGCCCGGCTTCGGGACGATGTCGTCAGCCGTTCAGCTTCGGCATTTGCTGTCGAGGAAATCTCATCGGCCTGCGCCTTCGCATCCTCGAGGATCTTGGTGGATTCGGCGGTCGCAGCCTCGGTCCGCTCCACCGCGGTGCTCGCGGCATCGGCACGGAGTCGATCCGCCTCCTGGCGGGCTTCGGTCAGAATCCGGTCCCCCTCCTCGGTGGCCCGCTTCGAGGCGGTCGCCACTTCCTGGCGAGCGCTCCGGGTCAGCTCCTCGGCTTCGGCATGAGCCGCAGCCATTATCTTGTCGGCCTCCGCCGATGAGTCAGCATTCAGCTTGTCGGCATTCTCTGATGCGCTGGACCGAACCTTGTCAGCCGCAATCCGGGCATCGAGTAGCAGTTGGTCGGCTTTCGCCTGGCTGGTGTCGAGGTGCTTTTGGGCCTCGGCGGAAGAGGACTTGGCGAGTTCAGTGGCGGTGGCCTCGCTCGCACTGATCCGGGACTGAGCATCGGCTTTCGCTTTGTCGACGAGACGAGCCGCCTCGGCTTCGGCATCGGCCTTCAGCCGGTCGCGCTCGGCACCAGCGTCTGACAGCACGCGATCGGCTTCGGTGCGGGCCGCAACCCGCAGCTGCTCGGACTCCTCCTCGGCCTCACGAATGGCGGCGTCGGCAGTCCGCTGGGCCAGAACCAACGTGCGGCGCAGCGTGTCGTCGGACTCGACGGACTCTCGGGCATATGCCTCGGCGCGGGCGACCCGGGCTTCAGCGGCATCGGCCCGATCATTGGCCTCTCGCAGCTGATCGCGCAGCCGACTGACGCTTCCAGAGACATGCTCCAGAAAGTGGTGGACCTCGTTGCGGTCATAGCCGCGCATGGCGTCCCGGAATTTGACCTCGCGAAGACTCTCGGGCGTGACGTCCATAGTTCGTGCTGACTCACATGATCGGGGACAGGTTGGAGCCACACCGCAACGGTGCCGCCCATCCCTTTCAACTTAGCTCGCACCACGGCGCTGCGAAAGAGCCAAACAGTGGCGGGGACACCACCGCGTGCGACGAAATAAACCGAGCTGAGCCACAACAGCCACATCCTTCACCAATTTCAGGCGAGATCCCCGGCCTGATGTTCGCTCCACCACCTGCCCGATCTTCGGGGACGAAGGGGCGCCGAAGGGAGACGGATTCGTGCCGGACAAACGGTCGCGCCTGCGAGCCCCTTCGCCAGAGCAACACCAAGGCACCTCCGCTATGAGCTGAGGCCTCGTTCGCGAAGCTGTCGCCGATCCTCGGGAGACACCGTGACGTCGCTGGGGGTGAGAAGGTAAACCTGATTGGCGACTTTCTCCATGTGGCCGCCCAACCCGTAGCAAAGTCCGCTGGCGAAATCGATGAGACGACGGGACAAATCCCGCTCGGCACCCTGGAGGTTCACGATCACCGGCACGCTCGACTTGAATGTGTCCGCCACTTCCTGGGCCTGATCAAATGATGAAGGCACGACAACCAGCGGCTTGGCCGGCTGCGCGCTCACGGCGGCGGCGACGCCGACCGAGCGCACTGCTGATGAGCGGCCGCCTGTCGGGGGCTCCTCGATGGGGCGGGGCACGGGCCGGATCGGTGATGCGGTCATCACCCGAACCTCGTCTTCTGCTGGTGCCGGGACGTTGGCATCGCTGAATTCATCATCGTACGACTCTTCATAGTCATAGTCGTAGTCATCGTCCGGTCCCAGCCCGAGCCAGTGCATGGACCTTCGGAACATTGTCATGAACTACTTACCTCCGACCGTGCTGGGCATGTGCGCGGCCACCGCAATCCTGCCGGGATTGTAACCGCGTCCACCGTGGCGGTTGTGCATGATGAGACCAATGCGCCGGATTCAGATCCACTGGCTACGCACCGCGCGTGAATCAGTGCGCTTTGGTCACTGTGCTCGGGCGGCCGATCCAGGTCGCGGACCCATGATTGCGGTCCCAACCCGCACCAGCGTCGCCCCTTCGCCCACGGCGACTTCGAGGTCTTCTGTCATACCCATCGAACAGACCGTGAGGCCCATCGAATCGACCATGGAGCGAAGTCGAGCAAAGCCAGGTCGGGCAAGTTCGGGCGCTCCATTGGGCCCAACTGCCATGAGGCCCCGCACTCTCAGGCCAGCATCGACGGCACGACCAACCAGTGACTCGGTGTCCACGAGCGCACATCCGCCCCGGCCCGGCTCGCCGGCGACGTCCACCTGGATCAACACCGCAGCACCCGGGTCACGCTTGGCTACTTCGTCGATCACCGAGGGTCGATCGAGGGTATGCCAGAGAGCAATGCTGCCAGCCAGCTTCCGCACCTTGTTCGACTGCAACTGGCCGATGAAGTGCCACTTCAATTCTTCGGCTGCGAGCGCAGGCTCGTCCAGCTTTGACAAGAACTCCTGAGCGTAGTTCTCCCCTAGATCGATAGCGCCAGCCTCGATGGCAGCTTGTGCTGCAGTCACCGGGTGACCTTTGGTGACGGTCACCACCGTGACGTCGGACCCCCCGGCCCGGTCGACCCGCGCCCGCACCTCGGCGAGTCGTTCCCGAATCGCCTCCACCTCGCTCATGCCGGCGTGACCCCTCTCGCTCGCTTCTAATGAATTCCTGACGACTCTATGGCCTCTCTTGGCTCGATCGGTGCTGTCTGGGTGGGTTCGGCCATTGCTCTTCCCTCTGGGGGCCGTTTGCATGAGCCTGCCAACGGCTTCGTCGTGCCCAACGTCAAGACGCACGACTTGGATCGGTGGGGCTGATCGAGCGGTTGCCGACACCGCTCCATGCAACGCCGCACTTCAGCGCCCGCTCAGTTGGTCGGGGTTTGGGTTCGCCAGGCTATGAGGGCTTGCCGGCCCCTTTCATTTCGGGCTCGGTGAGAGTAGTAGCCGGGGCTGCATGCAGTGCATATATCCATTACTTCTATGTCGTTGGGGTCGACGCTGGCAGCCACGAGTTGGAGGCGAATGGCGGCGCGCATGTCGAGTGCGGGCGCACCGGTGGCGGTGGTTGCCATTATCTCAGGGCCCAATTGGCCGGAGAGGGCGGCCAATTGGGCCGACCCGAACTCGTAGCACTCGGGCCCGATCGCAGGCCCGACCACGGCGTGGATCCGGTGACAGCCGTGTCGCCGTAACGCATCGACGGTTGCGCCCAGCACTCCGGCGGCAGCACCGCGCCAACCGGCGTGGACGACTCCGAACTGGCCGCCGTCGCCGACAAGGAGCACTGGTCCGCAATCTGCGGTGTGGATCGCCAGCGGTACGTCGTCCAGGGCGCTGACCATGGCATCACCCTCGATGCCAGCCGGCAGTCGGACTGGATCGGTTACCTCGATCACTCTGGGCCCGTGGACTTGACGCAGCCAGGCCCACGGCTGCGAATGCACAGCGCGACGCCGCTGGAGCAGCTCCCGATGGAACTCGGCGTCTTCGGACGACATCGACTCGGCGCCCCCGGTCACCAGACGGGACACTCCGAGGTCGCCGGTGTCCACCCCGGTGAATCGGGCTTCGATAGTGATTGCACCTCTCGACAACGAGTGCGACAACATCCGCGGAGACTCGTCGCCCCGAGCCCGCTATCGCAGGAAAGAGGGCACGTCGAACTCATCGTCGCCGTCGCCGTCACCGGTGAAGATGTCTGCGGGTACCGCCGCCTGCTCATGCTCGGTCGCCTCGGCAACCGGCTCCTGTGGAGCGGCGGGCTCCTGCGGTGCCACGGCTGGGGGCGCCTCCTCGGCGGTGAGGTCGATCTCGTTGTCGGAATCGACATCGATCACCTCATCACCCTGGCCTGCGCTGTCGTCGAGATCATTGTCGAAGCGATCGAAGCCAGCCGCGATCACGGTGACCCGAACCTCCTCTCCGAGGTCAGGGTCGATCACGGTTCCAAAGATGATGTTCGCTTCCGGATGGGCGACGTCATGAATGACCTGGGCCGCAGTATTGACTTCGAGCAGGCCGAGTTCTTCGCCGCCGGAGATGCTGAGCAGCACCCCCCGGGCGCCATCGATGGAGTCCTCGAGCAGCGGCGACGAGATGGCGATGCGGGCGGCATTCACGCCAGCGTTCTCGCCTGACGAGCGGCCGATGCCCATCAATGCCGAACCGGCATCGGTCATGACCTTGCGCACATCAGCAAAGTCGGTGTTGATCAGGCCCGGCGTCGTGATCAGATCGGTGATACCACGCACACCCTGAAGAAGTACGTCATCAGCCATCTTGAAGGCGCTGAGAACCGACGTTTTTTCACTGGCCATGGACAACAGGCGATCGTTGGGAATGACGATCTGAGTATCCACTGCACTGCGCAGCCGATCGATGCCGTCATCGGCCTGTACTGCACGACGTCGACCTTCGAAGGCAAACGGCCGGGTGACGACGCCGATGGTCAGGGCTCCCAGTCTCTTGGCAATCTCGGCGACGACGGGAGCGCCACCGGTGCCGGTGCCGCCACCTTCGCCGGCGGTGACGAAGACCATGTCGGCGCCGCCGAGCACCTCGATCAGTTCGTCACGATGTTCCTCTGCAGCCTGACACCCGACCTCGGGGTCGCTTCCGGCGCCGAGGCCGCGGGTCAGTTCTCGTCCGATATCGAGCTTGATGTCCGCATTGGACATCAGCAGGGCCTGTGCGTCGGTGTTGATTGCGATGAACTCAACCCCACGGAGGCCGGCATCAATCATGCGGTTGACGGCGTTGACACCGCCTCCCCCAATGCCGACGACCTTGATGACCGCCAAATAGTTCTGCGGGTCAATCGCCATATGCCGTCTATTCCTCCACCGTAGTCTTCAAAGCGAATGGGCCATTCGCAGGCGTGCCGTGAGGCACAAGGTGTCAAGTTCTCCGGCGTGTGGTCCGGTCACTCAGGGATCACACACTCACGGGATCGAGCATGTCGAACCGGTCAGAACCTACTGCCTAAGTCCGGGGGATTTCAACCACGAAATGTGCGGCATCGCTCACCGTGAGCGGCACCACCCTGTGACATCACCGAACGTGATGGTTCCGTCTCCAAGGGAGAATTTTGAACCAACTTTCATGGGCAATTGCGGCGTTTCACCGCCGGATACGCCGGGACTCTGACGTCGATCACACACACGCCTGCCATGTCCACCTGATCCATGGTGGCGACCAGTGCGCCCATTTTATCGTCGAGATCATCCTCGGACCCGACCCAGATCCTGATCCGATCTATTCGCAGCTCGACCCCAGCTTCTTCAGAGACAGTGATCTGCCTGGTGTCGCGTTGGATGGGCGGTGGAAGTTGTGAGACAACGGCAACCAGCGACCGTCCATCGCGTTCGATCATTTCGCCGACAACGATTGGCTTGCCATAGCTCGGAACCGCAACCAGCGACGGCGCCGGGCGCTGGGCCCGGGCCAGCGCATACCCCTCGGCGTCGATGAGGTACCAGGTGCCGTCCTCGCCCATCAGAGAGGCCACGGCGACACGCTCGGTGACACTCACCCGGATCCGGCCGGGCCAGCGACGCTCCACATCGACCTCGGCGACCCAGGGCAGGTCGTCCACCCGATCGGCGGCACCCCGGAGGTCGACGTCGGTCAGCGGTTGACCGAGTTGCACCTCGGCGGCGTTCAGCACCGCTTGACGAGATGTCTGTGTTGCCCCACGCACGTCGATGGAATCGACATCCAAAAGCGAGGAGCGGGTGAGCGCGAAAAGACCGCACAAAATCAGCAACGGCACGCCGGCCAGCGCAGCGCGGCGCATCCGCCGGCGTCTCCGTTCCGCACGCACGTCGTTCCGGCGAGCGGCAATCCTCGGGTCGACAGACGCGGCGCGTGGTGCACTGGTCCCCACCTCCCAGGATTCGAATGCCTCCAAAGCCGTCGCTGCCTGGCCGGAGCCTGGCCGGGTAGAGCCCGACCGGACCGAAGAGGCATTGCGCACAGGTTTCGATGAGCGACCGCTGCCTCGTCGTTCAGGCCCGGGAAAGTCGACGACGGTGCCCGCCCCAGGTGCCGGGACTCGCGCCATTTCTTTGACGGGTTCGGTGCTCTGATCGAACTGTTGATTGTCCATGGCTATCACGGCCGGACGCCCAGGGCCGTCGAGGACGAATTCGATCACCGGCTCGCCCGCTGAGTCCCCCCACTGGGATGTGCCTTGCCGATCGATCGAATTCGTGGAGCTGCGATCTTCAGTGATCACCTGGTACTGGTCCCGATCACGTGCGTCTCTGCATGCAGGTCGACCCCGAACTCCTCGAAGACCCGGCGGGCCACGAGAGACATCAGTCCCAGGATGTCGTCGGCGGAACCGCGCTCGTCGGCCTGAATGAAGTTGGCGTGCTTGTCTGAGACAACTGCGGTGCCGTGGCGAAGGCCCTTGCAACCGGCAGCATCGATCAGCCGACCGGCAGAGTCTCCGGGAGGATTGGTGAAGACAGAGCCGGCATTCTGCCCCCCGGGCTGGTTGGCGCGGCGCCAGCGGACGATCTCGCTCAGCTCCGCCTCCGAGGTGGCCTGGTCGCCGGCATCCAGCGCGAGTTCGGCCCAAAGAACCACATCGTCACTGGCAATGTTCGATGACCGGTAGCTGAGGTCGAGGTCGTTGGCCGGCACAATCTCATCTTCGCCGGTCCGAAGACGCGAACGGCGGATACGGGTCAACGAGTTGGCCATGTCGCTTCCGTGGCCCCCGGCATTCATCCGAACCGCCCCACCGATTGAGCCGGGAACGCCGACGGCCCACTCGAATCCTGTCAGCGAGTGCTTCGCAGACTTGCGGGCGACAACCGGCAGGCTGGCCATGGCCTCGGCCCGCACTGTCAACGGTTCGAGCGGCCCGGCACCCTCGAAAGACCCCGATGCGGGCGCGGCCACGCTCGGGGTTTGGCCATCGCTGGGCCCGCCAAAAGCGCCAAAGACGACAGAGCTGAAGCCACTCAGGGTGACGGCCACCCCGGGAAATCCAGCATCGCGAACCAGAAGGTTCGACCCTTTCCCAACGAGCAGTGTTGGGAGTCCACTGGCGCGCACCGCGTTGGAAACCGCAGCGAGATCGTCGGTCGATTCGACTTCGACAAACAGCGCGGCCTCGCCGCCGACTCGATAGGTGGACAGAGCTCCGATCGAGATGTGGCGCTGTCCCCGGCCCCCGAGTCGGTCTTCGG
>Ga0114957_1005301_pt1 | contig 10758 bp, 15 predicted proteins | sample BantaG_FD_87175 | JGI IMG/M metagenome (GOLD analysis project Ga0114957, IMG submission 87175) | Marine algal microbial communities from Bantry Bay, Ireland - BantryBay_4 metaG | ecosystem: Host-associated > Algae > Red algae > Unclassified | place: Bantry Bay, Ireland | collected 2014-11-21 | reverse complement strand
TCAGACACCCTCAAAGGACCACCGAAAGGCCCTCTCCTCAGGGCCCACTGGGCCCATAACCCGGAGGACGGCCGAAGCTTCGAATACCGCCTTGAGTAGAGGCGGGGGAAGGGTGCTACGTGACACCCTCGCGGCGCCCTGGGGTCAGGGGCGCAAAGTAACATAAGTCGATAATCCAAGTTGGGTTTACACAAAACTAGGCCCTTAAGTAGGGGCCCGCTCGGGGGGGGTTACGAATCCCAGGGAATTATTGGGATTGCGGTTGTGGTTGGTGAGCCACGAGATGATCACAAGTGGGTCGCCAACGGAACAATTTGAAATATGCGTCAGTGGGGCATATTTCCGGGGAATCTGGTTCCCGGAGTGTGGGGGGCCATGTGACGGACTGTCACAGTTCTTGCACGCACGCCTGGCACAAACACCGTGTTGAACCAATTTTCGTAGACGACCGCGTTCATCTAAGCTGACTTTTGGGAAAAGTCTGGCAAGGGGCAGCGATGACGTGGCGGCTTGAGGCACTGCCGGACGGCAGCAGACCCGCTGATGGCGACAGGAAGCTTGTGTGAGCCCGTTCAATTGCATGTAAAAATCAGAGTCACGCGATCTTTAGACTTCATGGCCTTGGAACCGCGGGCCCGCCGTCGCCTCCCCGCCGCAAAGTAGGTGCGGCTTGGAAGGCACCGATATTGCAAACCCGTCTCGTCTATATTGTGGATGTGTTGTGGATCGTACGTCCCCAACTCCGCGGGTCTTTGCGACATGCGCTGCTCCCCTTGACGCACAGCTGCCGCTGCCGAGCCCGCATGGCCCCATCATTTGACGCTCTAAAGTTCATGACGCGCCGTCCACCGTTGAATGGACCTCGGTGACCCCAGCAACCCCTCGACGCAAAGGTCGGCCGCAATCTCGAGCGCTATTGTTTCCAGGACCGCCATTGTCATTGAAAGATCGGAGCCGCCCATCGTCTCGCTACCGTCAACCAGGTCTTGAGGTCGGCATCGATCTGCTCAAACTTAAACCGTCGTGTGCGTGCGGCGTCCAATGGCTCGTCGTCCCGGCCGCGCTTCAGAAGCCGGGCGCGCTCCCGCGGCCCGCACGCGCGGCGCACGGCTGACAGCGACACCTGCTTAGGGAAAGCCGCTTGCAGTGACAGCCACGTGTGTACACCGCTGTCATACATGTGAATCATGGAAATCTTGTCGCCTTCAAGTGAGGGTGTCCTTGCGTTTGCGGGAAAGTAGAGGCGGCGAGGAGGGTGCCGCCGCGTCTTGGCAATCTTGACCAGCAGGACCTGTCACCGAGTGATCAGCCGCAGCTGATTGATGAGCTGGTCGACGTGTTGAACGGGCCTGTGCCAGAGGTAGCGTGCGGTCTGGCAATCTAGCAGTAGCATTGAAGTGCTCTGCCGCCGCCGCGGCGGCGGCAGCGGCTGCGAGGCTGACCGCGTGCAGTGTGGCCCGGGATGGATCGGGGAGCACCTCGTGCACCGCGGCCTCGGCCGCCGCCGCTGCAAGAGCACGAGCCTGGAGGGGTACGAGGGGGGACATGGGAGGATGGCTGGTGCACAGATAGTGCTCAGCGCTGGTTGCAAGTGGGCAATGGGAGGAGAACGTGGGGGATGGGCTGGCGGTGACGACCGTGGTCGTGACGACGGTGGGCCTGGTTCAAAAACCATGGACGTCGTCGTTGGCCGCGCCGGTGACTTTTTTCCACCGTCAACAATCGTAAAATCATGATCGGACGACAGATCAGGCACTGTCAAATCACCAGCAGTCGAGCTCATTTACTGAAGAGCACCCTACTCTCTATCTGAATGACATTACAATGCATTGATACTGTAGCGGTGGCCACGGCGGTTCACGCATCCTCGCGCACCATGATCGTCTCCGGGACCGAGGGACCAAGCATCTTTCGGAATCCGATTGCTTGCGCCGCGCATCGGCCAGTGGTCGTGTCGTGTCGTGCCAGGCCCCAGGCCGACCCTCAGTGTGGCTGTGATTGTTTAATGTATGATCGTGACCGGCGCGCCGTTACCCGCTGGAGATCGTGTGCGTTGCCGGGCCTTTGCGAGGGGGTGTGGCCCGGCGGCGGCTGTGCGTGGAAGGCTGGTTCCTGCTGGGGATTGTGTGCGCTTCCAGGCCATTTCTGAGTGGGGGTGTGGGCCCGGCTGCGGCTGTTCCCGACGGGCTGGTTCCCGTCGGTTATCGTGTTGGCCTTCTGTGCGTCAGAGAAGGGTGGGGGCCACGAGCACACAGCGCGTGCGCCCATATGAGGCCGACCTGCACCGGCTAGAGGGGGGCTCGGTCGCCCGCCAGCCTTGTCATTCCAGCCGCCATCCTCCCAGCGAGGGGGACGTCGGTCGCGGGTGTCGGGGCGCGAGGCGCCTATACTGCATTTTCTCGCAATCTCGCCGTGTATCCACATCCAGATAGCACATCATGTCCTCATTTGGTCCGAGCGCATCGAAACGCGATATCAGATGCGGGCCGCGATTCGGCATACAGTGCATCGCCGATTGCTTTCGCTGCACTTGCGATCGACAAACCGATGCGCATCTGTCGATGCGCAGGCAATTCGGTCCTCGGAGCAAGTCCTTGATACTCACTCGATTCTATATACTGAAAATGGCATTCCCTCATAAAAAGCGCATGTCTCATTCTTGCGACACGCACCACATTGCTGTCTTCCCAAAACTCAGCCGATGTGGTCGAAGTCAATATAGGGTCTCGGTCAACTGCCCATTGGACGAACGACTTTATCCGGCTGAATGGATATCTGAGAAACAGTTTCACACAGTTGGTCACACCTCGACGGTATTGTGCTTCGCACAAAAACTAGATCCGCAACATCCGCTTTAGCATCAATAACCGCCCCCTGAGCCGATGAAGCAGTAGGGGGTTTCTTAAAAGCGAGTCGCTCACTCACTCACTCACTCACTCACCGGCGGTTTTCGCATGTCTGACAGAGGGGTGGTCTGACAGAGTCTTGCCGGACCCGGGCACGAAATCTGACCGGACACACCATTGCCTTCGGAAATTGAGAAATAATTTTCTCTGTAAGTGGCTGTGTTCCTGGCGAGACCCTGCCTGATACGTAACAGCCACCGTTGCTGAGCCCGAAGGAAGACTTCCTTGCAGCGAGGAGAGGAACCGCCCGCGTCGCCACGCATCGGGCTGCTCACCCACAGGCTGGCAGCTCAACCTTGACGATGGGGCGCGTCTCTCGCAGACAGACAGCCATCCGGCATGCGTCCCGAAGGTTGTATTTGTTCACGATTGTGATGTGCCTGGAGATGGTTGGGCTGCTAAGCCCCGTGAGCATGGGAGCCTACGGCCTCAAAGACGTGTCGCCGGCCCTTTTTGGCGTGCAGCTGGAGCAGAGACGCCTTCGCACTTTGACGGAGAACAGGTACATGTGCATGGACCGGAGACTGGCGCCCAAGAGTAAGCACTGGAATCTGATGGTACTGGATGTCTTGCCAGACGCCCAATGGCGCTGATATGTGCGTGTCGATCGTTCAACATACGTGCGCCTTGGGGAGCTGTTGGCGCCTCATCTCCCTTTTCAGCGTCGGCGGGGGCGCCCTCGCATCCCTACTGATACGATCATGAAGGTGTGAATGTACAGGCTGGGCCACTACGGGAACGGTGCAAGTACGTTCGCCCAAATAATTTCACGATTGGTTGGGCGGGGTGCCAAGGTGTCGCTATGGGTTGTGTGCTCGCTGGGAGGTCAACTAAAATATTTGTGTTTTTTTTTTGTTCCTCTTGTGTTTTAGGTGTCGTCGAGGTCGCGAATACATTTGGACTGAGCGTAAGGTCGGTCGCAAAATGCATCAAGAAGTTCATCAGAGCCGTCAACAAACTCGCACCGGCCTATATTGTGTGGCTGTCATCGGAGCGGCGGGAGCAGCAGGCCCAGTACGCCTGGGAGACCTACGGGTTTCGCGGCTGCATCGGATCCACAGACGGTACGACGGTGCCTCTCGCGTACGCCCCCCGAGTCCAACCTTGGACCTACTGGGATAGGCACGATCGGTATAGCAGCCACGTCCTGATCGCTTGTGACCACGACAGGAACATTATTTCGACTACCCTCGGCTTCACAGGGGCCACCAGCGACGCCTTAGTGCAGCGGCATGCGGTCTGGAGTCGCTATCCCAACGAGCACTTTTCTCAACTGGAGTATTTTCTTGGTGACAAGGGTATGCATCACACGGCTCGCGTGGTGGGCCCTTTCAAGGGAGACGCGGGGAACTCCCGGCCAAACAAAAACTTCAATTGGCAGCTGGTTCGACTTCGGGTGGTGTCAGAACATGTGCTTGGTATGTTGAAGGGGCGGTGGATGAGCTTGCGGGAGCTCGGTATGTCGATTGGGTCGGAGGGAGACTTTAGAGCCGCCATGGAGTGGATATCGGCTTGCGGTGTGCTGCATAACATTTGCAATGCTCTGAGGGATAGAGAGATGGTCGTAGAAGTGCCGGCTGATGTGGCCGTGGACGCGCTTCCCGCGGATGAGGGAGCAGAGCAGTGTGGCTCCCGAGAGAAGCGGGACGTGCTCTCGTTTATCAGAGCGACGTCACAGTACAAGTAGGAATAGAAAAACGACATGGCTCTCCATCATTTCCTAGAAGTTTGCTACCGGCATCCAATCACCATCAACTCCCCGCCGCCCCGCCCTCCGTCCCCACGCCCCCCTCGCTGCTCCTTCCATCCCGGGCACCACCGCTGTCCACCACCCCGCTCGACTGCCGCCTCTTCTCCACCATCCTCGAAGGGAGAGACGCCGTACCGGCGGCGGAGAATGCCTCCGTTGCGGCTTGCGCGGCTGCCACAAGGTCAGGTCGTGGGTCATCCTGAAACATCTTTCCGAAGACATCCAGTTGCTTCTTGTATACGTCGGCTCTCGCGAGCATTGCCTCCATCTCTGTCCGCCTCTCGGACACCATGACCTTTCTCTCTTCGACCGCAACCGACCGCTCGGCCACGATCTACTCCATCCGCTGCCGCTGCTCGTCTAGGGCAAACTGGCGTTCCGCTTTGGTGGCCTCCTCCATAGCGCGGCGCTCCGCCGCAGCCTCCTGAGCCTTCATCGCCTCGGCCGCCACATCCGCCTTCTTTGCCGCCGCCCTAGCCTTGGCAATCATGCCCTCGCGCATCACGCACGCAAAGGAGTCGGATTCCCCCCGAGCCGCACGCCCCTCCTGCTCCGCCGTGAACATGCGCACCGACCGCCCGCTTGACCCCCCGCGGGTGTTCGGAGGCGGCAGGGTGGTCCCGGCCATCTCAGGTGGAGGGGTTGACGTTGTATCGGCCGCGGCTCCATGAGTGGAGCGCCGCGACGCGACCAGTCCTCGTGGAGTGATACATGCGGGTAGTTCTCCTTCGTCTAAGTCGCTGCCGTCCGCGTTCTTGACAGACAGCTGCTGGTTGGCGTGCCGCCGACTGAGCTCTTTCGACACGAACTTGACCCACAGGTAGATGATCAGCATCCGCGCGGGTGCCCCCCACACCTGGGTTGGGTAGCGCCCGTTCGGTCCACGAGGACTGGCGCCGCGGCACGGACTCTTTCGGGTTGCGGGCGGGCAAGGCCTGGACGCCCGCCCGCCCACGCACGACCGAAGAGGTGTGGACACCCGCTTGCCTCTGCGCGACGTGCCCCCAATAGACTGCCGTCGCTTGGGCTGGGCCGCGCGCCCTGGGCGGGCGTCCTGCAAGCCCGCCCCGCCGTCGCCTGAGTCGTCCGACAAGTCCTCCGAGTGTTCCGACAAATCCCCGGAGTCTTCTGAGCCCGTGTCCGATGCGTCGCGTGATCCAGCGTGGGCAGCATCGCGTGATGCTACGCCGGAAGCGTCGCGTGAGCGGTCCCGCGTGGTAGCCCCCGTCGGTGACACGGAAGCGTCGCGCCGATCTGAGGATGAAGGAAGCGCAGTAGCCCCCGCCGGTTGCTCATCTGGGGTATCGTCTTGAAAATGCGCCCGCCAATCGCCGAGGGGAGGCGGAGGGGAGTCGCGAAACACAAATGCACCACCAGAGGGTACGCCAGCCATCGATAAGTTGGGGCTCACAGTTTCCGACGCGCCGACGTTGTAAAACGTGTTCGGCGGTTAGGCGAGCGAGGACACGTCGGGCAGCCGCCGCAGAGCGCGGAGGGGGCTTGCAGCCCATGCAGCAGCCGACGTGTGGGGGGCCAGCGTGTGGGGGGGAAGGTGGATGGAGAGAGGGGGTAGCGGGAGGTGCGTGGCCGGCGAAGGAGGGGAGAGGTGGACGGTTGACTCGCTCGGGGGGGGGGACGTCATCATTCTCAATCATTGACGGTGACAAGAGGGACGACACTGAAGGAAGGCGCCCGGATGGAGTCCCGGACATAGTTTCGGTGCTCTGTTAGGAAGCACAGACAAACAACGGACAGTCAAAGGCACAGAAAGAAACGAAAACAACATCGAAATACAGACGCAGACACATTTTAGCCGAGTACAAAGACGGTTGCGTCGCTTGAGGCTATATGTATGCACCAGAGGAACAGGTAACACGCCGTAGGAACGAAGAGTGGCACATACATGTTGTGCACGTAGCAGCACGCAGACTGTCGCAGGGAAGGTGATGCTTCGCGTGGACGGCTTGCAAAGAACGTACGAGAAGAGACTCCGCAGCACCGCGATGTGCTCACCCGAAAAGGGGGAGCCCTCCGATCCCTCTGCTTTCCTGAGCAGGCTACTGTCCGCCAGCGCACGACGCTGGTGTGCGCTGCCAGCGTACTCGGTAAGAAGCACGTAGGCTGCTTCTTACGTTATTCGGGACGCTGCTGAAAGGCAAGTGCGCGGTCCGCACCTTGCTGCGGTACGGGTAGCAGGATGGCAACGCGAGGGTATCTTACAGCCGTGCTGTACGTGCAGGCACCCCATTCTGGGGGTAAGGCAGCCGAACAGCCAAAAGCAGGCCTGACACGCGGTGTCAATCGACGCCACCTTCTTTTTTCCGACGCACCTACGCACATGCCGTGCGTTCTTCGCATCTGACACGGACAACTAATAATCGAAAACGGTATCACTCCCCCACCCTTCACGCAAGCTCGGACGGCTGTCTGCCACATTATTGGCGTCTCAGACATGCTCGAAAACCGTTCCCAGGGTGTTGCGGCCGGCTTGCCATGCTACGTTGCGCGGTGTCAAGATGAAAAGGGGGGGGGCACGCACCAATGCCCCTCATTTCAAGCCCCGAAGCTAGGGGGGCTGCGGACTGTGCACCGCAGAATCTTTAGGGAGGACGAAAGGCGGGGGTGCTAGGAGCGTCGTGGTGGGGGAGGGTTCGTGACGTGTGCAGCCTCGTGATGGCGACTGAAGCCAATCAGGCGTGGCACTGAGTCCTCGCTGTTGGATCAATCGAGAGATGTGGAGACGAGGGTGCACGCTTCGTAGAGCGACGCGCGACGTAAAGCGTTCGGCTGCTTGCCAATGATAAATACAAAAAGAATGAATGACTACGAGGTCAATCAGTAGACCCCAGAACAAATACCCTGCATGTGTGTCGAAAAGGCGTGGAGCCCTCCCACTGCGTTACGTAGGAACGTCAGATCTGAATCTGACACCTGTCACGGGTGGTGCTCCGGCTGTGAGCGGGCGGCCTTGCTTTTATGAAGCCACCTAGTGATTTTGCAACGGAAGCTGATGCACCGAGGTCCAGGGTTTGTGAGAAGCACAATATTCGTCATGTTCCAGTTCGTGACAACTGTGCCAGTTCGTCACAACTCGAGATTGTGTAGCAAATCAACAGTGTTTTCTCATAAGATCGGGTTCGGCGGTGACAGAAAAGAGGTTAAAGCGCCCATATACCAGTTTTTCGAAAAAGAACACAAACAGGCAGGGAAACATCTTGCACACCGTTGAACGCGCGAACTTGTGAGCTCGCCTTCGGTGTGAAGCGCGCTCAAAAGATAGCAAGTGGGACCGAACAGCACGCCGAGAAGGAAAGAAGGGCGCACTCTCGGAAATCAGTTTGATGCATAACTACCTGCTCTGATGACACCGTGGGCTCACATTCTGTTGACTTGGCCGTCTTCACACTTGCAGATGCCCGCGTCTTCTTCCCCTCGACCTTCCCATCCGGACAGCTACCTCTCGGCGCCACGTGCCCCACACTGAGCGCACTTGCCACACTCTCACAGACTGATAATACCATTGTCGCCACCCCCCCGCTCCGAGTGACGCGCAATGCGACCGCGGCGGCGGCTTGCCGCTGCGGATGGGGATGCTGCAAGTCATCACACCATGTTTGCGGGCCTGCGTCTCGCGCGCACCGGGGCGCTGAGTACCAAGGCGTTTGGCACGCGATTTGGGCTTGTCTAAGCCCAGGCGCACCGCTTCATCATTGACAAACCCTGCACTGGCCCGGTCCGCCACTCTTCTTCTTCCCGGACGAGGAGGACCTGCTGGATTTGCCATAAGACGCGCACCAAGTTGCCGATTCTGAAAGCTCCGCGCTCCCCATGGAGTGCTACAAATCGTTTGGCACGAGAAAAAACCATCTCTTGCATAGTCTCTCTCTCGATGGGCGTCTCGCACGTGATGGCTGATAAAAAAAAAAGAGGGGGGGAGAAGGAGGGCGAGTCTTGCAGAACGGCTATGGCGAAATTGTCTCTCGCCAACGTCGGTGCGCCGAGAAGGGCGGGCGTGGCGAAGTGCACGAGGAGCGACGCGTTATTGTGGCGAGGGGGGGGGGACGCGGGCCTGCAGGCGAACCGTATAGGCTGTTGTCGCAGCAGGGACTGGGGAGGACGCCGAACGGGACGACGGAAACCATGTCACAGCTTGGCAGTCGCTTCACCAGAGCGTCCCTATTGGTCGCGCAGGCAAGAATCTTGCGCAATCTGGATCAAATTGTTTGTTTCACGGTAAGGTTTTCCCAGTGTCATGTGCGATTCCAGGTCGTTCTCACACAATCAGTCATTGTGTCACGAACTGGTACCGGGGGTTTATCGACCTCATTTTCTAGCGCATAAGCAGAAGCGCCCCATCAGAAGCGGATATCACTGCCGACCTCGTGAGAGACAGCTGAAGCCAGTCATATGTCTATTTTTCGCTGGGCATCAGTTTAAGCCAGATTGCTGGAGCAGTTGTCACGAATTTGGGCATGACGGATATCGGCCACAATTGGGAAGAACGCAGCAGTTTCAGCGCGACTGCGCGCAGTCTTTGGTTCCTCGCAGCACCGTGTCTCGCCTCACGTTCCTGAATCCCCTCTTTCACGCTCGTCAATCGCTGCGACGGGCACCACGGACAAGGCTGAGTTCTACGATCGTGGGCACCCATACCGCTGCAATGAACTCCCTCGGTGGTGCGTATTCCCCTCCTTTTTGTGCCCCCTGCTGGCGGTGCGAAGAGATGACGGCAGGCTTGGACCACAGGGGTATGGCTTACGCCTCAGCGCACGTGCAGCTCGCAACGGACTGTTGGGCTTTTTTTTGTTTTGGCCTCCAGCCAAACCTGTATCTAAACTGTGCTCTGGTCCCTGTTTTTTTTTTGTTCCTGCTGCTTTCCCGCCGTCTCTTATCGCTGGTGTGCCGCTGCCCGCTCTGTTTCATTTCGGACGCTGCTCTTCTGTTTGCAAGACACCCAACGCGCGCATATACTATATAGTCTGTGCGCACTATGGGGCCCACAAAGTTTGCAAGGAACCTGATGCACGTGCGTGATGATGACAACGAGAAGTACCTCTACTCGTCAGTGGTGTACCGCGACGGGCGCGACACATTCTACTTGCCGTGCGTTTGCGAGCAGCAGCAAAACACCTTGGGCCTCGCCGTGGACGCACTGCTTCCCAAGGTCGGCACCGCGCAACAGGGCGAAGAGTCACTCGCAGCGGGAGCGCTCGGCAGTCCGCCGCTGAAGATTGACCCAGAGCAAGCGTATCCGCATTTTGACCCCAAGCATGAGCATGTCACCCAGTGGGTGTCGTCTTCCACCAAGGACTCCCCTGTCTTCCCTAAATCCTTCTGCATGCTCTTCTACGCGGATCCCGCGGCCCACAAAGAGCGCCGCTCCTGGATCGAGTCTGTAGCGCCTTCCAGTTTCCGTGGAGCAGCGATGCAACAATCAGGAGCGGCCCTTGGACGTTGGCCGCGTCATCCGCGAATTGCACGCGGCACCCACGCACCTGCACTCGAACAATTGGTGCCACAACGACATGCGCCCGCAGAACGTCATGTAGAGGGAACACGACCGGCGGTGCTCATCGATTTTGACTCGTGTTTGCCCATGAACGAACCGCTCGGCAAGGGGGTGCTGCTGAAAGGGGACGCGACAAAAAGCTGCCCGGCTAACGATTGGCTCGGTCTGAAGCTGGTAGAGAAGCACCTGCGCTCGTTCTTCCCGGTAGCGCGTTGTCGCGTCGCATGAGTTGGGGGGGTCGCGCGCCTCGGATGTTGCAGATTTTCTCGCATGTCACTCTTGCGTGTGTGAGTGTCTGGATGTGCTTGTGAAGAATGGACTGCCTTTGCCTGATCGCTTGGACTGGTGGGGCTCGTCTTTTCCCCACGGCCATTGTACCGCCCCGCCCCTGCAGCGCTCATCCACTGAAATGGGCGGAAAGCGCAGCGAACAACCTCGGAGCGTGCCAACCTAGAAAGCTGGGCTAGACGAGCTCCTCGGAGACGCTGGACAAAAAAAACCAAGAACAGCACGAAATCGCCCGGAGCGGGCGCACGCCTGCCTTCCCCGCACAGAGCGTCCCCCACGCTAGAATCGCCAGAACCCCCCCCCCC
>Ga0114957_1005295_pt1 | contig 10768 bp, 6 predicted proteins | sample BantaG_FD_87175 | JGI IMG/M metagenome (GOLD analysis project Ga0114957, IMG submission 87175) | Marine algal microbial communities from Bantry Bay, Ireland - BantryBay_4 metaG | ecosystem: Host-associated > Algae > Red algae > Unclassified | place: Bantry Bay, Ireland | collected 2014-11-21 | reverse complement strand
TACGCGAATCTTGAGGACGTGATGAATGCAGCGTATTGCTCAAGCCAAACAGTCTCCATGAAATTAGGGGCGGTTCAATTGTCAGAGGTACTTAGTAGATGAACCGTCCGATATTTCTCGACTTTAATGCGACTACGCCGCTTGATTCGAGAGTATTGCAAGCGATGCTGCCTTGGTTCGAGGTTCCAGCAAATCCACATTCGTTGCAGCACCAAGCCGGATTTGCGGCTCACGGAGCTATTGAAGAGGCACGTGCGGAGGTTGCTGCGGCCACTGGTAGGAGCCCAGATGGCATTCTCTTCACCCCAAGCGCGACCTTCGCGTGCAATCAGGTAGTTCGCAGCTTCGCAGGCGAAGGCAAAAAAATTGTTGTAAGTGCAATCGAACATCCTTGTGTGATTGAAACCGCACGTTGGTGTGCAGAGCGTGGGGCCATACTGGAGATCGTTTCGGTCAATGAGGAAGGTCTTATCGATCTCGATGCTGTGTTTGAAAAGGTGCCCGATGCGGCCTTGGTATCGGTCATGGGGGTGAACAACGAGGTCGGGACGATCCAACCCATCGTTGAGATCGCAGAATATTGCCGTGCTTATGACGTGCCATTCCATTGCGATGCTGCCCAAGCTCTCGGGCGCACTCCTTTGAGTGAACTCGGTGAAAATACGATCATCACTGTGTCGTCGCATAAGATATACGGTCCGCAGGGAATAGGCGCGATTTGTGCGCACCCGTCGATGCTGGTAAAGTTAAAGCCATTGATTACTGGAGGCGGCCAGCAAGGCGGTCTTTATCCGGGAACCTTGCCGACGGCTCTTTGCGTTGGCTTGGGCGTTGCCTGTAAATTAGCGGAAGAGGAGCGCGAGCAGGATTGGAAGCACGCCGCCACTCTATCTGAGCGTTTTCTTGCCCGATTGCAGGGGAATGACATTCTCTATTCGCTTAACGGGAGCGCTGAGGAGCGGGTTCCACACAACCTTAATCTGAGCTTCGATGGCGTCGATGCGGATGCCCTACTTGCCTTGATGCCTGACGTCGCACTTTCCACCGGTTCGGCGTGCAGTTCGGGTGCAATCGGAGGTTCGAAGGTGCTGGAAGCTATTGGTCTACCTGAAGTGCAATCGGCTCAGGCCGTACGCATCGGCTTTGGCCGAACGAGCCATGCGACGGAAATTGATGAAGCTGTGGCCAAAATTGGCGCAGCGATAAAGCGCTTGCAAGAGGGACTATGATTGAGATGGTGTCAGTTGAGGCAGTGCCTGCCGAATGGGCGAACGATGGCGCGAGAGCGAGGCTCTTTTCGGGCCACGAATCCTTCGCCTGTCGCTATGGCTGGCTGGTAAAGCTCTATCATGCAATTGAGGATGATCCCCGGCTCTTCGCGAGCGACGAGAATGCGATTTTGACGCTTGGCCTTGGTAAGAATATGGTCAGATCGATAAGGTTTTGGGGCCAATCCTATGGATTAGTCAAGCATCTGCATGGAGAAACTATCAATACTGAGTTGGCGCATCGCCTATTGGATCCCGTGCAAGGATTGGATCCATATCTCGAGGAAATCGGATCACTATGGCGATTGCATTGGCAAATTACGGCTCACGCCGGTCTTGGAGCATGGGTAATTACGTTTCAGGATGTGCTTGATGCACGCATTTCCCGCGATCGGCTCGTCGCTCTTGTGGAGATGCGAGCGGCGAGCACCAAAGGCGCGATCTCTCGTAATACGGCGGCTGCCCATGTTGATCTTTTCCTGAGAACCTATGATTGGTCGCGATCCGGCTCTGTCGTGATCGCTGAAGAGGGCTCGGGCTGCCCTTTTCAGGAGTTGAAACTTCTAGAAACCGCACACAGTAGCGGCGATGTCATCGTGACGCTCAATCGCGGTCCTAAGCAGGACTTGCGGCTCAGTGACATGGCGTTTGCGCTTCACGATTTCTGGGCGGGAACAGCGCACGGATCGGATACGCTTTCGATGCGTTCGTTGCTGCTAGACAAACGCGGACCGGGGTCGATCTTCCGCTTGGATGAAGCCTCTTTGCATGTTCTACTCGAAAAGCTCTCAATGGAAACGGCATTCGAGATCGAAAGCGATGGGATAGGTGGATCTGTGCTCGTTGCTAGCAACAGCGATCATCTGCATCATCTGGAGACGGCGGCATGGCCAAAAAACTGATTGCTGACAGGATTTCGATCAAACAGCGCTATGTTAGAGCGGTTGATATTGCGCGTGACCTGCCTGATCAACACGCGCTCGACGGCTATGTATTGACCTCACGAGCGAAAGATGCCCTGGGGCGACTCGCCAACGGAGTCGCTCAAGACTCCTCACAACGCGCCTTCCGCATCACCGGACCATACGGGTCTGGCAAGTCATCGTTCGGCTTGCTGCTAGCAAAACTTTTTGAAGGGGGCTCACGTCACGCCGATGCTATCAGGAGAGAGGCTCTTGGAGAGAAAGGACTTCCCGCCCTCGAACCTTTGATCCTGATCGGAAGCCGCACCAGCCTCGCGCGCGAACTTTTGACGGCTGTCGCGTCAAAGGCTCGCGACCAGTTCGGCGCTGACGACAAGCAGGCGTCTCTATGCGATCAGATCATAGAGGAAGGAGGGCGCACACGCTTCGAAACGCGAGATGTGCTCGGACAGCTTACCAAACTCGCTGATCGCCTCAGGAAGAGCAAAAATCGCGGATTGGTGGTGCTTATCGACGAGATGGGTCGTTTCCTTGAATATGCGGCAACCAATCCATCGGAAGATGATCCAGCCCTTTTCCAACAACTGGCCGAGCGTGCCAGTGGGGCCGCTTGTGTGAATCTGTCGATCGTAGCTTTCTTACACCATCGCTTCGATGATTACCTCGCATCGAACGATGCGTGGTCAGCAAAGGAGTGGGCACGAAGCGCTGAGCGTTACGAGGAGATAGCTTTCTCCGAGCCGCGCGAGCAATCGATACACTTGCTGGCCAATGCGCTTGTACCGCAAAAACCTCATTCGAAACCTGTGCTCCGAAAAGCTTGCTCACTTTATGAAGAGGCCTCTGACCGCTCGCTGTTCGCGATTGCGAGGACTGAATTGCTAGAGGTTGCTGATAACCTATACCCTCTCCACCCTGCGTCGCTAGCATGCTTGACCTCTGCAGCTAGCAGGTTTGGGCAGCACGATCGGTCGGTGTTCAGCTTTCTTCAATCTTCCGAGCCATCAGGTTATCAGCACTTCGCGCATACGGCACCCTACGATGCAGACGAATGGTATAGGCTTGATCGGGTTTTTGATTACATGGCGTCTTCGGGTCAAATTCGCTTTGAAAGTCGTGATCGCGACCGCCGCTGGAGTTTGGGAACAGAAGCCGTCGACGCCATTTCGAGTGATGATGACGGCCTGTTGCTCATACTGAAGACGGTCGCGGTCATCGCAACGTTAGAGCCCGTGCCAGGACTGAAGACTGACGCCGAGACGCTGGCTTGGTCGCTCGATATGTGCCTTTCAGACGTTCGGGTTGCGCTCGACGACTTGACCAAACGTGGCATCCTTTACAGGCGCGTAGCATCCAAGGATTACAGCCTCTGGTCCAACACCAGCGTAGATCTGAGCCGCTGGTATGCGGAAGCGGAGCGAACGCTTACCAAATCCGTTCGACTTAACGCTAAGATTGCGGAGATTCCGGCGCTCCGCCCAGTGATCGCACAGCGTCATTATCACGAGACCGGTACACTGCGCAGCTTCCTCGTGCATTTCGGCGAAGATTGCAACCAGCTTCCGGAAGGAGTGGATGGTCACATAGTCATTTTGCCCGTGCATCCGGATGACGATCTCACAGAAATGGTCGAAAAAGGAGCTGAATTATCAGAAAAGCTCGGGCCTCTCGCAATGGTTCATCTCCGTCATATCGATAAGGACGACCTCTCGTTTCTCTACCAACTCAATTGTTGGAAGTGGATCTCAGAGACTTGCGACGAACTCAGGATGGACGATCTTGCGCGAAACGAGGTTCAACGCAACATCGTCTCACTCGAACAGCGCTTGCAAGCCCGTCTTTCTCCGCTTGCGTTCGGCACGGGCAAAGAAGATTGGTTCTATGCTGGCAAACGCAAAAAAATTGAGAGCCGCGCCATGCTGAGTCGATGCCTCAGTGAAATTTGTCGAGAGGTCTTCGTCAACGCTCCAGTTCTGCGCAATGAACTCATCAACCGTAACAAACTCTCGTCTGCAATTGCTGCCGCCCGGATGCGCTTACTTGGCCGTATGATTGGGAGTGAAGCCAAGGAATATCTCGCTCTTACGGGTGCACCGCCAGAGCGCACAATTTACCTCTCGCTTTTCCATGCTTCTTCGATGCACCGTGAAGTAGAAGGGTGTCTTGGATTCCATCCTCCAATCGGGAGTGATCCGTTAAATTGGCGACCGGCATGGGACCGGGTTGACCAGCTTGTCAGAGCCGATGATGCTGTTTCATTTGAGCTGCTTATCGGCGAACTTGGGAAACCACCATACGGTCTGCGCGCCGGACCAGCCCTGCTTTTGGTTGCAGCCGTGATGCTGCATCACCGCTCGACGGTCTCATTGATAGAGCGCGGTACCTTTCAGCCGGAACTTACAGAAGCGCACTTCATGCGCTTGGCAAAGAACCCCAAGCATTTTGCATTAAAGCGTCTCGCCGCTAAAGAGGATGAAGAGCTACTTCGCAAGTTGGCGGCTGGGCTTTCGATTTTCAGTGACAATCGGCCGGAGCCGCAGCTCAAATCCATTGTGGAGGCAATTTTCGTGTGGTGGCGGGGCTTAGATGATTTCGCCCGGATCACTTCGCAAATCGACGCTACAGCAAAAGCTGTTCGTTCCAGTTTGAGAAAGGCTAGGGATCCAATCACGCTCTTATTTGTTGACCTTCCCAAAGATTGCGGGGTAGCGCACGAGGATAAAGCGGATGGCTCGAACTTTGTTTTGACTCTCGATTCAGCGCTGGCGCAGCTCGCGGACGCGCTTCCACAGTTACGTGGCCAAGCGGCGGCAAGGCTAAAAACGGCATTTTCCGTCAGTTCGCTCGCGTCGATAAGGCGGCAGATCAGATTGGATTATCAGGATCATCTTCTCGAGCTAGGCGATTACAAGCTACGCGCCTTCGTTGATCGCGCAATGAATAAAAACCTTGACGACGAGTTGTGGCTCGACGGCGTAGCAAGTCTTCTGATAGGCAAGCGTCTAGAGAGTTGGAACGACACGATGCTGGACCAATTCGGTTTCGAGGTCTACCGAATGGCACAGACATTGGCGCGTAGACTGGCAGTGATACGTGAAGCTAAAGCACGGAAGTCTCCAGTTACCGCTATCCACATAACCAGTTCGAATGGCGATGATCGATCCTACTTTTTACGAGATGGCTCACACCAAGATGATGCGCTGGCCACAGAAATCCGCAAGATGATTGCTAGGCACGAAAGACCTGAAGCCTTACTGATTGAAGCTCTGCAAGCTCTTCTGGCTAAAAGGGATGAGGAAATGATCGAATGACACGTCATATCCTCAGCCTCTCTGGCGGCAAGGACTCTGCGGCTCTTGCGATCTATTTGCGAGATCGCATTCCGGAAATGGAATATATTTTCTCTGATACGCGGAAGGAACTCCCAGAGACCTATGAGTATCTCGAGCGTATTGAGGACTACCTTGGAAAACGTGTGCATCGCCTAAACGCCGAGTTAGGTTTTGACCATTGGTACGATGTCTATGGCGAGATGATCCCTTCAAATCATCGGCGCTGGTGTACCAAGATGCTTAAACTGAAGCCGTTTGAAGACTTCGTTGGAGATGCCCCCGTCGTTAACTATGTGGGTTTGCGGGCAGATGAAAATCGGACAGGTTATATCAGCCATAAGTCTAACATTTCTGCTGTATACCCCTTCCAAGACGATGGATTAAAACTCGCTGATATTCGGGAAATTCTCGAGAATTCGGGCGTCGGCTTGCCGCCATACACAAACTGGGGACGTTCTCGTTCAGGCTGTTTTTTCTGTTTTTATCAACAAAAAATCGAGTGGGTTCGTCTCAAAGAAAATCATCCCAACCTTTATGAAGAAGCCAAAGCCTATGAAAAACCATTTGAGAAGAGTGGTAATACCTTTACGTGGAGCGAGCAAGAGAGCCTAGTTGAATTAGAGCGCCCCGAGAGGATGTCAGCCATTAAGAAGGAGCACGAACTGCGTCGTTCGCATAGAATAAAGCGCGGTGAAAACCTGACGCTCGCGCAAGTGTTCGGCGGCGATCTCGATGAGATGGATGAGAGCGGATGTCTCATCTGCACACTTTAGTTCAGGGGGATTAATGGGTTTTACGTTCGAAGCAAGAACATTGCTTGAGCTCGGTCGTGAACTCATCAGTGATGATGAAGTCGCTCTCTACGAGCTCATAAAAAATTCGGTCGACGCAAAGTCACCGAAAGTTGAGGTCAAAGTTTCTTTGCGGCTTGCGCATACCGATTTCCGAGAAACTCTGCGTCAATTAGGTGAGACAAAGACGACCTTACCAGAATTAGTCACCTTCGTCAGTGGAAAGATCATAGATGCCGCGGATCCCAAAGCCGAGAGTATGCTGCACGAATTGAATGCGTGCAAAGACCGGGACGAATTTGAGGTTGTTCTGCAGCGACATTATGCGAAACTTAACTGGATTGAGATCCGCGATACTGGCGAGGGGATGTCGCTCGAAGAGCTTGAGACAATCTTTCTGCGCATTGGAACTAGATCTCGAAGACGAGAAAATGATGAAGGTGCAACGCATCTCGGTGATAAGGGAATTGGACGCCTCTCGGCAATGCGCTTAGGTGATCGGCTTTCTGTACGAACGACTAAAGCTGGCGAAAGAAACTGGAATATCTTAAATATCGATTGGGATGACTTTTCTCATAATAGTGATCGGCGAGCGGAAGACATTCCAGTGGAACGCAAACTTGGTCAAGAGAAAGATGATCCGAACGAATGCGGCACCATCATTCGAATCAATGACCTGAGCGCAGACTGGGACTTGATACGCTTCCATGAATTACTCGATGGTAAAATCGCTAGGTTCGTCGATCCTTTTGAGAATGGGCTCGCAAACAAACTAATTGAGGCACGTCACAACGGAAAGCGCGTCACAATTCCATCAGTTCCCAAGCTACTGCGTAAAAATGCGCATGCACGATGTTCAGCTTATTTCTACTTTGATAGTAACAATCACCCTGTGATTGAAGGGGAGGTAGACTATCGACTTAAATTCCAAAAAACGAATATCGAAGTGCGTGGCGCTGAGGTACTGAATATAAGTAAGAGCACGAAGAAGAGGCGTGCAAAGCGAGGGCATGCAGCCTTTAAAGAAACCCCTATCAGTATGAAAGCGCTGCAGAAGCTGAAAGGTTTCAAACTTGAAGTTTTTTGGTATAACCGGAGAATTATTGATGGCATCGATGGGCTTAGTGAGAGTGCCGCTGGCTCAAAAACTGAACTTGCTCGCTGGTCTGGCGGGCCGATGCTCTATCGACATGGATTTCGGGTTCTACCCTTTGGAGAGCCTGATGATGATTGGTTAGGGCTTGATAAAAAAGCCTTTGGTGCTTCCGGTTTCAAGCTTAATCGACAGCAGGTATTTGGCCGAGTGCGGATTGAAACGCCTCATAGGTTCCTCAGTGAACAAACAAATAGAGAAGGCCTTGTTCAATCAGAAGTGTCAGATGCGCTCAAACGATTGGTCGAATGGATCATAAGTGTTGAGTTTCGTGCTTTCCTCAACGAAGTTGATGAGAATGAACTCATTCAGTTTCGCAAGGAAGAGCTCGAAAATAATCAGATATTGAGGGCAGAAAATGCCTTAAAGAATGCCGTTCGAGTTCTTCGGAGCGATGCTTCCGAAATTTATGAAAGTGAATTGTCTTATATCGAAGATACTGCTAAAAAATTGAGCAAAGAAGCACTGGCTGTATTAAAGCACTTGGACAAAGTCCGTAATCAAGCAGTTGAAGACCGGGAGAAATTTGTCTACTTGGCTGGCGTTGGCCTGATGACTGAGTTTATCTTTCATGAGCTCGAGAGAGCAGTTAAGCACACAATGTCTGTGATCGCAGATATCGGATCTTCTGCTCCTGTAGTGAAGGTTCTCAAAGACCAGCTTGACACCTTGTATAAAAGAGTTGCTGCGTTCGACGAAATGACGGGTGAAAAACGCCAAACCAAATCGAGTTTTGACTTACGTGATCTGATCAAAGAGATGTTGTCTAACCATCATCGAGAATTTTCACGTCACGGCATCCAAGTCTCGATACATTTACCGGATGATCCGTACACTGTGAAGGCAGTCCGTGGAATGGTCATTCAGATCGTGGAAAATCTCATAGTGAATGCCGCTTATTGGCTTAAAAGGCAAGTTGAGTATGAAGAGGATTTTGAGCCAGAATTGATCGTAGAATTGGATGCTGAGCGGCGAATATTGAGGATCGACGATAACGGACCGGGCATACCAGTTGATCGACGCGAGCGTATATTTCAACCGTTTGTAACGACGAAACCGAGCGGTATGGGTAAAGGTCTAGGACTCTATATCGCCCGCGATATGGCAGAGTATCATGATTGGAAACTCCAGGCAGAAGATGAGGTGGGACGTGTGAGAGAAAAGCGGGTGAATGGCTTCACGTTGAAGATGGGATGATAGGTTTGGATCACGCACCGGATATTATTGAAGCGATCCGAGATAGTGCAGTCGCACGAATGCTCGTCGTCGATGATGCCTATGACGCGCCTGTGTTTTCCGACGAGTGGGCTGGTGAAATGCTCGACATGTTACAGCACGAGGACTTTAGAGATAATATCAATGACGAAGCACTATCGATCGAAGTGTGTGATGCTGCTGTCGAAGCTCTCAACGATGGTGAATATGATCATAATGCGATCGAAATTGTGCTCGGAATTCTATACTCTGCCTACTTGGAAAAACGTGATAGCAAATTCGACCTAGGCGGCAGATTTGAGGCGATCAAGGGTGGGGCATTAGATGCGTTAGAACCATTAATTTTACTACTGAATACATGTGGAGATGATATTCGTGTAGAGCTTGCGGGCAAAAACGATGCACAATACAAGTATGTTACTCTTAAGCCAGATATTATTTTTATGGATTTTTATCTCAGTCCTCAAACTAGTTCTCCGCGTCTTGAGAGTTCGAGCACACTTCAATATGATCGAAGACAATCAATAAAGTTATTGAGAGAATTACTCTCTCACGAGAATAATAACGCACCCGCTGTCGTGCTAATGTCTTCGCAAGACATCGGAACTAAAGCTAACAATTATCGTACAAATCTGGATGGTCGTGTCATGGCATTGAGGTTTGGCTATCTACATAAAAATTGGATTACCCAAGAGGCAAACGCTGCACAAGCCAACGGCGAAGCGGCGGATGTACTCATCGATACCTCTGCGAGTCTCGAATTCGGCCGTTCTTTAGAAGCAGCGTTGGCTGATTGGCAGAAAGGGGCGGAGGCCGCAATAAATACGCTGCAAGGGGACTTGCGGAATTTTGAGATAAGGGATTTTGCCTACCTTATGAGATTTAGACTTTATGAGGAAGGTGAACGCTTTGCCGATTATCTGGAATGGTTTCTTGGCGAGTCACTTCGAGCGCTAGTGGATCAGAAGGTGCAGTGGTCATCGACTCATTTTCAAGATTTGGATAAACCCGATTTAACGAGGGGTATCATAGGTGCGGACCCGATTCCGTCTCAACAAATTGGACAATTCTTTCATAGAATGCGGTTTTCGGATCCGGAAGCACGTAAACGAAACCGCTTTGCTCTAGGGGATGTTTTTGTCTCGGCTGAGAAAAAGAATGTTCGGATGATCATTTCTCCAGATTGCGATCTGGTCCCGCGTGAAAGAGGAGTTGCGACTGAAAGACTGCTGAGTGTTGGAGGGAAGATCAAAAGCTTTGAGGAGGATGGAGCCTTTGCTAATGAATTAGTTTGGCTGAATGGTCCAAAGGGAATTAAATGGTTGAACAAAGATTTGATGACCCATCCAGTATCATCAATCGATCATCTGATTGTTGATAAGGAAGAATGGAAATTTTTTTCGCGTCTTAGCGCTCTTCCGGCTCAGGCAGTTCAAAAAGCGGCGCTTGCAGATTTATCGCGAGTCGGCGTTTCCGTGCCGCCAACAGTACATGTTGGGGCGTCGGTTAAATGTTTTATTAGATTGCAGGAAGGAAGCCAGGTTCAAACTACAGAGATTGCAGCTCTGCCATCTTCTAAGGTGCAGGTTTTTATGCCACGCGGCGGGAGTGATAATAAGAAGCGGCTCCTCTTTACTCCTGAATTTGTCAGGGCTCTCCGTGCGGATTTAATCGAGAGAGATTCGAGCGATATTGCGGAAAACAGTCGAGATGTGTTTGCGCAATTAATGAGCCGACTTCACGATCTTGACGGTATGATGCTTCGACATGGGTTTCCAATTCCGCATCATGATGAATCATTGGGTGTGGCAAGTGCGCTTCGGAAACCCGGCAAGAAAGGCTGGCTCCATTTTGTCTGTGATCTATCAGACAAAGAACTGTTGGATGTTCCTAGAACTGATCCATTCGATGAATGAAAATGCTAATACTGTAGGGCGTCGAAATTTATCATAAGACAAATTACAAGAAAAAGAACAAAAAATGAACATTTAGGCTGATCCGATTTTGTTCACTTTGTTTTGCATCACACCCCTTCCATGAGAATGTTGATTGCTTTTGTAATCTCATCCCTCTGATCGGCGGCACT